>Ga0302140_10000503_pt1 | contig 49388 bp, 32 predicted proteins | sample I_Bog_E1_1_FD_202095 | JGI IMG/M metagenome (GOLD analysis project Ga0302140, IMG submission 202095) | Peat permafrost microbial communities from Stordalen Mire near Abisko, Sweden - I_Bog_E1_1 | ecosystem: Environmental > Terrestrial > Soil > Wetlands > Peat | place: Sweden: Abisko, Stordalen...
GTGAAGGCCTTGATGTGGACCTTGGGGAACCGCTGCTTCAGGCCATGGACCAGGTCTAAAAAATACTCAAGGGGCAGGTCGGGGTGAAGGCCGCCCACAATGTGAAACTCCGTCACAGCTTCGGAGTGGCCGGATGCGGCCGTCTCATACGCTTCTTCAAGCGCCATGGTGTAGCCGGCTGGGTCGCCCTTTTTGCGGCCAAAGGCGCACAGCTTGCAGGCTGCCACACAAACATTAGTCGGATTGATATGGCGATTGACGTTGAAGTAGGTCACGTCGCCATGCATCCGTTCGCGCACAAAGTTGGCAAGCCAGCCGACTGCCAGCACGTCTGATGAGCCGTAGAGCGTTACGCCGTCGTCGAAGCTGAGCCGGTTTCCTGCGAACACTTTGGCCGCAATAGGCTCAAGGCGGGAGTCATAACTCCGAAAGGCGACAGGTTGGCTGGATTCCGCAATCTCGGTCTGCATATATAGATGATACAGAATTCATGGCCTGCGGTTCATTTTTGGCCGGAATCGCCTCGACCCGCGGTTGGCTCGACCAGCACGCCGTCGTAGAGAGAGGCGGCCACCATGTGATCTCCTGCCGCGCGAACAGCGCTGAGCCGGTAGCCGGTCTTCCACCATTTCCAGGTCGTCGTTTTCGGGTCGATTGCGTAGATCTGGTCGCTACTCCGAGAACTCACAACGATTCTGTTGAGATGCGTGTCGAAGGTCAGGTCGTTCACGTCGCGAAAAGGGAGTCGTTCAATCCAGAGCCAGGATTTGCCGTTGTCCTGGGAGTAGTAAACGCCTTCGCGCGCACCGAGCCAAAGCGTGCCATCCGAAGAGAATGCCACGCGATGGAGGCGGGTCAGGGTGCCGGGAAGCTGCAGCGGTGTCCAGCTTGCGCCGGCGTCGGTGGAGAAGACGATAGCATCTGATCGCGCCGCCGCCATGGTGGTTCCGAGGGTCGCTACCGATATGTATTCACCGGAATCCATGACCGGGCCGCCTTGCCAGGTAGCTCCCTGATCCTTGCTGGTAAAGAGGCCGAGACTGGTTGAGGCTAGCCATGAATTTCCGGTGAGGTCGAGGGCGCTCACGCGTCCATTGAATTCGGAGGCTGCGGGTATGACCTTCTTCACCGCATGAACGGGCTTTCCGGGCTGGGTCTTCGGGGTAGGGTTCAAGTGCGTGTTTGCGATTCTGTTTCTCGGTTCCCAATGCGGAGAAACACCAGCCGCAAGATTCTGGGTCAGAGCGAAGATGCCACGGCTGGTCCCAGCAACGACGGTTCCATCCTGCGCTTGCGCTAGCGCAAAGACGTCGCGCCCTTCAAGGCCTTCACCAATGTGCTGCCAGACTACGCCGCCATTAATAGTAAAGAACGCGCCGCCATAGGTCTTGTCATTGACTACGCCCGCGTACATACGCGCTGGGTCTGCATGGTCCACGAGCAACGCATCCACCTTGCGTTCGGAGAAGCCTTCATTTGATGCAACGAATGTGGTCCCGCCGTCGGTGCTTGCCAGAACGCCGCCGCGATCCGTAGCCAGCAGCACATGGTTCGAATCTTTCGGATCGACAAAGACGTCGTTCACAATTACGTCCGCGCTCGTCATGTTCTTGAATGTGTTGCCGGCGTCGGTGGTTTTGTAAAGGCCTTGTGTGGTTCCCGCGTAAACAACGTCGTGATGGGCCGGATCTTGCATGAGAACGCGCGTGCGGCGTGCGTCTGATGGAATTCCCTGAATTTTATGAAACATATCGCCGGCATTCTCGCTTTTGTAGATTCCGCTGCAAGCGCTGAGGTAAACAGTACTGCTGCGGGCAGAATCCAGAATGATTGAAAAGACATCGGAGTCCTCAATCACGCCTTGCTTGATGTTCTTCCAGTTCTTGCCGCCATCCACAGTCTTCCATGGCAAGTGCCAGGTTCCGGCATAGACGATATTGGGATCGACGGGGTCAACGGCGAGTGACTCGACTTCGTGAATCTCCTTGCTCGCGGGAGGGCTGATCAGGCTCCAAGAAACACCGCCATCGGTGGAGCGGAAGACTCCATCGAGAGTTCCGGCGAAGAGCAACTTAGGGTTTGAAGGAGCTTGCGCAAACGCACGAATCGACTGTCCACGCAGGCCTGCAACCGCATTCCAACTCTGGCCCGCATCGTGACTTACCCATAAGCCACCATCCGTAAGACCGATCCTCCATGCGGCCACAAAAATTGTGGAGGGGTTCGATTCGTCCACGACGATGTTGTCGAGAGCCAAGTCGTCCACCTGATCAAGCTTCGCCATCCGGCGCCAGGAAGCGCCTCCATTCAGAGACTCGTAGATCCAGCTGTTGATGGTGCCAAGGTAAAGGTGATTTGGCTGGCCGGGAACCACGGCAAAGGCCCGTGCATCTCCGCCGGCGGGTCCGACTGCTGTCCAAAGTGATTGTGCCGACAGCTTCCCGAGAAGAATCACTATTAATAGAAAAGGTACAGTCCGTGCAAGGATCCTGCACCGGCGGAGGGACTTGACACAAATCTGAATACGGCTCATTCAAGAAACAAGCTCCAACGGTATGGATGCATATATCGATAAAGACGTCTGAAAAATTGATGAGGCTGACCGGCTAGCCGGTCAGCCTCAAATCGTTGCAGGAGGAATTAATATGCCTTTTGACTCTCAGGCCTTCCCGCAATCACGGGAAAGCCTGAGAAGGTGACTCGCCTTTTGACAGGCTACGCAGCCTATGTGGTTGCAGGCTTCTTTTTGGCAGCCTTCTTGGTGGTCTTCTTGTGGGCCATCGGAGCGGCCGGAGCGGCTGCAGCTTCAGCCTTGTGGTGGACGTGAGCGACAGGCGCGGTGGCCAGGGGCTTGCGAACCTCAGGCTTGACCACGGACTCGTTCACGGGAGTGGTTCCGTTCACGTCGGCCGTGAAGCTGACGCCAGCGGGTACCAGGTAGTTCTCCACGGTCTGACCATCGGTGGAGCCGGTCGCAACACTGATGCGGGAAGCATCGATGCCCTTCTCGGTTACCAGGTACTCCTTGGTGTTGACCGCGCGCTGTGCAGCGAATTCCACTGCCTTGGCGTGCTTCTTGCCCTTGGGCTCCATCTTCTCAGCGGAGGTAGCTTCACCAACAACGACTGCCTTGGCATCCGATTGACGCTGCAGGTCGAGAGCAACTTCGTCAAGGCAAGCCTTGGCTTCATTGTCAACGCGAGTCGGGCGCTTCAGGTCCTTGGTAAAGGTGATGCCGCAGAGCGACTGAGTATGCGACACAGGCTGGACGTACGGAGCCGTAATGGTCACGCTGGTGTTGGCCGTTGCTGTTTGTCCCTTGTCGTCTGCCACGTTGCAGGTTATCCCGACCGCACCCGTCGGTGCACCGGCAGAAGAGAACGAGGCGGTTGTGCCGCTGCCGCTTACCGAACCGGCCGAGGCGGAGTAGCTGTAAGTGAGCGGACGGTTCTGCGGGCTCATACCCACGGAGGTGACGGTGCTGGACTCGCCCGGCTTGATGGTGCTGGGATTGGCCGAGCAGCTGATGGTTGGCGGCTCGTATGCGCGGACTGTGAAGCTGGCCGAGCAATCTGCCGTTTCTCCGGGCTTCAGGCCTTCCTTGCCGGGTTTGCCTTCCTTCACAGTGCCCTTCACTGTGTAGGAGCCTGCCGCGAGCGAACCAGTTGCGATGGTGACTGTTGTGGCAGTGCCCGTAGCGCCGACGCCGGACCATGAATAAATCACACTTGCCTTCGGATCAAGTGCTCCGGCAGTCGCGGTCACTATGACCGGATCGCCAGGGAAGATCGACGTGGGCGAGGCCGAGCAAGCCAAGGTCACTGGCGGAGGCGGCGCAAATGTTCCGATGTGGTAGACAAAACCAGCGCTGAGGCGCGGCATGTTGAAGTTGCCGCGAACGCCGCCTGCGCCAGAATAGTTGGTATGGGTGTACTGGTAGTCCGCCTGGAAAACGCGAACCGCCAACTTATGATTCAAGAAAGGCGTGTTGTAGTCCATACCGCCGCCAGCCGTCAAAACCACACCAAGGCTGTCGTCGCCGGCGCCGATCATTCCGTCGTATTCCACACCGACGAGGGCGTGAACGAACGGAGTGAGATCAGGCGAGGGAAAGCGGAAGATCAAGCCGCCGCTGCCGCCGGAGAAATCGTCGTTCGACCAGGTCGATCCGCAGCTGGGGCATTGCGGAAACCAGACGTTCTGATTGGGGATGTGTTCGTCGACCTCAACCTGCGCACCCACATACTTATTGAAATAGCGGGCAACGCTTACGATCGCACCGTAATCAATGCTCTCGGCAGTCACTCCGTTCGACGTTGTCCCATGGGGCGCCAAATAACTATAGCCAGCAAAGATATCCCACTTTGAGATAGACGGATCACCGGCGGCAGTCGTGGACGGTTTGGCTGAATCCTGGGCTGCAGCTACCAGGGGCAGAATAGCCACAAAAGCCAGGGCAAGAACCCAGCTCACAAATTTCGGAACACGAGAGTACATGCGTTTTTTCCTCCGCAACAGAATCTGGACGATCGTTATATGAGAGCTGTTTCGAGCTCACAAAATTGGCTCGGACTAACTCGAATCCGTAAAAAACGGATCGACGGGTGTCCCTACAGCACTACTAAACGTACCATAGGTCAATTCCCCTAGAACATCTTTTTCAACAACATGCAGTATTCATTTACACAACTCAAGCGATCTTATTACCTGTTACTTCGGTAACTTGACGATCGCAAAACGGCTTTGGGGGTCTACTTAACCCACATTCAGTGTTTTCATCAGGCTTCTAGGCTCACGCTGTATCTTCTCCTGTAGAAGCGTGATTGCATACAAAAGTTGCTCGGGGCGGGGTGGGCAGCCGGGAACATAAACATCTACCGGAATGACCTGGTTCACACCCTGAACTAAAGCGTAGTTATTAAAGACACCGCCCGAAGTGGCGCAGGCGCCCATCGAAATTACCCATTTGGGTTCCGGCATTTGATCGTAGAGCCGGCGGATGACAGGAGCCATTTTTTGCGAAACCCTGCCTGCGATGACCATGAGATCCGACTGCCGAGGCGAAGGCCGGAAGACCTCGGCACCAAAACGCGCAAGATCGAATCGCGAGGCGCCCATCGACATCATTTCGATTGCGCAGCAGGCCAGACCAAAAGTCATTGGCCAGATGGAGTTTTTCCGTATCCAATTCACGGCAAAATCCATCGAGGTTAGAAAGACACCTTCCGGCTCTTCGAAGCCATAGTTCACTTCCTTGAGCTTGACGCGATTTTTTGCGCCGCTTTCCAAGGCACCAAATAAATAGTGGTCCCGCTCAGTCGTAGCCGCCATTCTTTTACTATAACCCGGGTTTCGCCGGGCTTGTGTGTTCAGAATTGCTCGTATTCAGTTTTAAGTTGTCAGTTTTCAGTCGCAAGTCTATCGCTCGGTTCCGGATTGCGGCCCGTTTATGTTGGAATGACGACAACGCGAGCCATCACTCCAAACACAAGGCTGGCACAGCATGAAGTTCGGCAGGCGCTTTCCACGTGCCTGGCAGCCATAATGTGACGGAAAACCGGATCCAGTTGAGCGTGCCCATCAGGGTGGATTTGCCGCCCCCCGCTGGTTCAAACGTGTGCGGAATTCGCGCCGACTGAATGGCCCAGTTCTCCGCAAAGAACGTAGCGTCTGAAATTCCGGGAGTCAGGTGCGCGTCCAAAATCCGAAACTGTCCCGCCGAGGATTGGTGCGCCAGGTCCAACAACCGATGCGTTGTTTGGGTTACCGTTGTACCAATGTTTTGCGGGTCGACACCGCTTTTTGTCCCCGGACTTGGAAGATTGTCGAGGCTCATATTGTGGTACAGCCGCTGGCCATCCAGAAAGGCGTTCGGATTTGTGAGGAAACGAAAGCTGCGCGGATTCCAGCCAATTGCATCCTGGGCGCGCACCCCAAACGTTGTTCCCACCTCTCGCTCGTTGATGGAGTTATACGGCGGCGTGGCAAGCAGAAGCGCATCGGGAAATCCTGCTGGCTTTTCCCGGTCCACGATCAGGTCCCAGCCGCTATAACTCGACTGCCCCGGGGGTGTCTTGGCTGTATCGATGGGCAAAACCCGAAAGACCCATCCTTCGCCAAATACGGTCTTCCATTCCTGGCCGGCGCTGACCTCACCCATCATTACGATTTTTTTGCAGGTCGCTGGATGCGGTGCCGCAGCGATGGTCTGTGCTGTAGTCACCGCCAATACCAAGGCCCCACCAGCAGCTGCTGCTACGTTCAGAGCATTCCGCATCCCATCTCCGTCGTTCCCACCCTCGCACATGCAGCAAACAATCTGCAAAGATGCATCAGCCCTTTCAGGCAGCTTCACTCCAAGCCGAAGACAAGCGGTAAGGCGACCAAGAAGCTCTGCAGACTGGCTTGCGTTATCTTCGAGTCTTTAAGAGAATCAGGACTAAGCATTCATCGTCCTTCAAATCCTCGGTCCCTTGCCGGTTGCGGGTCAGCTGTGATCAGTCATCAAATCAGCAGGAATTCGAGAGGGGCCAGCTGCTCGATTTCCACTCGCGGATTATCCTACGGAGCGAACAGAATCATGCGCAGTCGTATTTGTCTATTGTTCATCTTGACTTCCATCCTGGGATGGTCGGCATTTGCCTTCGCCGAGGCACCCGCCTCTGCCCCGGCAACACAAGCCCAGATTGAGGCGCTCCAGCAATCGGTGAAAAGCGCCCAATCCGCAGGAGACAACGCATGGATGCTAGTCTCTGCAACTCTGGTTCTGCTGATGACCGGTCCGGGCCTTGCCCTGTTTTATGGCGGACTGGTTCGTCGGAAAAACATTCTGGGGACGATGATGCAGAGTTTTGCCATGATGGGCATCGTGACCGTTCTCTGGGCTGTCGTCGGATACTCACTCGCCTTTGGCCACGGCAACAGCATCATCGGCGGCTTTGAGCATCTTTTCCTGCGCGGTGTTGCGCTGACGCCGAACGCGGACTACGCTCCCACCATTCCCGAGCAGACTTACATGATCTACCAACTCATGTTCGCGATTATCACCCCAGCGCTCATCACAGGCGCCTTTGCCGAACGCATGAAATTCAGCTCGATGGCTGTCTTTCTTTCTCTCTGGTCGCTGCTGATCTATAGCCCGATGGCGCACATGGTTTGGGGTGTTGGCGGCTTGCTCAACGCCACTGGAGGTCGCTTCCCGTCGCTGGATTTCGCAGGCGGCACTGTGGTCCACGTGACGTCCGGCGTCTCAGCGCTGGTGACTTGCCTGTACCTGGGCAAGCGCATTGGGTATCCGCAAGTCAAGATGGCGCCCCATTCCATGGTGCTCAGCTTTATTGGCGCCTGCCTGCTGTGGGTGGGGTGGTTTGGCTTCAATGCCGGGAGTGCCCTGGCAGCGAGTTCGCTGGCTACGAGCGCCTTTGTCAACACTCACTTTGCGGCGGCCGCGGCAGCCATCGGCTGGTCAATCGCCGAGTGGATTCACAACGGCAAGCCCACCGCTCTCGGCGCCATATCCGGCGCTGTGGCCGGTCTTGTGGCAATTACACCCGCCTCCGGCTTCGTTCAGCCCATGTCCGCGCTAGCCATTGGCTTCGTCGCGGGGCTTTTCTGCTTCTTCATGGTCTTTGTGGTCAAGAGCCTCTTCGGATACGACGACTCCCTCGACGCTTTTGGCGTGCATGGAGCCGGCGGAACGCTGGGCGCTTTACTCACGGGCCTTTTCGCCACGCGCCTCATCAACCCAGCCTTTGGTAAGGATGTTCCAACCGGCGCGATGGATGGACATTGGGGCCAATTGGTCAATCAATTCGCCGGGGTGGGGATTGCCTGGAGTATTTCGATTGTTGGTACCCTGGCGCTGCTGTTTGTTGTCGACAAGGCGATGGGTCTCCGTGTGTCTAAGGAAGATGAGTCGGAAGGCCTCGATTTGTCCCAGCACAACGAGGAAGGCTACGATTTGAATTCGTGAGATATGGCTCTCGGCTGCTATTGAGTCAGCAGACTTCAGCGAGTTCAGGACCAAAGTTAGCAACATTTTGTCGAAAACACTCGGCGGCAATAGCCCAACCATCCGTGAGGCCTGTTACGCTGTCAAACGAGGCATTTGAACCATGCTCAAGATTGAAGCTATTCTCCAGCCGTCCAAGCTGGACGCTGTCAAAGATGCGCTGCTGGAAGCGGGCATTGAAGGAATGACCATTCTCGAAGCTCGCGGCCATGGCCGCCAAAAGGGCCATACCGAGTTTTACCGCGGCCGCGAATACACCGTCGACCTGCTTCCCAAGATCAAAATTGAACTTGTGGTGACGGACGACATGAAGGAGCGGGCGATCCAGGCTATCGTGAGCGCCGCCCGCACTGGCCGCATCGGCGATGGAAAGGTCTTCGTCAGCCGCATCGAAGAAGCCATCCGCATCCGCAATGACGAACGCGGGGAGACGGCGCTGTAGTCTGATGTCTTCGAAGCGTATTGCAATCCTTGTGACCTCGATTTTGACGATCGCCGTAGGAGCCTTGATCGCCATTGCAATCTTCGCCCCTGACTCATTCGTGTATTCAGGAGAGATTAAACATGGGAACGAAATAGTCCGCTCGATTGACGCCTTCCGCAAACGCGAAGGAAAACTGCCCGCTTCACTTTCAGAAGTGGGAATTTCTGATCAAGATCAGGATCGCTATTTCTTTCAGTCGTGCACCAACGGACGGTACATTGTTTGGTTCGGCACACGTTTGGGGAAATCTATGAGTTACGATTCTGCCACTCACAAGTGGGAACCGTTCAACCTCGTATGCAACGGTGCCGAGGTCGGCCCTTGATTACTGTGGGCTACTTTACGCCAGCACTTTCAGCCCGTGCTTCTCGACGATATCCAATAGCTTAAGCGCCATGCCGCTGGGTCTCTTGGCGCCAGCTTCCCATTTTTCGATGGTCGATTCACTGGTGTTGAGATAGCGCGCAAATACCGGCTGGCTCACACGCAGTTTTTCGCGAATCCGCTTGATCCGCTCCGGTTCCATCTGCGGGGGCACCGACAGGCAGGACTCGTCGAATTCGCGCATGGTTGCCTTGTCGATAGCGCCAACCCTGTACAACGGAGAGGCAGAGGAATGGATCGCCTCCGACAGGCCGCTTTTGAACTTCGGTTTAGTCTCCATTGCAAATCTCCATCCACGAGCCCTCATTGATCAACTCGTCCCCCCGTTGCCCAGTTAGCGCCTCGTAAGCCTTGGCGAGCCTTAGCGAGCTTTCTCAGGTTGGCCAAGTCGCAGTCTTCAATATTGGCCCGATCCTTCTTTGCAAACAGATACTCGTAGACCCCATACTTCCCGCCTCTTGCGATAACGATGGACCGATACAGATTCTTCCCAACCGCTTTTAGAAAACGCCACCACCCAGATCATCGGCTTGGCCCAGCATCACTTGTCGAACGGCCGCACATAGCTCGGGATCAGGAAGGCGCGCCTTCAGAGCCGCTTTGGAAAACCAAGCCGTTTTGAATACCCGGCCTTATAATCCAGTCCCATTTGCCCTACTTCAAATGTAGCACCTGGTGCTAATGAAATCAAGACACCGACCCCAGCCGGCGCCTTTTTAAACAGTGCTAGCCGATGCGTCACCATTCTTCCTGGGAGACGACGTAGAGGTGCAGATTAAGAAGCCAATGAGACTTTGTCCAGAGCCCTCAGGCACGGGGAACACTCATTTCTGCCTTCGATCGATTTACCGCCAACAGCGCTCAAATCTCCACATCGGCAAGAAAATCGCTTATCCTGTTAACAATCCCTTTACTTGCTTCGGCAGGGCCTCACGCAAATATATGAATCCAGTCGCTTTGGCGGTTGACGATCTTCGGGAGCAGTATACGCGCGAGATGGCGCTCGTCCGCCAGACCTGCGAGCGCACGGGAGACGGCACCGCCGCCATTCGCCGCCGATCCGCCGTGGTTGACCGCATCCTTATCGAAATGTGGCGTCGAGCGTTCGCCGACCAGCCAGCTCTTAACGTTTCCCTGCTCGCACTGGGCGGATACGGGCGCAAAGATCTCTTCCCCTACTCGGACATCGATGTGCTTTTTGCATTTGCGGACGAAAAGACCGAAGAGCAGTCGAAAGAGGCCGTGCGGTCGATTATCCAGGGCATGTGGGACATCGGCCTGAGAGCCAGCCCCAGTTCCCGCACCGTGAAAGAAGCGGGGCGCTTCGATCCGGATAACCTTGAATTCACGCTGGCCACGCTCGATCGCCGTTTCCTGGCTGGCCAGTTTCCGCTCTACCAGCAACTGCATCAGACGGTGCTCCCTGGGCTGGTGCTGAGCGAATGGAACACGATTACGCAGAAGCTGGGCGAGATTGCCCGTGCGCGCCACGCCAAATTCGGCAATACCATCTTTCATCTGGAACCGAATCTGAAAGAATGCCCGGGCGGGCTGCGCGACTATCACCTTGCCGTCTGGTTCGCCCTGCTCTTTCACCTGAAGGAAACCAAGGAGTGGCCGCGACAGCGCGGAGGCGTTTTCCAGAGCGCTCGCGGCGATGCCGAGGCAGCATTCGATTTTCTGGCAGCGGCACGATGTTTCCTGCATTTCCGCCACGGCCGCGACGACAATACGCTCGACTGGCAGTCGCAGGACGAAGCTGCCGCTAACTCCATCGGCCTAGAAACACGCGGAACTGCCGACCCGAGTTACTGGATGCGGACTTACTATCGGCACGCGCGAATCATCTATCGGCGCGCGGCACTGCTGATGGAGCATCTGCCCGCGCCGGTGAGTTTCTACAAGCAGTTTCGCAGGCGGCGCACGCCAATTGCCGGCACTGACTTCATGCTCGACCAGGGTCGCATCGATATTGTTCCGGGCGCGCAATTCAATGACACAGCAGCCATCCTGCGCATCTTCTCGTTAATGGCTACACATGGTTACACGCTCTCCCAGGCCGCTGAAGACCGAATCACGGATGCACTGCCTGCGCTCGCTATCCACATCCCCGAAGGACCGTATCTTTGGAATGCACTGCGCGAAGTTCTGATGGGGCCGCACGCGGCACATGCACTCAGGACCATGCATGCACTTGGCGTGCTGGAGATGCTGATCCCGGAATTTCATGGAATTGACGCGCTGGTAATTCGCGACAGCTACCACCGCTATACGGTCGACGAACATACGTTCCTCACAATCGACAATGTGCATTGCCTGCGCACGCCGACACACGACTACGAACAGCGCCTGGCGCAGTTGCTGCCGGAGATTGATCGGCTCGATTTATTTCTGCTGGCGTTGCTGCTGCACGACACAGGGAAGGCTCGTCGCAACGGGGAACATGCAGGCCAGAGCGTGGAACTGGCAGACGCATTTCTGGCGCGGCTGGACTTCGACACTGAGGAGCGAGAGTCGATTCTCAAGCTCATACGGCTGCATCTGGAAATGTCGAATGCATTGCGGCGCGATATTTTCGATCCAGAAAATGTGCGCGGGTTTGCGGAGAAAATAGGCAGCCCTCAGTTACTGAAAATGCTCACCCTCATGACGTTTGCGGATATCAAGGCGGTTAATCCCGACGCGCTTACTCCATGGAAGGCAGAGAACCTCTGGCAGTTTTACATGTCGACGGCTAACTTCATGGATCGCTCGGTCGATGAGGTCCGCTACCATGCCGCAATTGATCCGACTCTGCTCAACCGGATACGCTCCATGGTGCCAGCCGCGCAATACGATGGGCTTAAGCAATTTCTTGAGGGACTGCCGCAGCGCTACCTGCAAACCCGCCTCCCTGAGCAAATCCGCAATCACTTTCAGATGGCGCTCAATCTCGACCTGGACCCGGTCCAGCTAGATCTAAGGCCCAATCGCCAGCTATTCGACCTGACCGTGATTACGCGCGACCGTACGCATCTGTTTGCCGATGTTGCTGGAGCCCTGGCGGCGTGGGGTATGAACATCGTGAAGGCCGGTGCATTTTCAAACGAAGCCGGCGTGATTGTAGACAGTTTCCACTTCAGCGATGTCTTTCACACGCTGGAACTGAATCCAAGCGAGAAGGATCGCTTCCTCGCCAACCTTCACGATGTTGTATCGCAAAAGATTTCCGTCGTACAGTTGCTTGAGTCGCGCCGCCACATGAACCGTCCGTCAAACCTCAAAGTTGAAGTTGTGACCCGGTTACAGTTCGATTCTGAATCTTCGACGCATTCGACGCTGTTACAAGTTATCTCGCAGGATGTTCCCGGACTGCTGCGTCAGATCGCGCTTTCGTTGAGCGCACACCAATGCGACATCAAGGTTGCGCTGATCGATACGGAGGGCGAGACGGCGATCGACGTGTTTTATCTGACGAGCCACGAGAAAAAATTGTCTGAAGAAGTGCAGCAGGCCCTGGCTGGCGATCTCACCGGAGCACTCGAAGCAATGCGGATGCCTTCCGGCGCTTAGCAACCATTCCGCTTCAAAGCAATCGCTGATACGGTACGTAAACCGGCTCCCATACATAGTCGCTTAGCTGCTCCTGAAGGCTCGCTGCGTCGGCGAATCCGGCGACTCCATCTTCAATGGCCTGGCGGCCAACGGCTTCGGCAACAATCATGCCCACTCTTCGCGATTCGGCAATCGGCGGGAGCAGGCGGCCGTTCTTGTCTTCGCGCGCTGGTGAGAGCTTAGCCAAAGCCTTGGCAGCGGCCATGATCATGGCGTCGGTAACGCGACTGGCGCGGGAGACCAGGATGCCCAGCGCGAGGCCGGGGAAGATATATGAATTGTTGGTTTGCGCGATGGGAACTAGCTTGCCATTCACCTCGACAGGAGCGAAGGGGCTGCCGGTGCCAACGATGGCGCGGCCGTCGGTCCAATGCAGCAGGTCTTCGGGCGTTGCTTCAGCGCAGGAAGTTGGGTTGGACAACGGAAATATTATCGGGCGCGGCGTGTGGCTGGCCATGGCACGAACCATTTCTTCGGTAAATGCTCCAGCTTGCGCTGAGGTTCCCACAAGCGCCGTGACGCCTGCGTTGCGCACCACGTCGAGAAGAGAAACATCCTCGCTACTTGCAAGTTGCCAGCCTGCTACATCCGCTCTTGGGCGCACCCATGGAGTTTGAGAGTCGCGAATTCCTCTTCCGTCTTCAACGAGTAAGCCGTAGCGATTGAATGCGTAGATGCGGCTTCGCGCCTGTGCTTCGCTCAAGCCTTCTTCCTGCATCGCAGAGAGGATCAGGTTAGCGATGCCGACCCCTGCACCGCCTGAGCCAAACAGCGCAATCGTCTGGTCTTTGAGTGGAACACCGGTGGCGTTGACGGCCGCGAGCAGTGTCGCAGTGGTGACGGCGGCCGTGCCTTGGATGTCGTCATTGAACGTGCAAAGGCGATTGCGGTAGCGCTCAAGCAGGATCGCGGCGTTCGTACCAGCGAAATCTTCCCACTGCAAAAGGATGTGCGGCCAGCGGCGTTCGACTGCGGAAACAAAGGCCTCGACGAAATCGTCATACTCCTGGCCGCGAATTCGATGGTGCTGCCAGCCTATGTAAATGGGATCGTGGAGCAAGGTTTCGTTGTCGGTGCCTACATCGAGCAGCACGGGAAGGCAGTGCTCGGGCGGGATGCCGGCGAGAGCAGTGTAGAGCGCCATTTTGCCGATGGGAATTCCCATGCCGCCGGCGCCCTGATCGCCTAGTCCGAGGATGCGTTCGCCGTCCGAGACAACGATGCAGCGAATGTCGTCATAGCGTGGGTTGGAAAGAATTTGCTCGATGCGGTCGCGGTTCGGATAGCTCAGGAACAGGCCTCGTGGTTTGCGCCAGATTTCGCTGAAGCGCTGGCAGCCTTCACCTACCGCGGGCGTGTAGACGATGGGCAACATTTCTTCAACGTGTTCGGCAATGAGCGAGTAAAAGAGGGTCTCGTTGTTGTCCTGCAGGTCGCGCATGTTGCTGTACTTGCCGAACGCTGTATCGCGACTGGCCAGGACTCTCAAACGGCGAACCCGCTGATCTTCAAGTGTCCCGATGTGTGGTGGCAGGAGGCCGCGAAGCCCGAACGCATCGCGCTCCTCGTCGGTGAATGCGGTGCCTTTGTTGAGTCGCGGATGGAGGAGGAGATCGAATCCTTGCAGCCGGGTCCGAAAGACTTTCTGGTTGGCCTGTTGGGGCTGCTTCGATTCCATACTCACTTGTGACTTCTCCTTGATGAGGACCTTCGACTCATTCGAAATCCTATCGCTCTTCGATGATAGCCAGATCCCACGGCGCAAGCGTTAATTCCGCCGGCTTCACCACTGCTTTTCCATCGAGAAGATTGGTTCCGGGAGCGTAAGCGTAAGTGAGTTTCACTTCGGCGCCGGAGTAATTGAAGTAGTAATGCAGTCGCTTGCCAAGCCGATTGACCCCGTGATCGACATGAATCGCCGCGGGCAATTGCTGGTCGGGATTGGTGAGGCCGGCTTTGTCGAGCGCGCCCTTGAGTACGGCGGTCTGCAGCTTGTCAGAGAGATAAGTTCCCTCGTAGAGCAGTGACCCCGAGCCGAATTCATTCTCCGTTATGGCCGGCCATTTTCCGAAGAACGGGTGATCGTAAAAGGCGATCGGCTTGGCATGTTCCGGCATTAGAAATTCAGACCAGTAGGAAACCTTGTTGTCAGCGCCTGTATGGAATGGATCGTCTTTGAGTGCGAGCGGATGTTCAAGGCTGGAGAACTCCTGATAGCTGATACCGGCGGCTTCACGCAACGGGCCAGGAGCGCGCACCCAGCGTACAGCGGAGTTCTCATTGGCGAAGCCACTCTTGAACGTCATGACAACGTGGCCGCCACTCTTAACATAGTCTGAAATCTTCTTGAGTAGCGCGTCATCGGAGATGTAAAGCGCGGGAACGATAAACAGCTTGTATTGCGAGAGATCCTGCGTCTCAGGGAAGACGAAGTCCGCGCCCACATTCAAGTCGTAGAGCGCCTTGTGCATCTGCTGCACGAGCGAGGCGTAACCGTCGGGCTCTCCGGTCCAGCTCCTTGCCGGGACGCCGCCACCGTAGGGCATGAAACTGATCGCATTGGCCGAGTCGCGGCTCCAAAGAATTGCCACCTGATTATGAATCTGCAGGCCGGCGAGGTGCGGTCCAATCTTCTCCAGTTCATGTGCGGTGCGGCTGACTTCGGCGTATTCGCGATTGGGCTCTAAATCGTGCGATAGAACGCCCTTCCAATACGTTTCCTGATTGCCGTGGATGGATGCCCAATGCCAGTACTCCACCATGTTTGCGCCGTTGGCGAGGTAGGTGTAAACATCTTCGCGCATCTGCCCGTCATAAGGTGGATACTGGCCGCCGGAGGTCCAGCCAATGGTCTGCCCGTTGGTTTCTGTGACCAGAAAATTGGAATGTTTGAGCGAGCGGGAGAAGTCGCTTTGCAGAGCCTGGAACGATCCATCGTAATGGTCCTGCGTGCCGTGATAGATGTTGTCGGCCACGATGTCGAGCGAGTTGGCAACGGCCTCTTCATTCACATCGCGCTTCATCATGCCACCGTAGTCGGTGGTGATGAATTGGCGAGGACTGGCGCACTCGCGCACCAGCGCTGCCTGCCAGTGAAGGAAGTCCGTGACGCGCATCTGGCTCCAGCGCGTCCATTCAAGTTTGTAGCCGGTCGAGATAGTTCCATCGCGCTTGGGCAGGTCTTCCCAGGTGTGAAGATTTTCTCCCCAGTAGTTCAGGAACCAGGCTTTGCTCAGCGCCTCGGGCGTGACAAATTTCTTTTCGAGATAATGCTGGAAGCCTATAAAGACGTCGGGATTGGCCGCGTCGTAGCTGCCGGTTTCATTGTCGAGCTGCCAGCCGATGACGGTGGGGTTGTCTTTGTAATGGGCCACGATGTGCCGGATCAGGCGCTCGGCGTAAAAACGGTAGGCGGGCGAATCCGTGTCCATGTTCTGGCGAATGCCGTAAGCGCTCTGGATTGGCTGGCCGCCAAACATGCCGCCAGGAATGCGATCGGCGAGGATTTCGGGATGCTGGTGGGCCATCCATGCTGGAAGCGAGTAGGTCGGAGTTCCCATGATGACCTTGATCCCCGCCTTGCCCATGGCCTCGACCACGCGATCCATCCAGGCGTATTCAAACTGGCCGTCTTCGGGCTCCCACAGGCTCCATGTTGACTCGCCCATGCGGACGACATTGAGTCCCGCGGCCTTCATCAGGGCAACGTCTTTCGTCAGGCGCGCAACGTGGTCGGCATCATCGCCCGGCATGTATTCGTTGTAATAGGCAGCGCCGTAAAGCACGGTGGGGAAGTTCAGATCTGGAGCGGGCGCGGGTTGTTGGCCTTGCGCTAAGGCAATATTACTCGCCGCAAAACATGCAGTTGCTACGAATATAGGAAAGCGTTTTCTGACACGCGACACAGGGCACCCACTTTTCGAACGAAGACCAAGTTTATATGATCGCGGCTGCCTCTGTTCTGGTGTTGGCATCTGGTGCCGACCTCACGAGAAATCGGCGGCTTGGATCGGTTCGTCACCCATGCGGGGCGGTTCGAAGTCAATTTTCGCGGCTTCCGGATCGAACAACAAGTCGGCAAGGGTCTCGCCCCCGCCGCCAATTCTCCTATATTCCTGAAGGGTGAGCAACGCGAAGGCGTGCTTGCCGCGTTCGCTGATAAAGACGGGCCCTCCGGAAGTTACTTTCCTCGCGCGCCTCGGGTCTGTCTCGAATTCCTTGCTAGTTATCGTAGTGGTGATCACGACTGCCTGCTTTCTTGCGGGTCAGCTCAATTATCGACAAAAGATGCGGCTACTCGAAGGTGAGCAGCACCATCTCGGGGGTGGTTCCAACGCGCATAGGAGGGCACCAGGTTCCTGCGCCGTAAGAGGTATACACCTTTAGTGAGCCAAATGAGTGCAGTCCATAAGTGAACTTGCCGAAGACTCGGCGCGTTAGCCAGGTAAATGGAAATAGCTGCCCGCCGTGGGTGTGGCCGGAAAGCTGGAGGCTGATGCCGGCTTCCTCAACAATGGGCAGCCGGTTGGGCACGTGATTGAGCAGAATGCTGGCAGCATTGCGATCCAGACTCAGAGACTCAAGCGTGGCCCTCAAGCGAATTGGGAAGGTGGTGTCGTGATAGGGAACGCCGACAATCTGAAGTCCGTCGACGATGACTTTTTCATTGCTCAGAACGCGGATGCCCGCCTGTTTGAGGGCGTCAAGAAAGTGGGGTGTGTCCCCGAATTCGTCGTGGTTGCCGGTGGAGAAATACATACCAAATGGCGGCGAAAGCTGCTTGAATGGCGCGGCCAGTCGGTCGGGATCGGTCTTGGCACCGTCAAAAACATCGCCGGGAAAGAGGATCATATCCGGATTCAACCGGGCTGCCATGGATGCGATGCGCTTTGAAAATGCAGAGCCATTCACATGGCCCAGGTGCAGATCGCTGATCAACAGGGCGCGCCGTCCTCGCCAGGATTGCGGTAGGGTGTCGAGTTGAACACCGATTCGCCGAGTGCGCACATGGCGGGCGTTGAGCAATCCGTAAATTCCCACAGCAATTGCAACGTCGAGCCAGAGCCACGCAACAAGTGGCCTATGGAGCGACGCATTCGGATCGATTCGGCTCAGCAAAAGCGCCGACCAGGCGAGCCAGGACATGCAAGCTCCCCAAAAAAAGAAGTTCAAAAACCCCATCCAAACCGCGGCGATCCGATAAAGGACCGTGACCAGAAGACTTGCCGAATAAAAGCTGAACAGTGCGGCTACAACAAAGCTGCACGCCAGCACCAGAAGCACTGATTTAAGGGCCAAGTCTGCAAACGGAGATGGATGCCCGCAGAAATCAACCCACGTGCTATATAGAAACCAATGGGCAAGCAAAAAAAACAATTCAATGAAGGCAATTCCCAGGACAGGCCAGGCTTTCAAACGCGGGTCTCCTTGGTTCAATTCTTGCATGCGACGGGAATTGCAGGAGAGATCGCGCGAACTTGATCTTGCGTGAAACAATGCTCTAGATGGCTTCTCAAGAAGACAACGCGCTCGGCCTTTATATTTCGATTCCCTTCTGCCGCTCGAAGTGCACTTATTGCAACTTCGCTTCTGGAGTTTACCCGGCCAGCGAACATGCGCGTTATGTTGACCGCCTGATTCAGGATCTTTCGTCCGCTGGTTCGCGGGCAGAGCAGATGGGTGTGGAACTGCCGCGCGCCGTAGACACGGTCTACCTTGGCGGAGGAACGCCGAGCCTGCTAGCGCCGGAGTTGCTTGAGCGGCTGTTTGGGGCGGTCCGGGCGAATTTTGACCTGGAACCGGATACAGAGATTACAGTCGAGAGCGCACCGGGGCAGATTGCGGATGATGCCCTCAGGGCATTTCAAGATGTTGGCGTTAATCGAGTGAGTCTGGGCGTGCAGTCGTTCATCGATCGCGAGGCCCAGGTGAGCGGGCGGTTGCATTCACGCGCAGTTGTCGAACAGGATTTAGGACGGCTTCGCAGCGCAGGCATCGCCAACCTCAACGTCGACCTGATCGCGGGACTTGCCGGGCAAACTCTCGCTTCTTGGGAAGAGTCGCTGACGGTTTTGTTGGATGTGGGTGTTCCCCATGCCAGCGTTTATATGCTCGAGGTTGATGAGGATTCGCGCCTGGGCCGCGAGATGCTCGCCGGCGGAGCACGGTACCACGCTGGACTCGTACCCACGGACGATGCGATGGCACAGATGTATACGCGCGCAATCGAAAGGCTGGGCGAAGCAGGCATTGAGCAATACGAGATCTCAAATTTCTGCCGGCCGGGTTTCAAGTCTCGACATAACATGCGCTATTGGCAGCGGCGGCCTTACCTCGGATTGGGGCTCGACGCTTCATCCATGACATTGCATGCAGCAAACTCCCCATCGCTCGATTCGGTCTTGACTGCGCCTAGGTACGTGCTGCGTTCGACTACGACCAGCGACCTGGGAGAATTTCTTGCTGGACCGCAACCAGTCGAGTCGACATGGCTTTGTCCAGCCCGGCAGCAGGAAGAGGCGTGGTTTTTGGGTTTGCGACTCAATGAGGGCGTGGAGGTGGCTGGGCTGGAGCGAGAGTTTGGACGGGAAACAGTGACGCGAGCGATGGAAGTGGTCGAACGGCTTGCGAACGATGGACTGCTGACGTCTGACGGAAAGATCGTTCGGCTGACCGCGCATGGGCAACTGCTCTCCAATGACGTTTTCCAGGAGTTTCTTGAGTTGGACGCCGGCGAACCCGAGTCCGGTCCGCCGCGCGACCGCGAAAGCATGTTGATTTGACCGAAGTCCCTCTCTGGAAAGAGGTTCTGGTTCCGCGATTGTGTTACCAATGGCACCTGGTTTGCGTAGGAAAGTCATTGAATATCCTTCATATTTTCTAATCTTTGCCGATCAAATCCAGCAGAGAGGTTTCCTGGATGAACGCCAAAGCCCCTACTGCCTTCCTGCTCGCATCTCCCGACCCTGATCTCCTGACTGCCATTGAACCGGTCCTGCTTGCTACGGGTGGGACTGTGGAAGTCGTTCTTTCTCTTGAAGCTGCGATGGACGCGATCGCCGCGATTCGGACCTCGACGGTTGCCCTGCTCGACACCAATCTGCCATGCATGGACCCGCGCATGAATATCGACCGTGTGCTGGCTGCGGCCCGCGCCGACGAAAATTTGAAAAGTCTTTCGATTGTCCTGATTTCGGACACAGTGCAAGAAAACTGGAATGAACGCCTCGCCGAGGGCGTGATCGACGACCTCATTCTGCGCACATCGGAAATCCCCTACTGGTGCGTTCGAATCGAGATGCTGCTGCGCAGCTGTCACAATGCACGCGAGCTCGAAGTTTTGCGCGAGGCTCAGAGGCTCAACCGTCAGATGGATCATTTGACCGGCGTTTACAACCGCGAGACGATTCTCGCCATGCTTTTCCGTGAGACTGACCGCGTGCAGCGCATGAACAGTTCTCTGAGCTTGATCCTGCTCGACATCGACGATTTTGGTCATTGGAATTCGCGACTGGGCAGCGAGGCCTGCGACGACTTGCTCTGCCAGGTGGCCGGTCGCATCACTCGTCTTCTGAGGAGCTACGATCAGCTCGGCCGCCCAGGCATGGATGAGTATCTGCTGGTTCTTCCGGGCTGCAGCGCAGACAATGCATTGATGCTAGCCGAGCGCATACGCGTGGATGTATTTTGCACGCCTTTCCACTCGGGCAGCAACATCATCCGGCTTTCCGCCTGCTTTGGCATCGCCGCTAGCCATGGGCGCTCGCCGGTCGTGGTTTTGCGTGAAGCAGAACAAGCGCTCCAATGGGCGCGTACTGCCGGTCCCGAATCAATCCAATCGTATGGGGCTTGCTCTCACCCGGCGGATGCTCCGGTAAGCTTTCTCTCCGCATCCTCCGATGATGAACTACTTGCCTGGTAGTTCGGAGTTCAAAGACATTTCGGCAGGCGATTTTATTGTTTTACGATGGCCAGCATCTGACGCACCATGGAATCTTCGGGAAACTCTTTGACATAGTGCTCCATCGCAAACTGCGCCTTGTCATACTGCTGGCCGGCAATCAGCTGATCAATCAGGGCCTTTTGCAGCAATGGATCGTATGGGTTGAGACTTGCGGCCTTTTCAGAAGCGGCAATCGCTTCCAGGGTTCGCCCGCGTTGTTCAAGAGCCTGCGAGAGGTAGCCAAACGCGGCCGCGCTTTGAGAGTCGAGTTGTACGGAGTGTTGAAAGTGTTCGATTGCCCGCTGCGCGTCTCCAGCTTGCAAGTCTCGGCGTCCGAGAGCTAGTTGAACCGTCGCATCTCCGGGGCCCTGCTGCTCAAGGTCGTCCAGCAACTTTCGGTAGGGAGCGACATATTCCGGCTTGCGCTCCGATATCTCCCGATATGCCTCAAGCAGACTCAATTGCGGTATATTTTCATCCCGGCCTGGAACTCGGTTTACATGCACCAGGTCCGGCAGCGACGGTGAGGTTTGCTTAAATGCCTCTTCCGGCCAGGGCTCACCCGGCCGAGCAGTGATGCGATGGTTAGTGAGGCTGGTATGCGCAGTCTCCGGCACGTCCCTCTGCGGCATGTGGCAACCTATGCAGTTATCGGCAGGGGTAGTTTTCTGGCGCGCCTGGGCTGGCAATGTGCAGGTTCTATTTGCATGACAATCCATGCATTTCTGATTGAAGTAGGCTGGGGCCTCTTCAGCCGTGGGCTCAACGTGCGGGTCATGGCACGTGGCGCAGCGCAACTGGCCCGCGGTTGCGCGGAAGCACTTGCTCATGGACATTTCGTAGTAGTGCTGCACGTGATCGCTGTCGTCGACGTCCTCTCGCTTTCGAGGAACCAGCAGGATCGACAGGGTGTCGTCCAGTGGCGTTCCCGGGCGAAAGTCCTGGTAGGTTTTGCCCTGCTTTAGAACGCGACTGTCGCCAGCCTCATGGCACGACATGCAGATGTCGTTTTCGAGATCTGCGTTCAAACGGCTTGGGTTCACAATCTGCGATCCGCCATGAGAAGTGAGCGGCGCATTCATCGCATGGATGTGCGCAGTCCCGGGCCCGTGGCAGTTTTCACAGCCAATTGCAGTTTGGGAAAAGGGGGCCGAAGCGAACTTGCCGGTTGTCTGATCGGCCGGTCTTGGCCTCCCGCTGTGACATGAAATGCATCCTGCGAGTGCTGGACGGTTGAAGCCGAGGTCCTTGAATTCATATCCCGGCGAGAGATCCCATTTCGACGTTTTGGAATAAAACGATGCCGGCGCTTCAAATAGAAAATCGCCGCGTCTTGTTAAACCACCAAAGCCATTTGCACCGGCCCCAATGATCCATTCAATTTGTTGAGTGTTGCGAAAGATTTCCTTTCCATCCGTACCGGTTTGAAATTCACTTTGAAATAACTGTCCGTTCTTTTGGAATATTTCGAAATGGCGATCGAGACTCGCACTGTAAGTCGTGCCAGGTATCGGTAAAGTCTTGAGCAGCGCTGGCGTTACCGGCATTAGGGAGCGGCCCATACGGGTGCGGGAAAAACTCGCATAAATTTCCGTATGACAACGCGCGCATGCAGCGGAGCCGGCGTAGCCGTCCGGAGACGGCTGCGCCGCACTGATCGTGGATTTAGCTTTCGTTGGCCGATTCTGTTTCGCCCAGACGATCACCTGCCAGTTCGGCCGCAACCCCGCTAGCAAACTTCCGAGGATTACGATCCAGATCAGGAAAAGACGAATACAACAGATCGACGCCCGCCAGCATATTCGCGGAGCCGTCATGTTTCCATGAGACGAATAACTCCGGAAAAAGTTTAGATCACTATGTTGCGAAAAATGGGACTGAATTATTTATCAAAAAATGTCAGCGCCTCCAAAACCGACGCCATAAACTGTCGTCTAATTTTGCCCTGCACAATTTGTTTGTATTCTGAAACTTCGAATTGCGTTAGATCGCTGACAGATCGCTCTGTTTTGCAACTCTTCGAATAATTTTCTGGTATCCCGCAAAGATTCCTATTCCTGCAAGCGCAAATACCATAGGGAAACACTCCAGCGTATAACGCGCCTCAGGAGCTTCAATTGTTGTGAGCAAAGCACTGCGCAGCAACAAGTAAGTCACCATCCACAGCCAATACTTTGGGCGGAAGCACAGCCCGACAAGCGCCAGCAGAAGATAGGCGGCATTCAGGCCGGCGTAAGCCCAACTGAATCGAGTCTCGGAATTGTGGTGGCTGTAGATCCACCAGTCGAAGTCGATGTTGAGGTTCTCGACGCGCGGCCGGAGCCACATGTCTCCCATTCGGCCAAGCGGAAGCCAGACATAATACCGCAGCGGTCTGGCCTTCACCCGCTCTTCCGCCAGCCTTGCAAACCCGGCATCGAGTTCGGGCGACAGGTCCTGACCGTTGTCGTCGTAAGCAGCCGCCAACGCCGCCGTCTCCGCATACTGCTCGGGGGAATCGAAAGCCCGCGCGGGAAGCTTGCTCAAGTCCAACTCCTGGCCTGGAACGTTCCAGTAGACATAGTACGTGGACACGAAATCGAGGCACCAGGTCTTCATCCATCGTTGCCAGCCGGGATTGGTGGACTCACCAGGATCGGTAGCGTAGCGCGGGGCGAGAGGCATGAAGACATGGAAGACGCGCCAATTTCGCGCCGTCCAGACTCCGAATGGAATCAGAGCCAGGAGTACGCAAACGATGGACATGCGCGCCAGCCGTGCACGGGCAATTGAAGAGTGACGCATCCCCAAAACCAACGCGGGAGCCAGCGCTATCCCAACCAGCGCTCCATCCGGGCGGAGTAGTGCCGCAAAGCAAACGGCAAACGTGAAGGCCAATGCGCCTCCCCAAGCTGGCCGCTCGATGAACCGCGCCAAAGCCCAAAGCGCTAGAGCGATCGCAAACAAGGTGGGCGTCTCAGTGAGCGGAGCCACTGCATACGCTGCGGTAAAAGGGCACAATGCCGCGATCCATAGCGTCCAGTGCGCGGCTCCCTTTTTGTATGCAGAGCTCGCAGTCCGGCGGACAAACGCCGCCAGCAGGAGACAGCCGGCAAGCTCAATCACGATCTGGACGTAGCTCACCGCGGTGTAATTGTCCAGGCCAAAGAGCCGAAAACAAGCAGCAAGGAACAGTGGATACCCAGGCAGCCGGATCAGGGTTTCATGCGGCACTCCGTTTCCGTCTGTGATCGCAAATCGGCCTTCCAGAAGGTTTTTGGCGAGGTTGCCGTAAATTAGTGTGTCGCTACCCGAAGCCTGCGGAATCGCTTTCAGCATCCAGAGGCGCATCCATGCACCGCTTGCCAAGGCCAGAGCTATGCTCCAGACCTGCCAATCACTAACCAGGGTCTTAATTCTTCGGCTCAAAGCCGTCAATTGACTCTCCGTCGCAGCTTACCTACGATTGCTAATGGATAGGGTAAGCCGTTGATGCCGCTTTCGCCCAACCGGCAATTTCAGAATAGCGTTGACCACGGGCCGATATACTTAGCTTGGCTTAAGATCGCGGGGGTGAACGTGCTCGCTCCTCGTTTCCCCATTGCCGCTCGAATCATGAAAATACTCGATATTTCGGTGAACTGAAACCATTCATGCCTGATAAACAAATATTTTTCGATCCCCAACGCAAGCGCTGGAAGCGTCTTCGCCGCATACTGGACGCAGCCGCTGTACTCTCCACACTTGTTCTAGTTGGATTCATCTTTAATGTGCTCCGCTATCAGCACCTCCCCGACTTGGCGCTGTCCACGCCAAAGCACAATTACAAGGCTCTGCCGGACACTTTATCGCGAGCCGCGAAAGCCGGCCGCCCCGCACGCCGGAAGACCGACCGCAAGCCTTCCGAGATTCCTTTCAACTCCGGTGAAGGTGTGCGCGCCGCCTATTATGTGCAGGACGACCCGGCAAGCTACGCCTCCTTGAAGGAACATGTTCATCAGATCGATTTGCTGTTTCCGCAGTGGTTTCATGCCACTTCGCCCAACGGGAATCTGATGGCGACCAACAACGATACGCATCGCGAGTACCCAGTTGTTGAGGGTACAACCGTCCACGATCCCGACGACGACAATAAGGTCAAGCACGTTATTCAGGCTGCCAACGAAGACACAGAAATCTTTCCTCACCTGAACAACTACAACGCCCCGGCCGGTGTTTGGGACTCGAACTTTGGCGCCATTCTGAAGGACTCAGGCAAGCGTGCAGCACTGCGGAAGCAGATTGACCAATTCTTTGCTGCTTATCCAGCTTATCGCGGCCTCTCGCTGGACTTTGAAAGCCTTCCCGACGACGCTACACCGGCCTATCTGGCCTTCATTAAAGAGCTCTACGGGGATCTGCATCCTCGCAACCTGCGACTTTATGTCAATACTGCCGTTGCCACGCCGGACGCCGATTTGAAGGCGATTGCCGCGAACTCCGACGGAATTATTTTAATGAACTATGACGAGCACCAGACCACAAGCGATCCCGGCCCGATCGCCAGCCAGGATTGGTTCCTCGACAATCTCCGACGAGTGCTTAAGGTCGTGCCCAAGGAAAAGCTGATCTGCGCGGTTGGAAATTACGGCTATGACTGGACTCTCTCCACACCGGCTCCCGCAAAGAAGGGCAGCAAGAAGCTCCCCAAGCCCCAGGTGCTGAACACCGAAGACTTCCCGGTCTCAGAAGCGTGGCAGCGCGCATCGGACGCTGACGCCGATCTCGACCTCGATGATGATTCGCTCAATCCGCACTTCGAGTACATCGACGAAGACACAAACCAGCGCCACGTCGTCTGGTTTCTCGATGGCGTCACCATGCTCAATGAACTGCGCGGCGCCCGCCAACTTGGCCTGTCGACTTTCGCGCTGTGGCGACTGGGGTTTGAGGACAACTCGGTCTGGAATGTATGGGACAAGCCCAGTGCGCCGGAATCGCTGCAGGCTCTGAACTCCGTGCAGCCTGGGCATGATCTGGATATTGAAGGCGAAGGCGACATCATGCGTGTCACCGGCCTGCCAAAGCCGGGCAAGCGCACCGTCACTATCGATACCGACGAGAAAGATCCACGCAAGAAACTCATCATGGATGAGCACATGGACGTGTATCCCCGCACATACACGGTGGAGTATTACGGGTACCACCCCAATCAGGTTGCGATCTCTTTCGACGACGGCCCCGATCCAAAGTGGACGCCAAAGATCCTGGATATTCTGAAGCAGAAAAACGTCAAAGGCACCTTCATGCTGATCGGTGCGGAGGCCGCGGAGAACATCGGCCTCATGCAGCGAATCGCGCGTGAGGGCAACGAGATTGGGAACCACACCTACACGCATCCTGATATCAGCGAAATTTCGCAACAGCAAACGGATTTGCAGATCAAACTCACGGAACGGCTGTTCGCCAGCAAACTCGGCGTTCAGCCTCTCTATTTCCGTCCTCCGTACGATATTGATGAAGAACCCGAAACGGACGACCAGGCTGGGCCGATCGTTCCAATACAGAATCAGGGATACATCGTTATCGGGAGCAAGATCGACACGAATGACTGGAACGAGCATCCTCGCAAATCTCCCCAGGAAATCGCTCAATCCGTCTTGACCCAGTTGCAGATCATGAAGGCCAAGCCGCAGTTTCGCGGTTCTGTGATCCTGATGCACGACGGGGGCGGCGACCGTTCGGTTACTGTCGCCGCACTTCCCGTGCTTATCGATACCCTTCGCGCGCAAGGCTATACCTTTGTTCCCGTCTCCGCACTGATGGGCAAGACCACAGCCGACGTGATGCCCAAGCTCACGGTGACCCAGTTCCTTCGCGCGCTGCCGGACTCTGTGGCCTTCTCGGGCGTGCAGCTCGTCGGTCGGTTCATCGTCCTGGTCTTTTTCATCGGCGATATTCTGATGTGCTCGCGGCTTCTGCTTATCGGCCTGCTTGCTGTCATCGACCGCTTGCGCAAGCCTCATGCCAAGGCGTCTCCTGGTTACAATCCACGCGTTGCCGTACTCATTCCCGCATTCAATGAAGAAACGGTCATTGTCCGCACCATACGCTCGGTCCTCAACTCCGACTACAAGAACCTGCACATAATCGTGATTGATGACGGCTCGCCGGATCGCACAGCGGAGGTGGCTCGCGAAGCCTACGCCGCTGAAATTGCCGCTGGCCGCGTCCAGGTCCTATCCAAGCCCAACGGAGGAAAGGCCGCAGCGCTGAACTACGCGCTCGACCTGCTGACAGAGGATATATATGTAGGCATCGATGCGGATACGGTGATCGCCACCGACGCTATTTCGAAGCTTATTCCGCACTTTGAAGATCCGCGGATCGGCGCCATGGCAGGCAATGCCAAGGTCGGTAATCGCGTGAACTTGTGGACCCGCTGGCAGGCTCTCGAATATATCACCAGCCAGAATTTTGAACGACGCGCTCTCGATCTATTCCACATCGTAACGGTAGTGCCCGGAGCAATTGGTGCGTGGCGCACTGCCCCTGTTAAAGCAGCCGGCGGTTATCCAATTAACACCGTAGCTGAAGACGCTGACCTTACCATGAACCTGCTGGAACAGGGTTTCCGCGTTGATTACGAAGACCGGTCGCTGGCGTTTACCGAAGCGCCGATAGACGCCAGGGGACTGATGCGCCAGCGTTTCCGCTGGTCATTTGGAACCCTGCAAGCCGTCTGGAAACATCGCGCGGCCTTCGTCCGCAATAAGGCAATGGGTTTGTTCGCGCTGCCCAATATTTTGGTCTTTCAGATGTTTCTTCCGCTGGTTTCTCCGTTTATCGACATCATGTTTCTATACGGTGTCGCCAACTACTTCGTCGATCGCCACTACCACCCCCTCTCCGCGTCGACCGCGAGCCTGGATAAGCTGCTTGTCTTTTTCCTCGGCTTCTTGATTATCGACTTTGTCACCTCTTCGGTTGCCTTCTCGCTTGAACGCCGCCATCCCGCAAACAAGGGCGATGGATGGTTGCTGTTCCATATCTGGCTGCAGCGGTTTGCATATCGCCAGGTCTTCTCGATTGTGTTGTTCAAGACGCTGAAGCGCGCTATCGATGGCAAGCCGTTCAACTGGGACAAAATCAAGCGGACAGCTAAGATGAGCAAGAGAACTGAAGCTCTGACGGAAACGCCATAGCGCTTTTATGTAGATACAACCAGAGAGCGATGCTCGACCATCTGACACGGTTGGAGGATGGAATGCCAACTGCGACGAAGAAGAATGCCGCCAAGAAGTCATCAACACGCAAATACTCCCCGGCCGCCGGAAAGAGTGTCGAAAGAGAAATGGAGGCGATGAAGAAGGGGCAGCTCAAGAGCGGGCGCAGCGGGAAGAAAGTTACGAATCCCAAACAGGCCATCGCGATTGGCTTGTCTGAAGCCCGGAAGGCCGGCGCAAAAGTCCCGAAGCCGAGGGCGTAGATTGCGCTCCGGCAGGGTATCGACTTGTGGAAGTTCCTGGCAAATTCACCCCTTATGACTGAATCGAGAGTATGTCAGTTGCCGGTCAAGGCCGTTGACAGGAAGCGCAAATCGGGCTATTTTGAAAAACAGGTTGCTCTCCGTTATGCACATTCCTGCCCTCAGAACCGCGTGTTGTTGTCCTCCCCTCCGCTAGCGCCCGCTGGCTCGTCCGCGATCTGACTTTTTACGAAACCCCGTTTGGCATTAGTTCCGAAACAAAGGACAACCGTGTTTCTGCCTGCATCACCGCATCGTTCTTCCCTAACGCGGCTCCCCATTTCCCCCTTGCGGCGGGACTGTCCCTGTTGTTGCCGCTGACCTGATTCCCATCCTGAAAACTTAGGCGCTGAAGATGGTTTTGTGGCCATTGAGTTCACGCCGTATATCCCAACGTGCCAGGTCAGGCGACCGAACACGCGTAACTCAGGAGGTCCTGTGAAACTTACAACAAAACCGTATTACTTCCTCCTTATCCTGCTTGTCGGCGGCGCGACCATTGCATACGCACAAATCGTTGGTGGCACCATCAGCGGAACTGTCCGCGAAGCCACTGGAGCAACATTGACGGGCGCAACAGTCACCGTCCGCCAGAGTGAGACGGGAGCAACTCGCACAATTGTCACAGGCGCAGACGGTCGCTTCTACGCGCCCTCAGTGCCGGTGGGCGAGTACTCGGTTTCAGTGAACCATGACGGCTTTGAAACTGAAAAGCGGAATGGAATCTCTCTCACCGTTGCTCAGAGTCTGCAATTGGACTTCGTTCTCGGCGTTGCATCGGTGAAGCAGGAGGTGGTGGTTACTGCAACGGAAACCGGAGTGAATACTTCAACGCAACAGACCGCGGGACTGATCGACGAACGACAGGTGAAGGAACTGCCGCTCAATGGCCGCAGCTACGATGAACTCCTCACGCTGAATCCCGCGACAGTGAATTACACGAACGAGCGTTCAGGTGGGATCGGGACTTCGAACTCTTCGGTGGGCAACATGTTCGCTGTCAGCGGGCGTCGTCCTCAGGATAATGTATTCCTGCTCAACGGCATTGAGTACACCGGAGCATCGTTGATCAACGTCACTCCGGGAGGAACCAGTGGCGAGTTGCTGGGCGTCGACGCAGTGCGTGAGTTCAACGTGGTCACTGACACGTATAGCGCGAGTTATGGCAAGCGCGACGGAGCGCAGGTAAGCATTGTGACGACATCCGGGACAAATCGATTTCACGGCTCAGGGTTTGAATTTCTTCGCAACAGCGCGCTCGATGCCAGAAACTATTTCGATGCGGGATCGATTCCGGAATTTCAGCGCAACCAGTTTGGCGGCTCACTTGGAGGCCCCATCAAGCGCGACAGTCTTTTCCTGTTTGGCAACTACGAGGGCTTCCGTCAGGCTTGGGGACTGAGCGCCGTCACGCTGGTGCCGGATAACCAAGCTCGCCTCGGCTATTTGCCCGACAAGTCGGGAAATGAGCAATTCGTTGGAGTCAATTCTGCTGTCGCACCACTGCTTGCGTTGTGGCCGGTTCAAAACGGGCCGGAACTCGGCGGCGGCATTGCGGAGGCATTCAGTCACCCGCCGCAGCATATTCGCGAGGACTTCGGCACCACGCGACTGGACGACAACCTCGGCAGCAAAGACCTGCTCTTCGCCGTCTACACAATCGACGACAGCAGCGCCAACACACCTTCGCAGAATCCTTTGAGCCTGGTTGCAGAGAGCTTGCGCGAGCAGGTGTTGAGCGCACAGGAGCAGCACGTAGTCTCCCCGTCGCTACTGAATACTGCGCGGGTCGGCTTCTCGCGCGCCAGCTATTTTTTCACTGGTTACTCTCCTAACGACCTCCCGGGCTGGATTGCCGGCGATCCGGTTGGCGCCATCGTCATCAGCGGCAGCACTGCCTCCAACGGTGCATCGGCAATATCCGGAGCTGGTACCAACGTAGGCAGCAACAATCGCACAGCACGCAATCTGTTCACGCTTGACGATCATATCTACTGGGCGCATGGACGGCATCAACTCGAAGCCGGCGGCTGGTTGCAGCGCATTCAGTCCAACGATCTGCTGGCACAGGATCAGTATGGCCAGGCTTCGTTCAGCACGCTGACGACGTTCCTGCAAGGCACGGTAAAGACCTTCACTGTGGTTCCATCGCCGACCGAGCTGGGATGGCGTTCGATTGAAGGCGCGGGCTTCGTCGATGACAACTTCAGGCTGACATCGCGGCTTCAACTGCGTGCTGGGTTCCGTTCGGAATCAACCGACGGCTGGAACGAGGCGCGGAACCGCGCATCGAATTACGCGCTCGTCAACGGTGTTCTCCAGACACAGCCAGTGATCGGCAGTTCCGCACTTACAGCCAACCGCGCCAAATTTCTCCCCGCTCCGCGCGTCGGCTTTGCGTGGGACGTGTGGGGGAATGGAAAGTCGGCTGTCCGCGGCGGCTTCGGTCTCTATCACGGGCTTCTCGATACGCTCGACTATCGGCTCGACCAGACGGCCCCGTTCAATACGGCCGAATCGATCTCAGGCATCGCTGTTTCCAATTTGAATTTCACGCCGGGAACGCAGCCGCCTGCGGGCACCAAAGTATCACCGAGCAATGTGCAGCCGGATATTGCTACTCCCGCTGTGCTGACATGGAGCCTGCGCGTCGAGCAGGAGATTGCGCCGCGCACTACGCTGACATTGGGCTATGTGGGCTCGCATAGTTATCACCAGATTCTTTCCGAAGATCTGAACGAGCCCGTGCCGGATTACAACGCGAATGGGACGGTTTATTATCCCGCTGGAGCAACAGATGCAAATCCGAAATTGGCCAATTCGACCTCGTGGGTCTCGCAAGGAGTAGGGCTTTATAACGCGCTGGAAGTGGACATTCGACGGGCCTACGCGAATGGCCTTCAATTGCGCGGGAACTACACTTATTCGAAGAATCTCGACGATGGTTCGGCTTGGAATACGAGCGTAAGCGGCAACACTCCGGCCTTTGTCGAGTTCCCTCTCGACCCCAAATTGGACTGGGGTCCGGGAGCTACGGATGTGCGCAACGCCGCATCCATCAACGGAAGTTATGAGCTCCCGTTTGGGTCGAACAAGCGCTTTCTCAATAATGCCGCCGCGCCGGTGAACTTCATCGCTTCAGGCTGGACCACCAGCGCAATCGTCAGCGTGCAATCGGGCTTTCCGTTCACTCCGCAATTGGGATATAACCCAACGGGCAATGGCGATACGCGCAACCCGGTGCGACCAAATTGGAATCCGAATTTCTCGGGGAATCTGTATCCGCGTACGCCGAGCCAGTACTTCAACCCACAGGCATTTCTCGCGCCAGCCACGGGGACGTACGGCAACGTCTCGCGTGACGCTCTGACTGGGCCGGGGTTGTCGGAATTGGATTTTTCGGCGACCAAGAATTCAAAGATCACGGAACGGCTGGGGCTGCAATTTCGCGCCGAGTTTTTCAATATTCTTAACCACACAAATTTCCTGACGCCTAACGAAGTTGTTTACACTTCGGCTACTTCGGGGATTTCGCCGACCGCAGGGTTGGTGACGGCGACATCGACCACTTCGCGGCAGATTCAGTTTGGAGCCAAGCTGCTGTTCTAGGAGAGCGACTGTTCAGAGTTGCGGGCGCACAGGCCTAAAATGCAAGATCCTTCAACAATCCCAGGGCAGGCTTTGGGGTGTCCGCAGTTTGAGGTTGAATTGGTAAATCAGACTGTCGCCGTGCTAGTTCGAACGCAGAGCATCGAGCGGGTCGGCGGAAGCGGCGCGTCTTGCGGGCAGAGCGGAAGCCAGTAACGTCATCAGCATCATGGTCAAAGTCGCCGCAATGTAGATAAGGGGATCAGTTGCGCTGACGTTGAACAGGAATGATGCGATCAGGTGGGAAATCGCAAGCGAAGCCAGCACGCCCAATCCACAACCAATTAAGGCCATCTTCGCTCCGGAGATGAGCACGAGTCGCGCAATGCGGCTGCGCTGAGCACCCAATGCCATGCGGATGGCTATCTCCTGCGTTCGAAGCGAAACTGAGAAAGCAACCACTGCATAAATTCCTATGACGGTCAGCAGCAGTGCGCCGATGGCGAACGCAGTGATCAGATCTGTGTTGAAACGACGCGGCGCTTCCACATCGGAGATGACAGCGGTCATGGCTTGCACCGGCTGCAAGGCAAGAACGGGGTCGACTTGCGAAACGGCGAGGTTCAAGGTCTGCACCATCTGTTCAGGCGGAAGCGTGGAGCGGAGAGTTATGAAGCCGCTGGTAGCGCGGGTGAAGGCGCCGGAGTCATCAGAGCCATTCAGGATGGATGGCTGCTGTGCGGGAATGTACCACTGGTCGGCGTTGGGTTGGTCGGGTGCGCCCAGTTTCGTGTCCGCGACAATCCCCACGACTGTGGCCCAGGGCCGGCCTTTTTTTGGATTCCCGGCATGCATGCGTTTTCCGATGGCGCGCTGTCCTGGCCAGCAGTGTTTGGCCATGGTTTCATTCACGACGATGGCCAGTGGGGCGTCGGCACGGTCGTTCGCATTAAAGGTGCGGCCCTCGACTACGCGAATGCCCATGGTTTTGAAGTAGTCTCCGTCAACGACCGCGAAGCTGGCGAATTGCAGCTTCCACTGGTTCAACGGGACGCCCTCAATGGTGTAAGCAGACGCGCCTCCGCCGCCGGATGTGGGGAGATTGTTGGTGACGCCGGCGGCAACAATTCCCGGCGCGGCCGTGAGGCGGTCGATGACAGCCTGGTTGAACGCGTGTGCAGAAGTGTAGTTGGGATACTGGTGCAACGGGAGCTGGTATCCGGCAACCAGAACATGGTCTGCGTGAAAGCCCGGGTCGACAGCACGCATCATCTGGAAGCTGCGCAGAAATGCGCCGGAGACCGTAAGCAGAACCAGCGCGATCGCAATCTCAGCAACGACGAGTGTTGAGCGCAGCCACCCATGGCTTGCGGCGCTGGAGCCGGTGCGTGTGCCTTCTTTCAGGCTTGCAGTCAGGTTGGTGCGGAGAGCTGCGAAGGCCGGTGCAATGCTGCACAGGGCGCCAGTCACTACGGAGATGAACAGTGCAAAACTCACAACGCCCGCATCCATGGAAATGGCATCGACACGCGGCATTGATTCAGGCAGCAGGTGCAGTGCTGTACGAATGGCCGCTGCTGCCAAGAAGAGACCGAACAAGCCTCCGACAAGGCTGAGCAACAGGCCTTCGAAGACAGATTCGCGAATGAGGACGCTTGATCCCGCACCGAGCGCGAGCCGCACCGCGTATTCACGACGGCGGCGAATGGCGCGGACGAGCAGCAGGCCTGCCACATTCATGCAGGCGATCAAAAGTACTACTGCCACGGCCACAAATAAAGTGCGCAACAGGGGACGGACATTTCCGACGGCACGTTCCTTGAGGAACACAACGTCGCCGGTAATGTGGATGGCGGACATGTTGGCAGGGAAGCTTAGGACCACGAGCTTGGCCACACGATCTGCATCCTGCGCGGCTTGGGGCAACGTGACCGAATCTTTTAGACGGGCCACCAAATTGAACCCCCAGTTGCCGGCACTCTGGTCTGAAAGCTCGTCCGGCGTTAGGCTCATTGGCACCCACAACTGAGTCTGATCCAATTGTCCATTTTGCAGAGGGAATGTGAAGCTGCGCGGCATGACGCCTATGATCGAATACGATTTACGGTCGAGATCGATGGACTCGCCAAGGACATCGGGATCGCGGTGGAACCGGTTGAGCCACAGCGCATAGCTGATCACCGCCAGCGGCTGATGCGAGGCGTCTTCCTGTTCGGTAAAAACGCGGCCCAGGATCGGTTGCACGCCGAGCGTGGTGAAGGCACTGGAAGTCATGCGGGCGGCGTCCACCTCTTCCGGGCGCGCACCGCCGGAAAGCTCAAATTGCGTTCCCGTATAGCCGCCAACAGAAGCGAATGCGCTGGCTGCATTCGAATAAATATCGATTTCGCGAGCTGTTGCGCCCAGGCCGGCGCCGGTGCCGACGTGATCTCCGAGGGCAACCAGGCGATCGGGGTCAGCGAATGGGAGCGGACGGAGCAGAATGCCTTCGACGAGCGAAAAGATCGCAGTGGTGGCTCCAATGGCTAGCGCAAGTGTGAGCACGACGGCGATCGAGAATCCGGGCGCCTTGGCGAGTTGCCGCAGGGCGTAGCGAAGTGCGAGTGCGTCCATGTGGGCCTTCTGAATGATTGATATCGTGCACTGGATTCCATACAGGTTGGACTACATCGGAGAGTAGCGGTAAGCGCGATTCCTGCGTGGCATTCAGGAAGAATCTTCTGCGTTTTGTCGACTTTCCCTTTGAATTGAAGCTAGAAAACGGGCGAACGATAGCGGCATTCTACCCCAGTGTGTCCGGCGCCGCCACCGGGAATCGTCAACCCCACTCGCTAATCCACTGCCTTTCCGACTACACTGGATTTGTTATGGTAACCGCATCCCTTTCCACCCACATTGAGCCGCGCACACCTCAGGGCGGCTTTGCCAATGAGCCGTTTGTCGACTTCAAGAACCCGGAAAACATCCGCGAGATGCAGGCCGCGCTCGATCACGTGGCAAGCCAGCTTGGCCGCGAGTATGACCTGATCATTGGCGGACGACGCCTGCGGACGGAGGGAAAGATTCGCTCCCTCAATCCTGCGCGCCCTGCACAGGTTGTCGGCGTCCACCAGAAGGCGGGAGCCGAACACGCCGAAGAAGCGATGACCGCGGCGCTCAGCGCGTTTGAGACGTGGAGCAGGACGTCGACGAGCCAGAGGGTTTCCCTGCTTCTGGATGCGGCGGCGATCATTCGCAGCAGGCACTTCGAGTTCCGCGCATGGCTTACTTATGAAGTGGGAAAGAACTGGGCCGAGGCCGATGCCGACGTAGGCGAGACCATCGATTTCCTGGAGTTCTATGCGCGCGAAGCGTTGCGCCTGTCATCCGCGACTACTCCGATTCAGTATCCCGGCGAGCGCAACCAGCTGCTTTATATTCCGCTGGGCGTGGGTGCGGTGATTCCGCCGTGGAATTTTCCGTTTGCCATTATGGCCGGCATGACTGCGGCATCGATTGTCACGGGGAATACGGTCGTCCTGAAGCCCTCGAGCGACTCGCCGACGATTGCGGCGAAGTTTGTGGAAGTGCTGGAAGGAGCTGGAATTCCGCCCGGCGTGGTCAACTTCTGCCCAGGTTCCGGAGCCACTTTTGGCAACGCTATTGTGGAGCATCCGAAGACTCGGTTCATCGCTTTCACCGGTTCCAAATCTGTTGGGTTGGACATTCACGAGCGTGCTGCTCGCGCCAAGGCGGGACAGATCTGGATCAAGCGGACGGTTCTGGAAATGGGCGGCAAGGACTCAATCCTCGTTTGTGCCGATGCTGATTTGGACGCGGCCGTGGATGGCGTTGTTGCAGCGGCTTTTGGATTCAGTGGACAGAAATGTTCAGCATGTTCACGCGCAATTATTGAGGCTCCGTTGTACGACGTGTTTGTCGAGCGCGTTCGGGAAAAGGTGGCAAAGCTCACTGTCGGAGATCCGACCGCCAATTACAATCTGGGCCCGGTGATCAACAAGGCTGCGCTTGACTCCATGCTGGCTTATATTGAGATCGGCAAGCAGGAAGGGCGGCTGATTGCCGGAGGGAATGCGCCGGAGACTGCGGATGGCGGCTACTTCCTGGAGCCGACTGTCTTTGCCGACATCGCCCCGAATGCGGTGCTTGCGCAAGAAGAAATCTTTGGCCCCGTGCTGGCGCTGATCAAGGTGAATAGCTACGAAGAGGGGCTCGCGGTCGCTAACAATACGGAATACGGGCTGACTGGCGCTATCTATACGGATGACCGCGAAAGACTGGACAATGCTACACGCGAATTCCATGTAGGAAATCTGTATCTGAACCGGAAATGCACCGGGGCGATGGTGGGAGCGCATCCGTTTGGCGGGTTCAATATGAGCGGGACCGATTCGAAGGCCGGTGGGCCGGATTATCTCTACCTGTTCACCCAGGCGAAGAGTGTGGCGGAGAGGCTCAGGGGCTGATTCGGTGGCTGCGACTTGGGACCTTAAAATATTCTCGACATTCGTGCAATAGATTTATTTGTTTCAAGGGTTATGAAAACTACAAAGGCCCGCGCCTAAAGGCACTCGGATTTCGCGGTAATTCAGGGCGCTAAAGCGCCCTGCTCCCTCCGGGGCTTTCTGTCTCGGGTCAGTCGATGAACTCTACTTTTGGGGCGATGGGAATGATGCCGCGCTCATACCCCAAATCCAGAAGCTTGCGGATGGCCTCGCGCCCGTCTGAGCCGTAGTCCAAAGTGCGGTCGTTCACATACATGCTGACGAACCGGTTGGCCAGGCGTGCGTCAAGATCGCGGGCAAACTGCATGGCGTAGTCGAGCGCTTCTTCTCGGTTGTCGAGGGCGTGCTGGATGCTGTCGCGGACGGCCTTGGTAACGATGCGGAGTGTGTCGGGACCGAGAGAGCGGCGAATCGCGTTGCCGCCCAGGGGCAGGACGAGCCCCGTGGTTTCGCGCCACCAGGCTCCAAGATCGAGCACTTTGTAGAGCCCGCTCGTTGAGTAGGTCAACTGGCCTTCGTGGATGATGAGGCCGGCGTCGAAGTTTCCCGCGAGAATTTCAGGGATGATTTGGTCGAAGGGGACGGTCACGGTCTCAAGTGCCGGATTGAAGATCTTGAGCGCCAGGTAGGCAGTGGTCAGCGTGCCGGGGACAGCGATCTTTATCTTTCCCAGATCGTCAGCGGCCAACGGCTTCAGAGAAACGATCATCGGGCCATAGCCCTCGCCTACACTGCCGCCGCAACCCATGAGGGTGTAGTTGTCCTGGAGGTAGGGGTAGGCGTGGAAGCTGATGGCAGTAACGTCGTAGAACGCTTCTTCGCGGGCGCGGCGGTTCAGGGTCTCGATGTCGCAGAGGGTGTGATGGAAGCGATAGCCGGGGACGCGGACCTTGTTGGTGGCAAGGCCGTAGAACATGAAGGCGTCATCGGAGTCGGGACTATGGGCGATGGAAATATCTATCAATGCAGGGGCGGCAACACCCGATATCTGTGTACTCACGGTAGGCAACGATCCTTTCGGGGACAATGGTCGGAGACAATGGGGCAAGTTTCTTTAGAAGCGGCTAATCAGATCATGCGCTAAACGGTGCGGCTTCGCAGTCGAGCCCAGCCAGCGGCCAGTCCGGCGGCAGCAGCGACTTTGAGGGCATCTCCGGGCAGGAATGGGAGGACGGCCAGCATGAATGTTGAGGACATTGAGGCGTGTGTGAGGACGGCCAGCCAAAGGGCGCCGCATAGAAGGATGACCAGACTGCCTATTGTGGCGCTGAGCGCCGCTCGAACAAATGCGCGGCCATTTCCCAGGCTTGCCCGGCGAAACAGGAAAGCAATCAGAGATGCAGCCAGAGGATAGGAAAGGAGATAGCCACCGGTGAAGGAAGCCGGGCCGAAGAGATGCGCGAGGCCGGGGACGGCAGGTGTCGGCGCGAAGACGGGCAGACCCGCCGCTCCTTCAATCAGGTAGGCGGTCAGGGTGGCAGCGGCCAGGCGCGGGCTGAGCAGCAGTCCCAGCACGAGTACTGCAAATGGCGCCATCGAGAGTGGTACCGGGGTGAAAAACAGCGGCACAGCGAGGTGCGCGCAGACGGCGACTAGCGCGCTGCCGGCGAGGACGATGCTGGTCGACCTCAACCAAGCTGGCGTTCGGGCGGAAGTGCGGCTTGGGGCAAATGATGTGACGGTCGTGCGGGGCAACGGTACAGAGAATTCTTTGCTCACTGGAACTCCTTCAGAGTTCAATTTCCTGGTCGATTTCCTCGACAGGATCGACGGCTGCACTCTTGGCCTTGCTCGAAACTGGGCCTTCGCCGGGATTGCTGCGGAGCCGTGATCGCTGGAGCCAGATAAGACGCGCCACGCCCGCAACAGCCAGTAAGAGGGCTGCAAGCGAGGCGAGAAACGCAATCATCATCCAGCGCATGGCACCAAATCGTGGTCTTCCAACTGCGCAGCCTTGTCAGGGTGTTCAAGAGAGCGGCTTTTCGACGAAAAACTCCGGATGACACCTGGCTCGACCTACGGCGATTGGATTACCGCCAAGGGGCAGAATATCAGACCAGGCGGTTTGGGGAGCGCGAGGTTCCGCAGTGGCGGCATTCAGGGGTGGCGAAGGCTGGACATCAGCCAATCGAAGTAAGGATGGCTGGCGGCTTCCACTCCCAAAACGACGAATTCCGGGATCTGGTAGGTGTGCAATTGGTGGAGGCGGATTTCGAGAGCTGTCAGTTGCTCAGTGTTGGTCTTGATGAGGAGCAGGGCTTCGGTGGAAGACTCTATCTGGCCCTGCCAATGATAGATGGACTGGACCGCGGGGATCAGGGTTGCGCAGGCGGCCAGGCGCTCTTCGACCAAGGTGCGACCCAGACGGCTGGCTTCGCCGGGGCTGGCGCAAGTGGTTAGAACAATGCGGATGGATCGTGTGGATTCGGACATTTCGATGCATCCAAGTGAAAATGACCTCGAAAGACAAATGTATTCCGAAACCGCGTCAAAACGATCGTCATTTTCATTTTTCAAGCTAGGAATAGTGCTGGAACGGCTTGCCGAGTGAAGCTGACTAGGGCAGTATGGTCATTGCGGTCCGCTGGGGCGGGCGCATGTGGAGAAAGTCGATGACGACAGCGATCAAATTTGGTACCTCCGGTTGGAGGGCGATTGTGGCGGACGAGTTTACCGTGGCCAATATCCGGCTGGCGGTGGCGGGGATTGCCGCTTATGTGAAGACACAGCCGGAGCCGCACCGCGTTCTGGTGGGGCGCGACCCGCGCTTTCTGGGTGAAAGCTTTGTTGCCGAAGCAGCGCGAGTGCTGGCCGGCGCCGGGGTGACGCCGATTGTGATTCCGGATGCAGCGCCAACGCCGGCGATTGCCTATGCAGTCCGCACCCTCGAGACCTCCGGGGCGATCAACTTTACCGCTTCGCACAATCCGCCGGAGTATAACGGCATCAAGTTCTCCACCCACGACGGAGCCCCTGCCCTCCCCGACGTAACGAAGCAGATTGAAGCGGCGATTGCCGGGTTTGGCGATCACTTCAAGATCGGCGACACGAGCAGGGACACCTTCGACACCGCCGACGTTAAGCCAGCATTCCTGAAGCGCCTGGATGAACTGGTGGACCTGAAAGCAATTGCCAAGTCGGGCATCAAGGTGGTCTACGACCCGTTCTGGGGAGCGGGACGGGGCTATAGCTCAGACCTGCTGCGCGAGGCGGGCGTGGCTGTCGAGACTGTCCATGACTTCCGCGATGTGCTCTTTGGCGGTCATGCACCGGAGCCGGACGACCACCTGCTGGGCGACTGCAAAGCGAAGATGAAGGAGATTGGCGCTGCTCTGGGAATTGCAACCGATGGAGATGCGGACCGCTTTGGAATTGTGGATGGAGACGGGACGTTTATCCAGCCGAATTACGTGATTGCGTTGCTTTTCGACTACCTGGTGGAGACACGGGGATGGAAGAACGGCGTGGCCAAAAGCGTGGCGACAACGAACCTGATCAACGCGCTGGCGGAATATCACAAAGTCCCGCTGTTTGAGACGCCGGTAGGTTTCAAGTACATTGGCGAACTGATTATTGCTGACAAGATTGCCATTGGCGGCGAGGAATCGGCGGGGCTGACCATTCGCGGGCACGTTCCGGAGAAGGATGGCGTGATAGCCGGGCTGCTGGTCGCGGAAATGGTGGCCACGCGCGGCAAGACCCTGGGCGTGCAATTGAAAGAGCTGTTTGCCAAGGTTGGTTCCTTCTATCCCGTTCGAGAAAACTTCCACTTGACTCCGGAGATAAAGGCCGCGTTCACTGAAAAGATAAAGGCAGATCCCACGGAACTGGGAGGGCGCAAGGTGAGCGCGGTGGTGAGAACCGACGGCTTGAAAGTGATTCTCGAAGACGGCTCGTGGGTGTGCTATCGGTTGTCTGGTACCGAACCCGTGGTACGCGCCTACACAGAAGCGCGCAACGAACAAGACATGGAAGCATTGAAGGCAGCAGCGGAAAAGTTTGTGCTGTCGTAAGAGCAGGGATCAGGGGTTAGGGGCGGGGCGCAGCCGAGGTCGCGCACATCCTTAACAGATTGAGGCGAAATGACGGAAGAGCAGGGTCAGCGCGATAAAGGTTCGGCGGAGACGATTGCAGTTCCATTCAAAATTCGGGCGGTTGATTGGACGCAGAGGGCTTGGCGGCCGGCGGGAACGATTGTGGCCGTGGGGCTGGCGTTGCTGCTGATGTGGCATGTGGTCAATGGCAAGAACGGGCTGACAGTCTGGCACCAGAAGCGGTCTGAAGACCAGCAGTTGCAAAAAGAAATTATGCAGTTGCAGCAGGAGAACGCGCATCTGCGCGAGCATGTTGAGCGGCTGAAATCGGACCCGGACGCAATTGAGCACGAGGCGCGGGAGAAGCTGCACTACGCCAAACCGAACGAGGTCATTGTCGCGTTGCCTGTGGAGACCAAGCAGCAGATGCAACCGGCGCGGGCGGGCGAGTAGCTGAATAATCCAATGGCCGGGACTATTTCAAGCGGGCAAATTCCAGTTTTCAGGCAAATACAGCAGGAAAAATGTTTGCAAATATTTATTGCGAGATGTATACGTATTCATAAGCGCTTGTACTTCCCTACTTAGTTCACCCTTAACGCATATTCCCTCAGACGATTCGACCATTCATTGCATCTGTGCCCGTGACGAGACTCGCTGGTCATTTTTGAAGACACAGTTCACGGCAAATTACAGGTCGACGCTTGATATCGATATCATTTGAGGTAGAGGTCAATTTTTGGCGCCACAAGTCTCATGTGGCCTTCCTGAGGTGCTGGAGGGGACTTGTCTCCCCCTCCAGCACCTCACTTTCTTGTTCGCCAGCATTCTCGCTCAAAAATCCACATGCGCGCGAACGGAGCCGACCCAGACGGGGCCGCGGTCGCGATTGTAGCCCGGGTTGTTGATGTGCTGCACATCGAGCGAGTAACTCAAGCCTCGCCAGAAGTGCCAGGTGTAATAGCACTCGACGATGTTTTCGCGACCGTAGTTGAGGTTGCCGTCGCCGAGTAAGAAGCCCAGGCCGCCGAGTTTCAGATACTCCTGGTGGTCGGCCTTGATGGCGTTCGAGACGACTGCAATTGCAATCTTGTCGACCGGGCGATGCCAGCGAGTTCCGGTATAGTCAGCACCAAGTTCGATGGTCTGGTCTACCTCGGTGTAGGCAAAAGACTCATGCTGACCCTCGTTCCAGCCGAAGCGGCCAAAGACGCGAAGATTCTCAGTGACTTCCTGTTCGGTGTTGTAGCCGAAGCCGTATTTCAGTGCGCTGAAGTGTTCGTGCAGGCGAATATTTGGCACGGTGATCCCATACTTCGCGGTATCTGAGCCGTTGAGAAAGTCCTCGATAGCCTCGCGATAAGTGCCCATGTGCGCGCGGTTGGCATAGAACAAAATGCGCGTCACGCCTTTGCGCTGCGGGACAAAGCTGTGGCGAAGTTCGAACTCGCCGTTCTGGCCGTGGGCGCGGCTGAATGCCCAGTCCATGTCGATGCCGTTGGCCACAGTGGGCATGGCGAGGAGGCCGTAGCGGATGCTCCAGGCGCGATCGTCGTATTCGGCTACGCCGCCAACCGTGTAACCACGCGTATCCGCGGCATAGTCCCATGCGCCGTTGTTGTCCACGGTCCAGTTCATGAACTGTAGATGGCTGTCACCACCGGGGCCGTTGATGTCAAAGAAATCAGGCAAGGTGAGTTTGCCGATGCGGAACTCGACCCGGCGCAGCGCCACGCTGGGAGCGAGCGCAAAGAACCCTGGCTCCTGGCTGGTTGTCTTGTTGGTCAGGCCGAAAACCTGGTGAATCTGATAGCGTGCGAGGTAAGGGACTGAGCCAAGATTCGGGTTGCGCACAACGTCAAGATTTGTGAAACCCGCCAAGCCCAATGCCTGGCTCAAGCCGCGCCCACCGGCACTCTCGATGTCGAGTATGAGATCGGTATTGTTGCGGATGGAGTGTGTAGGCCTCCATGCGGTATAAAAGGTACCGACCATCGAGGTCTTGTCTTCGGCTGAGTTTCGAAAGCTGTTGGTGCCCTGGTAGGCGGAGTGGAACGGCAAGCGGCCCTGAAAGATGATATTTGCCTGGCCGGAGAGCCACCACGAATTGCCATCTGGATGAGAGGCCATGGTCGTGATGGGTGCGTCCTGCGGCTCGTGGCCAACGGGACTCATGTCGGTTGACTTTCTTCCGATGCCGTTTTGCGCGGGAAGAATTGGTAGCTGGTTCGGTGCGGTCTGCGCGAAAAACGGTAGTGGCTCGGGCGCGGACGGCAACGAGTCGGACACCTGCACCGCCCAAGCAACGCCGGCGAAGGCAAGCACAGATAGGTAGCACGCAATCGAGCGGGCAAATCCGGAACCGGGACGAAGCGAATTTGGACAGCAGCCGAAAGCGTGAAGCATTGTTGAGCCTTGAGAATGGGATGCGAGGCGTGGGCAGGCAGGCATAGAATGAACTGGGAACTATACCCCCACTCCCTAGATACTATACCGGGGGTGGGTATTGTCAAGAGGAGGCAAGCCATGTCGCATCAGGAGCGGGAAAAACTGAAATTGTTGCAGAGGGTGCGTAAACTGCGCGGGCAACTGGACGCCGTTGAGCGGTCGCTTGCTGCCGATGAGGATTGCGGCGGGCAACTGATGCTTTTGGCAGCCGTGCGCGGAGGAGTGAACGGTCTGATGGGAGAAGTACTGGAAACGCATATCCGGTTTCACCTTGTGGACGGAGTCAAAGAACAGATTGCTCCGGAGTTGGCCGAGGACTTGATCGACCTGGTGCGCGCTTACCTGAAATAAAACAGGGATTAGTGATTAGGGGTTAGGGGTTAGATTACCGACGGATAGATTGCATTTGCTTATGGTAGTTAGTTAGCCACGATGGAATTGTTAAGGTTCGGTTGATTTCGGGGTCAGTGAGGCGGACTGTCCGGCTTCGATAGCGGCTTCGAATGTGAGCGCGTGATCGGCTGAACAATGGGGTTGTGCAGTAGTTCCCGGCCCTGGAAGTCTTAGTTGACGAATTCATGCTTGCGATTACATTAATTTGGATTATGATTCGGACTCATCGTTTTTCTGGCGCAGAATATTGAGTTATCCAGCCAGGACGAGAAAGAGGCGAGTTATGGCAAAATCCCCCAGTGTCAAGACTCCGCGCTTTGCGGAACAAACCCGGATTGTCTTAGCAGGAAGTGAGAAATCCGCGCCCGAAAATGCGGTTCATGTGAAAGCTACGCCGTCCAAGGCAAAAGTCACCGTTTCTGTGATTGTGAAAAGAAAAGAGCCATTGAAGATTAACAAGCGTGGCGGCCGCGCAAATGGCCCGGTGCGGTTGAGCCGGGCGGAGTATAAGAGGCGCCATACGGCGGACCCGGCTGCTTTGAAGCTGGTGAAGGCGTTCGCCAGGGAATTCAATTTGAAGGTTGAGGACGACCCGACTTCGGCGGTACGGCGTACGGTGCAGTTGACCGGAACAGCGGCCGAAATCCAGAAGGCATTCGGCGTCGCGCTGGAGCAGAAGGTCATCGATGGCGTGGAGTATCGCGTGCGCGAAGGTGGGATTCACCTGCCTGAAGCGCTGATTGGATCGGTAGTAGCGGTGTTGGGACTGGACAACAGGCCCCAGGCGAAGCCGCATTTTCGAGTAAAACAACTTCATGCCGACGCCACAGCAGCGCCAACGAGCTACACACCACCACAGGTTGCGCAGGCCTATCAGTGGCGCTCGACCGCGAGCGGAGCAGGACAAACAATTGGAATCATCGAACTGGGCGGCGGATACAAACAGGCCGACTTGACCACGTATTTCAAGACGCTAGGCTTGTCTGCTCCGTCGATCACGGCGGTGAGTGTGGACAAGGGCAAGAATGCGCCAACTACGGCGTCGAGCGCGGACGGCGAGGTAATGCTGGACATTGAAGTGGCCGCGAGCGTGGCGCCGGGCGCTAACATCGTTGTCTACTTCACACCCAACACAGACCAGGGATTTACGGATGCAATTACCACGGCGGTTCACGACACAACCAATAAACCGAGTGTGATTTCGATTAGCTGGGGTGGTCCGGAGTCGAGTTGGACGGCACAGAGCATGACGGCGCTGGATGCGGCATGCCAGTCGGCGGCGGCGCTGGGTGTGACCATCACGGTGGCAGCGGGCGATAACGGGTCTACCGACGGCGGAACGGGCAACAACGTGGATTTCCCGGCGTCGAGCCCGCATGTGCTGGCTTGCGGTGGCACGACGCTCGATGCGAATGGGGGAACACTCGTTTCTGAAGTAGTGTGGAACGAACTGGCCAACAGCGAGGGCGCGACGGGTGGAGGAGTAAGCACGTTCTTCCCGCTTCCCAGTTGGCAGGCGAATGCAAACGTGCCCGCACCCAGTGGCAGCACTGGCGGACGCGGTGTGCCGGACGTGGCTGGCGATGCCGACCCCACCACCGGCTATAACATTCGCGTGGATGGCCAGGACACGGTGATTGGCGGGACCAGCGCGGTGGCTCCTCTATGGGCAGGGCTGGTGGCAGTGGCGAATCAGCAACTGGGTACGCCGGTGGGGTTCATTCAGCCCGCGATTTATGCGGCGAAAGCGGTGTCGGCATTCACTGACATAACGCAAGGGAATAACGGAGCGTTCTCTGCTGGACCGGGATGGGATGCCTGCACTGGGCTTGGGTCGCCGATTGCATCCAAGCTGATTCCGCTTCTGGCGGCTGCGGGGACTACGCCAACGCCGACTCCTCCACCAGCGCCTACACCTACGCCAACTCCTGCACCGGCACCCCCGGGAAAGAAGAAGAAAAAGAAGAAGCATCCCGAGGATGGGACTGCTGGGAAGACTGTCGAAAAGAAAGTACCTGGGAAGAAAACTGCGAAGAAGGGCGTCAAGAAGAAGGCCGGGAAGAGGTGATTGGGTGAGATTCGGCCCCAGGACGGGCAAGTTTGGGTCTGAGGTTTCCCAGGTCTGAAAATCCAGACCTGGGGAACCGATCCTTGAAGTTGATTACCCGCCTGCCCTTACTCTCCGTCTGACGGGACTTGTTCGAGCAGGCGCTTCCAGGTCTTTTGGTTTTTGCGGAAGCCGCGCTTCAGGTCTTCGAGAATTCGCTCGAAGTCTGCGTTGCTGCGCAGGTTGTTCCATGCGGGATTCTTCTGGAACCAAGGGTAGTTTTCATTGCCAAGATAGATGGCGCGGCGAAGCCAGTGAAGCGCTTCGCTTGAGTCTCCTTCGACTCCAAAATAGGTAGCCAGGCGGTAGGCCATTTCACTATCCGCTTCGGCAGCCGCCAGCGTGTCGTCCTTCAGCAGCGATGCGGCGCGTTCGCGGTCGCCGGCCTGCACATAGCACAGCGCGAGAGTTGGCACGGCGATGCGGAGAGAGCTGTCGTCGTGCACAACGCTTTCAAGAATCTCGATCGCTTTATCGAGATTGCCGAGGCGCATTTCCTGATAGCCGGCCGAAGTGCGCAGCAGCGGGTGGCGCGGCTCAAGGGCGAGGCCTTTCTCCAACTCATCGCCGGCAAGCTCAATTTGATTCTGGTAGTGATAGACGCGGGCGCGATGGTTATAGAGGATCGGCGCGTTGGCGGGGTTGAGTTTGAGAGAAACGCTGAACTGATGCAGAGCTTCGTCGTACATGCCGTCGCCGCGGAGCGCCATGCCGGCGACCATGTGTACGTTCCAGTCGTTTGCGGCGCTGGCGAGCAGGTTGGCAATGCCGTGGCGCGCCGACTCTTTTTCTCCGCGGGAGAGCAGCATGTAGATGCGGTAGAGATTGGCCTCGGTCGATGCGGGATCGAGCTTGAGCGCCTCATCAAATGCACGGCGCGAGTGCATCACGTGGATCTGGCCGCCAAAGCCGTGGCGCACGTATTGGAGCTCCGCGATGCCAAGGCCGCACCAGCCGGCAGCGAACTCAGGATCGGTGGCTGTCACGCTGGTAAAGAGAGCATGAGCGCGATCGAGGTCGGCTCGACTGCCGGTGCGCACCATGAAGGAACTTAGCAGAGCGCGGGCCTGGAGATAATCTTCGCTTACCCGGCCGGGCAGTGACCCGTTCACCCCGTTGATTCCGTTTGAACCACTTGTTCCGCTTGCAGAGTCGCGATGCCCGAAGCGAGGTGCGTCAAACTGATCGCTTGCGGAGAGACCGTGGAGCGCGGCAAAAACTTCGTTGGAAATTTCTGACTGAACTGCAATCAGGTCCAGCGACGACACGCGAATGGCTCCGCCAGAGCGCACGCTTTGCGAGGCGACGTCGAGAAGCTGCCAGTTCAGGTCGAAACCCTCTTCGGAGCGAAGAAAATTGCCCGCAAGGACGAACGAGACCAGCAGCTTTTGTCCGATGGAAAGCGGGTCCATCTGTGCGATGGGCAGCGTCATCAACGTGCTCGATGGTCGAACCACCAGGGCGGGAATGCGAGCGAGGCGCGCGGCGATGGCGTCGGCAAGGGCAAAGCCATAGAGCGGCGCTACCTCAGTTGCGCCGAGGTTTGTAAACGGTAGTACCACAAGTGAATTTTGTGGTCCACGGTCAACGGCGGACTCGCGAAAACGCTCAGCCAGCATGGAGAGGAATCCAGTGTTGCGCTTCTCCGCTTCGGGGCCGGTAGTGGGCAGGTTGGCGGCAGCGTCGCCGGGAATAATGCCCGTCTCGATCTGCAGCGCCTTCATGATCGTCTTGAGTGCTTCGCGAACTTCAGCGGCAGAGGCGTAACGCTGGCCTGGATTCTTTTCGAGGCAGCTGGCGATGACGCTTTTCAGCTCCGGCGAAACCTCGGGAACGATGCGGCTCAGATCCTCAGGATCGGAGAACTGGATGGCGCGGATTGCCTGAAAATCCTCAGCGTCCGGGCGGCCAAAGGGATGGCGGCCGCTGGCCAGTTCATACAGAATTACGCCAAGCGCCCACACGTCCGACTGCACGCTGGATTGGCCGGTGACGAATTGCTCGGGAGCCATGTAACGGATGGTGCCACCACGCGCCGTGTAGGTGGCGGCGACGGATGCCTCCTTATCCATGCCTGGTTTCGAGGGATCGAAGCTGGCGTCTTCAGGAGGCAGGCGGCGGGCAAGTCCGAAGTCGAGAATCTTGACAAGGCCGCCGTCGGTGAGCATCACGTTCTGCGGTTTGAGGTCGCGATGAAAGATACCGAGTGAGTGCGCAGCCTGAAGGCCATCGGCGATCTGAATGCCGACCGAAAGCACCAGTTGCAGACTGGCGGGACCGCGGGAGATGAGGCGGTCGAGCGACTGGCCGGGTACATACTGCATGACAATATAGCCCTCGTCGCCGCTTTCGCCAACTTCATAAATCGCGCAGACGTTGGGATGTTCAATGGCGGAGGCAAGCCGGGCTTCGCGAAGAACAGTGGAGCGCAACTGCTCCGCCGAGAGCACACCGGTGCGCAAGATTTTGAGCACAACCGGGCGCTGGAGAAGCGAGTCGTTAGCTAGATAAACCACGCCGCTGCCGCCTGCGCCGAGCTTGCGGAGAATCTCGTAGTGTTCGATCGTTCTTCGCTTCATCTACATCAAGTTTAGCGGTCTTGGCGTCAGAAAAGCCTCACGAGATCGTAAATACAAGGTAAGCCTTTCTGATAGAATCATTTGCAATCGAGTCGCAACCGGTTGGTACACGCTTTCAAATTGGCATACATGGCACGAACGCGAACTCCGGAAGAACGCGCGCGGAATCTGATACCTTCGTACAAAGAATGACGGATTTGGACGGTTTCGCGGCGAAGAATTGGTGGCGCTGGACGGAGTTGACGGTCTGCTCGATTGCGCTTGTCGCAGCGACTCTGCAAGGCGAGCAAACTCCCCCTCAGCAGTCAGCGAAGCCTGACGCTCAGCAAACGCAGGGTCAAACCGAACAGGTGCATACGGGCGTTAACAGCGGCCTTGACCCCGAGGCGCGTTTGGAGAGCTTGCTGGCGGATCACCAGTTTTTGCGCATCGAAAGTCAGTTGGACCAGATGCCGCCTGAGCAGGCGCAGTTTTATCGAGGCATTCTGGCAAACCGGAACAACGACGCGAAGGGCTCGATTGAGTTGCTGGCGCCGCTGCTGGACAAAGTTGCTGCAAGAGGCAATACGACGCAGGAGAAACTGCTGCGCAAGGCGCTGGCTGAGGACTACCTCCGCGCAGGCGATCTGGCCAATGCTGCCAAGGCATACGCGGCTTATTCAGAGCGGATGAAGGGCCACTTGACCCGCGAGGAGCAGGATGAGATCGAGCTGCCGTTGAAGCTGGCCCCGCTGGCTGCGCCTAATCCACCGATGACGGTTGAGCCATATGCGCCGTTTCTGCTGCAGATAACGCGCAATCCGCTGGGGCTGACGGAGCTTCCTGTCTACGTCGACGCGCGACCTCATAGCTGGATGATGGATCCGACGGCTCCTTTCAACCTTATCGCCCGCTCGCTTGCCAAGGAAGCCGGCCTCAAGGTTTCAGAGGAGTCTGCGACGATACGCTCCCTGACTGGACGCCCAATGCAAGTGCATATGACGGTGATTCCGCGGTTCACAATTGGAGGACGAATCACCTTTCGCAACATGACTGCGTTTGTGTTCGAGGATGCGGATTACTCGTTTCCGAAATCGCATTATCGAGTCGAAGGCGAGCTGGGCTATGCGGCGCTCTCGACGCTTGGCAGCTTGACGGTTACCGCCGATGCGACGATTGAGGTGCGGCCGTTCAAGCCGATGCTTCCGACCGACAAAGAGGATCCACCGATGCCCGGAGCGCGATTCTATCTCGACGGCGACCAGATGATTGTGGCGCTGGGCGCGAAGGGTGAGGAGCGCATGTTTGTGGTCGATGCGAGCGGACAGCAGACCTACTTGACGTCGCGTTTTTACGATGAGCATGCCGAGAGTTTTACAGGCCAGAAGATGGAATTGTTTTCGATTCCCGGAGCGCAGAACAAGCCGCCGCAGCCTGCGATTGTGGCGGAGACGATTCCGCTGACAATTGGCCCGACAGAGGTGCAGGCGCACTATATCCAGGTGATTACAGCACCGATTGGGCTGGCTGCGCTGGACGACGTTTATGGCGTGCTGGGGATGGATTTTCTGGATCAATTGAAGTCTTACACGTTTGACTACAGGTCAATGAAGTTCGGAGTAAGAACCGAGTGATGGTTCGCTCAATCAGTGCCCAAGCCGCGAGCGGGTCTCGTCAACCGGTTCGGGTGGCAACTTCGCGAGCCGCTTCTGGCTGCGGCGGCCTAGCAACAGCATGATGACGCCGAAGACCAGAAGGACGAGTCCCCACCAGAAGTTGGCGTTGATGCCGAGGCTGGCGGCGTAGATGGCGCTGCCCCTGGTGGCCAGGCCGAAGGCCGTCAAAATCATCCCT
>Ga0302140_10000504_pt1 | contig 49377 bp, 36 predicted proteins | sample I_Bog_E1_1_FD_202095 | JGI IMG/M metagenome (GOLD analysis project Ga0302140, IMG submission 202095) | Peat permafrost microbial communities from Stordalen Mire near Abisko, Sweden - I_Bog_E1_1 | ecosystem: Environmental > Terrestrial > Soil > Wetlands > Peat | place: Sweden: Abisko, Stordalen...
CTGACGATGAATCCGCAGGTGAACCGTTCGAGTGTGGACGTGAGCGCCTCGACATCGGCCCCCATGGAGCAGAGCGCTTCTCAAAACTATGAGTTGCATCCCGACGAGGTGAAGATTCTGCCGTCGAACCCGGCGACCGTTGCGGATGCACTGCCGCTGGTACCGGGCGTTATCAGAGCGCCCAGCGGCGAACTGCTTCTTGATGGCTCGGGAGAACAGCGCAGTTCCCTGGTGGTGAATGAGAGCGACGTGACCGATCCGGCGACGGGCAAATTCGGTCAGACGGTGCCGCTCGATTCGATCGAGACGCTGAACGTGCTGAACACGCCGTTTCTGGCGCAATACGGGCGCTTCACGCAGAGCGTCGTGGCCGTGGAAACGCGCCGCGGGGGCGATAAGTGGCACTACGATCTGAACGATCCGTTTCCCGATTTCCGCATTCGGAGCTATCACATGCGCGGGATCGCGAATGAGACGCCGCGCGCGGTGTTGGGTGGACCGGTGATCAAAGATCGCCTGTTTATCATTTCGTCGCTGTTGTATTTCCTGGATAAGGCGGCCGACCGGACGCTGCCGTATCCATACAACCTGTCGAAGAACGAGCGCGTGAATTCATTTACGCAGATCGATTACATTCTTTCGCAGCGGCAGATCGTGAATGCGACCTTCCATTTCGATCCGGAGCACACGAACTTTGTGAATCCGAATTACTTCAATCCGCAGCCGGTGACTCCGAGCTATGCGCAGGATGCGTATGAAGGGACAGTGGCGGATCATCTGGGGCTTTGGGGCGGCACGCTCGATACGTCGCTGGCCTACCAGCGCTATCACACTTTCATTGGCGCGCAGGGGCAGGGGAACGAAATTGTCACGCCGGAAGGTAACCAGGGCAACTATTTCGGCACGCAGACGCGCGATGCGTTTCGCCGGGAATGGCTGGAGATCTGGTCGCCGAAACCGTTGAGGTTGTTCGGGGCGCATCAGATCAAGGCGGGAACGTCGCTGACTGTTTCGAGCGATCACGGCCAGTTTACTTACCGGCCGGTGGAGATTGAGAACCCGGAAGGGCGGCTGCTCGAGAGTATCGATTTTGCGAATCAGGCGCCTTATAAGCGTACCGATCTGGAGTTTACCGGGTACGGGCAGGACCACTGGACCCTCGGCTCGCGGCTCTCGGTTGACACGGGGTTACGGGTGGAGCATCAACGCCTGGCGGAGAGTCTGCGCTTCGCGCCGCGCGCCGGCGTTGCGTGGACTCCGTTCCCGAAAAATAAAACGGTCTTTCGTGCAGGATATGGTCAGTTTTACGATCACATTCCGCTTGATGTTTATGCCTTCAGCCGCTATCCCGACCGAACGATTACCATGTACGCACCCGATGGCAGCGTGATCGGCACGCCCCAGTTGTTTGCCGATGTGATCGGCAGTGTCACGGGGCCGAGTTCGTTTCTGGTCCACGGAGAGCGCGTGGCGGGGGCTTTTTCGCCACGCGGAGTTACCTGGAATACGCAGCTGGAACACAGCTTTCGAAAGCTACTGCACATTCGTGCCGTGTATACGGATAACCGATCGGTGGGGCTGATTGTTTTGCATACGGATCTGCTGGGCAACGTGAACGAGAATGTGCTGGATGGCAGCGGCGAGTCACGTTACCGCCAGGGTGAACTGACCGCGAAGCTTGCCTGGAAGGACAATCAGCAACTGGTTTTCTCCTATGTCAGCAGCCGCGCGGAAGGCGACCAGAACATCTTCGACAACTTTGTGGGCAACTATTCCGAACCGTTTGTGCGTGCCACATCCTATGCGAATCTGCCCGGGGATCTTCCCAACCGGTTTCTGATGTGGGGGCACGTGAAGGTTCCGTTTCAGAAATTCGAACTGAATCCGACCGTGGAATACCGCAACGGCTTTCCCTATACTTCTTACGACGTGCTGCAGAATTACGTCGGTGTGCCGAACAGTCAGCGGTTCCCGAATTTTTTGTCGGTGGATGCGCGGCTGATGCGCGATTTCAAAGTTTCTAAATCGCACGTGATTCGCTTGTCGGTAACAGGCTACAACCTGACGAATCACTTTAACGCGCTTGAGGTGCACGATAACGTGGCCGATCCGCAATACGGGACGTTCTTCGGCAATTACCACCGGCATTACCGGTTTGACTTCGATATCGTTTATTGAAAAGGTAACGATTCAGACGGATTCTTCGTCTGGCTTACCATGATGCCCAGGCTCGTGTGCGCGCTTTTCGCCGCGCTCGCGTTGGCGCAGTCGCCAAAGGATCCGAAAATTCTGGCGACGGTTGACGGCATCACTGTGGGCCCCCATCATGTGCCGATCGTAGGGGCCCGCGTGACGCTGATGGATGTCAGTCCCGTTACCGTCACCAGTGGCGCGTTCGGCCGCCCTTACGACGCCACGTCGGACTCGGAAGGCAGGTTCTCGATTCGCGGCGTGGAACCGGGCCGTTATGCGCTTACTGCGGATCATCCCGATTACTCGCCACTCATGGCTTACCTTCTCGCTGGCGTGCCGGCCGACGCGGCATCGTCGCTGACCCTCACTGCGGGACAACACAAAACCGACCTCGAAATCGAACTCGTTCCGATGACTGAGCTTTCCGGCAAAGTGACCGACGAGAATGGCGACCCGATGGCCGACGTCACGGTGCGTCCGATGCGCGCACAGACGGTGCTGAATGGCCGGTTGCGAATGATGCATGCCAGTGCCGCAGTGCAGACCGGCCCCGACGGAACCTTTGAGCTATCGGTCTACACGGGCCGCTGGTATCTGAGCTTTCTGCCGAAACTGCCGGTGACAGCCGCAGCCGTGAAACCAGACGAACCGGACCGGCAATACATCACCACCTATTTCCCCGGCGCTCCGGAATTGCCGCAGGCTTCCGGAATCGATGCCCGCGGGCTTCCGGTTCCCGGGCTCAACGTTCGGCTTCGCAAGACGCCGGTCTACCACGTGCGTGGCAAGGTGATTGGGGCGGTCACGCCGAATCTCCGCATTGTTCCGACGCATGAGGGCGGCAGCGGCCATCCCAGCGTGGTGGATGAAGGCCAGATCGTGCATGCCGATGGCACTTTCGATATAACCGGCCTGACGCCGGGCGAATGGACGCTTGTTTTATGCCAGTATGGCCAGCCCGAGACGCTGGGCCGCCGTGCGTTGCGAATCACCGAGGCGGATCTGAACGATCTCAATATCGCGGTCCAGTCGCCCGCCGCAATTAGCGGGATGATTACGACGGTGCCCGAAGAGAAATCCAAACAGAAACCAGCTCGGGTATCGACGGTTCGGCTGACGGCGCTCGATCCACTGCTGGGCTCCGCTTTCGCGGGTTTGAATGACGATGGCAGCTTCATCGTGAAAGGTGTGGAAGCGGGCAGGTATCGTGTGGACTTCACGCCGCCGCCTGGCGGTTACGTGAAGTCGGTGACGCTGGATGGAGCGGATTGCATGGATACCGGAATCGATTTGAGCAACGGCGCGGCAGCCGCCGGGAGCCTGCAAATCGTCGTGAGCATGACGGCTGGGCAAATCGCAGGCACCGTTGTCAATCCCGATGGCGGGCCGCCTTCGACTGCCGTTGTGACTCTGGCGCCGGACGGTCCGTCGACCGCTCTCTATCGGCCGGAGCTTCGCTTGGTAACGTCGGCCGACGCTGGCGGGAATTTTGTTATCAAAAGCGTGACCCCGGGGACTTACCGGGTCTACGCCTGGGAGAGGCTCAACCCAATCGACGACGGCCCTGTCAACGGATCTCTGCCGTTCCCCGATCCCGAGTTCCCGCGACGGTTCGATAGCATGAGCACGCTGGTCACCGTGGCGGAGAATGAAACGAAGCAGGTTTCGCTTTCCCTGATTTCCGCCGCGAAAGTGGGAACCGAAGCTGGCCGCTAACCGGTCAGACCTGCAGGCGCGAAAGTTCCACCCGCGAACGCACGCCTTCCACCACCACAATGCCGCTCGCCGTCACCGTGTAACCGCGCTGCTGGTCGCGCTCCAGGTCGTAGCCGATGGTTTCGCCCGGTGCGATGCGCACATTCTTATCCAGAATGGCACGGCGAACCTTGGCGTGCCGCCCGATATCCACGTTATCCATTAAAACGCTGTCTTCCACCAGGGCGCCGGTGTGCACGCGCACGCCGCGGCTCAGCACGGAACCCTTGACGCGGCCACCGGAAAGAATGCAGCCGCCCGAGACCACGGTATCGAGCGCTTCGCCGCGCCGCCCATCATCATCGAAGGCAAACTTGGCGGGCGGATCGGGAAAGCTGCCGGATCTGAGCGGCCACTGCCGGTTGTAGAGATTGAGGGACGGTTTAACGGCGCGCAGATCCATGTTGGCCTCCCAGTATGCGTCGATGGTGCCGACGTCGCGCCAGTAAATGGGCTGGTTGGCCGGCTCGCCGGGAATCCGGTTGGTCTGGAAATCGTAGGCGTAGATGGCCTGCCGGCGCTGGGTCAGCCGCGGCAGAATGTCTTTGCCAAAATCGTGCGAACTGGCGGGATCGGCAGCGTCTTCGTGCAGCGCGTCGAGCAGCGCCCTCGTCTGGAACAAATAGTTCCCCATGGACGCGAACACGTGCCCGGGACGCGAGGGAATCGACGGCGCGTTTGGATTCTTTTCGTGGAACTGCTGTATGCGGTTGTCGGTGTCCGCTTCAATCACGCCAAACTCGCTGGCATACTGTTTTTCCACCGGAATGGCCGCGACGGTGCAAATCGCGTTCGCTTTCTGATGGAAGTCGATCATGTGCCCGATGTTCATGCGATAGATATGATCGGCGCCGAAGATGGCGACCACGTCGGGATCGGCCTGCTCGATCAGATTGATGTTCTGGTGAATAGCGTCGGACGTTCCCTGATACCAGGATTCGTCGCTCGACCGCATCTGGGCGGGCACCGGAATGATGAACTGATTTTTCTGCAGCCCTCCCATCGTCCAGCCTTCGCTCAGATGCTGCAGCAGGCTCTGGCTGCGGAATTGCGTCAGCACGTAGATGGAAAAAATGCCGGAGTTGACGAAGTTGCTCAGCACGAAGTCGATGATCCGGTATTTCCCGCCAAACGGCACCGCCGGCTTGGCGCGTTCTTTGGTTAAAGGATAAAGCCGGGTACCCTTACCGCCGGCCAGTATAATTCCGAGCACGCTCAATTGCATGGTGAGGCCATTTTGTCAGCAAGCGTGCGAATTGGCAAGTGCGCCAGGCGGAATTTATGCGTTTACTTCCAGTTCTGCGCAAGTTTTACAAAAGTCCCGATCGGTATGCCCGTCGGACCCTTAGCCATGTACGGTTTCGCGTCGTCGAGCCAGGCGGTGCCGGCAATATCCACGTGGATCCACGGCGTGTCTCCCACGAACTCCTTGATGAACACAGCCGCGGAAGAGGCGCCACCGGCTCGCCCGCCGACATTGCCGATATCGGCGTAGACCGTTTTCAGCAGTTCGCGAAATTCGTCGTCCGCCGGCATGTGCCACATCTTTTCGCCGGAACTCTTCGCTGCCGACATCCACTGGCCCAGCAGTTCGTCGTTATTCGTGAAAACGCCGGATTGATTGTTGCCGAGCGCCACCACAATCGCGCCCGTCAGCGTGGCCGCATCCACCAGGTGCGTGCATCCCAGTTGTTTGGCATACGTGATCGCGTCGGCCAGGATGAGGCGGCCTTCGGCATCGGTGTTCAGGATCTCGATCGTCTTGCCGGAAAGCGAGGTGACGATATCGCCCGGTCTCTGCGCCTTGCTGCCGGGCATGTTTTCCACCGTCGGGATGATTCCGGTGACCGCAATCGACGGCTTCAGACGCGCGATCGCCTGCATGGCGCCGATGACAGCGGCCGCGCCACACATATCGTATTTCATCTTCTCCATGCCTTCGGAGGGCTTAATGGAGATGCCGCCGGTATCGAAGGTGACGCCTTTGCCGATCAGCGCGAGCCGCACATCGCCCGCGGGTTTCGCGGGCTTGTATTCGATAATGACCATCGCGCCAGGCTCCGCGCTGCCCTGCGCGACGCCCAGCAGCGCTCCCATGCCGAGTTGGCGCATGCGGTCCTGATCCAGCACTTCGCAGGAGAGGCCGTTGGCCTTTGCCATGGCCTGCGCGTGCGCGGCCAGTGCCATCGGGGTGAGCTTGTTCGGAGGTTCCACCGAGATATTGCGCGACAGATTGGAGGCTTCGCCGATAATTTCGCCTGCCTGGGCGGCCGCTTCGAGGGATTTCGTCACAGCCGGAACCGAAACGATCAGTTCGTCGATCTGCCGGGAACCGTCTTTATCGGCGTTCGTCTTCAGTTGATCGGGTTCCCAGCCAGCTTCGATCACGGCTTTGACGGCGGCGGAAACATGGTCCGGCGAGTCGAATCCGGCTTCGAGCGCAATGGCGGCCACCTTGACTCCTTTGCCTTTCAGCAGCCGGGCAGCCACCGCCGCCAGTTTCCAGAGGGAAGAAACTTCGAATTTATCCTGTTTGCCTGCGCCCGCCAGCAGAATGCGGCGTGCTTTGTGGCCGGGCAGCGAATGCAGCAGGGTCATTTCGATAAACTTCCCGGTGATTTCGCCGGATTCGCGAAATGGCGCCAGAGCCGAAGCCAGTTCCGGCCGCGGCGTCCCCTCAAACTCCAGAAGTATCAGGGCGTCGCATTCGATCCCGGCGTGATCCGGTCCCACAAGTTTTAGCTTCATTTCTTTGAAAAACCTTTCCTGTTCGCCAACAGTCGCCAGGCGCGGTGACGCCTGAGACCCGCTACCCGCCTAGCTTACTGTTTCGGATTGCGGTGCGCGCTTCTTCCTGATCGCTGCGTTCGCGTTCCGCTTCCCGCTTATCGTGGAACTTCTTACCTTTTGCGACGGCTATCTCGCATTTTATCCTGCCATTCTTCATATAGAAGCGCGTCGGCACCAGTGACAGGCCTTTTTCGCGGGTGGAACTGCCCAGCTTTTCGATCTCGCGCCGGTGCAACAGCAGCTTTCGCGGACGCGTCGGGGCATGGTTGAAACGGTTGCCATGGCTGTATTCGCTGATATGGGCGTTCAGCAGCCAGGCTTCCCCCTTTTCCACCGAGGCATAGGCGTCGCGCAACTGGACCTTACCGGCCTTTGCGGCTTTGACCTCGGTTCCTGTGAGGGCGATGCCCGCCTCATAGCGGTCAAAGAGGAAAAAATTGTGCCCGGCCTGGCGGTTATCGCTGATGACCTTCGAAGCGTCGTATTTTGTGGACAAATCTTTCTTCTCAACGCCTGCGGGCAGTTACGCGTCAGATATTTCGTTGGGACTCCCAGACGTACAACACCCAACGGGAACGCTACAGAACTCTTAAATGATATCCCTTTTGGTAACAGGAACGCGAGTGGAAACCAGTAATCGTCGGACTAAAATGATACTTTTCAAGCAGTTAGCGGCCGTATTTGTGGCCGCATCGATGATTTTACCGCCCGCTCCGCTGCTTGCCGGCACCAAAAAGGGCGACAAACTGCGGAATCAGGCGCGCGTCGAAGAGGTCAAAGGGAACCTGGAGCACGCTTACGAACTGACCCAGCAGGCCGTCGCGGAGGACGCCGGGGACCCGGCTTACACTTTGCAGCTGAATCGCATCCGTTTCGAGCTGGGCGTTCAGGACATCAATAAGGCCAGGAAACTGCGTGATGCCGGTAAACTCGCCGAGGCGCTGGCGGAGTTCCAGAAGGCTTACGATGTGGACCCGGCCTCCGACATTGCCGGGCAGGAAATGCGCATCACGCAGGAGATGATCGACCGGGAGAAGAACGGCGGCAAAGGCGGCGGCGCGGCGGCGAAGCCCGATACCTCCAGTCTGACTCCTGCGGCTTTCGCCCGCAGGGAACAGCAGGAACGCACCGACGCGCTGATGCCGGTCCCGAGACTGCGGCCGCTGAGTAACGATCTGATCGATCTCAAAATGGCCACTCGTCCGCGCACTCTTTTCGAGACCGTGGCGAAAGTGGCGGGCATCAATGTAGTGTTCGATCCCGATTACAATACGCAGCAGACCATCACGCAACCGGTGCAGGTGGATCTTACGCGCACTACGCTCGAAGCCGCGCTCGATCAGGTTTCGCTTGTGACCAAATCGTTCTGGAAACCGCTGCCGGGCGGGAGTTCGGGAGATTCGAATACCATTTTTGTCAGCGTGGATAACCGCAACAATCGCACGCTGTTTACCGATCAGGTGGTGAAAGTGTTTTATCTCTCCAACCCCACCACGCCGCAGGAAATTCAGGAAATGCTGACCGTGCTGCGCACCGTGTTCGACGTGCAAAAGGTCTTCAACTACACCTCGCAGAACGCGCTTGTGGTGCGCTGCGACGCCGATACCATGGCGCTGGTGGAAAAGGAAATCGCCGATCTGGATAAGCCGCGCAATGAGGTCATCATCGACGTGATGGTGATGCAGGTCAGCAGTACTTACAGCCGGCAAACCGGCGCGGGCATAGGCGGCAGCGGGCTCAGCGTATCCGCCAATTCCGCGCCCAGGGCGAGCATTACAACACCGGCCACCGCATCCTCCACCGCAGCCGCCACCACATCCACAACCACGACTACGACTGCCAACACGACCGGAGGCACCACGGGCACCACCACCACGCCCGGCGCATCCATTCCGTTTTCGCAGCTTGGACACATTTCGTCGGCCGATTATTCCATCTCGAATCTGCCGGGCGCCACGTTTGAGGCCATGCTCAGCGATTCGACAACCCGAGTGCTGCAATCCCCGCAGGTGCGCGCGTCTCAAAACGCAAAGGCATCGATCAAGATTGGCGAAAAGATTCCGATAGCCACAGGCTCGTTCCAGTCGGCGGTGGGCGCGGTGGGCGCTTTGCCGGCGGCCAACACCCAGTTTTCGTTTCAGGACGTGGGTGTGACGCTCGAAATCACGCCGCAAGTGCACGATAATAACGAAGTTTCCATGCATCTGGATCTGGACGTTTCCCAGGTGCTCGACAGAATCAATGTCGGCGGCGTTTCCGAGCCCGAAATCGCGGACAACAAAGTCACGGCCGATATCCGGCTGCGTGAAGGCGAAGTCAATCTGATCGGCGGCATTATCCAGGACACAAACACGAAGAGCCTCGCCGGCATTCCGGGGCTTGCGCGATTGCCCATCCTGGGCCGTCTCTTTTCGAACGAAGATCTCGAAAAGAACAAGACGGAGCTGGTGATTGCGCTCATTCCGCACATTGTGCGCGGCCCCGATATTACGGCTTCCAATCTGCGCGGTATCTCCTCGGGAAGTTCCGGTCAGATCAAGGTCAGTTACGATACGGCAAAGCTGGTGCTCGATGGTATCGCCACCGCGCCGCCGGCGGGAACTCTGAACGGAACGTCTGCCGCGGCGGCATCCGCAACTATTTCGGCAACCGCGCTGACCGTAGCTCCGGCGGTTGTGAATTCGCTGACGCCTCCGGCAACAGCGCCACCGGCGACAGCACCGCCTGCCACCGCACCGCCCGCAACAGCGCCGCCCGCAACAGCGCCGGCCCGGATCGGGCTTGGCGTGCCTGGTGTCAGTGTGCCAGTGGCGGGTTTGCCGAACGCAGTCAATGCGGGACCGAACGCCGCTTCCACAGTGCCAGCCCCCGGTGGCCCGGCGCGTGTGGCCTTGCAGCCGGCAGCGTCCACGGTGACTCTCAATTCGGCTGTGACCATGACGATCGCCGCGGAAAACGTGGTGAATCTGGCCGATGTGAGTGCGCAGTTGCAGTACGATCCCAAGATTCTTCGCGTGGTGAACATCGTCGCCGGCGAACTGCCCGGACGAGACTCGGCGCCGCTCGAAGTGTCGAAAACCGTGCTCGACGATGTGGGTCGCGCCGATATGCGCATGAGCCGCGGCTCCAACGGCGGCACCGTCTCGGGCTCCGGTTCGTTGTTTACGGTAGTCTTTCAGGCCATCGGACGAGGCAATACTTCGGTGACGCTGAACTCGGTCGGAATCAGAAACGCGATGGGTCCGGTAGCTGCCACCACGCCGTCGCCGGCCTCGGTGAGTGTTCAATAACGGTGAGCGTTCAGTAACGGAGAGCGATGCAACAGCCGATCAGACGAAACCCCATTCGAAGCCCCAGGCACGGCATGACGCTCGTGGAGCTCATTGTGGCGTTCACGATCCTGCTCACGCTGACATCCATGGCCGTGCCTCTGGCGCGGTCACGCGTGCGGCGTCTCAAAGAACGCCAGCTGAGCGAAGCGCTGAAAGATATGCGTGCCGCGATCGATAAATATAAGGACATGGCCGACAACAACAAGCTCAGTACGGTGGATATGGGCGGCGTCGATGCCATGGGCTATCCGAAGACGCTGCAGGTGCTCGTCGATGGCATTAAAGGCACCGGCACCACGGCCGATGTGAAAATCAAATTTCTGCGCCGCATTCCGCTCGACCCGATGACGAATTCGCACGACTGGGGCATGCACAGCATGCAGGACGATCCCAAAAGTACTGGCTGGGGCGGACAGAATGTCTTCGACGTTTATACGAAAAGTCTGGACAAGACCGCGGACGGGACATCTTATGCTGAGTGGTAGCAGCTTACTGAAGAAGGGTCGCGGCCGCAACGGCTTCACGCTGATCGAGCTGATGATCGTGATGGCGATCGTCGTGATTCTGATTTCGGTGGCGATTCCGTTTTATATGAAGTCGATCACCCGCGCGAAGGAAAGCGTTCTGCATAACAACCTTTCCGCCATGCGCAACGCCATCGACGAATATTCCTACGATAAACAGAAGGCGCCGCAGCAACTGACCGATCTGGTCTCAGAGGGCTATCTGCGCGATGTGCCGAAGGATCCGATCACCGGCACGAACGACTGGAAGATCATCATGGAGGACGCCAGTTCGTCCGTCAGTTCCACCGAGCCAGGCATTTTCGACATCCGCAGCGAATCGCCAAAGACGAGTCTGGAAGGCACGGCTTATTCGGAATGGTGAGCCGCGAACTTTATGATAGTCTTAAGCAATGTCGGCTCGTAAATTCGCTTACTCGCTCTCGGCTTTATTAACCATTTCTTCCTTCGGCGCACTCGCGCAGCAGCCATCGTGCTATATTTCCGCGACCCCTTATCTTGTTGCTACTGAAGGGCTTTCCGAACTTCTCGCCCCTCTCGGCCTGTCCTGCACTGGTGGTCCTGCGGGTACCATCGCATCCTCCGACGTTTTCATCACCCTGAACACCAATATTACGAATCGCCAGGGCTCCACCGCGCAACCGACCAACATAACTGTGACCGCCGATACAGGTTCCGGCCCGGTGCTTTTGGGAGTTACACCGCAATTTTCCGGTAATAACACGGTAATTATCAATCAGGTCCAATATGTGGTGCCCACTCCGAATACCAAGGTGGTGACCCTCCAGATCTCCGGCATCCGTGGGGCGTTGGCAAACATCACCGGGGGAACCGCCTCCGGCCTTGTCACGGCGCAGCTTCTGGATACCGGTTTCTTCTTCACCAATCAGGGAAATCCGACCGATATTGGCACCACCCTGGGTCCCTCGATGCTCGCGACCGTGCAGAACAGCGGTTTGCCTTGCTCCGGCTCCGTTTTGCCTTCCGGATCATTCGGGTTCCCGGATCTGATTACGGCCGGCACAGCCTTCTCCACCGTGCGTGTGACAGAGGGAAGCAATACCGCGTTTAGCCCCAAAGGACTCGGCGCCGATACGGGTAATCGCATTGTCGTCAGCCTGTCCGGCTATCCCTCCACCGCGACGGTTTATGTTCCGACGGCGGTAGTTGGCAATTTTGGCACCACTCCCACTTCCGGCGGTACGCTCGAAGAGGCGGCGAACGGGGGTGTCTATTCGCCCGGCGCCGGTCAACTTTTATTGCTGCTGGTCAGCGGCGCGGACGCAACCGGCGCCGGCGGTACCGTTGGCACAGCTCCTGGTTCGAGCCAGAATCTCGCCGGCGTGGCGCAGGTCACCCTGACCGGCGGCGTCGGCTACGCGGTGTACGAGGTGGTGGATGGTAACCCCAACGGCATAGACTCCGCGCAAATCCCCCTTTATGCGGGCAGCCCGGCCGCCGCATGCTCCAGCCCCGTGGCGCTCTCGGTCGCCTACGGTCCGGTCTCTACCGTCAATACTGCCACTCAGACCGATCCGATTCCGCGTTTTGTGGCCGAAACGCCCGGCGCGGATTGCCAGATTTTCAACGACTGCGGCTCGCTAAGCCCCCCGCGCGTGGTGGTCGATCAGACCACTCTGGCGCTGACCGGGAACTCGCAGGGTAATCCTCAATCCGCCACCGTCAATGTCAGCAACGGCGGACAGGGACAACTGTCGTTTACCGTTTCCGTTTCCTATACGACCGGATCGGGCTGGCTGAGCGTCAGTCCTTCCGCCGGAACCAATGCCGCGGCTGTCACTGTGATCGCCGACCCAACAACCTTGGCCCAGGGGGTCTATATGGCTACTGTAAGCATCAACGGGGGCGCCGCGGGTGTGGTCAACATTCCGTTGACGTTCAACGTGGGGCCGGTTGGCGTCACGATTAAGGGGATTGTCAGCGCCGCATCCTACCAGGTCGGCGGAGCCATCGCGCCGAACTCCTATGCCGCGATTTTCGGCGTCAATCTGGGCGGGACAAACGTCTCCGTGGTGGTGGGGGGCACAACCTGCATCACCTGCATCACCTACGCGGGCAGCACGCAGGTGAATTTTCTTGTCCCGCAGACTGCCGCCGCCAATCTGATCGCCGGGTATATCCCGATTTCGCTCATTGTGGACGGCCGCGTTAGTAACAGCTATTCCGTGACCCTGGCCAACAATGCGCCTGCCGTCTTCAACCCCGGCATTATCAATCAGGGCGGCACCGTCAACACCGCGACCCAGCCAGTCTCCGCGAGCCAATATATATCGGTCTACATGACGGGGTTGACGCTGCCTGTTACAGGCAGCGTCACCGTCACGATGGGAACACAAATCGGCATCGCGCCGCTCTATGCCGGCGCGTCCTCAGCCCCGGGAGAACAGCAGATTAACGTTACCGTGCCGGCCGGACTCACTCCGGTTGGCGGCGCCGTCCCGCTTTCGGTCTGCGTGTCCCAATCCGGAACGCAGGCTCAGCTTTGCTCGCCATCCGTCAATCTCTATGTCCACTAAGGAGAAATCGGCAAAAAATATGTTCTTAGGTCTTGCCAAGCCTTGCTGGGTCTGATATACATAAAAAAGCTGGTTTCGGCGATAGTGGCACAATAGCTATGGTTGGGCCAAACGAGTTTTGTTTTAGAATCGGGTAACAAGCGCCAATATCAGATCTCACGATGATGCTTGTACCCAACCGGATGTACCGTAGAGCCAACCACTTGAGGAAGGCCTGCAAGCACGACCTCCGCCCGATACGGAGAAGTTTTCCCGAGCTGGTACACAAGATGTTGTTGCAGTATTCTCAGTAGAGGATCAGGTGCCGGGAACTTCAATCGATTCGAATTCAGTTACTCACTTTCACAAGGAGAAAGTTTAATGTCAGTAAACAGAAAGATATTTGGCCTCGCGTCCTCGGCAATCGTATTTGCCGGTATGGCGTACGGCCAGAGCGCGGCCCTCAGCTGCACTCCCGGACCCACGTCTCCGACCAATCCCATCGAGCTCCGTGCAGAAGGTGCCACCGAACTGGTCAGCGACACCACGACAGTCTGCACCGGCACAGCCACGACGATCCAAGGTAATGTCACTGCCTTCATTTCGGGCAGCGGCGTTCAGGGGATCACCAGCAAGGGTCTGACCGGGGGCGTTTCCGAAGCCATTTTGTCGATCATTGACAACACTGGCAGCCTGACTCCCAACGCGACCGTGTACTACTACGGAATCATCAGCGGTTCGCAGATCACCTGGGGAACGTCGGCCACGCCGGTGAAGTTCCCGACGTACAACTTCATCATCCAGACCTCCAACGTCCGCGTGAACGTCACGGGTACTTATCCGAGCGTGCCGCAGGCCGTTACCGAGACAGTGTTTGCCGGTACGCAGGGCGTTGCTTCGCTCTTTAACCCGACCGCAGTCACGGTAGGTTACATCCGCAACGGTCTCGCCGTAAACGGCGTAGCCACCCCGGTTTACACCGGTGCAGGCAGTTCAACTGCTGGTACCGCGGGTGCCGGCGTTAGCTTCCCGGTTTGCCAGGGCCAGACCGCTCAGGGCTTCACGGTTACCGTGACTGAACTGTTCGCTGGTGCTTTCAAGACCCAGACTCCCGCAGCCACAGGCGTAGCGCCGTACGGCCTCACGCCCGCCTCGGCAAACATCCCCGGATCTGAATCCGGTTCGCTGATTGCCAGCGTAGCCAATGGCCTCACGGCCGGTGTTGGTACCGCCAATAACGGTACGCGTATCAAGTTCGTTTTCGGCAACATTCCGACCAACGTTACCCTCACCGTGCCCCTGACCCTCCAAGTCGGTCTCATCTCCGGTACGAACTACAACCTGTCGCTCGGCCTGACCTCAGGCGGTGAAACCGGTGCTTTCGCACAGGCCACCAGCGGCACGCTGACCGGACCCTCGGCCACTGCCATCTACGAAGTCACCCAGGCCAACCTGACCGTGATTAAGTCCTTCACGCTCCCGGTGACCGTGACCTATTCGTCGAATGCAGTTACCGCGCCTTCCGGCCCGATCACTGTTGTCACTTCGTATTCGGAGTCTCCCGCAACTCCGGGCGCCGCTCTGCCGAATCCGCTTCCGACGATTCCGTACTTCGCCAACACCGGCACGGTACTGAACGGCGCGACCTTCGCGGTTTGCCAGACGACCCTCCTGTTCCCGTTCGTCACCAACCAGTCGGGCTTTGAGACCGGTATCGCCATCGCGAACACTGGCCTTGATAACCTCGGCGCAAAGAGTGCGTCCGTAGCCACTGGCCAGTCCGGTGCCTGCACGATCACCTTCTACGGAAGCACCGGTGCAGAAGGCGGCACGCAGCCCACAGCACCGACTGCCGCTAACTTCCCGTCAGCCACCAGCAAGCCGACGACCTCCATCGCCCCCGGAACTACCCACGCCGACACCCTTACCGATGTCGCCGGCGGACCCTTCCAAGGCTATGCAATCGCTGTCTGCCCGTTCCTGTACGCGAGAGGCTTCGCGTTCATCGAATTCGGTCTGGCAACGAGCAACGGTGTTGTCGAGGGTTACCTCGCCGACGTCATCAACTCGAACCGCACTTCCTCGGTCGCAGCGAACGCACAGGTTCTCTCCAACTTCCCGGAAAGCTCAGGCCACTAAGCTGTACTGTTGTAAAAAAGAGAGGGGGGAGCTTCGGCTCCCCCCTCTCTTTTTGTGTGCGAGCACATACCATAAGCGACGGATAACGCCGAAGCGGTGGAACGGTTCCAGGAAAACATCGGGGAGCGTACGCGACGGAACCAGGGAGTCAGTATAGAACGGATGGGGGAAGCTAATCCGGTGACCCTGCGGCGGCGGATCGGTCACTTCGGGAAAAGGCCAGACTTCATCAGTGCCGGCAGCAGTGCTGGAAGGCCTGGATCAGACGGATCAGACCTAAAGGGCGGGCAGTGCTCAAGATTCGTGGCGGATTGTCGAGTCAGCCGGGTCTTCACATCGCACTACCCAATGCTTACTTCGACTCGCTCGGGATAGCTTACCCCGCCATTCGCCAGATGCGGACCGGACGCGCAGGAGGGTGGAAAGTCTGGTTACAGCCCCTAATTCGAAGTGACGGTCACGTCGAAGTGCTGTCCGAGTGGTTGCACATCAATCCCGACAGTTCCGGCTGGTTTGGTCCCCGGTTTCGCACGAAATGAAACCGTCGCACTCTTCTGGCTTCCCGGTTGCTTGTTATCTACGTCCACAACCAGCCCATCGATCGTCGTCGCCTCGATCTCAATTGTCACGGGGCCCGGCATGTGATTGGAGATTGCTACAGTCTGCACCGGAGACGCTTCCGACAGAGTAACGGCACTCTTGTCGATCGATACCTGGTCCTTCAGGGACGCCAGATTTGGCATTCCCGGCATCGCGGGCGCACCGCCACCAGTTGCCTTGTTGATCGGGATCTTGCCGAACGGAGTTTCCAGAGCCGCCTGATCCACATACCAGAACCAATCGCCATTTTCAACCTTCCAGGTCGAGACGCCCGCCAGTTCGAACGTCTGACCACCCATGCCCGGGATCGGCAGCGTGCGTTTGATTCTGAATGTGACGCGGGCCCGGGTATTGTTGTCCGACAATTCGACGTTGTCGATTGTGAAGCTGAGAATTTCCGGCCGCCCGGAATTGAAGAAATAGTCCTGCGTGTCATCCGCAACCAGCGCCCAGGCGCCTCGGTAGTTCTTATCCTGTTCCAGTTGCAGGAACTTCTCAGCCCTGGCGCGAACTGCCTTCTCGGCCTCCGCGGTGGCCGGCGAAACCTGCTGCGCCCATGCGGTTATAGCGATCGCGGGGAATAATAACCTTCTGTCCATATGCCTATTTTAGACGCCGGGCGTTGCGTCAGGTCACGCGGCGGGGCTTCTGGCGAGGCCAATAAAATATGGTGCCGCTGCCCTCAGTCGTTCTCGATAGCGATCCGCGTCGGCCGTCCGGCCCAACCGGTAGAAGTGCAGCCAGAGCGCCCAGTTGCATATTGCAGGCAAGGCGCCCGCCTTACGACCCGCGCCCTGCTCCGTCCGGCTGACGAGTGCTTCGTCCGCCGCGTCCGCCGCAACCAGAATCGCGTCATGCAGCAAGGGAAGCGATCCGGCCGGGTCGGTATGCTCAAGTGCGCTGGCTTTAGCCGCCAGCTGCAGAGCAGCCTCGGCATCCTGCTTTTCCAGGATAGCGATCAGCGCCAGAACATGCAGACGATGCCCCTGATACATCGCAGGAGCCTTGTCCCAATCCACCGCGGCTAGTTCCTCGCGCGCGCGATCGAACTGCCCGTAGATAGTCGCCGCCAGCGCACACAAATGAGCGGCGGCGGCATCGGCATTCGCGATCCCTCTCGCCTTCGCCCGCAACAGCGTGGCGTGATAATTTGCAATCACGCGGTCCGGCGTCTTATCGCGGAACATCAGGCGGATGCGCTGCTGGTTGAGCCAGAAGCCAAACCAGATTGCCCCGAACGCCAGCACCAGCGCGGAGAGGATCACCGGAATTGCCATATAATTGCCGCGAGCCACATTGCCTGCGACGCCAGTGACCATCACCGCCGTAAACAGGACGGCGGCGAGCGCGATCAGAGTCAGTTGTTTCTTGCCGGATGCCATTGGAATAAGGGGAACGGAATAACAAATATAGCGGATCCGCCCGCGCTGCCGGGCTTTGGATTTATCTACTGTCCGCCGTGCAGACCCAAACGGGCCAGCACCCGCCGGACCTTCTTAGGCGAAATAGCCAGCCGGCGAGCCACGCGCGCCACCTTGCGCCCTTCGTGCTCCCAAACTTTGGGAATCACCAGATCCGCAAAATCCTCGGTGAGTTGCTGGAAGCTGCGCTCCCCCACCACCCCCTGCGACCATGCCTGCAGCCTCGCATCCGGATTGCCCCCGCCTACCACTCGATTCTTCAGCACCTGAAGATCTTCCCAGATGTGATCCTGCACTTCGTTCTTGAGCAGAGAGCCCGCGCGCTCGCACAGTTCACGCGCCGCATCCAGATTCCCCTGCGCTCCCGCCGAAGATCCACCCCCGGACGTGTTGCAAATGGTGAGACCCTGCCAGATCAGGGCGCGCGCCTGAAGCCGGCGATTCTCAGTGTGCAGTGAGAGTTCCACGGCCTCGGTGGCTGCGTTCAATGCCAGATGCGCAATCCACGCGGGATCCTCTATCTCTTCTTCGAGCTTGGTGTTTTCCACCATGCACTCCAGTAACCGCGCGCGCGCCATCAGGATATAGTCTTTTTTCTCTTCACCGAGCGTGTAGGCCTCGCGGGCTTCATCGTCGGCGCGCTGCAGATCGCCGTTATCGAGGTGCAGATGGCCGCGGTTCACGCAGACCGTGCCGGCTCCGCGGTGATTGGAATGAATGCGGTAGATCTCGGCGGCGCGGTCCAGATGAGCGAGTGCGCGGCCCCGCAGAGCCTCGTAATCACGCCGCAAATCGGGCTCGCTGCGGCGGCGCTGTGCTGCATCGGCGTCGATGCGCTTGCGATGCTGCAGGGCCATCAGCCGCTCTACATAGCCCATATTGGCCAGCGTGCGCGCCAGATTGCGGTGCTCCGGGTCGCGCTTCGTGTATTCCTCGATTGCGTTGCCGAAATGCCGAATGCCGAGGTCGTACCGTCCCTCGCGTCGGTACATGCGCCCGAAGCTGGATTGGATGTTGCCGCGAGTAATGAAGTCGTCGGTGGCGGACAGGACGGCATCAGCCTCGGAAAGCAGCTTGAGTGCGTCCCGTGTGCGACCCTTCTGGAAGAAAAGCCAGCTCTCGGCCACCTGCATGGCCGCAGCCATCGGCTTCATCCCGGCCTCAACGGCGAACCTGTAGCCTTCCGAGATGTGGCTCAGGGCCGCGTCGTATTCGCCATTCTTCCGATGACAGCGCGCGGACCAGAAGTGGGCGAGCGATGCCAGCTGAGGATCGGTTATCTCATGCCGAATGGACAAAACCCGGCTAAAATTTTCCAACGCGCGGTCCACCCGCTCTTCGTTGACCCAAACCATCCCCTCGGCCATCAGGATATGTATGTAGTCCGCGAGCCGTACAGACGAACGTCGCCCCTTGGGAAATGCCCCCAGCCCATCCTGAACAATATCCACGTCGCGCCATCCGGCGTCCACCCACTGCGCTATATAGCATAAAAGGGCCGCCGCTTCCGGGTCTTGCGGGTTGAGATGGCCCGTCCTGGACCATACTTCGTCCAGTCTTGCCATTCCGCGCCCGACTCTGCGCTGTCCCAAGTCCTCCCGAAGGCCCTCCAATAGCTCGCTGGATTTTCCCGCAACCATGTGGGTACTATAGTATCAGATCGATGGTCCAATCCGGACCGGTAGTCCTAGGCTACCACCGGGCATTGTATTCGCCGCGCGTTTCGGCTGTACTGAAATAGTGATGAGGGGAAAGCATGAAGTTGCGCAATTATATGAGGGAGTTGTCCGGATCATTTTGCTGATGGGTGCGCCGGGAAGCGGCAAGGGAACGCAGAGTACCTTGCTGGAATCGCAGTTCGGCTTCCAATGCATTTCTACCGGTACAATGTTACGGCAAGAGGCCAGACAGGATACCCCGGCGGGTTTCCGCTTGCGGCAAATCATGGCGAGCGGCGAACTGGTGGACGACGTAACAGTGTGCAGCGCCGTTGCCTCGCAGCTTGGAACTTTGGCGGTCAAATCCAACAGAACGAATGTAAATCTGATTCTCGACGGTTTCCCGCGAACGGAAGATCAGGCAATCTGCCTGGATCGGATCCTCGGGGAAATGCGCATACCTGCTCCGCTGGTCCTGCACCTGGATGTACCGCAGGATGTCCTGTTACGCAGACTTGCCCGCCGCCGGCAATGCGCTGTTTGCGGCGCTATTTACAGCCTCGTGTCCGGTGCGACTTCTGGAGGACTCTCGGCTGGTGGCACTCGCTGCATGATCGATGGCGGTGCGCTGGTTGAGCGCGATGACGATAGCGAGGGCGTTGTGGAGAAACGGCTCGTGGCCTATTCCACTTCGACCTTGCCCGTATTGGATTACTATCGCAAACGCGCTTGCTCGTCGGGTACCTACCGCAGGCTGGATGGTAACCGAAGCGCTGCGGAAATCGCAAAAGAGGTCTGCGATATAGTGTTGTTCGCCGACACGGCAGTGGCGGCCTGAATCGGAGCCACGGCAGTGGCGGGGACACCGTTCAAATCCGGCAGCGCTCCATTCGACCTGAAACCGCTGGTTATGTCGGCCGGCACTCCCGCCACGGTACTGCCTGAATGTGAGTCAGCCAAACGCGCGAGGTCCGTTCCCTCGGGCGTCACATCCTGTATATAACCGAGGGCGACTGCACGAATTCTCCAGTCGGATATTATCTGGCCGCACCTCTCGCGCGTCAATCCATAACGATCGGCAATGGTTCGGGTCGACCAGCCCCGCACGAAATACAGCACCGCCAGACGCCACTGAAGATCGCGGCGAGACTTCTGTCCGAATACAGGAGCCTGCGATGGGAAACAAACAAAATTCCCGCGAATCAGTGTCTGCAGCGTGCGGTTGCCCAGCAACGCGAGCTCGATGGTCCGCGGCGCCGCGGACTCGGGACGATTTGGTGTCACCTCTAGCCTTCCAATAGTGAAGTTAAAAAGGAATCTGCCAGACGAGGGAGCTGTCCACCGAGCGAGGGAGGAAAAAACTTGGCAGGCGACATGGCTGCCAACAATTTGATTGTAGCGCCGTTTGCCAGTATTAGTGCAAATAATAATGCGAGCAAAAATAAAAGGCTCCGGGTGACCCGGAGCCTTTTGTAAAACGAAGAAACCTAACCCTAAAAGGGGCTGGTTGAGGAGAAGGTACCTGCTGCAGCAAGTCCAACTACGACCGCAGCAGCACTTGACGCCACTACAATACCTGCGATAACTGCAGGGACAAGGGCAGCCGGCGCCGCTCCCGCAACCGCCGGAACACTGGCAGTTACAGGACCACCAACCATGCCAGCCGGTGTCACTGTGGCACCATATCGCGCCGCAATCTGGCTGCAAGCGCCGCCAGTCAAGGCAGCGACCGCTGTTACATTCACAACCTGATTGGCGCCCGACGAATTTACCGTACCTGTCACGGCAGCCCTCTGGCCAACAAAGCCACGAAGATCGACGCCGGTTGCCGGATGCAATTCAAAAATCTGATTGCCAGTCTGATCTACCAGCATTGCCGCGCCTGCTTTATTTACAACGCAACCTGAATCACTGAAGGCGTTGGCCGCTGCAGCCTGCGGCAGGAACGACATCGGCGATTCCGGCATAACGCGCGCTATCAGGAGACCTTGGCTATTCCAAACATTGACCGGAGCGGTCAACGCGGTAACTAATACTTTCTTGTCGCCGTCGAGCTTCACGCGTGCGATTGAACCCGCTTCGGCAGGCTGAATCTTCAGCGACCGGGCATCCATCGTGTACCCAGCGGCGTTCTGAATTTCGCCCGCACCACTCTCAAGAGAGACATGGTTGGCAAATACGCGCGCCACGGAATTCGCACCCAGATTCAGGCGCGCTCCGGAGTTTAGCTGCAGCCGCGAATAACCGTTAGCGGTTACTTCCGATCCGTCAAATAAAGTGGCGTTCGACGACACCCTTGCGCCATCGATCCAGACGCTAGCCTGACCCGGGTCGGACGAGACCATTCCAATGGTGGGGTTGTTAGCTGCACTCAATGAGAGAGAGCAAGCTAACACAATTCCAGAAATCATGAATGCTGTTTTCTTTTGCGGCATACCTATCCTTCGCAACCTCCGTAGTTGACGACCTAATGTTATATTAGTTGAGATTAAGTTGTAAACGCAAGCTGCAGTGCAACTTTAGCGCAAGTTTAATGTTCATTCGCCGCCTTTTTCTCCCCCTCGTGACCATCTGTGGACTGGCAGCATTCGCGGCGTATGCGGTCCTTTTGGCGACCGCAGACGCAGCCTTCCGCCAAAACACTTTGTTTTCAGCGCAAACAGCGGTCCGCCTGGTTCCATCCAGCGCCAGTTATCACTCCCTCCTGGCAGAAGTGCTTGAGGAAGCCGGCGCCAGTCCTGACGATGAGTTACGAAGGGCCACGGCTCTCAGCCCGCGCGAGTCGCGTTATTGGATACGGCGTGCGTTTCGGGCCGAAGTTGAAGGGAAATACGACGAATCTGAGCAATTCCTGCTGGAGGCGCACCGCGTCGACCGCGGATTTGACCCCCGATGGGCTTTGATGAACTACTATTTTCGTCGTGGCAATATTCCCCAATTCTGGGTGTCCGCCCGAGAGGCTCTGGAGATGAGCTATGGCGATCTGGAACCAATTTTCCGCCTTTGTATCGCGGTTAACAACGACCCCGCTTTCACCGCACAAATGTTGCCGCATCGGCGGACTATACTTCTTTCATTTTTTGCCTGGCTGCTGCGCCAGAATCGGATGGAATCCATAAGCCCCATAGCTGCCCAGCTTGCCGCGGAGGCCGAGCCTGAAGATGTACCACTGCTGGTTGGTTATTGCGACCGGCAAATGGGTCACGATAATCAGTCCAGCCTTACAGTCTGGAATAGTTTGTGCCGCCGCCACATGGTGGGCTTTTCCGAACTCGATCCTGGCCGCGGCGACATTGTAACCAACCCGGATCTTGTCGCTGCCTCCCTGCGCCAGGGATTCGACTGGAGATATAACAGTACTCCCGCTATCGCCGCCAAACCGCTGGACACAGGGCAGGGAATTTCCTTTGAGATCACCGGTTTCCAGCCGGATCTGGTCGCAATTCTCGACGAGGAGATACCACTGACACCCGGAAAGCAGTACGTCCTGAATTACGAATATCGCCTGATCGGGGACCAGCCCGATTCCGGATTGCAATGGGTCGTAAGGCGCGTGGGAGTGAGCGAATACGCTAGCGACTCCACGGTCGCGGCCTCTTCGGTGCTGGCAGGCACCGACTGGAATACGGGACACATGGAGTTTTCTGCCGCACGGCTTGACGCGGCCAGGCTCATACTGCAATATCGAAGGTCGCCAGGTACGGTCAGATGGAAAGGCACCGTGCAGATCCGCCGCGTGACTTCCGGACTCGCGCCGGCTCAATCCGCCACGCCGGGAAAGTGAAGCCGAAGCCTTGAAAACATTGCAAAGGATGTCCGCGTTCGCGCTTTTCACCGTAACCGTCGCGACGCTAACGGTCATGTGGGTGCCGGCCTTTTGGGCAACTGCTCTGGCCGAGGTAGCGTCGTTTTCGCTCGCCGCAGGCTGGCTGGTTTGCTATATGAGGAACCGCGAAGGGCTGCAATGGCCAGTGGTGCTGATTCCGCTGGTGGCCGCGGCACTGTGGCCAGTGCTCCAGATCGCGGTGGGGACGACGATTTACCGGTGGCCGACCTCGGTTTCGATGCTCTACTGGGCCAGCGGCGCCGCTATTGTCTTCGCAGGTTTGCAGATTTTCGCGAATAGCGCAGTGCGTCAGTGGTATCTCCGTGCGCTTGTGCTGCTGGGCTTTGCGATCGCCCTTATTGCTCCCCTGCAGTTGTTTACCTCTGAAGGAAAGATCTTCTGGCTTTTCGACGTGAAGTATTCGGATATCGCAATGGGCCCGTTTGTTTATGCCAACCAATATGCCGCTTTCATCGAGCTCATTTTGCCCATTGCACTCACGAAAGTCTTCTCCGATCGCTCCGGATGGAGAACCGTCCACGGACTGGCAGCCGCCGTCATGTACGCGTCCATTTTCGCTTCGACCTCCCGGACCGGCTTCGTGCTTACTTCCCTTGAAGTGCTGATAGTCCCGTTTCTCGCAGCTAGGCGAAACGGCATCGATTGGCGTCAACTCGCCCTGTCGGGAGCGCTGTTTCTTGGCATGCTGGTGGTCATGGGCCTCGCGGTAGGGCCCGATCGGCTGATTTCGAAACTGCAACAAAGAGATCCCTATTTCGGTCGCCGTGAATACGCGGAATCGTCTCTGCGCATGATACCGGACCACCCGATTATGGGGGTCGGCCTCGGCAACTGGCCCGCCGCTTATCCCGCATACGCCATTTTTGACGAGGGATATTTCGCCAATCAGGCTCACAACGACTGGGCTCAGTGGACGGTGGAGGGCGGCTTGCCTTTCCTGCTTTTCATGCTCTCGATTGCCCTGTGGACTATCCCCAGGGCCTTTCGTACAGGGTGGGGGATCGGTCTGGTTGTGGTTTTCCTGCAGTGCCTGGTGGATTATCCGATACAGCGCATGGGCGTGGCTGTTGTCTTTTTCACAATGATTGGCGCGGTTACCTGGCCGGACGAGCATATCGCGCGCGGCCAACGCATCCCTGTCACCCGACGCGAGTTGTAACGCCGGATCGTTTGCCCCGCACTGTGAAACGAACGGGGGACTCCGGTTCACGTTTTAATCTGCGATGCAGTTTGCGCAGCTTCCGTTAACTGGTAAACTCAGGATATTTGCTAAATCAGCCGATAGCTTCACAAGCGGAGAGGAGATTGTCACTCATGGTAACAAAATCGCGTGTTCTGTTGTTTGGTGTGTTTCTCGGAACACTGGGAGTAATGCCGGGAGTATTGCCCGTGATGGCGCAGGTGCGTCCTGTGATTGACACTCCCATGACCGCGCCCGCCGCAAACACTACGCTGCCGGACCATCCCATCGTGCCGAACGATCTGTTGTCGATCATGGTGTTCGATGAACCGGGCTTATCCAAGACCGCGCGCGTGTCCGCCGACGGTACCATTCAGATGCCTGTGCTGAAAGATCCGATTAAAGTCGCGGGCTTGCTGCCCCGCGACGTGGAAACGAAAGTTGCCGGCGAACTCCTGGACCAGCAGATTCTGGTACACCCCGTGACGGCGGTTTCCATCGTCGAATACGCGTCGAAAATGGTCAGCGTTGTGGGCGACGTCAAAATTCCGGGACAGTTCACCGTCACCGCCCCCATCACGCTATACGAAGCCCTGGCCAAGGCTGGCTGGACAACCACGGATGCGGGCGCCGATGTGTTGCTGACCAAATCTTCGACGGAGGCTCCGCTGCGAATTAACCTGTTAAAGTTGCAGTTAGGCAATGACCCTTCGATTAACCCCATGCTGTCGGGCGGCGAGATCGTAAATGTGCCGGATGCGCCCAAAGTCTGGGTTACGGGCAACGTAACCAAGCCCCAGGCTGTACCCATCAGAACCCCATCGGATGCTTCGGTTCTGAAGGTCGTGGCCAGCGCGGAAGGTCTGACGCAGTACTACAACAAGACCGCATATATTTATCGGGCCGATGCCAGTGGGAATCGAACGGAGATTGTGGTCCCTCTTTGGGCCATTATGCACCGCAAAGCGCAGGATATCGCTTTAGCTTCCGACGATATTCTACTGATCCCCGACGACAACGGGACTAAACGGCGCGATTTCCTGCAGATCCTGCAGACGATGGCTGGAGCGGGTGCATCCGCAGGTGTCCTGGTGGGCATCCAAAAATACTAGCCTCCTCCCACTGATAACGGATTAACAGAATATGCCGACAGACCGTAACGAGTTTTTCCAGCAGCCGTCGCTGAATCCCCCAGGTGCGCTGGTGCCCTCGACGGGGCCCGAGATCACCACGCCGCTGCTGCTCGCAGCTGACGATTCATCTGACGTCCAGTTGCCCCTTTCGCACTATGTCTGGCTGGTCAGGACTCACTGGATCAAGATGACGGCATTTATCGCATTCGCCGTAATCGCCACGGCGATGGTGACTGCGCGCCTGACTCCCCAGTACTCTGCAACCGCGACTCTTTATCTCGATCGCAATGCCGCCAAGAATCTGGTGGGTCAGGATTCTCAGTCGGGCAGCGCCAACAAAGGTGATTCCGATGCCTACATAGCCTCTCAGTTGCTGATTGTTACAAGCGATGCGGTGCTTCGGCCAGTAGCGGAGAAGTTTAACCTTCAGGCCGTCGTGAAAGACCCCACCGAAGCGTCCCGTGTTCGCATATCCCGGCTGAACGAGGCGCCGGTAAAACTAAAAGGTCTAACCGTGGTGCGCCCTCAGGGTACCTATGCATTGACCGTTACTTATCGTTCGCCGGACCCGGTATTGTCTGCCGAGGTGGCTAATGCCGTCGCCCACTCCTACGAAGATCGCACTTTCGATTTGAGAATTAAGAGCTCATCGACTCTTTCGGGTTTCATGGAAAAGCAGCTCAAAGATCTGACGGATAAGACCACGGCTTCGGAAGAAAAAGTGGCGATTCTCGAAAAGGATCTGCAGGTGATTAATCCCGATCAAAAAACCAGCATAGCTTCAGCCCTGCTGCAGCAACTGACTACGCAGGCCGCTACCGTGGCCCTTGATCGGGTAAAGGCCGAATCGGTCTTCAACGCCCTGAAAGGTGACGATCCCGATGCGGCGCAGGCATCCCCCATGGGTACGCGAATCGCCGATGACATGCAGAAGCTTAAGGAAAGCGAAGAAAAATTCCTCGAAGTGAAGCAGATATATGGAGCGAGGGACCACCGCTATTCCGATGCTCAGGCGCAGGTTGCGCAGTTCCAGGCGCAGGTAACCAAAGACGTCGCCAGTGCCCGGGAACAGGCCAAATCCGAGTACCAGAAGCAACTGGATGCGGAAAGCCTGGTGCAGAAACAACTCGCCACGGCGAAGGAAGAGTACGATCAGCTGAACATGCGGATGCTCGATTACCAGCAGGCTAAGCAGGAAGCCGTGACCGATCGCGCGCTGCTGGACGAGCTCAACAAGAGAATTAAAGAAAACGAAATCAACTCCGGCTTCAACAACGACATGGTTCGCGTCGCCGATGAAGCGCGCGCGAATTACGCTGCCGTCTATCCCAACAGCCGGCTCAATCTGCTGGTTGCATTCTTCGTTTCGAGCGTCCTGGCATTCGTCGGCCTGGTGGCCACCGATCGTGTGGATACCACGGTCCGTAACCCGGAGCAGGTCTCGCAAAGCCTGAAAGCCCGCGTCATCGGCGGTCTGCCGATGATGAAAAAGTGGCGTGCCTCGCCGGCGCTCGCGCTCTTACAGAATGCATCGCTCACCGAAGGCGGAGTGGGCGGCGAAGGCAAGGTTTCCCAAACCCGTACCCAGCTTTCCGGCTTCGAAGAAGCCGTGCGCACGCTGCGCAATTCCATCATGCTGACGGATTTCGATCGCCGGCTGAAATGCATCCTGATGACCAGCGCTTCGCCGTCGGAAGGCAAATCGACCGTTGCCGGACATCTGGCAATTGCCCACGCCGAACAGGGCCATAAAACGCTGCTGATCGATGGCGACATGCGGCGTCCCAGCCTGCACAAATTATTTGGCATGGAGAACCTGGTGGGATTGTCGAAGGTGCTCGAACATCATACCGACTGGCACGAAGTGATGACGAAAGTCCGGCCGGATCTCGAATTGTATGTCCTGCCCGCCGGACCTTCGACCCGCCGCGCAGCCGATCTTGTGGGGCAGGCGCTGCCCAAACTCCTCGATCAGGCGCGTGAAGAGTTCGACCTCGTGATTCTCGATGCCCCGCCGCTGCTCGGTTTCCCGGAGCCGTTGCAGATGGCGGCATCGGTGGATGGCGTGATCGTGGTGACGCGTGCGGGTCAGACCGAGCGCAGGGCCGTTGCCGCCGTGCTCAACACGCTCGCACACCTTCGCGCCAATGTCGTCGGTCTTGTGCTCAATGAAGTCAAGAAGGAAATGGGCAGCGGCTACTACTACTACGGCTACGGTTACTACGGCAAGGGCTACGGCAAATACTACAGCGATCGCAAAGAAGACCGCGTAGCCAAGGTCTGATCTCCAGGGTCTGAGCCGTCGGCCTGGCCACGCCCGGCCGACGCCAACCTTTCCAACCCGGGCTCAGCCCTTCGGCGACCAGCCGAGATGCTCCAGACTCGTCAGATGCTGCGGTCGGATCACGCCGGCAGACCATATCGTGTCGTTGGAAAAACGCAGTCCGATGAAGTAGCCGTTGTCGCGCAGCGTGCAATAGCATACGTGGCCGTAAAACGGCGTCGTTCCCACCGTCAGCATCACTACCGATCCCAGCGCCACGGGCTCTTCCAGCTGCACGCAGCCTCCTAACGGAGATATATCCTCGAGCAGTGCCTGCTCCGACCTGAGATTGTCGTCCGCCTCGATCCAGTCCAGGCGCACTAAATCCGCGCAAAGGAATCGTCCTTCCACACGCTGTTGTTTCATATGAGGAACATATCGGCAGTGTTCCGCCGGCAGTTTAGAAATCCTTAAGCCTACGACTTCCTCAGGACCGGCGGTGCTACAGCCGATCGAACACTTGTGCTAAAGCTGGTCGAACAGGTGGCCCATCTTTTCGCGCTTCGTGCGCAGATACGCCTCGGTCGATTCCACCGGCGCCGCTATGCACGGCACCCGGTCGGCCACGATCACGCCGGCATCTTCCACCGCCTTCACCTTGCCCGGATTATTGGACAACAGCCGCACCGCGCCGATTCCCAGATGACGCAGAATGGCGCCAGGCAGCACGTAGCTGCGCAGGTCGCTTTCAAAACCGAGCTGCTGATTGGCTTCCACCGTATCCGCGCCGCGGTCCTGCAACTCGTAAGCCCGCAGCTTATTCATCAGTCCGATTCCCCGGCCTTCCTGCAGTTCGTAGATGATAATGCCGCGGCCCTCCGCCGAAATCAGCTGTAATGCGATTTCCAGCTGCGCACGGCAATCGCAGCGCAGACTGTGAAACGCGTCGCCCGTCAGGCATTGCGAATGAATGCGCAGCAGCGGCGCACCCTCCGGCCCGTCGCTGCGAAGATCGCCCATCGCGAGCACGGCCGCCTCCTCCACTACTTCGCCACTCCCTGCGCCTGCGGCCGCGAAATGGCCCTCGAAGCCGAATATCCGGAACAATCCGTATTCGCTCGGAAAATTGGCTTCCGCGGCCTGCACAAGAGTAAAACCTGTTGGAGAGTTCATGAAGAAGTGAGGCAGCTTAAACTGAATGCGGCGTAATCTAAGCTAACATCCAATTATAATGAGCACCCCGTGAAGGACCAACTCATTACCTTGCTCGTGAAGGTCGGGGTCATTGCCTCCGTCGCAAGTTTCGGCGTTCGCAGCACCGCCATCCGGCGCATGCTGCTGCGCGACGAGCGCACGCTCGATCAGCGCGTCCGCCTCTCGCTCTGGTTCGCCGTGCTGTTCGTTCCCGGTGAAATCATCCGCATTCTGGCGCCGGATTACAGTGCGCTCGATCTCGCCCTCGAAGCCAGTCTGCTGGCCGGTCTCATGGGTGGCTACGTCAGCGGCATGCTGGCGGGCATCCTCCTCGCCATTCCCGCCGCCATCAACGGCGAGTACCTCGCCATCCCCTTTTACGCCGCCGCTGGCCTGGGCGGCGGGCTCCTGCGCGATTCCGCTTCCAATCCCGACGACGTCTGGCGCTTCTCGCCCTTCCCCGACGTCAACCTCTACCGCATCTTCGAGCCGGGCAGGGAACTGCGCAGCGCCCTGTTCCACGCCTATTTCACCGGCGCCGTCGTAGCCATCGAACTGCTGCGCCAGGGCCTCGGCCGCGAATTTCACGGACGGCATATTCTCTTCACCACGGTTACCTGGGACGACCCCGCACTTTTACTGCTCGCCTCCGGAGTGTCTACTTATTTCTGCGTGACTATTCCCATTCGGGTCTGGAACAGTACCCGCAACGAAGTCCGTCTGGAGGAACAGGCGCGCCTGCTCCTCACCGCGCGCCTCGAAACCCTGGCCAGCCAGATCAATCCGCATTTCCTGTTCAACACACTGAACTCCATCGCGTCGCTGATCCGTATCAATCCGGAAAGAGCGCGGACCATGGTGGTGCAACTCGCCCGCATCATGCGCCGCCGCCTGCGCAGCCAGGACCACTTCTCTCCGCTTCGCGACGAACTGGACTTCATTGGCGATTATCTTGCCATCGAGCTGGAACGCTTCGGCGAAAAGCTCCGGGTGGTGAGAGAAATCGACCCCGCCTCCACCGATATACCCGTGCCCGCCATGCTGCTGCAGCCGCTGGTCGAAAACTCGATCAGGCACGGCATCGCAGGCAAGGTGGATGGCGGCACCATCACGCTGCGCGCACGGCGTTCCGGTGAGCGGCTCATGATCGAAGTGGAAGACGACGGCGTCGGCATGCCGTCCGAAGCGCCTGTCGCCGGCAACGGTATCGGCGTCAGCAATGTGCGCGAAAGGCTGCAGGTCCTGTATAACCACGACTACTCGATGATCATCGAGAGCCAGCCCGGCTGCGGCACGCGCATTCTGATCGAAGTCCCCATCCAGTCTCCGGCGTCGCCTGGGCGGCCAGGTTAACTAAAATCAGCGTGAGTTAGAACGCCTCATAAACCACAGCGCGCTCTTTTCGAAGATGCGAAGCAAAAAGATGATCCACAACTCCGACTGGACAAGTCCCATCAGCCCTCCCGACTAGGCGAGTCTATTGTAGACTCTGACTATCCCGATGAGAATGCCCTTCTATTCCGCACTCATAGCGACCTCGCTGCTCGCCGCCGTCCTCACTCTGCAGGCGGCTTCCTGGACAAAGCTGAAGAACCCGGCGCCGGGCTTCATCATCTGGCCAATTCTTCTCCTTTCCGATGGAACCATCATGGTCCTCTCCGATAATGACTACCAGACCTGGTACCGCTACACTCCCGATGCGCTGGGGAATTACGCAAACGGCGATTGGAAGCAGGCTCCGCAAAGTAAAATGATTACACCCCGGCTGGACTTTGCGTCTCAGCTGCTGCCCAGCGGCAAAGTCTGGGTCATGGGCGGCGAGTGGGACGGCCCCACACATCAAAACGATGGTTACCAGGCTGAGATTTTCGATCCCCTAACGAATACCTGGACGGCCGCGGCTCCATTCCCGAACATGCCGGGCTGCGGTATATATTCGTCTTTCCTTGGCCAGATCACTTCCGGCTCTCCGGTCATGACCGGCATCGAAAGCACTGCGGGCTGGCAGGTGGGATGGCCGATCACGCTTGCAGGCGGAATCACTATGCTCCCGGCCGGGACCACAATTACAAGCATCGATTCCGCTACGCAGGTTCACCTCTCGGCGAACGCTACGGCGACTACGGTCATTACCTACTCTCTGAGTCCTCAGATCGTCGGCAATATAGTCGCGGGCTCGCATGTGATCACCGGCATTTCATCCACCACTGGTATTCTGCCTGGGTTCGGAGTAACGGGGCCCGGAATTCCATCCGGGGCACAGGTCACCGCCGTGACGTCGAGTTCGATCACTCTGCAGGCGAGCGCCTCCACCACCGAAACAGGTGTGACTCTCACTCTGGCCGCCTACCTGCCCAAGTCCTCGTGCGCAGGCGATATGATCTCAATTCTTCTTCCGGGAGACAAGGTGCTGACCGGCTCGCTCGTCAACAACAATACGTATTTGTACGACCCGGTAGCCGATTCCTGGGCTGTGGCTGCACCCCTCGCTTATCCCTACTCCACCGATGAGGATGGATGGGCGCGTCTTGCGGATGGCACCATCGTCGATTACAACACGTTCGCGAGTCTTGAGAAGAATGCGGGTTATGCCCAACGCTACGACCCCGTGGCTAATCGGTGGTCTCCCATCAGCCCCGCCGATGGCACCGCCAAAGGCATATTGCCCCTCCTTACGGGCTTCAGCGCGGGTGAAGAACTCGGGGCAACAGTTCGCCTGCAGGACGACCGCGCCTTCGTCATCGGCGCCAACGGGCACACCGCACTCTATACTCCTTCCACAAATACATGGGCGGCCGGCCCGGACATGATGGGCATCCTTGGTGGGCAGCCGTTCCTGTTCGCAGCGGACGATGCCCCGGCGGCGGTCCTGCCAAATGGGCACGTGCTGTTAGCGGGCGATGCCGGGTTGGGTGTCGCCACAACGGGCTCGACGACGAACGGCTCGCCGATTGTCGTCGGCATTCCCTCCACCGCGCAACTGTTCGCCGGATGGGCCGCTTCGGGCCCGGGCATCTCGGGTAGCACGATTAAGTCGGTGGACTCCGCCACTCAGGTCACACTTTCCGCCAGCGCGACGGCGACTGGATCGGGAGTGGCAATTCAGTTTGGAGGCACCTACACCCAGCCCACTCAGTTGTTCGACTTCGATCCGGTGGCCAACACGATGACCCCACTGCCTCACGGCGCCAGCGATCCTGCCGTCAGTCCCGTCGGCTCATTTACCACCCAAATGTTGATGCTGCCTACCGGCCAGGTCCTTTACAGTGAGGGCAACCTCGCCAGCGCGTTTTGGATCTATACGCCGGACGGTGCCGCGGCCCCGTCCCTGCTGCCCGCTATCCAGTCCATCGTGCCGAAAGGCAACGGCGTATCCACCCTTACAGGAACGCAGCTCAACGGGCAGTCGGCTGGGGCAGCTTACGGAGACGACGAGCAGAACGATACCAGTTTTCCCACCATCAGTATGACCAGCGCCTCCGGCAACGTCTATTACGCCCGGTCAATGAACTGGAGTTATATCGGAATAGCGGGCGGATCAACGCCGCAGACGGTTGACTTCACCATGAATTCGCAGGTAACGTCCGGCACGTACTCGCTGGTCGTTAGTGGCGCCGGACTCCAGTCGCCTCCCGTGCGCGTGACCGTTGCCGCGGGATCCGGCGGCGCCACCATTACGCAGCTTCCCTCTCCGGCCGTCGGCGGCGTGAACGATGCTCCCACCTTCCGTACCTCGATCGTGCCCGGCGCGTTTGCGGCGATCTACGGCCAGAACCTCGCCGCAACGACACGGACCTGGGCCCCACCCGACTTCACCGGAGGCGTAGTCGCCGGAAGCCCGCTGCCAACGACGCTCGATGGAGTCAGTGTCACCATAGGCGGGCTGCCGGCTGCTGTGTATTTCGTTAGCCCGAGTCAACTCAGCGTTCAGGTCCCGACGCTCCCTTCAGGCCCCGCGTCCGTCGTGGTCACCAGCTACGACGGATTCGTCACGGCCGCGTTTACCACGCAGATTGTGCAGATGAATCCCGCGTTTTTCAACTATGCCGGAGGTTCAAACCTCTATCCGGCCGCGGAGCATTTGAATCAAACACTGGTCGGGGACCCTTCCGTTTCGTCCGGGACTCCGGCGCATGCGGGAGAAATACTCGCACTCTACGTGAGCGCGCTGGGCGCGTCGCCGGCAGGGACGATTGTTCCGGTCTCAACATTTACTCCGCCAGTGACGGTCAGCGCAGGGTCCTGGAACCTGCAGGTCCTGGGCGCCGCTCTCGTCTCCGCCGGTGAGTACCAGGTCAACGTTCAGTTGCCTGCGGACATTCCCACTGGCAATTACCCGATGAGCATGACCGTTCCGGGCGGCAGCACGTCGAATTCCGGTGTGACCACCCTTCTGGTTGTTGCCAACCCCTAGCTCCTAGCATTGGCACACGCATGCGGACGTCTGAAAACGCGCAATAATCCCACCGCCGCCACGGTCCGCAGGTCCGTTCCGGACCACTACTCCTACGTGCGAATTGACCCAAAAATGACGTGTATGGTACCGTAAAAGTTACTCGTTCCGGGGTTCCGTAGTTCCTCTTTTCATGGATAAACTTTTAAACGACTTGGGCGGAATTGTGTTGAATGGCCTGCCAACGGCCATAATCGTTCTCATTCTGGCCGTCTTCGTCCGCCAATTCTATCTGAAGCCGCTCGAAGCCGTGCTCGCGGAGCGCCACCGTTTGACGGAAGGCGCACGCCAGGCAGCCGAGCAGAGCCTCCATTCCGCCGATTCCAAAATCGCGGCCTACCAGACTGCGCTCGATGAGGCCCGCGGCAAAATCTATGCCGAACAGGCGGAATTTCTGAGCAAACTGCACGCCGAACAAACAGCCCGCACGCAGGCGGCGAAAGCCACCTCCGAGGCGACGCTGGCTCAGGCCCGACAGTCGCTCGCCGCGGAAGCGGAAGCGGCGCGCGCCACTCTCGCGGCTGACAGCGAACAACTCGCTTCCCGAATCGCCAATTCCATCCTGGCTCCGAGGGTTGTATGAAGGCGCCGATCATATGATGATTCTCGCTGAAGAAGTCAACCCACTCTGGAAGTGGCCCAATTTTCTGCTCCTCGCCGGCCTACTCGGCTACCTGATCCGCAAGCACGGCGGACCGCTGCTCGCCTCGCGCTCCGAACAAATCCGTCAGAGCCTCGAAGCCGGCGAAAAAGCCAAAGCCGATGCCGACGCCCGCGCCGCCGCCGTGCAGGCGAAAATCGTCAATCTGGATCGCGAAATCGCCGAATTCCGCACCTCCGCGCTGGCCGATCTGGAACGCGAAGCGGAACGCATTCGCCACCAGGCGGAGAACGAACTGAGCCGCATCGAACAACACACCACTGTCGAAATTGTGGCCTATGGCAAGCACGCGCGGCTGGAATTGCGGCAGTATGTCGCGAAGCTGGCCATGGAACTGGCGGAGCAAAAAATACGCGCCCGCATGTCGCCCGGCGAACAGGTCACGCTCGTCAACAACTTCGCGGGCGATCTTTCCACTCACGCCGCGGGCTCCGGCGGCTCGGGCGCTTCCACGCATGTCTGACACCGGCACGGCAAATTCCATATGACATCCGCCACCATCGTGAATCGCTATGCCAACGCCCTCGCGGACGTCGTGCTGGCCCATGACTCCGAAGTGCCGGCTGCCGACGCCCTCGCGCAGTTGCGAACTTTCTACGCCTCCGCCAGCGCTGTGCCGCAACTGCAGGCCGTGCTGGCTTCTCCCGCCGTTTCGAAAGACCGCAAGCGCGCCGTGATTCGCGCCATCGCCGCCGCGCTCGGCCTCTCGCGCACCGTCTTGAATTTTCTTCTCGTGCTGAGCGATCGCCGCCGCTGGGCCGCTCTCCACGAAGTGATTGAAGCGCTGGATGCCGCGCTCGACAACCATCTCGGTTTCGAACGCGCGCAGGTAAAATCCGCGTACGCGCTCAGCGACCCGCAGCGCGACGAACTGGAGCGCGAACTGGCGCGTATCGCCGGACGGAAAGTCCGCCTCAGTGTGGCAGTCGATCCGGAACTGATCGGCGGCGTTACGGCGCGCGTCGGTTCCACCGTCTATGACGGCTCCGTGCGTGGTCATCTGGCTAAAATGCGTCAGGACCTCGCGGCAAATCGGTATTAGAAGCGAAAATATATGGCTCAGATTCGGGCAGACGAGATAACACAGATTCTCCGGCAGGAGATCGAAAACTACGACCGCGCCATTGACGTGAGCGAAGTCGGCACCGTCATTTCGGTGGGCGATGGCATCGCGCGTATTCACGGCCTCGAAAAAGTCATGGCAGGCGAACTGATCGCCTTTGGCCATGGCGTTTCGGGCATCGCCATGAACCTTGAAGAAGATCAGGTCGGTTCGGTGCTGCTGGGCGAATACTCGAAGATTCGCGAAGGCGACGAAGTGCGCCGCACCGGGCAGATCATGTCGGTCCCCGTGGGCGACGCCATGATCGGCCGCGTGGTTGACGCGCTGGGCCGTCCCATCGATGGCAAAGGCCCTATCGTGACCACGCAGACCAACGCCATTGAGCGCATCGCGCCGGGCGTGGTGCAGCGCCAGCCCGTGAAGCAGCCCATGCAGACCGGTATCAAGGCCATCGATGGCATGATTCCGATCGGTCGCGGCCAGCGCGAACTCATCATCGGCGATCGTCAGACCGGCAAGACCGCCATTGCGCTCGATACCATCATCAATCAGAAGGGCGGCGATGTTATTTGTATCTACGTCGCCATCGGCCAGAAGCGCTCCACTGTCGCGCAGGTTGTTAAAACGCTCGAAGATTTCGGCGCGATGGAATACACCATCGTCGTTTCGGCCAGCGCTTCGGATCCCGCGCCCATGCTTTACCTCGCGCCGTTCTCCGGCTGCGCCATCGGCGAATATTTCCGCGATAATGGCCGCCACGCGCTCTGCGTCTACGACGATCTTTCCAAGCACGCCGCGGCTTACCGCGAAATCTCTCTGCTGCTGCGCCGTCCGCCCGGCCGCGAAGCTTATCCCGGCGACGTGTTTTACCTCCACAGCCGTCTTCTGGAGCGTGCCGCGAAGCTGAACGATTCGCTCGGCGGCGGTTCGCTCACCGCTCTTCCTTTCATTGAAACCCAGGCCGGCGACGTTTCCGCCTACATTCCGACCAACGTCATTTCCATCACCGACGGTCAGATTTATCTCGAAGCGGATCTGTTCAACTCGAACATCCGCCCCGCCGTGAACGTCGGCCTTTCCGTGAGCCGCGTCGGTGGCAGCGCGCAGATCAAAGCGATGCGTTCGGTCGCCGGTCCGCTGCGTCTCGATCTGGCGCAGTATCGCGAACTCGCGGCGTTTGCGCAGTTCGGTTCCGATCTCGACAAAGCGTCGCAGGCTCAGCTCAATCGCGGTAAGCGCCTCGTCGAAATTCTGAAGCAGCCGCAGTACCAGCCGCTCGCCGTCGAAAAGCAGGTAGCTATCATTTTCGCCGCTACCAAGGGCCTTCTCGACGATCTCGCGGTGGAAGATTGCCGCGCCTTCGAAACCGAACTCTACAAGTTCCTCGAAAATGCCAAGCCCGCCATCCTCACGGCTATTCGTGAGAAGAAGGTTCTCGACGATGCCCTGCAGGCCGATCTGCGCGGCGCCATCGAAGAACTGAAAGGCCGCTTCACAAAAGGAAAAGGCGCCAAGGCTTAATCCATGCCGAGTCTGATTGATTTCCGGCGGCGCATCCGCTCCGTCAAGAACACGCAGCAGATCACCAAGGCCATGAAAATGGTTTCGGCCGCGAAGTTGCGCCGCGCCCAGGATCGCGTCATCGCCGCGCGCCCTTACGTCGCACAGATGCGTGAAATGCTGGCCAATCTGACCCAGGCCGCTCAATCCGATGAGCGCGCTTCGGAAAGCGTATGGCTCGCCAGACGCGAACCGAAAAACGTCGATCTTATCCTGATCACCAGCGATAAAGGTCTTGCCGGCGCGTTCAATTCGAACCTCATCAAAGCCTCTCAGCGTTTTCTCGCCGAGCGTCCCGACGCAAAGGTGGCAATGACTCTGGTCGGCCGCAAAGGCCGTGACTTTTTCAAACGTCGCGACGCCGCCATTATCGGCGAATATATCCACATTCTGGCCAAGCCCGCTTATGCCGATGCCGCCACCGTGGCGCGCGAAGTCATTCGCCGCTATCGCGAAGGCGAGACGGACGCGGTTTACATCATCAATAACGATTTCAAAAGCGTGATGACGCAGACACTCTCGGTGGTGCAACTGCTGCCGATCGATCTGCCCGCGCCCGAATCTAAGCCGGATGCGAACGCGCCCGTCCGCGATTACATCTACGAACAATCGCCTCTCGAAATGCTGGAGCGCATGATGCCGCGTTTCGTCGAAGTCGCCATCTTCCGCGCCATGCTCGAAACCGGCGCCTCCGAACACGCCGCCCGCATGACCGCCATGGACAAGGCGTCGTCGAATGCCAAAGACGTGATCGAGTCTCTTACGTTGTACATGAACCGCGTGCGTCAGGCCGCCATCACCAAGGAAATTATCGAAGTAGTCAGCGGCGCGGCGGCAGCAAGTTAGAAGCCGCAGGCTCCAACAGGAAAAAATATGGCAACATCTTCTACAGCAACCGACGTCATCGGCACCGTAGTCCAGATCGCAGGACCGGCCATCGACTGCCAGTTCCCCGAAGGGCAGATCCCGGAAGTCCACACCGCCATTCGCATCGTCAGCGATGGCTTCGACGTTCCTCAGCGCATCGACATCATCTGCGAAACCGAGCAGCACATCGGTGAAGGCCGCATCCGCACCATCGCGATGCAGCCCACCGAAGGTCTGGTTCGCGGCATGAAAGCGATCAGCCTCGGCGGCCCCATCACCGTGCCCGTGGGACGCGAAACGCTCGGCCGCGTTCTTAACGTCCTCGGCCAGCCCGTGGATCAGATGGGCCCCGTCAACGCCAGCGTTTTTTACCCCATCCACCGCCCCGCGCCGTCTTTTGAAGACCAGTCCACGCGCCTCGAAATGTTCGAGACCGGCATCAAGGTCATCGATCTTCTCGAACCCTATTTGCGCGGCGGCAAAATCGGCCTGTTCGGCGGAGCCGGCGTCGGCAAGACCGTCATCATCATGGAGCTGATCAATAACATCGCCATGAAGCACGGCGGCGTTTCGGTGTTTGCCGGCGTGGGCGAACGCACGCGCGAAGGCAACGATCTTTGGCTCGAAATGCAGGAAGGCGGCGTGATCGACCCGAAGGATTACACCAAGTCGAAAGTCGCACTGGTGTATGGCCAGATGACCGAGCCGCCCGGGGCGCGTCTGCGCGTCGGCCTGACCGGTCTCACGGTCGCCGAATATTTCCGCGATGAAGAACATCAGGACGTTCTGCTCTTCGTCGACAACATCTTCCGCTTCACGCAGGCCGGTTCGGAAGTGTCGGCGCTGCTCGGCCGCATGCCCAGCGCAGTCGGTTATCAGCCCAACCTCGCCACCGAAATGGGTGAACTTCAGGAACGCATCACCTCCACGAAGAACGGTTCCATCACCTCCGTGCAGGCCATCTACGTGCCCGCCGACGATTACACCGATCCCGCGCCCGCTACGGCCTTCGCTCATCTCGACGCCACCACCAATCTCTCGCGTAGCATCGCGGAATTGGGAATCTATCCCGCCGTAGATCCGCTGGCATCCAGCTCCCGCATTCTCGACCCGCGCGTCATCGGCGACGAACACTACGGCACCGCGCAGGCCGTCAAAGGCGTGCTCCAGCGCTACAAAGATCTCCAGGACATCATCGCGATTCTGGGCGTCGACGAACTCGGCGAAGAAGACAAACTCATCGTTTCCCGCGCGCGAAAAATCCAGCGCTTCCTTTCACAGCCTTTCCATGTAGCCGAGCAGTTTACCGGCATCGCGGGCAAGTATGTGAAGCTGAGCGATTCCATCAAGGGCTTCCAGGAAATCGTCGATGGCAAACACGACGATCTCTCCGAACAGGCCTTCTACATGGTTGGCACCATCGAAGAGGCTATCGAAAAGTCTCGTCAGATGAACAAGTAGTTAAGGAAAGCCATGGCGGACACTTTTCTTTTCCAGTTAGTCAGTCCCGAGCGCCTGCTGGTCGAAACGCAGGTGACGGAGGTGCAGATCCCGGCGCGCGAAGGCTACATCGGCGTGCTGCCGGGCCACGCGCCGCTGCTTTCGGAACTCAAAGCCGGCGGCGTCCTGACCTACCAGGCGGGCAGTGAGCGCAAGGTGATCGCGGTCTATGGCGGTTTTGTCGAAGTGCTGCCGGATCGTGTGCGCGTCCTGGCCGATATGGCCGAGCGCAAAGAAGAGATCGATGTGGCCGCCGCGAAACTCGCCTTCGAGAAGGCGAAGCAGGCGATGGGCAATCTGGAAGGCGGAGCAGCCGATCTGGCTATCGCTCTGGATGAAGCCATGCGCGCCGAAGCCCGCGTGGCAGCCGCCACTGCTCAGTAATTACTTCGTCAGTTTCAGCAGCACGACGCCGTGCGGAGGCACATTTGCCCACACCGCATCCGTGCCCGCCCCGCGATCCGCATGAGCCCACAAATCGCGCGCGTTCCATGAGCCTGTGATCTTCAACGCGCTCCACGCAGCGGTAACCGGGATCGGTGTCGAGCCCAGATTGAAAAGCCCGACTGCCATGCTTCCATCCGCCAGCGGACGATCCCACACCTGCGCATCGCCATCCTTCGAAATCTGAACAGCCTGCCTGCCCAACGCATCCTGATCGATCGCGATCACCTCTTTGTTCGTCAGAATCTCCAGAATGTCGGGCGCCACGCTGCGCAGATCGTTACCGGCGAGCAGCGGCGCCGCGAGCAGACTCCAGAGACTCATGTGCGTCCGGTACTCGGTATCGTTCATGCCGCCGTTGCCGATTTCCAGCATGTCGGGATCGTTCCAGTGCCCCGGCCCGGCGAATTTCTCGCGGCCGAGCTGCAGGTTGAAGCCGATATTCGACATCGACGCCCAGTTATCGCTAATATCGCCCGTGGTGCGCCAAAGGTTACCGCCCGCGTTCGCGCCCCACGTCCCGACATCCACCTGCCCATACTGGCAAAGGCTGTAGACCATAGCGTGTCCGGAAGCCAGCCCTGCATCGAATAAAGCCTGGCCCATCTTCGCGTAGGCGCCGGGTTGCGAATCGGGCGTATAAACCTGCGTGGCCGAGCACCAGTCGTACTTCAGATAATCGATACCCCACGCCGCCCACGTCCTCGCGTCCTGCGCTTCGTGCTGATAACTGCCTTCATAACCGGCGCATGTCTTCGGACCGGGCGACGAATAGATTCCAAGCTTCAGCCCCTTGCTGTGAACGTAATCGGCCAGTGCTTTCATGTCCGGGAATTTTTCATTGGAGCGAATATTGCCCTGCGCATCGCGCGTACCTTCCCAGGTGTCGTCGATGTTGACATAGAGGTAACCCGCGTCACGCATGCCGGTCTTCACCATAGCGTCGGCAACGTCACGGACCACCTGATCGCTCACGCGCGCCTGGAATTTATTCCAGCTGTTCCATCCCATCGGCGGAGTCTTCGCCAGGCCGTCGTATTTTACTCCGGCAGCGGGAGGCATCAGCGTCTCCTTTGCGGGCGGAATCGGCAGGGGCGGAGGCGCCTCGGCGGAAACGCGGCGCGCGATCTGTTCCGTGAGTTGAGCCGGTGCGACATTGGCGGCGGGTGGCGTACCGAATCCAAAAGCCGGCCCGCGTCCGCGTCCACCGCCGAAACCACGTCCACTGCCCGCGGGCAACGTGATCGTCAGCGTATCGCCTGCGAGTTTGCCGGTGTAAATGGTTTTCACATCGCCGCGGACTATGGCGAACGTCACGTAATCGCCATCGACTTTGCCATCCGCGATGGCGGAACTATTCTGGCCCTGCTTCAGGTAGCCCGTGAAGGTATTTCCCGTCGCCGCGATGTAATAAGCGGTCTCATTATTCGCGGGAGCAACAGCTGCCGTCACCACCCATTTTCCGGTCAGATCGGCAGCGCACAGCGAATGAACGGCGATTAAGGCAACGGTTGCAGCAAGGCAAAATCTCATATTCAAACCCCACACGAATTGTATATGAACCCGTCCGGTCAGTTTTTGCGAACGATTCTTGTCCGGTAGTGCGTGCCGTCATTATAGAGACGCAGCGTTGAGCCGCTTTCCATATCGAGATCGAGCGCGGCCTTCGCGCCGGAAACCAGATGCCAGCCGGTGAAGCATCCGTAGAAGATGGTCTTCCGATCGGGCTGCATCCGATCCAATACCAGCAGGCCAAAACAGAAGTGCTGCTCGTTATCGGGCCGCATGGGAGCGAGCGACGGGCTCTCCAGATTGTGTATCACGACGCCGCGTTTCAGCCACGCCGCGAGCTTCTCGTTGAAGTCAATCACCACCGCGAGATCGGGCTCTCCTTCGCCATGAAAATCCGCGATCACTGGCCGCACCGCGGCATAGGGGACCACACCATCGCCGAGCGCCTGTTTTACCAGTCGGCCGATATCGGGCTTCGGCTGCGCAAACAGGCACGACGCGGCAAACATGACGATCAGTGCGCGGACGCGTCCCATCATTCCCATCAAGGGCAGTGTAGCGAAGCGTCGGTCATCCCGCGCGGGCCCGTTGCCACGCGGCAAGGAGAGGCTTCGGGTGTTGTTCGCCGGTCCGGTGTGCGACCCGCGGATAAGAGTGGCTGGCGCGATTCCATGCCAGGCGCGTTTTACAAAACGGACCCAATTCCGCCATTCGGCTCAAACGCTTCTTTCCCGGAATGGATACGCCTCCGGTGGGCGCAGACGAGAACACCACCCATGGAAGATTAGAGCATGCGCGCGGGAAGCTGGAAACGCAACCGACTGATTACGCAGGTGAAGATTGTTGTGACTGAAGTTCGAGCTCGAAGCAGATCGCTTCCGCCGGGTTATCGCCATAAGGGAGAATCTCACGGAAACCGAGCGCACGATAAAGCGCAATCGCGCGTTGCATGACCGGCAGCGTATCGAGGCGTAGCGCCCGGTAACCCGCGGCTCTGGCTTCCTCGACGACCCGCTCCACGAACGACCTTCCCAGGCCGCTGCCCTGAAATGCCGGGCGAACGTAGAGCCGCTTCATTTCGCCGATGCCATTATCGATCTGCCGAAGAGCCACGCACCCGGCCAGGCGCCCTGCGTCGAACGCCAGCAGCACCGGCGCATACCGGCCCGGCAGTTCTGCCATTTCGCTGGCGAAGCTGGCGAAACAGATCGGACTCCCGACCCACTCGGCGTATTCGCGAAACAGTTCGCGAACCGCATCCATCTCGTCAGCTTGCGCGCGGCGGATCACGCCGGTAGTTTTGATGTCCCCATCAGATATTCATCCACGCCGCGCGCGGCCTTGCGGCCTTCCGCAATGGCCCACACGACCAGCGATTGTCCGCGGCGCGTGTCGCCCGCCGCAAAGACGCCAGGCACGGAGGTCATATAGTTCGCATCCGCCACTACATTGCCGCGGCCGTCGATCGCCACGCCCAGATCGTCCAGCAACCCCGTCCGCACCGGGCCGGTGAAGCCCATTGCGAGCAAGACAAGATCGACATCCAGTTCAAACTCAGTCTCTGGCTGGGCCTCGAACTTCGGAGGACCGCCCACACGGATGCCGTGCAGCTTCCTGACGTTCCCATCGGCGTCGCCGGAGAAACGAACGGTATTAACGCTCCAGTCGCGGATGCCGCCCTCTTCATGCGAACTTTCCACGCGCAACTGCATCGGCCACATGGGCCACGGCGTTTCGGGCGAGCGTTCGTTGGGCGGTTTCGGCATCAGCTCGAACTGCGTGATGTGTGCGGCTCCCTGGCGATGCGACGTACCCAGGCAATCGGCGCCCGTATCGCCGCCGCCGATGATGACGACGCGCTTGCCGGTGGCCAGAATCTGATCCGGCACAGAATCGCCTTCGCACACTTTGTTAGCCTGCGGGAGGAAATCCATCGCAAAGTGGATACCGTTGAGTTCGCGGCCCGGAACTTTCAGATCTCGCGGATGTTCGGCGCCGCCAGCCAGCACGATGGCGTGAAAATCATCCCGCAGGTCGCTGGCTTTCTTGTTCACGCCGATGTTCGCGTTGACCACGAAATCCACACCTTCGCGGCGCATCTGTTCCATACGCCGGTCAATCAGGTGCTTTTCCATCTTAAAATTCGGGATGCCATAACGCAGCAGGCCGCCGATGCGATCCGACTTTTCAAAAACGGTAACGGCGTGACCTGCGCGCGCCAGTTGCTGTGCCGCCGCAAGGCCCGCCGGTCCCGACCCAACCACCGCGACACGCTTGCCCGTTTTCTTCGTGGCGGGCTCGGGCACGATCCAGCCCTCTTCCCACGCGCGGTCCACGATTGTCTTCTCGATGTTCTTGATGGTCACCGCGGGCTCGTTGATCGCGAGTACGCAGGACGCTTCACACGGCGCAGGACAGATGCGGCCGGTGAACTCCGGAAAGTTGTTCGTCGAGTGCAGCACGCGGATGGCTTCGCGCCAGCGCCCGCGGAACACCATGTCGTTCCAATCGGGAATAATATTGTTGACCGGGCAGCCGGTATGGCAGAACGGCACGCCGCAATCCATGCAGCGCGCGCCCTGTGCCCTGATGCTGGTTTCCGGAAACGGCTGATAGATTTCGAGCCAGTCTTTCACGCGCTCGGCGGGCAGGCGCCGGCCCGGCACCTCGCGCTTGTATTCCATAAAGCCCGTAACTTTACCCATGAACGGCGGTCCTCGCTTCGCTTGGCACAGGCAGCGGCATGACGCTGGCGGCCTTCTCCGCTGCGCGCTTCAGCATCACCCGCTTGAATTCGTGCGGATATACTTTGACAAATTTCGGCAGCATGGTGGTCCAGTTTTCGAGCACCCAGCGCGCCCGCGGACTCTTCGTGGCATCGAAATGGCGGTAGATCAGAGTCTTCAGCGTCTGTTGATCGTCGGGATCGAAAACCCGCTCCAGATCCACCGAGGTCTTGTTGCAGCGGTCGGTGGAGAACTCGCCGTTTTCATCGAGAATGTAAGCGATGCCACCCGACATACCCGCCCCGAAGTTACGTCCCGTCTTGCCGAGCACCACGACCAGGCCATTCGTCATGTATTCGCAGCCATGATCGCCCAGCCCTTCCACTACCGCCGTCGCGCCGGAATTGCGCACCGCAAAACGCTCGCCCGCCACGCCGTTGAAGAAGGCTTCGCCGCTGGTCGCGCCATAAAGCACCACGTTGCCGATCAGAATATTCTCTTCCGGAATGAAGGTAGCGCTGCGCGACGGATAGACCACAATCTTGCCGCCGGAGAGCCCTTTGCCCACGTAATCGTTGGAATCGCCTTCGAGTTCGAGCGAAACGCCCTTCGCGAGAAACGCTCCGAAACTCTGCCCCGCCGAACCGGTGAATTTGCAATGAATAGTGCCGTCCGGCAAACCGGCCGAACCGTATTTGCGCGCAATCTCGCCCGAGAGCATGGCGCCGACCGTTCGATGCACGTTGCGGATCGGCAGCTTGATTTCCGTCACCGTCTGATTCTCGAGTGCGTCCTTGGCGAGATCGATCAGCTTGTAATCGAGCGCCTCATCGAGACCGTGATCCTGCTTCGTGGTGCAGCGCCGCGCTACGCGTGACGGCGCAGGCGGATTGTACAGGATGTTCGAGAAGTCCAGACCCTTGGCCTTCCAGTGCTCTACGGCGTGCCGGGCGTCGAGCTTATCGACGCGCCCGATCATATCGTCCATCTTGCGGAAGCCCAGCTGCGCCATGATCTGGCGAACCTGTTCGGCGATGAAGAAGAAAAAGTTGATGACGTCTTCGGGCTGGCCCTGGAATTTCGCGCGCAGTTTCGGATCCTGCGTCGCAATTCCCACCGGGCAGGTGTTGAGATGGCACTTGCGCATCATGATGCAGCCCATCGCGACCAGCGGCAGAGTGGAGAAGCCAAACTCTTCCGCGCCGAGTAACGCAGCAATCGCAACGTCGCGGCCGGTGGCCAGCTTGCCATCGGTCTGCACGCGGATGCGGCTGCGCAGATCGTTCATCACGAGAACCTGCTGGGTTTCGGCAAGGCCGAGTTCCCAGGGCGAACCCGCATGCTTGAGAGAGGTGAGCGGCGAAGCGCCCGTGCCGCCATCGTGGCCGCTGATGAGCACCACGTCCGCGTGAGCTTTCGCCACGCCGGCGGCAACAGTTCCCACACCGACTTCGGCGACCAGCTTGACCGAAATTCGCGCCTTCGGATTGGCGTTTTTCAGATCGAAGATCAGCTGCGCCAGATCTTCGATGGAATAAATATCGTGATGCGGCGGCGGAGAAATCAACCCTACGCCAGGCATGGAATGCCGCACTTTGGCAATCACTTCGTCGACCTTGTGGCCGGGCAACTGGCCGCCTTCGCCAGGCTTGGCGCCCTGCGCCATCTTGATCTGCAACTCGTCGGCATTCACCAGGTAATTGGCGGTGACGCCGAAGCGGCCGGATGCCACTTGCTTGATCGAACTGCGGCGCGAATCGCCGTTGGCATCGGGAATGAAGCGGGCTTCGTCCTCGCCGCCTTCGCCCGTGTTGGAGCGGCCGCCAATGCGGTTCATGGCAATCGCCAGAGTTTCGTGCGCTTCCTTCGAGATGGACCCGAACGACATTGCGCCCGTAGCGAAGCGGTGCACGATTTCAGTGGCCGGTTCCACATCGGCGATCGGTACCGGCTTGCTCTTCTTGAACTGGAACAGCCCGCGAAGAGTGCAGAGATGGCGACTCTGCTCGTCCATCAGATCCGTATACTCTTTGAACGTGGCAAAGTTATTCGTGCGGATGGCATGCTGCATCTTGGCGATGGTCTGCGGATTCAGCAGGTGGTACTCGCCGCGCAGGCGATAGGCGTAACTGCCACCAACGGGAAGCTCGGTATCGGCCTCCACGGGATGAAACGCCGCCTGGTGCTTCATGATGGCTTCGCGCGAAAGTACGTCGAGGCCAACGCCTTCGATGCGCGACGCCGTGCCGGTGAAGTATTCGTCAACGAGCGCCTTGTTGAGGCCGATGGCTTCAAAGACCTGCGCGCCGCGATAACTCTGTAGCGTGGAAATCCCCATCTTCGAAAAGACTTTCAACAGTCCTTTATTGACGGATTTCGTGTAGTGATACAGCGCCTTTTCGGCGGTCACGGTTTCCGGGAGGAAGCCGCGCTTCGCCATATCTTCCAGCGTTTCGATGGCCAGATACGGATTGATGGCGCTGGCGCCGTATCCGATCAGCAGCGCGTAGTGCATCACCTCGCGCGGTTCGCCGGACTCGATGATCAGCGCCACCTGGGTGCGCGAGCCTTCGCGGATCAGGTGGTTATGCACGGCGGTGAGAGCGAGCAGGCTGGGGATGGGCGCCCAGTCGGGATCGATGCCGCGGTCGGACAGAATCAGAATCGTGTAGCCGGATTGAATCGCGAGCGAAGCGCGGCGGCACAGGGCGTCGAGTGCGCGGCGCAGGCCGTGTTCGCCGTCCGCGGTCTGGAACATGGTGGGCAGCGTCATGGCGAGAAAATCGCCCACCGCGACGCGACGCAGCTTTTCCAGATCCCGGTTGGTGATGATGGGATGCGGCAGTTTCAGGGTATGGCAGTGGCGCGGCGTCTCCGCGAGAATATTGCGCTCGGTGCCGATGTAGCTCACCATCGACATCACCATCTCTTCGCGGATGGGATCGATGGGCGGGTTGGTGACCTGCGCGAACAACTGCTTGAAGTAGTTGAACAGAGGCTGCGGCTTATCGGAGAGACAGGCGAGCGGCGTATCCGTGCCCATGGAACCGAGCGGCTCTTCGCCGGTGGTCGCCATGGGAGTCATCAGGAAGCGCAGATCTTCGTCGGTATACCCGAAGGCCCGCTGCCGCTGCACGATGCTGGCGTGCTCCATGGCATGAACGCGCGCCGGTTCCGGCAGCGTATCGAGCGTGATCTGGTTTTCCTTCAGCCACTGCGAATAGGGCTGGCGATTCGCCAGCTGATCCTTGATTTCCTTGTCGGAAACGATGCGGCCCTGTTCGAGATCGATCAGGAACATTTTGCCGGGCTGCAGGCGGCCCTTCATTTTGACGTCTTCGGGCTTAATCGGCAGCACACCGGTTTCCGATGCCAGCACGGCGAGACCGTCGTGCGTGACCACGTAGCGCGCGGGCCGCAGACCGTTGCGATCGAGCGTGGCGCCGATCACGCGGCCATCGGTAAACGTGATAGCAGCGGGGCCATCCCACGGTTCCATCAGCGAGCAATGGTATTCGTAGAACGCCTTCTTGCTCTCTTCCATGTTCGGGTTGCCGTCCCAGGCTTCCGGTATGAGCATGGCCACGGCATGCGGGAGCGAGCGGCCCGACTGCACCAGCAGTTCGAGCGCGTTATCGAACGCCGCGGAATCGCTGCCGCCCGGCTGAATGATGGGGAACAGCTTCTTCAGATCTTCGCCGAATAACGGCGATTCGAGAATCGACTGGCGCGCGTGCATCCAGTTCACATTGCCGCGCACGGTGTTGATTTCACCGTTGTGCGCTACAAAGCGGAAAGGATGCGCCAGTTGCCAGGTGGGAAACGTGTTCGTCGAAAAGCGCTGGTGCACCAGGCATAGTGCGCTCATGAGTTCCGGGTCGCTCAGTTCGGGATAGAACTTCGCAATCTGCGGAGCCAGCAGCAGGCCCTTATAAACGATGGTGCGCGAAGAGAGCGAGGGCAGATAAAACATGCTCTTGCTGTTGATGCTTTCCGAAGCGGGGACTTCGGTTTCCGCGCGTTTGCGAATGATGTAAAGCTTACGTTCCAGTTCGTCGGAGGTGAGCGCTTCTTCGTGGCCCACGAAAATCTGCTCGATATAAGGCTGCGAGGCGCGCGCTACGCGGCCGATGGAGTTGATGTTGATCGGCGTATCGCGCCAGCCGAGGACCGTCAGGCCTTCTTCACGTACGATGCGTTCGAGAATGCCTTCCGCTTCGAGGCGCTCATGCGGTTCGACGGGCAGAAAAACCATACCGACGCCATATTCGCCAGGAGCGGGGAGGGTGAAGCCGAGTTTCGCCGTTTCGCGCGCGAAGAATTTGTGCGGGATCTGAATCAGCAGTCCGGCGCCATCGCCCGTTTCCGCGTCGCAGCCGCAAGCGCCGCGATGCGTCAGGTTGATGAGGATCTGGATGCCTTTTTCGATAATGTCGTGCGACTTCTCGCCCCTGATGTTGGCCACGAAACCAATGCCGCAGGCATCGTGCTCCTGTTCCGGATGGTAGAGTCCCTGGGCTTCCGGGAGTCCGGATACAACTCGACCGCTGGCGAATTTGGGTTGACTCATTGTTGCAGCTCTCTTTAAGGTGAACAGCGAATTGCGCGAAGCCGGGCGAAATGGCAACACCTGGCTACCGATACTAAGCTTCCGACACTACGGACAGGGTAGTTTACCAATATTAGCAGGAATAGCGAATATAACGCAAACGAAATTTAGCACATTGACAATATCACGATTACTTATGATACTGGAGAAGTGATATTTGAGGAATGCAAATTGTTCCGCGATGTCGCGCACTTGCGGAGCCTGAGTCGCGCGGCGCAGCTGAATGGCATTAGCCAGTCGGCCGCGACCCAGCACATCCAGCAACTGGAAGGCAGGATGGGGGTGGAACTGCTCGACCGCACCACGCGCCCTCTCGGTCTGACCGCCGCGGGTAAGCTTTATGCCGATCTTTGCCGCGACGTTCTGCGGCGCGAAGAAGATTTCACGGCATCCATGGCGGACCTGAAAGGCGCCATTGAAGGCACGTTTCGCGTAGCTTCAATTTATTCCATCGGGCTTTCGGAAATGCCGCGTCTGCGCGAGGAATTCGCGCAGGTTTGTCCGGACGTTCAGCTCCATGTGGAATATCTGCGGCCGAACAAGGTTTACGAAGCGGTGTTGGGCGATCAGGCCGATATCGGTTTCATCAGCTATCCGGAGAGCAATCGCGACCTGACGATTATTCCGTGGCGCGAAGAGAGAATGATGGTGGCGGCGCATCCTTCGCATCCTTTCGCGGGGCGCGTCCTGCTGCAACCGGGCGAGTTGAACGGCCAGAACTTCATCGCCTTCGACGAAGAAGTGATCATTCAGCGCGAACTGGACCGCTTCTTCCGCGATAACCAGATCGAGGTTGCGATCACCATGCAGTTCGACAACATCCAGTCGATCAAAGAAGCGGTGGCGCTGGGTTCGGGGATCAGCATTCTGCCGGAGCGGACCATGGCGGCGGAAGTGGAGCAGCGGCGACTCGTTGCGATACCGCTCGATGCAGCGGAACTGGTGCGGCCGACCGGTATTATTCATCGCAAGAAGAAAAAGCTAACCCGTGCGGGCCTGGAATTTCTGCAACTGGTGCGCGGCGGTCTGAGTACAGCCGCAGTTGTGGCGTAGCGCGATCGATCGTCTTTATAAACGAGGGTGGCCTACGCTGCGTTTAGGACCGCAGGAGCGTTTCTGCCGCAGCAACGCTTGTGCTTTTGGCCCGATCCGCAGGGGCAGGGGGCGTTTCTGGCCGCTCCGGCCGGTTGCGATTGGGTTTCTTGTGTCACGGGCTTTTTCGTCGACTTTATTGGGGTCGGCGCGGTCCCGGCTAGCTCAGGTTCGGCTGCTTTGCGTTCGGCCTGGAGTTTGCGGAGTTCGGCAGTGCTCTTGTGGAGCAGTCGATGAGCCTGCGAGCGCGCGCGGTCCACGGATTTCTGGATTCGTGCGGCGTTTTCGTCGGAGGTTTCCATGGGATCGAAGATGTACTTCTCGCGGTCGTCGGGACGGATGACG
>Ga0302140_10000505_pt1 | contig 49356 bp, 38 predicted proteins | sample I_Bog_E1_1_FD_202095 | JGI IMG/M metagenome (GOLD analysis project Ga0302140, IMG submission 202095) | Peat permafrost microbial communities from Stordalen Mire near Abisko, Sweden - I_Bog_E1_1 | ecosystem: Environmental > Terrestrial > Soil > Wetlands > Peat | place: Sweden: Abisko, Stordalen...
CGAAAGCGGCTGCGAGGGAATGCCAAGCCGACCACCGGCGGCAGACTTGAGGAAAGACTCGTGGAAGACCTGGCCAGCGTAGCGGGTGGAGCAGCGGTCGAAGCTGTCGTTGAGCGTCCCGACGATAATGGGCTCCCAGAAGTGCCGGATGGCGCGCTCGGTTTGGCCTGTGCGTTTGAGCCATGCGGAAAAGGGCTCTTCATCGGAAATTGGGTAGGAGCGGAAGAAATCGAGTAGACCGAGGGCGATGCGAGATTTGTCAGCCAGCGAGAGCATCGGCGCACGAAGAAAGCTGAGCGCGGAATGTCCAGGGGATGGAAGTCCGGAAGAACCGATGTCGCTGCGGCGCGTCGGGGTGGATGGGGTGGATGGTTCTAGGAAGGTGATGTTGTCGTACCAGCGGATGTGTTGGCTGGCACCGGAAAGATTGCAAAGATCGACAAGATTGGTGCAGCAGCCCAGCAGGACGTGCTGCGAATCTACGACTTCGTTAAGCGCGGGGTGCGGATAGGAGTAAGCTCGGCCGCCGACGAATGGCTTGCGCTCAAGGAGAGAGACCTTGGCCCCTGCACCGGACAAGGCCACGGCAGCAGAGAGGCCCGCGGCGCCTGTGCCAAGGACAAGGACATCAGGGATGGGCTGATCAATCATCCCACGAGCCTGGCTTAAGAGATTGTAGGATGCCGAGGAGGAGTATGGCGAGCTTCTGCGAGGTTGGGACAGAGACCCGCTCGCGAAAGACGGCGGACGGATCAGAGGCGACGCGATCGAGGAGACGATGATAGATGCGGACGAGGACCCGCATGGATGGGCGGGCGTCGGCGTCCAGAAGCGGAATGAGCTTTTCGGAACTCCGATATAGAGTCTGGGCGTGTAGTTCGAGCGCGCGAAGGAGGGCCAGTTCGTTGGGCTGGATTGCGGCGCCGGCGGCGAGCGAGAGGATGCGCTCGGGAGTGACGGCATGCTCGCGTAGGAGGTCTGCGGGAAGGTAGATGCGGCCGCGCTCGGCATCTTCTTTGATGTCTCGAAGGATGTTGGTGAACTGGAAAGCGATGCCCGTGTCAATGGCCAGTTGGTCGGCGCGGCGGTCGGTGTAGCCGAAGATGCGGATGCAGACGAGGCCGACGACCGATGCGACGAGGTAGCAATAGTGAGTCAGTGCGCTCACACTATCGTAGATTTGGATCGTGCGAATGGGACCATGGGCGCTGGGAATTTCAAGCGTATGGACGCCCTCGGGCTCGGACTGGAGGTCGAGAGTGGTTCCGGCGACGAGCTGTTCCAGGAGGTCGTCGGAGATGGCGAAGCGCTGCTGAGTGTCGTTGAGGGCGAGGAAGATGGGATCGTTTGTGCGAGAGGTGCGGGATGCGCGCCACTCCGCGGTCCAGGACGCCATGGCTTGGCGGCGAGCCTCGATCGTGAGGGATTCGTCGTCGGCAAGGTCGTCGGCTTTGCGCATGAAGGCATAGACCGCGCACATGGCGTCGGACTTGTGCTGCGGGAGGACGCGGAAGGAGTAGTAGAAATTCTTGGCTTCCCGCTTGGCGATGGCACGACAGGCGGCATATGCCGCGATGAGCTCTGGAGACTGGGCTACGGACTGGGTGACGCTCATGCGGGTGTGTCCCTTGCGAGAGCCCGAGGGCTTGAGCGATGCGGCGAACTTTCCGAGCAGCGCTCCGCCAAGGAGACGGAGCTTCGCAGCCTTAGTAACGATAGGCCGGGATTGCAAGGTGTTGTAGTCCTGCGCGGCGATGGCGTCGAGGATAGCATGGCCGCCATTGACGAAGAGCCGCAGGGTGGAGGCTAGGTCGGGGGCGACGAGGCTGGTAATACGCTGGCCACGGGTAAGGCGGTCGCGCGCGTCAGCGACGAGGAACTGCATCATGGCGCGAACATTGGCATCGAACTTGCGTGCGATGAGTTGTTCGTCCGTGACATGGAAGCGTTGCATGGCGTCAGCGGGAATATAGCGTCGGCCGCGGGCGCGATCCTCTACAACGTCCTGATAGAAGTTGGCGAGCTGAAGGCCGGTACAGATTTCGTCGGATAGCTGTAAGAGCTCTTCCGAGTGATAGCCACTGACGAGGAGGACAAGCCGGCCGACGGGGTTAGCGGAGTAGCGGGAGTAGTGCTCGAGAGTGGCGAGGGATTCGTGGTGAGTGTAGACCTGGTCCTGCTCGAAGGCGGAGATGAGGTCGTCGAATGGCTGGATTGGAAGATGCCGAGCCACGATGGTCGGCTGAAGGGCAACGTAGACCGGATGGCGGGATGCGGCTGGCTCAGCAAAGCACTGATGCAGCATCGCACGCCAAGTTGCGAGAAGACGCGTGGCGTTAGAGGCGTCGGCGACTTCATCGCCGAGGTCGTCCGAGGTGCGACAAAAGGCGTAGACGCTGTAAAAGTGCGGGCGAAGAGCGGTGGGAAGGAAAAAGGTCGCGACGTGGAAGTTCTCGTAGTGCGTGGTGGTCAGATTCTTACACCAGGCGTTAGCTTCGGCCAGCGTGGGACGTGTGGCGGGAGTGAGATAAAAGGCAGGTGCCCCGACGAGGCGGTCATCTAAATCGATGGAAGAAGGCATGATCGGGGCTGCGTTGACGAGGGCGGTCATGCGTGCTCCTCGATGTTTGATTCGGCGCTAAGCCCAGGACGTGAATCAAGGCTGGAGAAGATGGCCGTTTTGATCTCAGGGGCAATACCGTCGGCGGGACGTGTAAGCATGCGGCGGAAGACGTTGGGAAGATCTTCAATGGAGGCGGTGCCGGTGAGGAAGTCTTGCGCCTGAAAGGGCCCAGACGTGATGAGCTCAAAGGCTCGGCGAGCTGTGGCCGGAGTGTGATGAAAACTGGCCTTGAGGGTGAGGTCGGAGTAGTGGATCAGATTAGTGTCCAGCGATACAGTGGTCCCGATGGGAGGACCTCCGAAGAGGTTGACGAGGCCACCTTTGCGCGCCATTCGCACGGCCCACTGCCAGGTTTCCGGGGTAGCGACGGCCTCGAAGACGATGTCGGCGCCCCGGCCTTCGGGGGTGAGGGCACGTGCGGCGGCGACGGGATCAGAGACGTCAGAGAGGTGGAGAACTTGTTCGGCTCCGAAGTGACGTGCGGTGGCAATTTGGTCTTTCCGTTTGACCACGGCGATGACGTGGAGACCGAGGATCGAGGCTGCGTGAATGAACAGAAGGCCGATTGGACCAGCACCGAGGACGATGGCCGTCTGGCCTGCCGTTGCCTTCGATTCTTCAAGGCCGCGGAGGACGCACGCCAGAGGTTCGGTGAGGGCGGCATGCTCAAAACGTACGGAGTCCGGGAGGTGCAGCGTGTTCTTTGCGACAATGCGCGCAGGGATGCGGATGAACTCGGCATAAGCACCATTGTTGAAGAGGAGGTTATCGCATAGGTTTTGCTGGCCGTTTAGGCAGAAGAAGCAGGCGTCGCAGGGTGCGGAGTTTAGAGGAAGTACACGGTCCCCTAGCGAGAAGCTGGTTACACCTGCGCCCATTTCGACAACCGTTCCGGCAAGCTCATGTCCGAACAGACGGTCCAGGGTAAGCATTTTGGCATGATAGCCTCGGCGGTAGACCTTGAGATCCGTGCCACACGTCAGGGAGGCGCCGACGCGTAGAACAAGCTCACCAGGACCTGCGGCCGGAATGGGCACGTCCTCGATGCGGAGGTCTTCCTGGCCGCGGAGAACGGCGGCTCTCATCATGCTGCGCGGGAGCTGGCGATCAACGTTCTGATTTACAGCGGAGGCCATCCCTTTATTTTCTCACCCCTTAGCTTTCAAGACGAGCCGTACGATTATGCGACCGAAGGCGACGGAACCTGCATCTGATACCCTGAGCGAAGCGCAAACGCATGAGACTTATCTCCCCAGAGGCCTACGCAAAGACCATCGTTGCTTCGGTGCAGGAGTATTCCCTGCTCTGCGCACGCGCGGTCGCCAATATTTTTTCGCGACCACGATACATGGCGGATATTTTCACGCAGATGGATTCGATCGGCGTGGGATCCCTCCCCATCGTCGTGTTGACCGGATTTTTCACGGGATGCGTGCTTGCATTGCAGGCTGCCGTGTCGCTGAAAGAGTTTGGCGCGGTCAATATGACCGGCGAGTTGGTAACTCTCTCGATGGTGAAGGAGTTGGGGCCGGTGTTGACGGGGCTTATGGTTTCGGGCCGGAATGCTTCTGGAATGGCCAGCGAACTCGGGTCAATGAAGGTGTCCGAGCAGATTGACGCGATGCGCGCCCTGGGCACCGATCCCACGCGTAAGCTAGTGACGCCGAGGCTCGTCGCAACCGTCTTCATGCTGTTCTTCCTGACGATCATTTCAGATGCATGCGGCATTGCCGGTGGCGCGTTTGTCTCCGTCACGCTACTGAAGTTGAATGCCGCGACATTCTTCCATACGGGGTACATGTCGCTACAACATGGTGACGTGATCGAAGGCCTCGTGAAGCCGATCTTTTCGGGATTCATCATTGCGACGGTCGGTTGCTATTACGGGTTGAAGACCACCGGAGGAACGCGAGGCGTTGGTAAATCTACTACGCAGGCGGTGGTAGCTTCGTCGGTGATTATCATTTTGGTGGACTTCCTCGTAACGCAAGCGATGATTGGACTCTTCGGAAGGTAGCGATGGCTGAGGCGGTACAGAGTCCGGAGATGGAAGAGTTTTTAGCCAGCGGCAGCCCTGTCGTCGAGTTCGACAACGTGTCGATCGGCTTTGAAGGACACGAAGTGCTGAGCAACGTGAGTTTCACGGTAGCTCATGGCGAGACGCGAGTGCTGCTGGGGCCAGCTGGCGGCGGCAAGAGCGTTTTGATGAAACTGGCGAATGGTTTGGTGGATCCGGATAGTGGGGAGATTCGGGTGTTTGGTCGTTCTCTGCGGAAGATGACGCAGAAAGAGATGTTTGAGATGCGGGCCCATGTGGGGATGGTCTTTCAGGAGAGTGCGCTATTTGACTCGCTAAATGTGGAGGATAACGTCGCGTATCGCCTGGTCGAGGAACGGGTCGATCCTAAAGAAATTCGTGAGCGAGTTCTGGAAGCCCTGCGCTTTGTCGAGTTGGAACAGGTGATCGACAAATTTCCGTCGGAGCTGAGCGGTGGTATGCGGCGACGCGTCTCCATTGCGCGGGCCATTATCAGCAAGCCAGATTTGATTTTGTACGACTCGCCGACGGGAGGCTTGGATCCGATCACTTCCACAACGATTATGGAGCTAGTGATCAAGCAACGCGACGTCTCCCACACCACGTGTCTGCTGATTACGCACCGCCTTCAGGATGCGTTTACGCTCGCCACACATCGCTTCAATCCGCAGGCCAAGCGGGTGGAGTCGATTCCCGATAAGGGAATCGACCCCAGCACCAAGTTCCTGGTCCTGAATGAGGGACATATCGTCTTTGACGGAACAACTCTAGAGCTGACGCATACGAAAGACCCGTGGCTGCGGGAGTACATGGAATAAGGCTTTCGCTAAGCTCCGACGGCAATCGTGCGGTGGAATAGGTCGAGGGCGAGACCAAACATCGAGCGGGCGAGATCGGGATCATACCGCACGCCTTCGTCACGAAGGAAAGCGTGCGCTCCGTTGACTTCGTGCCAATTAAGCTTGGTTCCGACCTCGTTCAGACGTTCAAGAACCTTCATGCGACCCTCGGTGGGGATATGCGGATCCTGGCGACCCCAGACCATGAGCAGTTCGCCCTTGATTTCCCCGGCACGAGCCATGGAATTGTCCTTCATTCCCTCTCCGAGCCCGCCTTTATGAATGTCCGTGGCGTAAAAGCAGACGCCGCCGTGAACATTTGAGTTCATTGCCGCGCGGAAGGCGAGGTGTCCGCCCATACAGATGCCCATGACGCCAAGCCGGCCGGTGCAGTCGGAGCGTTGCGCCAGGTGGTCGAGCACGATGCGAGCGTCGTCATCGTATGCTGAGACAGGTTTCGTGGTCTTCAGTGCGTTACCGCGATCGGACCCCTCCTGATCGTACTTGAGGACCGTGCCGGCTGGTTCGTACTCGTGGTACACCTCCGGAACCGCTACGACGTAGCCATGGCCCGCCAACTGGACCGCAGTGCGATGGATGGGAGCCGTCACCTGGAAGATCTCTGAGAACAGCAGAATACCGGGAAAGCGCCCGGGCCCCGCCGGGCGAACGATGTGGGTGCGCATGGGTCCGGTTGGCGTGGTCAAGTCGACATATTCCGTGTCAATAACGATCATTTGAGCCTCGATGCAATATTTCGTTTACCACATAAGTCTACTCTTTCATGAAATCCCGTGAGAGCACGACCAACCCCGCGCACAGCTGGGCGCCTCCTATAGCTGATACTCCGGGAGGCGTTCCATGGCTGACGAACGAACGTACACGACGACGCAAGTGGCATTGGCCGCCCGCGAATTACGCGACGCAGCTGGGGCAGAAGAACAGGGCGTCACTGCGGACAAAGCGATCGAGATGCTGGATGACGAGATTCGACTGCTGAGAGAGCGTGGGTTTGGCGACGAGCAGATTGCAGCACTATTGACCGGATTCGATATTGAGGTAACCACCGAGCAGATCGCGCGACACGCACCTCCTACGTTGTAGCCAGTTCGGGAATTTTTCGATTCAGGCGAATAAGTCCAGGTTCAACTGATGGGGGAGATCAGGACCGACCGCAGCTTCAGTTTTGGCTTCGATGGAAACTTCTGCCGATTGGGAGCGCTCCTGACTAGCCGAATAACCGTCGTCCGCCTGTTCGCCGGTGCTGGCAGAGTCTAGATGGACACGAGAGATAGGAAGAGTCGACTCAAGCTCCGGCCCTTCTGACCGCGTCAGGGCAAGAGGAGAGATGGCGGGGATTGGGACCACTCCCATCGAGCGCTCGTTTCCGTTCAAAGCTTTCCGAATCTAGTATCGGCAGAATCCGAAATCGGCTTAGCGAGAATCCACTATTTCGCCGAGGAATCGGTAGAGGCCGGCGTCTTGGAGGCATCGGAAACTGCAGTGGGCAACGTGTAGATGACCTCTCCAGAGCGGGTGTAGTGCAGTTCTTCGCGCGCTTCGTGCTCGATCGCGTCGGGATCGTTCTGCAGGTGGTTGATGTGCTCGTGGAGGCGGTCGTTCTCTTTTTGGAGCTGCTGCATCTGCTGTTGAAGCATTCTCGCCTCTTCCCGCTTGTGCGCGAAGGCGGTGAGGCCGTTGTGACCGAAGACAACGCCATAAGCCATTATCAGCGCCAAAAGGGCGGTCGCCATCGTCGCGGCACGGCGGCGCCACAGGTAGATGCGGTCCTTGGCGGCTTCCGCGAGCTCGGGTAGTTTGCCGGTGAGTTTCGTCTTGTTTGGCGCGATTCCCAAGTTCGGGCCTCGATAAGGGTCTGGGTCTGGTCGTTCAATTAAGTATCGCCCATTCTGACGCTGCAGTGGCAGAGAAGCTGTGGAAGGAACCAGACTCGTCGACAGGTGATTCGGAATTGGCTCTTGGATCTCTCATGGTTCGTTTCTCACCGCAGGCTTTGTTATCCTACGAGAGACCAATGCGCGTCCTCTTTCGCATCTCGATCCTGGCTTTGGTAGCACTGCTTTGGGCCTCTATCGCGATCGTGCGACATGTACGACAGGCCCGGCGACGTCCAGACCGCGAGTCGCAACAGGACGCGACCAAGGGTTCGAAGGGTCAGCTCTAGACCCGAAGAATGCATTCCAAACGCTCCACATAGTCAACCTCGAGAGACTCTTATGCAAACCGTTAGCATCCCCTCCTCCCGCGCAGTCAACCCGACACATCTCGCCACAAGCCTTCCAGGAAAGATTCTGCTTGGCCTCGGCGCCACCGTAGTCGTTGCCCTGGCGGCACACGTGAGCATTCCTCTTCCCTTCACTCCTGTGCCGCTTACGCTGCAGCCGCTGGCGGTGCTGGCCGTTGGGTTAGCTCTTGGTCCGATCGAAGGCTTTCTGACCATGCTTGCATATCTAGCCGAGGGCGCGATGGGTCTGCCGGTATTCAGTCCGACAGGACCTGGCGGTCTTGCGCAGTTGTTGGGCCCGACTGGAGGTTTCCTCATGGCGTATCCGTTGTTCGCGGCGGTTGTTGGAGGTCTCGCACAAGGATGGACGGGACGCTTCGCACGTTTCCTGGCGGCCTTTCTTGCCGGAAGTGTAGCGCTATCCGTGCTGTTTCTATCGGGCGCTGGCTGGTTTATGCACTATACCCACCAATCGCTCTACGCGGCGTGGATCGGCGCAGTTGCACCCTTTCTCCCCGGAGAGTTCGTCAAGGTCGTAGTCGCCGCGGGCGTATATAGCACCGTGTCCCGCGATCAACGCATCTAATCAACGTTATTCATTCAAAGCAGGAAGGGGTTTAGGCCCTCCTCTCAACAAGCAGCAAAGGAACACATGACTACTGCAGCAACAGAAATTCGCGAGATAAAAATTGCCCACAGCCCCGACTCCGATGATGCCTTTATGTTCTATGGGCTCGCGACCAACAAGGTGCGCGTTCCGGGCTACAAGTTTACCCACACACTCACCGATATCGAGGCGTTGAACCATCGCGCCATGACGGATCAGTATTACGATGTGACCGCTATCAGCTTCCACGCCTACCCCTACATACAGGAGAACTACACACTGATGGCGTGTGGTGGCTCAGTGGGCGACAGCTATGGTCCGATGATCGTGGCGTCGAAGAACTACACGCTTGACGAGGTAAAGAAACTTCGCATCGCGGTACCAGGGACGTTGACGACAGCTTATTTGACACTAAAGCTGTTTGCCCCAGAGATCGAGACGGTTACGGTTGACTTCGACAAGATCATCCCCGCGGTTGTTTCCGGTGAATTCGATGCCGGCTTAATCATTCATGAAGGCCAGTTGACCTACGCGCGGGACGGATTAAAGAAGATTCTTGACCTCGGTGTTTGGTGGCACGATCAGACCGGTCTGCCTCTTCCGCTGGGCGGAAATGCGATCCGGCGATCCCTTGGTCCTGAGGTGCAGACCATTACTACCAATGCGCTGCGTGAGAGCATCCAGCACGCCCTCGATCACCGCGAAGCTGCGTTGGAGTATGCCATGCAGTTTGCCCGGGATCTGGACACCTCCCTGGCCAATCGCTTTGTGGGCATGTATGTGAATGAGCGCACATTGAACTACGGCGATGATGGCCGCGAGGCGATTCGCAAGATTCTGGAAATGGGTTACGAGCGCGGCATTATCCCGACCAAGGCCCATGTGGACTTTGTCGGATAGCCGGTTTTCGGTAGCATCACGATCTGAATTTCCTCACGATCCTGCGCTGTGCTGCAGCGTTGGATCGTGATATTCTTTTTAGGTGCGGTGGGTTCTCCCGCGCATTCCTTGGCGATCTCCTGCAGTTCGCTCTTTGCCTCCCTGGCAAGGTTCAAGGTCTGGACGCGTAGCTCAGCTGGTAGAGCATTCGACTCTTAATCGACTGGTCGCAGGTTCGATCCCTGCCGCGTCCACCATTTCCTTCCCATCTCCTGCGGCTCAGGTAATAGACAGGAGAGTACAATTTTCGGATGCCACTAAGCGCCAGCATTGAAAATCTGCCCGACGGAATCGCCGTGGTGCGGCTTTCCGGAGGTCTAACTCTGGGTACATCGCTCAAAATCGCAGATTCTCAGATTCAAGCGGCGATCGAAAACGGCGTTACCTGAATGGTGATCGATCTGACGGACGTGGAATGGGTCGACAGCGCGGGATTAGGAATGCTGATGTATGCGTCTGGGATGCTGAACCAGAAAAAGGGCGCTCTCCGCTGTGTGGTGTCACGGACCGCGTCCTGTCTCACTTGCGGATGACGAAGACCGACACGTTTCTGCCTGTCGATACGACCCGCGATGAAAGCGTTGCCGCGCTACATGCATAAGCTGTACCGCGCCACTATCGACGGTGAACGGTACTGGATGGTGAGACCGCCATATGATTGAGACGAGAGGTCCTCGGGTCTGTGGTAAGGGGATATCTCCGCATGAGAAGCATTGCTGTTGGTTTAGCGAGCATAGTGAGGATGATCGCTCTGCTCACTACTTCGGATTGCAACGCGGAACGGATTCGTCGACCCATGGTTATTGATCACAGAATCCATTATGTAAAACGCTTTAAGAATTACTTGACAAACGTTAACCCACTCAAATAGTTTCGACGCCACCGACGGATAAGCTTCCGAACCGAAGAAAAAAGGCATCATCATGACACGTCCCAAGCTCCGCCTTCTGAAGAACAGACAATCCTTGAATCAACTGAGCGTAATCAGCTTATTTATCGCATGTGCTCTCCCTGCGATCTCGAAGGCCCAGGTCCCAGCCCATATTCCCACCCCAGAGACAGAGAGACGGGTAGCTTCTCTGGTAGGACGGATGACGCTGGAAGAAAAAGTCTCCCAAATGGAGAACGACGCAACAGCCATTCCCCGCCTGAACGTTCCCGCTTACAACTGGTGGAGTGAAGGATTACATGGGATCGCGCGTTCGGGGTATGCGACCGTGTTTCCGCAGGCAATTGGCCTGGCGGCGACATGGGACGCACCGTTAATCCACGAGGTTGCGGACACGATCAGCACGGAGGCGCGAGCCAAGAACGGCGAGGCCCTTCGCAACGACAATCACAGCATTTATTACGGGCTCGACATATGGTCGCCCAATATCAATATATTTCGCGATCCTCGTTGGGGACGAGGGCAAGAGACCTACGGAGAGGATCCATTTCTGACTGGCCGACTCGGCGTCGCCTTCGTTGAAGGCCTACAAGGTAACGACCCGATGTATTACAAGACGATTGCAACTCCAAAGCACTTCGCCGTGCATTCCGGACCAGAGACTACCCGACACACCGCGAATATTGATCCGTCAGCTCATGACCTGGAAGATACCTATCTGCCGGCATTTAGGGCTACCGTGACGGAAGCTAAGGCTGGCAGCGTCATGTGCGCCTATAATTCGGTGGACAATGAGCCAGCGTGTGCGAACACCATGCTACTGCAGGACCGGTTGCGAAAAGACTGGGGATTCAACGGTTATGTGACCTCCGATTGCGCCGCAATTACCGACATTTCCGGAGGACATCATTATTCGCCCGACCTTGAACATGCGGCGGTAGCCGCAGTTCGTGCGGGAACCGATACTAGTTGCGGCAAGGAATATGCAGTCTTGGTCAAGGCAGTCCAAGACGGACTGATTTCTGAAAAAGAGATTGATCGCTCGGTTGATCGGCTGTTCACGGCTCGTTTTGAACTTGGACTGTTCGATGATTTGTCGAAGGTGAGATACGCCCAGATTCCTTTTTCCGAGGACGACTCCGTCGCCCACCGCGAGCTGGCGCTGCAGACTGCTGATAAATCCCTAGTACTGCTCAAAAATGATGGGGTTCTTCCGTTGAGGAAGTCTGCAATGATCGCCGTCGTTGGCCCGAACGCTGCGAGCCTAGCCGCAATCGAGGGCAACTATAACGCCGTGCCCTCTGAGCCGATTCTGCCGATTGAAGGGATGGAGAAGGAATTCGGAGTCGATCATATACGCTACGCGCAAGGCGCACCCTATGTAAGCGAACTGCCGCTTCCCGTCCCGAGAACATTGCTACATCCGGCTGAAGGCGACCCCCGCTTCGGCCTAAAGGGCGACTACTTCGACAACATCGATTTTCAGGGTGCACCTGCGATGTCGCGGGTCGATCAGCAGGTAGAGTTTGACTGGAATGCTGCCAGCCCAGATAAGCGTATTAGCCCGTCACATTTCGGCGTCCGTTGGACAGGGACGATTCAAGCTCCCGTTGCAGGTGATTACAAATTCAGCTTTACGCTCGCCCATTGCTATCCATGCGGAGACGCAGAGACCGTCAAGGTGTACTTCGACGATAAACCGCTCTCAGACCAACCGGTGCCTCCCACTGAGTATCGAGCAAGCGGTTTACAGCCATTTACTCTCCATTTCGCAGACGCAAAACCCCACTCCATCCGGATTGAATATACCCACGCAGCCAAATTGTTTGGCGCCGGCATTACGTTGAACTGGATGCCGCCAATCGATGCCGAACGCGACGCTGCTGTTGCTGCGGCGAAACAGGCGGATGTCGTGGTGGCCTTTGTGGGGTTGTCTCCTGAACTGGAGGGAGAGGAGATGCCTGTTCATGTAGAGGGCTTTGATGGAGGCGATCGCACCAGCATCGAACTGCCGGACTCGCAGGAGAAGATGCTGGAAGCGGTCGCGGCTACTGGCAAGCCCCTGGTGGTTGTATTGATGAATGGAAGTGCGCTGGCTGTTGATTGGGCGAAGCAACACGCCAATGCCATCATGGAAGGCTGGTATCCGGGGGAGGAAGGCGGGACGGCAATTGCTAACGCACTGGCAGGCACCGTGAATCCCTCGGGGCGCCTCCCAATAACGTTTTATGCCAGCACAAAGGACCTACCGCCGTTTGACGATTACTCGATGGCTGGGCGGACGTATCGATATTACACCGGGACGCCGCTCTGGGGTTTCGGTTATGGACTGAGCTACTCAACGTTCGAGTGGACGAATCTCAAGCTCTCTGCGAGTTCGCTCAAGGCGGGCGATCCTCTGGTCGTGGATGCTGATGTGGAGAACACAAGCGGACGCCCAGGGGATGTGGTGAATGAGTTGTATCTTGCTCCTCCCGCTGCGCCAACTTCGCCACGACTGGCACTGGTTGGCTTCGATCGGTTCACGCTAAACCCCCATGCTAAGCAGCATGTTCATTTCACGATGGATGCGCGGGCATTGAGTACTGTTGATGCGAGTGGCGTGCGGGCTGTGCGCGCTGGCGATTACGTGGTTCATTTGGGCGGAACTCAACCGACCCATGCAGACGGCTCAGTGTCTGCTAGGTTTACCATCCTTGGACACGAGGAGCTGCCGCGGTGAGGTCGCCCTCCCTTCGCTTTGCGCAGCTGACTTTTCTTTCTGTCTGCGTTTTATTGCCTTCGATCGAAGCTCAGGAGGTTGCAGCGTCCGCTCCCCTGGGGGCGGGCGATCCAGCGTGGCTATCGTACAAGCCCGTGATGTCGACCCTTGTCTTCCCGCGAGGCATTCCGGACACGATTGTTGAGCTCGGGAGCAATGTGCTCGAAGACTCGGCTGCAAAGGAACTCGCAGCGGGATGGCACGGTATGTTGCACAGTGAGCCGCGAGTCGTACCTATCGGCAACAACCATAGTGACCGGGAAGTGGTGCTGGGCACGGAGAGCGAAATCAACTCGTGGCGACCGCATTCCAGCCCCACGCGATCACTGAGACCCGATGCTTTTCGGCTTTATTGGGATAAGAACGTTTTGGTGGTCGAGGGCGGCGATGCGCGAGGTGTTTTGTACGGAACCTTCGCCCTATTACGAGAGATCGCAGAGCAGCATTCGCTAGCCAATCTTAGCCAGGAATCAAAACCATGGGCGTCGATACGCTGGACCAATGAATGGGACAACCCCAATGGCACGATCGAGCGTGGCTACGCTGGCCCATCCATCTTCTTCGAGGATGGACGGGTGCGCATCGACCTGTCTCGAGCTGCAGCATACGCGCGACTATTGAGCTCAGTAGGTATCGATGGTTGCACCATCAACAATGTCAATGCAGACATCGGCCTTCTCCGAAGCGAGAATCTGCGGGAGATCGCTCGGATAGCTGATGTATTTCGCCCTTATGGCGTTCAACTTTCGCTGTCAGTTGATATGAGTAGCCCGCAGGTGATTGGTGGCCTGAAGACGTTCGATCCCCTCGCCCCGGAAGTTGCAGCCTGGTGGAAGGCAAAGATCGACGAGATTTACGCTGCAATTCCAGATTTTGGTGGAGTGGTGATTAAGGCGGATTCCGAAGGCAGGGTGGGGCCGTCGAAATATGGGCGAACGCAGTCCGACGCCGCGAACGTTGTGGCCCGTGCTTTAAAGCCTCGTGGTGGCGTAGTTCTCTATCGTGGATTCGTATACAACAATCATCTGGATTGGCGGGACATGAAGGCGGACCGAGCACGTGCCGGTTACGACACCTTTCATCCGCTGGATGGAAAGTTCGACGATAACGTCATTGTGCAGATCAAGTACGGACCCATCGATTTTCAGGTGCGTGAGCCGGTGAGTCCTCTGCTTGCCGGACTTCCCAATACCAATGAGGCGATCGAGTTGCAGGTGACGCAGGAATATACAGGTCAGCAGCGTCATCTGGTTTATCTGGTTCCCATGTGGAAGAAGTCATTGGATACGGACATGCGCGCTTCCGCGATAGCAGCTCCACTGCCCGTCAAACTGCTCATGAGCGGAAAGGCGACCGTCACAGAACACCATACGCGAGGTGGATTTGTCGGCGTCTCGAACGTAGGAATCGACGGGTGGCTGGGCAATCCGCTAGCACTGGCAAATCTGTACGGATTTGGCCGCCTTGCCTGGGATCCAAACCTGGATGCAGCGGCTCTCAGCGATGAGTGGACGCGTCTTACGTTTGGAAATGATGAACAGGTGCGGACGACGATTAACAAGTTAGAGCTTGATTCCTGGCATATCTATGAGAGTTATACGGGGACGCTTGGCATTGGGACACTTACGGATATTGTGGGAGCCCACTTTGGTCCTGGGATCGAGTCTGCAGAAGGCAACGGGTGGGGACAGTGGATCCGAGCCGACCAACATGGATTGGGAATGGATCGCACCGTCGCCACGGGAACCGGCTACATTGGCCAATACCCAGCTCCGCTGGCCGGCATGTATGAATCGCTCGCGACTTGCCCCGAGGATCTTCTCTTGTTCATGCATCATGTGCCGTACAACTATCGCCTACACTCCGGTCTCACGGTTATGCAGACGATTGATAACACGCATTATTGGGGAGCGCAGGCTGCTGCTGAACAGGTACCTGCATGGGAGGCTCTGCACGGCAAGGTTCCCGATGCTACCTATGCCGAGGTGCTAAGGCGATTAAAGTATCAGGCCGGATCGTCGATTGTCTGGAGGGATGCGGTTACGCGTTGGTTCACCAAGGAATCTGGTATCCCGGATGAATTCGGCCGCGTGAATCACTATCCAAATCGTATCGAGGCAGAGTCGATGAAACTTTCCGGATACGCCGTCGTGGATGTCACTCCGTGGGAGACGGCTTCGGACGGGAAAGCTGTTGTCTGCGATCAACTGCAATGTACGGCCCAAACGATGTGGAAAGGGCCAGACGGTTGGTACGATGTCAGCGTGCAATATTTTGATCTATTACACGGGCATTCTGGATTCTCATTATCGATTGCAGGGCATGACGTTGAAAAATGGACTGCGGACGACACACTACCCGGTGATACGCTCAACGGCAGCACATCCACTCGAAGGCTGCTGGCTGACGTCGCAATTCACCGAGGGGACACGGTTGAAGTGACTGGTTGGCCCGATGGCCCAGAGAAAGCTCCGCTGGACTATCTGGATATTGTGCCATCTGCTACTGACGCTGACATCGTCAAGAACGAGATTCACTGAGGAATTTGGTTGTGAGTACAAAGATCATCGACGCGAAGGTCATCGTTACCTGTCCGGGACGAAACTTCGTGACGCTCAAGATCACAACAAGCGATGGGATCTATGGGATCGGCGATGGAACGCTGAATGGTCGCGAACTTGCCGTCGTCGCCTATTTGCAGGAGCATGTGGTTCCCTGCCTGATTGGGCGAGATGCAGACCGCATCGAAGACACGTGGCAATTTCTTTATCGCGGAGCCTACTGGCGTCGCGGGCCCGTAACAATGAGTGCTATTGCTGCCGTCGACGTAGCCCTTTGGGACATCAAAGCCAAGCGCGCAGGGATGCCGTTATACCAATTGCTCGGCGGACGTTGCCGGCAAGGTGTGACGGTGTACGCCCACGCGAATGGGCATTCGGTCAGCGAAGTTCTGGAGTCGGTGGCGAAGCATCAATCGCTTGGATACAAGGCGATTCGCATACAGGCGGCCGTGCCGGGGGTTGCAGACGCTTATGGTGTACCGCATGGAGAGAAATCGTATGAGCCTGCGGATGGGGACCTGCCACGCGAAGAGACTTGGGATACAGCAAAGTATCTCCGCTTCATGCCGAAGCTGATGGATGCAGTCCGCTCGAAGTTTGGCTTTGATCTCGCACTTCTGCATGACGGACACCATCGAATGACACCCATCGAAGCGGCAGCGTTGGGCAAGAGCCTTGAGGAGTTTCAGCCCTTCTGGCTTGAGGATCTGACTTCCGCGGAAAACCAGGAGTCTTTTCGTCTGATACGACAGCACACGACGACTCCGCTCGCGGTCGGCGAAGTATTCAATTCCATCTTTGACTGCAAACAATTGATCAGCGAACAACTGATCGATTACATTCGCGCGACGGTCGTGCATGCCGGAGGCATCACCCACCTGCGCCGTATCGCCGCTTTTGCGGATGTCTACGGCGTCAAAACCGGTTGTCATGGAGCGACGGATTTGTCGCCTGTGTGCATGGGAGGCGCACTGCACTTTGATTTAAGTATTCCGAACTTCGGAATACAGGAGCACATGCCTCATCAGGCATCTACGGACGAGGTGTTTCCACACTCCTACACTTTTGCTGACGGCATAATGGAGCCGGGCGAGACTCCAGGGCACGGCGTCGATATTGACGAGAAACTTGCTGCAAGGTATCCATATAAACGCGCATACCTGCCGGTTTGTCGCTTGGCCGACGGGACAATGCACTCCTGGTAATCGGCCACTGTGTGGTGACACTGATCACCGCTGTATGTGACAACGGACGACGTCTCCAACGTTTGGCTGAGCGAGGATTCTATACACGGAGGCAATGTTATCTCTCGCTTGAGATCGGCTCGTCGCTGGCAATGCTCTTTCGTCGCACTCCCGCTGCTCAGCGGTTCTTCAGCTTGCTGATGTACGCGAGATTGAGGATGGCAAAGCTCTGGACGTCTATTCTCAGAGGGTTCCACCTACTGAACATTTCGAGATGTTTGGAGCAGTGCGAAGGGAACAACCGGCTCCGCCAGGTACCAAGACGGGAGAGTGTATGCGAACGATCGATCTTCAAACCCAGATCCGCTTTGAGCGGATTCTTATGGCAACGGACTTCTCCCCTAGCGCCGAAAACGCCCAGGCCTATGCTGTCGGGTTAGCGCTGAGTCATTCCTCCGCGCTCGAGCTCGCAAATGCGGTCACACTGCCTTCACTGGACGCAATCTCGGAGTGCGCATTAGATTCGTTTCGACGCTGTAGTGAGGATGATTTGCGACAGCTCACCGATCATATATCCGGGCTAAATATCACCCGAAAGGTAATTGAAGGGTTTCACGCGGCGGAGATGATCGTCGACGAAGCGGTCAAGTTCGACGCCGACCTAATCGTGTTGGGAACGACGTCAAAACGCGGCTTGAAGAAGCTCGCTCTGGGCTCCACGGCCGAGGAAGTGATACGAACGGCGCACTGTCCGGTATTGACGGTCGGGCCGCATGTAAGGGCTCCTGCCAGCGGACCGGTGTCGTTTGAGAGGATAGTGTATGCGACAGACTTCTCTTCGCAGGCGGCGAAGGGTGCCGGCATGGCACTCGCTTTAGGGCATGCAGATGGAACGAAGGTGTACATGTGCCACGTCGTCGCCGAGAGGGAGGCATCGAACCACAGCGACCGTGAAACCAAGTATCTCGCTGCGTTGAAAAAACTAATACCTGAATCGGTTCACTACTGGAGCGATCCGGAGTGTGTGGTTGAACACGGCAAGGCGCCGGAAGCGATTCTTGCGCTGGCTGCGCGGGTGAATGCTGATCTTATCGTCCTGGGAGCGAGGAAGGCCTCGTTCTGGATCGAATTTGTTCATACCGGCTTCACCCCGGCGCTGCTCGCGGCCTCGACTTGTCCGGTGTTGACCGTATGCTGAAATCGAACCGTGGTGCCGGCCGACGCAACTGATTGTGATCACCTACCCGCGGTGCTCGACGTAGTCAATCGGAACGAAAGCCCAAGATCTGCTTGATCGCGATGAACTGAGGAAGCATTCGTTCTGGCTGACATGTGAGCGCGGTGTGACGGAGGTCTTGGCACAGGTGACATGTTCGGTACTGACGATGCAATGAGGACGTGTGTGGTAGATGTTGATGGGGTGAAGGGTCTTCCAGTGGAGCCGTTATGATGGGAACGTTGAGATTGCGCAGTATTGCGTGATCTGTCCGACGCTCCAATTACTGGCGCACGGCAAGGAGACAATCGAAGTGACCTCTAAGAAGATGCTTCCGGTGATGTTGGGCTTTACGTTGGGGCTCGCCGCTCTTGGCACATACGGGATGGCTGCGCAGACCGCGGTCGAGGCGGGAACGCTGCGAGCGACATTGCCGAACGGGATGCGCGTGGTGATCATTCGTAATTCGCTGGCGCCGGTGGTTACGGTGGAGACGAATTTTCTTGTGGGCGGGGACGAGACGCCGGAGGGATTTCCGGGGATGGCGCACGCAGAGGAGCACATGGCATTCCGCGGCTGCACGGGAATGACGGCGGACCAGACAGCGGCGATCTATGCGGAGATGGGTGGGGAGAATAACGCCGATACCCAACAGAACATAACGCAGTATTTCGCGACGGTGCCCTCGGCGGATGTGGATGTAGCGCTGGAGGCCGAGGCAGCCTGCATGCGGGGCGCGGACGATTCGCAGGAGGAGTGGGCGAAGGAGCGAGGCGCGATTGAGCAGGAGGTGGCGCGCGACCTGTCTAATCCGACATACAAGTTCATCGACCGGATGAATGGGGACATGTTTGCGGGGACACCGTATGCGCACGATCCGCTGGGGACGAAGGACTCGTTCGATAAGACGACGGGCGCGATGCTGAAGGAGTTTTACGACAAGTGGTACACGCCAGCGAACGCGATCCTGGTGATTGTGGGCGATGTGGATCCTGCGTCGATGATGACGAAGATCAAGGAGATGTTCGGCAAGATTCCTAGCCATGCGCTGCCGGCGCGGCCGGCGATCCAACTAGGCGCGGTAAAGGCGGATAGTTTCACGCTGGATAGCAATCTGCCTTATACGCTGGCGTTTATCGCGTATCGGATGCCGGGAACAGATTCTCCGGATTATGCGGCGAGCCAGATTCTCGCGGATGTGTTGAGCAGCCAACGCGGGGATCTGTATGCCATGGTGCCAGCGGGCAAGGCGCTGGGTACGGAGTTTGGAATGGCCGAGACGTATCCGGTGGCGAGTGTGGCGTTTGGGCTGGTGGCTGAGCCAGCGGGCGTGGATTCGGCTGCGGGGATCCAGGAGATGCGCGGGATTCTCGAGAACTATGCGGCGAAGGGAGTGCCGGCGGAGTTGGTGGATGCGGCCAAGAAGAGCGAGGTGGCTGCTGCGGAGTTCCAGCGGAACTCGATTCCCGGGCTGGCGAACGTGTGGTCAAGCGCACTAGCAGCAGAGGGGCGGAAGTCGCCGGATGAGGACGTTGAAGCCCTGAAGAAGGTCACGCTTGCGGATGTGAATCGGGTGGCGAAACAATATCTGACGGCACAGAACTCGATTACGGCGACACTGAAGCCGGTGCCTACGGGTCAACCGGTGGCGTCGAAGGGATTTGGGGGTGCGGAGGAGGTAACATCCGCTCCTACGAAGCCGGTGGTGCTCCCAGAGTGGGCTGCGACCGCGCTGGATAAGCTGAAGGTACCAACGAACTACGCGCAGGTTTCGGATACGACGCTGCCGAACGGGATTCGGTTGATTGTGAAGACGGACGCGATCAGTCCAACGGTGACGGTTATCGGGAATGTGAAGCATGACTCCGACCTGCAGACGGCGGCGGGGATAGATGGCGTCGACAGCTTGCTGGATGGGTTGTATTCCTATGGGACTCAGACGATGGACCGGCTGGCGTACCAGAAGGCGCTCGACGATATCGCGGCGAGTGAGAGCGCTGGCTACGGGTTTTCCGTGGTGGTACTGAAGGAGCATTTTTCGCGCGGTGTGGAGCTACTGGCGGACAACGAGTTGCACCCTGCCCTGCCGGCGCAGGCGTTTGCGGTGGTAAAGCAGCAGATAGCGCAATTTGTCGAAGGAAATTTGAAGAGTCCGGCGTATAAGACGTCGAGGGCGCTGGACCTGGCGCTATTGCCGCCGGGCGATCCTTCGCTGCGAGAGGCGACTCCTGCGACGCTCTCAAAGGTTTCGCTCGATGACGTGAAGAAGTATCACGACAGCACTGTGCGGCCTGACATGACGACGATCGTGGTGATTGGTGACGTGACGCCAGAGGAGGCCAAGACCGTTATTGAGAAGTGGTTTGGCGATTGGAAGGCGGTGGGACCAAAGCCGGAGACGACGCTGCCTCCGGTTCCGGTGAACAAGGCGTCGGCTGCGAATGTAGCTGATCCGGAGGCGGTGCAGGATTCCGTGTACCTGTCGGAGCAGTTAAAGCTGAATCGCTTTGATCCGGACTATTACCCATTGCAGCTCGGCAATCATGTGCTGGGCGGCGGCTTCTATGCGACGCGGCTGTATCACGACCTGCGGCAGGTTGCTGGTTATGTCTACTACGTGGGCGTGGATGCGTCGGCATCGAAGACGCGGGCAACGTTTACGGTGGACTACGGCTGCAATCCGGAGAATGTGTCGAAGGCGCGAGCGTTGGTCCAGAGGGATTTGAATCAGATGAGGACGCAGAATGTTTCTGACGCTGAGCTGCACCAGGCGAAGGCGCTGTTGCTGCGGCAAATTCCGCTGAGTGAATCGAGCGAAGAGGCCGTGGCGCATGGGTTTCTCGGGCGGGCGGAGATCGGGTTGCCGTTGGACGAACCGATTCGCGCAGCGAAGACGTATTACGAACTAACTGCGGATCAGGTACGTACTGCGTTCTTCAAGCTAGTTCGGCCGGATGACCTGGTGCAGGTGGTACGAGGGCCGGCTCCTCAGTAAAAGGGGGAAACAGGAGGCCGTGGGGGAGCGAGGAGTTCTTCTCGCGGCTTTTTCGCGTATGCGAGCTGGCGATGGATGCCGATGTGGGGTATTGCGGGATCAATTGCGCGTCCACAGAGGCGCGGTCGCGAATGAGTTGATCGACCGGCCGAATTAACTTGCGGATCTTGGAGCTCGAGTCAGAATGCCGGTCGGTATTACCAGGGACTTAAGGGGGATGTAGGGGAGGAGGTTTCGGGGAAGCAAAGACTGGGATTTGAACATGGTAAACTCTGTGGAGAATGAGTGACTCCAAGTATGGCGCGGGTGGCAGAATCCCGGGCACCGGCCCTGCATATTGTGAACCCACATTTTCCCTTTTCGTGATGAGGCATCTTGGACTTTTCCTGCTGATACCTGTGCTCGTCGCCACGACGAATGCGCAGACCCCGCAACAATCTTCGGGATATCCGGACAGCTCGCAGAGCACGACCAATGCCGATTGCTCGGATCCGATGATGGCGAGTTCCCCCAGCTGTACGGGACAAAATGCTGGTCAGGAAATGAACCTGAATCCCCAGAACGGGAGTAGCTCGCCCCGGACGTTTGGAACGCAAACGCAGAATTCGAACAGCACATACGACGATACGGGGACGCGGACTTCACGGCAGGGGCAAGACGGCACGGGTTTAACTCGACAGATCATTCTTCCACCAGAGCCGCTCACCGAATTTCAAAAGTTCATTGCCTCCACGACCAATCAGGTTCTCCCAATTTTTGGAGCGAACCTGTTTCGTAGGGTGCCGTCGACATTTGCTCCACTGAACATGACGCCAGTCCCCTCCGATTACGTGATTGGGCCGGGCGACGAACTGCGCGTCCGGATTTGGGGGCAGGTGAACTTCCAGGCAAATCTGCAGGTAGATCGGGCAGGGGAGGTTTATCTTCCACAGGTAGGACGAGTACATGTGGCGGGCTTGCCGTTCTCGGAGCTGGATGGGCATCTGCGGCAGGCAATCGGGCGGGTGTATCGCAACTTCGATCTGACAGCGGACATTGGTCAGATCCGCGCAATTCAAGTGTATGTAGCGGGGCAGGCGCGACGGCCGGGCGTATATACGGTGAGTTCGCTGAGCACGCTGGTGGACACGGTGTTCGCCAGCGGCGGACCCTCGATCCACGGGTCGATGCGGCACATTGAGCTTCGGCGTGGAAGCAATGTGGTCACGGACTTTGATCTGTACAACCTGCTGGTTCATGGTGATAAGTCTAAGGACGTAAAGCTGCTGCCGGGCGATGTGATCTTCATTCTAGCGGTGGGAGCCGAGGTAGCGGTCACGGGGAGTGTGCAGACACCAGCGATCTACGAGATGCGCGAGGGCGAGTCGCTGGACGGGTTAATCGCGGATGCAGGAGGCGTGTCGGCCGTGGCGGCTGAGGCGCGTATTTCTATAGAGCGAATCTCCGACCACCATGACCGTTTCGCGACGGAGGTTGCCTACGACGCGAATGGGCTGAAGACGACGCTGGCGGACGGCGATTTGGTCCATGTGTACTCAATCGTTCCGCAGTATCAAAAGACGGTGACAGTGCGGGGCAATATTGCCAATCCGGGGCGATTTGCGTGGCATCCGGGCATGCACGTGAGCGATCTGATCCCTGATAAGGACTCGCTGATCACACGAAATTATTGGTGGAAGCGGGCACAGCTTGGCTTGCCCGCTCCAGAATTTGAGCCAGTTCCCTCCTTTTCGAACATGCGGCAGCCGTTCGACGGCAACCCAGTGACGCTTCGGCCTCTGTCGCAAGGTGGAAGTAACTATGGGCAGCAGGGACAATACGGCGGTCAGCAGAACTCTTACGGAGGCAGCGGCGGTAATGGATCGAATAGTGGAGCTCTGCGAGACAACCAGAATGGGTCGACGCAGGAGCAACTAGGACCCTACGCCGACGCCGATGGTTCACAGCAGGGCCAATATAGTTCACAGACAAGCGAGTCAGGCTCGCAACAAAACCAACGGCTGAACGCGCAGCAGCGAGGCAGCAACTCTTCACTGGCCGCTCAGCAGTCACAAATGTCGAGTGGCCCAGCGCCGGCGCAACGCACTGAGGTACGGCAGTTGGCACCGGAAATTGATTGGGACTACGCAGTGATCCAGCGTCAGGATTCAGAGACGCTGAAGACTAAGTTGATTTCATTCGACCTGGGCAAGCTGGTGCTTCAGCACGATCGCTCGCAGGATCTGGAATTGCAAGCCGGAGATGTGGTGTCGATCTTCTCGGAAGCTGATATTCGGATTCCGATCGCGCAGCAGACGAAGCTAGTGACGTTGAGTGGGGAGTTCGTACACTCCGGGGTCTACTCGGTGAAGCCGGGAGAGACGTTCCGGCAGCTGGTGGAGCGGGCGGGAGGGTTTACTCCCAATGCGTATCTGTATGGCTCAGAGTACACGCGCGAATCGACACGCATCATGCAGCAGGCTCGCATCGATGAGTATGTGCAGAACTTGAGCATGGAGATCCAACGCAGCAATATGGCGGTGGCTGCGTCCGCGGCTGGTTCCCAGAACTTGGCAGGTACAGCTGCGGGGCAGGCAAACGAGCAAAACCTGCTCACTAGTCTCAGGCAGATGCGGGCTACCGGGAGAATCGTGCTGGACTTTAGTCCAGACAGCAGCGGAACGAGCAACCTGCCGGACATCGCGATGCAAGACGGTGACAAGTTTATCGTGCCGTCCGTTCCGGCGACAGTGGACATCGTGGGCGCCGTGTACGACCAGAACTCCTTCCTCTTCCGGCCCAATGGTAAGGTGGGAGAGTATCTGCATATGGCGGGAGGGCCCAGTCGCGATGCAGACCCTAAACACGAGTTCCTTATCCACGCAGACGGCAAAGTGGTGAGCTATTTTTCGGGCAAGGGTCTGTGGAGTGACAACTTCAATAGTCTGCGCGTGTATCCCGGCGATTCGATCATAGTCCCGGAGAAGACCTTCAAGCCGGGCGCATTGTACGAACTAATTCAATACACTCAACTGTTCTCTCAATTTGCGCTAGGCGCCCTTGCCCTCAAGGAACTTCAGTAGCAGGGATTCATGACGAGCAATTCCCCACTTCCGACAGTGAATGAACGCGTTGATGCTGGTTCTGCCGTTGACGCGGCCAATAGCGTGGCAGCGGAAAGCGACGAAGTCTCCTTGTTGGACCTGCTGATTGTGGTTGCTGAACGCAAGCGTATCGTCTTTTGGAGCACCACAATTTTTGCAGTGCTCGCGATTATCGTCTCGCTGATTCTGCCTACCCGTTATACCGCAACAGTGACATTGCTGCCGCCACAAGAAAGCGGTTCCATGGGTGGGATGCTGGCCTCGCAACTGGGCAGCATGGGCGGAATGGCCGCTTTGGCGGGAGGCAGCCTTGGCATTAAGAACCCGAACGATCGCTATGTAGCAATGCTACAAAGCCGGACGGTAGAAGATGCTATGGTGCAGCGTTTCGGACTGATGCGGGAATACCACGCAAAGCTCCTTTCAGACGCGAGGAAGATATTTGAGGGCAATACAACCGTCGATGGAAGCGGAAAAGACGGTTTGATTCATATCTCCGTTGAAGACCACGATGCTGATAAAGCATCCTCCATGGCCAATGGCTATGTGGATCAGTTTCGAGAACTTTCACAACACCTCGCCATTTCGGAAGCTTCCCAGCGCAGATTGTTCTTCGAACAAGAACTCGAGCGAGCGAAAAACAACCTGGCTAATGCTGAGGAAGCGCTGGAGCAGACAGAGCAGAAGACGGGCGTTATCCAGCCGGATAGCCAGGCGAGAGCCCTCATAGAGTCGGCTGCGTCTCTTCGCGCGCAAATTACTGCACGCGAGGTTCAAATCCAAGGAATGCAGACATACGCTACCGGTGAAAATTCCGAATTGATCCAAGCGCAGAAGGAATTGGCCGGCCTGCGGGTACAGCTGACGAAACTGGGCGGCTCGGAAAATACAGCTGGCAATGAATTCATGATTCCGAAAGGACTTGTTCCCAAAGCTGGCATGGAGTACGTTCGCAAGCTGCGCGATGTCAAGTATTATGAGACGATCTTCGATATCCTCGCACGCCAATTCGAAGTGGCGAAACTAGACGAAGCTAAGGAGGGTGCGCTCATTCAAGTGGTGGACCCCGCCATTGTTCCGGACAGGCGATCGTTTCCAAAGCGGGGGCTCATTGTGATCGGGGCGACCTTTGGGGGAATCTTTATCGGAGTTCTCCTTGCGCTCTGTAAGGTAGGTTTGCAAAATCTAAAGGATGATCCAGAGACAGAAGTTAGACTGCGCCTATTGCGGGCCGCCCTTTCTCTCAAGGCGTAAAGTTCCTCATGAGCGAAGGCGTAAATTCTTAACCAAGAATGTATCCCTAGCATTGGTTCTCTAGTACCGTAACTTTCTTAAGTCGTACTTAAATATATTTGCGATGCCCCTTCTCCATCAGCAAATCCGGGTTCTACGTAAATACGCTCGTGACAATCAACAACTTGCTCCTCTAAAATCGAACATCGCACTTGTTCATATACCGATCTAGGGAGCATATCATCACACTCCCAGCCAGATGCGGTAAAGGCTGCGTGAAGATGAGTGTAACTTGATCTTCTTTGAGTATTGAATTGGAAATTTGCCGGTCACTAAGGACATCGATCGGGCCCGGCCCAGCGTCTACTCGCGCTGTAATAGACTAAACTAATTTTATATGCGCCCTTTGGATTTTGGCTGCGGACCACACCAGTTACTTCTGTTGTCGATGAGACACTTGGGCGATACCGTGATCCTGGCGGGCTTTGTCAACGCACTTCGCGCCAGAGATCCGAATGTGAATATCGATGTGCTGGGTAGACCTGGGCTTGAGTCTGTGCTCAGACCACTATGCACCTTCCAGGAGTATATCGGGATTGAAATTCCGTTCTTCGGGCATCACAAGCGGTCAATCTCGCACCTGAATCAAGCTTTCCAGACAATGCTGGATATTCGGAGTCGGCATTACGGCGGATGCATCAACCTGATGGGAGACATCCGGGAGAACGTCATAGGCTGGCTTGCCGGGACTCGAATGAATGTTTCGCCAGTGTGGCCAGAACACCATATTTTTCGCAACAAGGTAAGAGCGCACGGAGCATCTGCGTTCCTCAATGTCGAGATATGCATTCCATCCTCGCGTCACAATTTCTACGACGCGATGGACGAATTTGCTACCGAACTGGGATTCACGCCGCTGCGCTGGTTTTCCGGACCACGCGCCGAGGTACGGTTGGGTGGTGTGCAGACCATAGCTTTACATCCGGGTGCTTCCCACCACAGCCGGCACTGGCCCTTTGGGAAATGGCGCTCGCTCATCCGAGAGCTGCGAGAAAGAGGTTTTCGCATCCAGTTGCTGGGTGCTCCTTCTGAGTTGCCTTCTCTCGAAGCTGAATTCGCTGATGAGATCTCTGCGGAGCAGGTTGACGTGCTTGTCGGAAGTCCGGATGAGTTCTTTTCCAATCTTTCTGAAGTGAGTCTGCTTGTGGGGATGGATAGTTTCTCTGTCCATGCTGCATACTCGATGGGCATCAAGACGATTATTTTGAATGGGCCCGCGGATCCTGAGATCATGGCGCCGCCGGGGGTGCCAACTCTCAGTGCGGGGGAGGGATGTCGCGCCTATCCCTGCTATAACAGGCCCTCATGTTTAGGAACAGCCGGCGAGTACATGTGCGTCCGAGATATCGAGGTCGAGAACGTTGTTCGGACCGTGGTGAACGCGATGAAAGCTCGTCCCGAATGAAGCAAGACTATCCACTGTGGGCTTCGTGGCGATCCATGCTTTCCCTGACAGTCTGGCATTGAAGCGTCCTGACACATTAAGGGGGCACCCGCGATGACACACGGCAAGTGTGTTGATAACAAAGCCGTTGAGTGGCCGCCAGGCGGAGATGGATCTCCATCGGCATATGCGGTTTGATGATAAGCGGTTACCATGAAGATGAGGAATTGCAAGAAATACACCATGAGTAAGATCAGCGCCTCAGTCGTGTTGTATAACACTCAAGGATCGCAGTTAAGGAAGCTTTTGGGGTGTATCGAGAGATCTTCCATTTCCGTCGAGACATATCTCATCGACAATTCTCCGGATCGCTGCGATCTTGCTTACAAGGGTCTTCCGAGCGTGAGTTATATCAAAGCAGAAGCGAATAACGGATACGGTGCGGGGCACAACATTGCGCTTCAAAGGGTCCTGCAAACCTCCGAGTTTCACTTCGTGCTCAACCCCGACATTTCGTTCGAAGCTGAAGAGCTTGAGAAGATGATTGCGTTCATGAAGGAAAATCCCGTGATTGGCCAGCTGATGCCCAAGATTATTTATCCGGATGGTAGTCTGCAGTATCTTTGCAAACTTATTCCAAGCCCTGCAGATCTTATTTTGCGACGATTCTCATTTGGCCCACTTCGAAAGATAGCCATGGAAAAGATGGAGCGCTTCGAGTTGAGGCACAGCAGTTATGGAAGGACGATGGATGTGCCAAGCCTTTCAGGCTGTTTTATGTTGTTTCGCACAAGCGCATTGAGCCGGGTTGGACTTTTCGATCAACGTTTCTTCATGTATCTGGAAGATTTTGATCTCACGCGCCGAATGCACGTTCAATTTCGGACGGTATATTTTCCTGGAGCGACCGTGATGCACGACCATGCTGCGGCATCGTACCAGAGCGGGCGGGCTCTCTGGACCCACATCCTAAGCGCAATCAGGTACTTTAACAAGTGGGGTTGGTTCCGCGATCCTGAGAGATCCCGAATCAACCGCGAGACGCTGGAATCCGTTGAGCAGATACAGAGAAAGAGTATCTGAATCTCACCTGGCGCGAGCCGAAGCCTGACGGCCAAGGCTATCCAGGTCTCGGGATAACAAGCTTGAGAACATGTATACGCTCTATTTCTATGCTTCTCGATCGGAAGACACGGTGCGCTCCTGCTAGCAGTGCTGTGAGCACGCGCCGTAGGACACATGCGAAGGCGCAAACCAGAGGAGGGACGGGGAGTTATTCGGCAGGCGCTTAATCACTAAGACATGGATGTCAGTGGCACTTGAGGTTGTGTGCTGCAATTGACCAGAGCATTTCGAGTTATTCGAGTTTAAAGGCTTATGAAAGCAAATGGCAGAAATTGACCTGATCGACCTGGCGCCGGCCCCCGTTTCAGATAACAGCACTGGTCGGAGCAGGCGCCTCTTGGAGGCCGTTGGATCTGCATTCTTGAGCAAAGGGGTGCTCGTAGTCGTGAGCATTATCTCGATACCGATAGCCATCCGGTATCTCGGGCCAGAGAGTTTTGGCGTCTGGACTACGATTTCGACCTTTCTTGCAATGCTTCTTGTGCTGGATCTCGGTGTTGCGAATGCCCTGACGAACTTCATCTCGGAAGGATATGCCCGCAATGACCGTGAGCATGCCAGTCGCTATGCATCGAACGCACTATTTCTCATGGTTGCTCTTGCGATTATTTTAGGGCTGATTGCACGGCTGTTGTGGCCGTTCCTGAATTGGTATTCGATCTTTCATCTTTCCTCCCGAGATGAGGCTGCCAGTGTATCGAGAGCTGTGGCTGCGGCACTGGTGATTATTCTGATCGATTTGCCGGCACGCCTGGGCGTGAAAATATTAGGTGGCTACCAGGAAGTCCGCACTGCAAACTTGTTCGCTGCGGTGGGCAGCATTGGAAATCTGGTTTCCATTATCGTTTTGGTGCATATGCGTGCTGGGCTACCCGCGATGGTCGCCGGCTCCGCGAGTGCGCTGGTGGGAGCGGATGCGCTTTGCCTGCTCTGGCTGTTTTGGATTCATAAGCCCTGGCTTCGTCCGAGGGTCGCTCATTTGAATCGAGCAGCGGCTTATAGGATGATGCAATTGGGGACAGAGTTCTTCCTCCTACAGCTATCGGGACTGATTGTTTTCAATAGCGATAATCTTGTGATCACACACTATCTGGGGCCTGCGGAGGTAGCTCGTTATAGCATCGCGTGGCGCCTTGTCGGATATGCTGCGATTATTCAGTCATTGATAGCGCCTGCACTTTGGCCAGCGTTTGCCGAAGCATTCGATAGGAACGATATGGCCTGGCTGCGCAAGACCTTTCGCAATACTCTCTGGATTACGATGGGGACTGCGGCTGGATTTGCAGTTGTTCTGGCAGCGTCGGGACGATGGATCATCCGTGTTTGGGCTACGTCGGCGGCCGTGCCGACAGAGACGCTTGTCCTGCTCATGTGCGTGTGGGTGGTGATCAGCACGTTTATGAACAACACTGCCATTGTGCTCAATGCAAAGGGCGAAACGCGTCTGCTGGCTTGGTCCTCTGTGCTAGCGGCTGCGCTCAATCTTGTGCTCTCAATATGGTTGGTGCAGCGTATCGGAGCCGCCGGAGTGATCTTAGGCACGATCATTTCGTACATCGCAGTGCTCGTGGTACCGCAGACACTGAAGGCACGGAAGGTCCTTTATGTGGGCGGAGGAGCGGATTGATCCATGAGCGGAAATTGTTTACAGAAGGGGCCAAGATCCTTTGCAGACGCGCCCGTGCGTAGAGATTGCCCATGACCAACAAAGCTAGTTTCGGAAGTAAGTTTCAGGAATCCGCGCGCAATTGTATCCGAGAAGTCTTGTTGTTCCCGACGTCGCCCTCTGGCTTCGCGACATTGGTGAAGACTCTGCGCGCACTCTCAGTGCTTCGGAAGCGCCCGCCCGGCGACCTGATTTCAAGCAAGAGAATCTTTATTTCGCACCCATATGCCAGCGTCGGAGACCTGGTCCTACTTATGCCCCTCCTGGAGAAAGTAGGAACAGTGTGGCCCGACGCGGAGATCGATATCGCAGTTCCTGCACAGGTAGCTGATCTGCTGGGAGAAGTTCCCCGGCTCCATTGTTTGGCCCTGCGTGATTTCGATCTAATGCAGAATGGCTCAAAACGGAAGCTCTGGTTCAGCAGAATTCTCTACCGCCATACAGTTGTCTACCATTTGATCAGCTTCTGTTGCCGTGCCATGAGTGCACAGGAATATGAGATCGGCATCGCTCCCAGGTGGGGCAGTCATGCTACCTGGCCTGCCGTCTACCTCGCGTATTTATCGGGAGCTCGTCGCATCATTGGATATTCGGGATCCGTGGACGGCGGCACCTTTGCAACAGACCAGCTGCTCACTGTTGCAGCCAGGGGGGGAGAACATGAACATGAGAGCGCTCGAAATTTGGCTCTTCTGATCCGTGGGGGACTTGTTGAACATTGTTTCGACATCACAGAGGCCGTTTATCAGCCCATCTCATCTCTCGTGAAGTTAGCCCGACGGGAACAAAACTCGACAGACCATAAATGGATGGAAGCTGGGACCTACGCAGTGATCTCTCCTGGGGCTACGGCCTCTTTTCGTACATGGTCTACCAAAAATCTCATCAAGGTCGTGCGGGGTCTTCACCAGGAAACGGGATTCCGTTTTTACGTTGTGGGAGGATTGGCCGACGAGCTCCTCTGCAGGTCGATCGCCGACGGCGCGAAAGAGTGTGCGGTATCAATCGCCGGTCAGACTAGCCTAAAGCAGCTGGCAGGTCTTCTCGCTGGAGCCACGCTGTTCATTGGTATGGACTCAGGCACTGCTCACATTGCAGGAGCTCTCGCGGTTCCGACGATTGTCATCAGTCCGTTCCCTTTGAGCTCCGCGGTCGATCATCCAAACTCGCCCGCCCGCTTCCGACCTTGTGGACCGAACGTCCGGGTGCTCCAGCCCGAACACCCGATTCCACCATGCGATCCAACCTGCTCATTTTCCGGATCGCATTGCATTGAGCAAATCACTCCTGCGAGCGTGGTGACCGCCGTCATGGAACGGCTGCAATCCAAGACAAGCTCCTCCCGCCCACAACCGTTGCCAAGTTCGGGATAATGCAGGGTGATTGGGTCTGTGGTCCGATCTATCGCAGGATCGTAACTCAGCGCACGATCGATCTGGCTGGTGCGCGGGATGCGGGCCGGGAGAATGCAAAAACGCGTCGGTCATGCAAGCCATTGTCGGGTCAGACGAGCGTATTCGTCAGGAACAGGATGTGCTCGTAAGCGGAACGTTGCCACGGCGAGCCGGTGCCGGTAGACTTGTCACGAGGTGGCAGCAGTATGTTGTCCATGCGCGATCGATATGGCGAAGTTCGCTATGACGAGACGAATCCGCGAAGCACAACCATAGCGGAAGGAGGTCGGCGGCTCGCGGTCGGGGCGCGAGTGAATCCGCCTCTAGTTTCAATCATAACGGTGGTATTCAACGCTGCTCCGGAGCTGGGTTCGGTAGTTGAAAGCGTACTTGCTCTGGCGAGTCCGGAGACCGAATTCATAATTATTGACGGCGGCTCAAGGGACGGTACCCTTGAATTGCTGCGCAAATGGGATCTGCAGGTGGACTACTGGGTCAGTGGACCAGATGCGGGCATCTATGACGCGATGAACAAAGGAATTGCTGCCGCGGAGGGAATTTACGTTCTGCACTTAAACGCCGGCGATCGCCTACTTTGCCTGCCAACCGAGTGCCTGAGATCCTGTGCCCAGGAAAACGTCGACGTTGCCACTTTCCGCGTTACTATTGATGGCCAGGAGGTTTTCGTTCCTAAGGTTGGATTGGCGCTCAAGCTCTCAAACACTTGGCACCATCAGGGAACTTTCTACAGACGAGACGTTCATCCGGGATACGTTAGTGCTTACAAAATCTTTGGCGATATGCACGTGAATCAGAGGCTACTAAAGGCGGGGAGGTCCGTGAAAATATTTGACACCGTGGTGGCGGATCATCGAAATAACGGTATCTCGAACTCGGGGCAAGGGAGCCATGAACTGTATCGGAGCATCCAGGCTAACTTTGGAAGCATTTACCTAGTTCCCGCGTTTTTTAGGTTCAAATATCTGGGCCTGTGTAACCGGGTGCGGCAGATTTTGCTATCGTGCAGGAAGAGAAGAACCAAGAGGGCAAAAGTTGCGCTGCGCACTAGAGATTCAGACAACTAACCGATGAACTACACTGAATTTGCGATTCTGCTTGCCAGCGCACCTGCCAAGTACGCATTTGCGCTGGTTGTTTCGATTACGGCGTATTTTCTGATCGTTCGGAAGCGGATTCTATCAGTATTTGATCCACTACTTTTCAATCTAATCTTTGCCTCGTTTGGAGCGGCGGTCGTTCTGTTTCTTTTTCTTACCGGCGAGATTCAGCGATATTTTTTTCTGCAGTTTTGTGCCACGGAATTTCTCTACCTGATTTGTCTTGTCGCAATTCCAAGATCCCATAAAGATAAAAAGCTGGAAGACCGACTGCTTACCACTCCACATAGCCGTCGATTTCTCCAAGGGCTCTATCTGTCCTCGGCGGCCATTTTTTCAGTGAGCCAAATCAGCGCCTACGCTGTTGGAGGAATTCCCTTATTCTCTGACAACAGCAGATTGCAGTATTACACCGGTGGTAGCGGGTTTGGTTTGCTTTACCGAGTTATCAGTGTAAGTTCCTTTTTCTGTTGGTATCTATTGATCTACCGGTTCGTCTACCGGTGGAAGATACGATATTGGCCAGTGATCGGCGATTTTTTTGTTTTATTCCTTCTTGTAGCGGGGGCGATACTCTCGGGCAGCAAATCTACGTTCATCACCGTCGCCTTTCTTATCTTCTACTTTCGATTGATACATCGTCGCACTCCACAATATCCACCTACCAGAGATAGGTGGCTTTCTTCATTGCAAAGAACAGTGCTACTTACTACATCTCTTGGAGCACTCTTAGTGCTCGTGATATCGGGCCAAGCAGATGGGCTTGCCACTGCAGCGGGCGCGTTTGCTTATCGACTGGCGGTATCCGGCGACACATATTTTATGGCCTATCCGCATAACACACTTTCGGCTCTCAATCCCGGCAACCCAATCTTTGCCTTTTTTAGCGGGCCACTCGAAACTTTTCGATTAGTGGCTCCCGGCAGTCTGCCCGAACCCATCGGATTCCAACTCTTTCGGGCAGCCACAGGCATGCCCGGTCTGTTTGGACCCAATCCAAGACACAATGTCTTCGGGCTTGTCTACTTTGGACTTTGGGGCTCCATGATTTATTCGGCTGTTCTTGGACTGAGCGTAGGTCTTGTTCGTAATGTTGGATTGAGGTTTGTTAAGATCGGCGGATTTTCAGAGCTCGTCTTTGTTCTGTGCGCAATTTCGGTCGTTTCGGTTAACACGGATGTAAATGCGTTTATTGGTCCGGTAACCGACCTCCTTCTGATGTCGCCTGTTCTCCTCGGGCTTGCGTTTGGCTTATCCTACGCTGGCGCGCATAACAGCGTTAGGTCTCGCGTCTTCACCATGACGCCTAAATGATGGTCGGCAAAGATCATATTCTTGTCGATAAGTAGTGGAGCTGCCTTGTATGCACATAAAAATTCTGATTGTCGTGGTGAGGTATAACGTTCCACTCGAGAGGTCAGAGACGCTCACATCCATCGCGAACATATTCCGGAACAGGCCTACGCTTTTAGGTTCGTTCGAGGTGTTGCTTTGGGACAACAGTCCGGAGGCACTGAAGGCGTTGAATCTGTCGTTTCCATGCAGGTACGAACACTCCAAGGGCAACGTAGGAGTTGGCGGTGCATACAACGAAGCGCTTAAGATGGCCTTGTCGTTAAACTACTCCTGGCTGCTTCTGCTGGACCAAGACTCGGTTCTTCCAGAGAACTTTTTAAGTCGGATGCTTGAGTACAGTAAGCAACTAATCAATGATGAGCGAGTTGCATCGGTGGCCCCTGGTATCTGGGTAAATTCGCATTACATGTTTCCTAGATTCGTAACTCTCGGCGGCACGAAAGCATGTACTCCAACGTTCGCGGGCATCGAAGAAAATGAGTGCACTACAGCGAATACCGGCTGTCTGATGCGGGTGAGCGCATTGCAGGCGGTAGGAGGATACAGCAAGACCTTCCCCTTCGAATTCTCGGATGTCTATGTCTTCCATCAATTGCACCGAGCAGGGACGCGGCTATGGGTGGCTGGTGACTTGAGGATTGATCACGATCTCGCGATTCTTGATTATGGTGGCGCGATGACCCCCGAACGCTACATGAGCTTTATAGCCGCGGAGGATGCATTCACGCGCCTTTATAAAGGTCCCATAGAAAATGCAGCATACACGATGCGCCTCTTCGCCAGGGTTCTCAAACAATACACGACATATCGGGACAAACACTACGCAAAGACAACCTTAGCGCATTTTCTTCGTAGATTTCGGAGCCAACCTAATTGAGGATGTTTCATTGATCTATTCCGTATGTGGATGCTCGCCCGCCCGTGAGCAAACCCATTTGAGCGCCCGGGAAGGATGGTCAAATGTTATTCGGGCCGCTGATACCTCTCATGATATATAAAGCCTATATGTATCAACCTCGTCCGTGGCCGCGGCTTCTTAAGCAACTCTGTGCGTTCATTCTTACCCTTTTTCCCATTATCGCCTTCTACCTCATCCTGTGGCGGAACGAGGTGCGCATCCCGATTCTTGATGACTACGATATCGTCCTCAATCTGATCAGCTGGGCCAGTCGTCATCACTCCCCTTCTGCAAGGCTTGTGTATATGGTCACGCGGGAACACAACGGATACAAGTTGATCTTTGATAACGCTGTCGTGTTGGGCCAATACATCCTTCTAGGAAGAGTGCACTTTCTTCCGCTGGTCATTGTCGGCAATCTACTGGCTTTGTGTATCTTCATCGTCGTTCTTTGCATGTCGCGTGTAGCCCCTGCAAGCACAACTGACAGATGGCTCCTCCTCACTCCAGTTGCATGGCTGGTCATTCAACTCCAATACGCATCGGCGCTCGATTTCGCCTCATGCTCCCTGCAGAATCTTGGAGTCGTCTTCTTCGCTCTGTTATGCATCAGTTGGTTGGACAAGAGGACTAAGGTTGCGTTCGGAGCTTCCTGCGTGGCTTTAGTGTTTGCTATTGCTTCGTCGCCAAGCGGTTTTTTTGTAGCTCCAGTGGGCCTGGTGTTGCTCGGTCAAAACAAGCGGTGGAGAGAGAGCGGCGTCTGGGCCGTCACCACTGCGGTGATCCTTATCCTCTATCTTTTCCGATACACCACACCTGTGGCGTCTGAAGCCGTCGCAGGTATTCACGCTAACCCGATGACCCATTATAATCTGCTATATGCGCTCTCCTTCATGGGATCTTCTGTGGCGCGTTTCTCCTCCATCACGCCGGCGGTAGTGCTTGGAGTACTTTTTTGCGGCGTTGTCCTTGTCGCCGTGAAGCTGAAGTATTTTCGAGCGAATCCGCCGGTGTTCTACGCCATGGTTCTCATCATCATCAACGCGCTGGCTGTGTCCGGGCTGCGATCGGATCTTGGCGTAGCGCAGAGTCTGGCATCACGCTACCGCATCTACTCAAATCTATTTTTGGCCTTCACCTATCTTTTTTTCGTTGAGGCGATTTTACCTATGCTTCAACGGAAGAGCGCCCGGCGGGCGCTCTTCGCTGCTGCGCTACTTGTCTCCATCGCCTTTGGTACCTTAAGCGATATCGCAGGGGCGAACTTTCTCCGCGGCAAGAAGGTGGCACTCACCATAAATTATCGAATGCGATGGCAAGGGCGTCCGACAGGAACAGATATAAATGCTACCGAACTACAGAAGAATCCGATACTACAGCGCCAGATCAAGGAGGGCGTTTATGATATTGACCTGCCATCCCTTCGCGAGGCTGTACGCGACAGAATTTACGACCCTCCGCAAAATCCTTGATCGGGAACTATACTGCCTTTACGATCCGTCATTTGCGCAGTCGAAATATTAGCAGATCATGATCCATGCAATCCCCGAAGCTCTCTGATCACGCTGACAGGCAGGGGGGGAATGAAGGGCGACCAAGCGTTGCGCTCCATTCGATGGAGCGACATGGATGCTGATGAAGATACAATTTCATCACGGACGATGTTCCGAGATATGACCTCGATAAAAGGAGCTCTGCATGCAATATACGTGGAAGATGGAAGCGAGATATCGAATGAGGGATACCTGGATCTGGGACAGGTTAATGGGGATTAGAGATAGACGATTAGAGCGTAATTGGGCAAAGCGCGGGCGATTTGGGCCGCCACACATGGTTAAGCAAAGGATTTTGCGTGACTATGCTATGAAGTATGGCGCAACCACGTTGGTAGAGACGGGAACTTACTTGGGTGACATGGTGTATGCCATGAGAGACAGCTTTAAGAATATCTACTCGATTGAACTCAATCGTGAACTATATGAGCGCGCTCAGCAATCGTTTAAGAAATACCCACACATACATTTTGTGTTGGGCAACAGCGCAACCGAGCTCGACCGCGTGCTATATGGTATTGAAGATCGATGCGTATTCTGGCTCGATGGCCACTATTCAGGAGGGATTACCTCGATGGCAGACGAGCGCTGCCCCCTTCGCGGCGAACTCAGAGCCATTATCCGGCATCCTGTGAAGGGCCACGTTCTTCTAATTGATGACGCGGTCTGCTTTGATGGAAAAGATGGTTATCCGACACTGTTTGAGTTGCACGACTTTGTTGCGATGCAACTACCCGGATATGAAGTTAAAATATTTGACAATATCATTCAGATTGCTCCGAGTGCAGCAACGAAATAGCGCCGAAAGAGACGACGTACCCCGGCCGGATGAAGGGTAGGATTATATCACATTGTCCATTCTTCATTCGGTAGATCGAGTATGGCGGACTTATCGCCGGGAATGCAAATTGACATGGTCACGCGCTAAGTCCGAGGTCAGTCACGGAAACTTCCCTGCGACAGTTGGCGCCAGATGCGAACAAAGCAACGGTTTCGCTTTCAAACGTGCTTGGTACCACAAGTCAGACAGACTTCTGACGCTTGTGAATGGAAGGATAGGTAGGTCGAATGTCGATGGACGCTGCGGTCTTGCTAACTGGTGGAGCTGGTTTCATCGGGTCTAACTTCGTGTTGTATTGGGTTGGTGCGGGTAAGGGGCGAATCATCAATGTGGATGCATTGACCTATGCCAGTAACCTGGGCAATCTGGCGTCGCTGGAGGAAAATGCCGACCACGTGTTCGTGCACGGAAACATCTGTGATGCGGAGTTGATGGCCAAGACGCTTGCAGAACACCGGCCTCGCGCGATTGTTCATTTCGCTGCGGAGAGTCATGTGGATCGGTCGATTATGGGGCCTGACGCCTTCCTCAAGACCAACATCGACGGCACGTTCACCCTGCTGCAGGCCGCGCGGACTTATGTGGCCACTCTCAGCGAAGAGGAGCGAGCGGCATTTCGGTTCATCCACGTCTCCACCGACGAGGTATATGGGACGTTGGAGCCGGACGATGCCGCATTTTCGGAGACAACTCCGTATGCCCCCAACAGTCCGTATGCAGCGTCTAAGGCCGCTTCCGATTTTCTGGGGCGCGCGTGGTTTCACACCTATAAGCTCCCGGTATTGATCACGAACTGTTCGAATAACTATGGGCCCTATCAGTTCCCGGAAAAGTTGATTCCGTTGATCATCACGCATGCTCTCATCGGGAAACCGTTGCCTATTTACGGGGATGGGCTACAGGTCCGCGATTGGTTGTTTGTTACGGACCACTGTAAGGCGATTGCGGAGGTACTCGAAAACGGCATCCCTGGAGAGACCTACAACATCGGCGGAAACAATCAGCGCAGCAATCTGGAGGTCGTGCGAACGATCTGTGCTCTGCTGGATGAGTTGGTACCGGATTCGCCCTACAAGCCGCATGCGCAACTGATCACTTACGTGAAGGACCGGCCAGGTCATGATCGTCGCTATGCCATCAATGCGAGAAAGATTGAGCGGGAGTTGGGATGGAAGCCCGAGGAGAGTTTTGAGACGGGCATGCGCAAGACTGTCCAATGGTACCTCTCGAATAAGGAATGGATTGCATCAGCAACGGGGGCCGGCTATCAAAAGTGGGTAATGAAGAACTACAATGACCGCAATCGCAAGGTGGAGGGTTGATGAAGGGAATTATTCTGGCGGGCGGTTCGGGAACGCGTCTGCATCCCGTCACGCAGGCAGTCTCGAAGCAACTGCTGCCGATCTATGACAAGCCGATGATCTACTATCCGCTGACAACACTGATGCTGGCGGGGATTCGAGAGGTTCTGCTGATCTCGACTCCGCAGGACACTCCCCGATTCCAAGCGCTTCTGGGATCCGGAGAGCAGTGGGGCATCAAGTTGCAGTACGCAGTACAGCCGTCGCCCGATGGCATTGCCCAGGCATTCTTGATTGGCAAGGAGTTCCTTGCCGGGGATGGATGCTGCCTCGCCCTGGGCGACAATATCTTCTTTGGGCATGACTTTGTGAAGACGATGCAGCAAGCGGCCGCGCGCACATCGGGGGCAACAGTATTCGCCTATGCCGTCAACGATCCAGAGCGTTATGGTGTGGTCTCCTTCGATGCGGACCGAAAGGTGACCTCCCTGGAAGAGAAGCCATTGAAGCCGAAGTCGCGCTACGCTGTGACTGGCATCTATTTCTACGACACGCAAGTGGTTTCGGTGGCCGAACAGATGAAGTTTTCGACGCGTGGGGAGCTGGAAATTACCGATGTGAATCGCTGGTACCTGGAGCGTGGCGAGTTGCAGGTTGAGTTGCTGGGGCGCGGTATGGCGTGGCTTGATACGGGTACGCATGACGCGTTGCTGGACGCCTCGAATTTTGTGCAGACAATTGAACGGCGACAGGGTCTGAAGGTGGCTTGCCCCGAAGAGATTGCCTATCATCTCGGATACATCTCGGCAACGGACCTGGCGGGACTCGCGAACAAGATTGGAAAGAGCACCTACGGGAAGTATCTAAACGCACTGCTTACGGAGCCACTCTACTGAACCCGATGACGGAACATCCGATTATGCTACTCGGTGCTCATGGACAGGTCGGCGGAGAGGCATTACCGCTGCTGCGTGGGCTGGGAGAGATCGCAAGCTTCTCGCGGGCCGAGCTTGACCTAACGGATGGTGCCGCGATTCGAGCGGCGGTGCGACAGGTGAAGCCACGGTGGATTGTGAATGCGGCGGCCTACACGGCGGTGGACAAGGCCGAGAGTGATTCCCAGATGGCATATGCCATCAACGGCGATGTTCCGGGAATCCTGGGCGAGGAAGCGGCGCGAATCGGAGCGCCGGTGATCCACTTTTCCACAGACTACGTGTTTTCAGGGAAAGGGTCGAGAGCTTGGCGCGAAGAGGATCCAACAGGGCCCTTAGGCGTTTATGGCGCCTCAAAGCTTGCGGGGGAGCGGGCGCTTGCTGCGAGTGGCGCAGCGCATTTTATCTTTCGCACAAGTTGGGTATTCGGAGCCCGCGGTGAGAATTTCTTGCGGCGAATGCTCCATCTGGCGCTCGAGCGCGAAGAGCTGAAGATCGTCGACGACCAGGTCGGATCGCCCACCTGGTCGAGGACGCTGGCATGTCTGGTGGAGCATACCATCCGACGAGCGGAGGAGCAGGGGAAGTTGAGCGGCAGCCGACTGGATGAGACCGCAGGGCCGATGGGCGGTCTCTATCACGCTTGCAGCGAGGGCTTCACGACATGGTTTGGCTTCGCATCCGAGTTCGTAAACATTGCACAGAAGGCGTTGCCGGGAAAGACGCTCGCAAGGTTAGTACCGATTCCTTCGAGTGCCTATCCGACAACTGCAGTGCGGCCGAAGAATTCGCGAATGGACTGCAAGAAGCTGGCCAGCCGGTTGAAATTTGAGATGCCGGATTGGCAATCCGAAACGGCCCATGTGGTAAAGGACCTGCTCTCCGAGATGCAGGGGTAAAGGCTCACGCCCTGCCTATTCATGCAGTTGTTCTTGAGAGGTCAAGAGACGCAGGAAGCTCAGCGTCATGTAGGTAACTTCCTTTAGCGTCTTTTGCTGAGATCACGGGCGCATCGATTCCTTCGAGCGGCCAACTAATAGCGAGGGTCGGATCGTCCCAGCGAATACTGCGCTCCCCTGCGGGAAGATAGAAGTCCGTAGTCTTATACAGCACATTGGCGACGTCTGAAAGAACAATGAAGCCGTGCGCAAAACCTTCGGGGATCCATAAAAACTCGATGTCCTCACCATAGAGATGGAATCCTGCCCATTTTCCGAACTGTGGTGAGTCTTGACGAAGGTCTACTGCGACGTCCCAGATATGCCCTGACAATGCACGGATCAATTTACCCTGCGGCTGGCCGAGCTGATAGTGCAGGCCACGAAGCACGCCGCGCTGGGAGAGCGACTGGTTGTCTTGCACAAAGTGATCGGGGAGACCTGCTGCGCGGAACGTACGGGCATTGAAGACCTCGGAAAACCAGCCTCGATCGTCCCCGTATTTCTGAGGACGAAGGCGTTTCACATCGCTCAGGTCAGTATCGAAAATCTGCATAGAATATTCTATCTCGGGTGATAATCGGCGTCTGCGGTGTCAAGGAAGCTTTTATCCGGAATCGAGCCGGCTATCGCCCATACCACGTAAACCATAGGCCCGAAAGATCTTACCCTACCTCTAGCGCGGCCTTAAGCGGATCATCGTCAGGCGCACCATTGAAGGATGAAAGTGATTGAAGGCCCCGTGGGTTGTTTGAGACTGCAACATCCAAGGTTTCAATCCAACTCCGCCGCTGAAATCTTCGCTCGCACTTGTACAAGAGAACTCCACGTTGGAACCTAGACCGATACCTCCAGGTGCTTGGATTAGAAGGCTCTCAGTATTCAGTCATTTGTAAACGTTTCCGACTGCCTGGACGTCTGATGAATGGTGGCATACTACTAGCTGATGGCTAGTGTTGTGCATGCATCGCCGAAAGGTAATCTTAACCTTCAATTGCATTCTGAAGGGCGAAGAAATGAAGCTAGGTCTCGTATACTATTTTTAAACAAGATCGAGCGAACGTTGCACCCACGGTAGAGTCTTACGGCATAATGGCCGACGAAAAGGGGCGGGTTGTTTTGATGGCAAAATCGTGGACCGGACATGATCGTCTCCCGAAGTCAGATAAGTCTCTTCCCCAATCGGTAGAGGGGGATTTGCGGTACAAGGCTAATGCCGAAGCGATGTTCTGTCCGCGATACGTGAGCACCTGGTGCATGTCAAAGCGCAAACGCTGCTTCGATCTCGTATTAGGCGTGATTTGCCTGATCGCGTTTTCGCCATTGATGCTCGTAATCGCTTGGCTAATCAGGCTGACGTCGCTGGGGCCAGCTTTGTTCCGCCAGGAACGAGTTGGGCTGCATCAACAGACGTTTGTGATCCTAAAGTTCCGGACGATGGAAAATCGCTGCGATCTTTTGGATAGTGGACCAACGGTCACACGGCATGGCGATTCTAGAATGACTAAACTTGGCGCCCTGCTCCGCCGTCTGAAATTGGATGAACTGCCACAGCTTATCAACGTTGTTCGCGGCGAGATGAGCTTTGTTGGACCGCGTCCGAAGATCGCGCAGCATGAAAATCTTTGCATGCAATGCCGCCCCGGTATAACTGGAGCGGCAACAGTTGAGTTCTCGCACGAGGAGGGATTACTGGTGGGCGTTCCGGAAGAGCTCGTGGAACGCTATGTAATGACCGTCCTCAACCCCGAGAAGTGCAAGCTTGACGTCCGGTACATTGAATCCACCCGGTTCACAACCGATTTGAAGATTCTCATGCATACCATATTCAAGCTCAGCAATCGTTCGAGACGCACTTTTTCAACCGAATCTGCGCGCTTCTTGCTGACCAGATCAAGCGTCGAGACAAGCTCCGCAGCTGGAATCGATGCAATGCAAGATCGTGACTTTGCCGGCCAAGAGGTTCGGCAGTCCGCCTGAACAAGGGCTGCGATGGCACTCCGCGCCAAGCTACTTCTTATGCAAGAAATAAGTCAGTTGGACGGTTCCCACAACGTTTTTCTGCTGCCCCTGGGCTATGAGCGGAGCCTTCCACAGCTCCCCTTGTACGTTTGCCTTAATCTCAAGGTTCCGGAACGGCCGCAACACGAAATCTGCTGAGAGATCGTTTTGGGTGGTTCCACCAGGAAGAAAGTCATCCGCCGCCTTGGCGCGACGATATTGCAGTTGGATTTGCTGATCTGGCCGGAGGTGCCAAGTCAGCCACGCCTGACCGCCGGTTCCCTCTCGTCCAATCCAATCACCGAGAATATATCCCTTGTTGGTATAACCCTGCATTTGAACATTTTCCCAAAGGAGAAGTCGTCCTTGCGTGCTTTCGGGGTCGTGCACGTTCGTTGTGACACCTTCCGCGCGAAAGTCGACTCGCGGCAATCCGGGCAAACGGGCTATATAGACGCCGGGACGCAAGCCTGAGCGCCCTAAGTTACTGATCGGAAACACGTTGTCGTGGGCGAAGGAGTCCAGATAAACGGTGACAAGATGATTATCCCAAGGAGTTCGCCACGTAAAGTCGAACGTGCTGAAGCGTGCACCGGGATTCTTGGTTGAGAACTTGACTGCAGGCTGTGGAGCCGTAACGCTAAAAAAGCTTCTGAGAAAGGTGCCGATCGTGATGGGAACGTCGCAGGGTATGGTGGTGCCATCGGGCTGTAGACACGGTTGACCGTGACCGCCCCAGATAACCGACCGCATAAAACCGATTTCGATATCGGGAGTAGTCTTCATGCTGATCTTTTCCATATGGATCCAAGGAGCATTGGGAAACTCATGCCCTTTGAGACTGCCCACCATGAAGTCATAGCGAAAGAGACCTACATAGCGGGAGAGACCCGGGATATAGAGTGGCTCGACCCGGTTGACGCGAAAGCTATAGATATTCTCTGCATTATTCGACCAGGCCATGCTCGAGCCGAGCGCTGGACCGAGCCATTCGTCGCTTCTTCCGAAGGAGATTTCGTGCCCGAGGAGATGAACAGAAGCGTTTGCCTCTACAATCTGCGATGTATCCTGGCCAGGAATAGGGCCCTCAGGAATAGTTGTCTGGGGGACATCGGCAGTTCCGTCGATAGCAGCCAATTGTGCAGCGACCGAGGCTGAATATCCCATCGCCGCGGGGGCGTGCTGATACTCGGCGCGGACGATGAGGCTGAATCTACCGCTTTGAGCCTCTGCGCTGCCGCCGGTAATGTTGTTCAGGCCAGGCTCGTCAGGACGTCCGTAGTCGTTCACGATCGTCTGTCCGAAGTGGAAGCTGTCGTTGAGGATATCTCCATTGATCTCGCGGACACGGGTATAGACGTTCGCTGCGCGAATAGAGGGAGATCGATCGCCGGCTAATTCCGGCGAAAGTTCACTGCGGAGGCGCGCATTGATCTCGATGGCCTCGGAGGGTGCGTAGGTTGACTTAAGAGAATCCTGGGACAGGCTGAGCATATGTGCCAGCGAAGCGCGCGTCCACGGGCGCAGGCCAATGTACGCAGTCGGGAGGTAGCCTAGGTAGTAGAGGCGGAGAGCGGCTGAGTAGATCCAACTGTCGACCGGAATATATGCGGAACCCGCAGTGCTGGCGGATGCAGCGGCGACTTCGCGGTGGGAGGGTATGGGCTCGCCGCTCTGGGCGGCTATGGTCGTCTCAAACAACCAAACCACAGAGATAGAAGCAAACAACACACTGAGGATCCGTCGTTTGAAACGCAAGGAAGAGGCGCGGGGCATCATTTCAGGTGACAGCGACGGATCATCGGGGCCGTCAGGACGACCCGCGTCTTCATGCTCATGTGCTAGATCCAAAACGGGATGCGCATGCGAGGGATGCATCCTGGGACATATAGAAAACAAATGCTCACTTGGCATGCGATAGCCTAGACTGACGAAGTTCGAATGATCACATAGCTAGTATATGTCCAGCACTCGATGGAGACGCCCAGTCGCACACTTATGAAGTTCCTAGCTTATGCGACGAGAGGAGTGCAACGCCGCAGATCATTGTTGCCTATCGGCGCGTGGTGAGGGAATGGCATTGTGATCGGCTTGTGCGAACCGGACAGTGGTACGCGCATTTGCACAGAGGCAACACTTCCCCGATAGCCCGGCGCCAATGATAACTTTCTTAGCGGTTCGTGAAAAGATATGGCGGAGAGTGAGGGATTCGAACCCCCGATAGCCTTGCGACTATGTCTGATTTCGAGTCAGGTGCATTCAACCGGGCTCTGCCAACTCTCCGCTGTAAGCCATTGAGGCTCATCTTTATACATTGCCATGCAGGATTCGAATGCGGTCTCGCCAGTACAAGACGTGACCGACCTGGCATGAAAGCTGTTCGAGTTCCACTCAAACAGCTCGGACGAGGCGATCTCCTTGCGTGGATATCCCATCACTCCAACACGAGTGTACCGGCAAAGGTGTATCCCTTGCAACGCGCCGTACTCCAGCCGAATATCATAGGCCGTGCGTCCACGAACTACTATGATTAGACTTCAGAAGCCAACGACCAAAGGAATTCTGAGGCGAACATCCTGGAAGCATTGACCTACGTAATTCTTGGAGGCAATCATGGCTACGATATCCGGAACGGCGGCTGCACCACCCGCCTCGACGCGAGTTCTGTCAAACAACATTCATCTCATTCGTTGGGTTGAGAAGATGGCCAATCTCACTCAACCTGCTGCCATCCACTGGATCGATGGATCAGCGGAAGAGAATGAATATCTTTGCCAACAATTGGTTCAAGCCGGGACCTTTACAAAGCTCAACGAGAAGCTTTGGCCGGGGTGCTATTGCGCTCGTTCCTCGCCGAAGGATGTTGCGCGCGTGGAAGATCGAACCTTCATTTGTTCACTTTCCAAGGAGGATGCTGGGCCCACGAATAACTGGGAAGCTCCTTATGTCATGCGCAAGAAACTCAAAGAGCTATTTCGAGGGTCGATGCGCGGACGGACCATGTACGTTCTGCCCTATTCCATGGGACCAATCGGATCCCCCATGTCGCGCATTGGTGTACAGCTTACGGATTCGGCGTACGCTGTCGTCAACATGCGAATCATGGCGAGGGTGGGCCTGCCTGTGTTTGCAGAGATTGATAAGGATATTCAGCGAGTGGTGCCATGCATGCATTCGGTAGGAGCACCACTGGCGCCCGGCCAACAGGACGTTCCGTGGCCGCAGAACGACACCAAGTACATTGTGCACTTTCCGGAGACGCGCGAAATATGGAGCTATGGCTCCGGGTATGGTGGCAATGCCCTGCTTGGGAAGAAGTGTTTTGCATTGCGTATCGCGTCGAATATCGCGAGGGATGAAGGGTGGATGGCGGAACACATGCTGATCGTCGGCCTGGAATCTCCGGTCGGCGAAAAAACGTATGTCGCGGCTGCGTTCCCTTCGGCCTGCGGCAAGACGAACTTCGCCATGATGATCCCACCCAAGGGTTTCGATGGTTGGAAGATCTGGACCGTTGGAGACGACATTGCATGGATCAAGCCTGACGAGACGGGTCAAATGCGCGCCATCAATCCCGAGGCCGGCTTCTTCGGCGTTGCTCCAGGAACAAGCGCCAAGACCAATCCCAACGCCATGGCTACACTCAGTCGCAATACTATTTTCACAAACGTGGCGGTGACACCCGATGGCGGCGTCTGGTGGGAGGGCATGACCGACGAACCACCGGCCGAGTGCCTTGATTGGCGCGGCGAGCGCTGGACGCCGGAGATTGGTCGCGAGACGGGCAGGCCTGCCGCACACCCGAATGGCCGCTTCACCGCACCTGCTACGCAATGCCCATCGTTTGACGTCGCGGCTTCAGAGTCGCCGAACGGTGTCCCGATTGCCGCCTTCCTGTTCGGCGGACGGAGGGCTGCCGCTGTCCCGTTGGTGGTTCAGGCCTTCAACTGGTCGTCGGGCATTTATCTTGGTGCCACCATGGGATCCGAGACAACGGCCGCGGCGGAGGGTGCTGTGGGCAAGGTCCGTCGCGATCCAATGGCCATGCTTCCCTTCTGTGGCTACCACATGGGAGACTACCTCCGTCATTGGCTGACCATGCAGCGCAACCTTTCCGTGACGCCACGCGTGTACCAGGTCAACTGGTTCCTCAAGGATGAGGAAGGCAAATTCTTATGGCCAGGCTACAGCGAGAATATGCGCGTTCTCAAGTGGATTGTGGACTGCATTCGGGGACGCGCCCAAGGCAAAGAGACTCCGATTGGGTGGACCCCCCATTACGAAGATATGAATTGGGATGGTCTCGATATGTCCAAGGAGCGTTTCGATCAACTGCAGAAGGTAGACCGCAAACGATGGCTGCGCGAGGTGATGGACCACGAGGAACTCTTCCTGGCGCTCCACGATCATCTGCCAGCTGAGATGATTTACGAACGGGAGTTGCTCATCTGCCGTTTGTGATCGATCCTCCAGCGCGGTGAAATATCGTGTCCAAGAACTGCGGGATCATCTGCTGAATGCTGGCTTGATCCAGTACATCCGGACTGAATCTCGCGTTGAGCGCAAATCCCTCCAAAAGCGCCTCAATGGCCAATGTATTGCATCGCACCTCCGCAGAGTTTTCGCTCTTCTCTGGAAATAGCTCCGAAAGCTCTTGTCGATTCACCGATCCACTGGCTTCAAGATGCTTTTCGGCGAGTTCCGGGAGTAGCTTTGGATGGCGCAACGCGAACAGCTTGAATTCAATCTGCAAGAGCTGGGTCTGTATATCGCATATCTGTTCGAGAATGTAACGAGTGATGGCCTGATATCTCTCTTCTTCATCCTTTAGATTCTCGATGCGATCGCGCAGAGCTCGCGCATTCCGTCTCGTCGCAAGGCTGCGGAGGGCCAGAAACACCTCCGTCTTGCTGGCGAAATTCGCATAGAAGGCTCCACGACTCCTTCCTGCTTCCGCCGCAATATCCTCAATACGAGATGCTTCAAAACCGTCGCGGGCAAAGATCACCTCCGCAGCGCGCAATAATTCTCCTCGGGTGCGCTCCGATTTCATGGCTTGTTGCGAAAGCGCTCTAGCGGTTCTGTCCGCGGCTTGCGACCGTTCGCTTTGCATCCTGTGCTTAGGCCGAGACATTTTTTTGAATCGTTCCTCGAGGTCTAAGCATAATATACACACATGTATATTTTCCACTCCGCATCCGAGGATCGGGGTGGAAGTCTATCGAGGTTTGAATCTATGACGTCTCGCAATACCCCGCAGCGCGTAATTATGCTCGCCGCTGTACTGTCTGCATCTTCCATAGGGTTGTTGAGCGGGTGCAAGAGCAGTGGGCCGCCTGCCGGCGCAGGAGCCGGCTCCGGTCCTTTGCCGGTACAGGTGAGTACTGCGGTTCAGCAAGATGTTCCGCTGACCGGTGAATGGGTTGCAACTACCGACGGGTTTGTGAATGCGCAGATCCAGCCGCAGGTTTCTGGATACCTCATCCGTCAGGACTACAAGGAAGGCAGCGAGGTCCACAAGGGACAGGTCTTGTTCGAGATTGACCCGAGGCCCTTCCTGGCGACGCTCGACCAGGCCAAGGGGCAACTCAATCAAGCCAAGGGTCAGCTTGGGCAGGCTCAGGCGCAGCTTGAACTAGCGGGTATCAACGTGGCGCGCGACTCTCCTCTCGCCGAGCAACACGCCATTGCGAGGAGCACTCTGGACAACGACCTGAAGACGCAGCAAGCCGATCAGGCGACGGTTGCCAGCGCGCAAGCCAGCATCGCCAGCGCGCAAGCGAACGTCGAGGCAGCGGAGCTCAATGTCGGATTTACGAAAGTTCGATCGCTGATCGACGGGATTGCAGGACAAGCAGCTCTGCAGGTCGGCAACCTGGTGAATACGAGTTCCGTTCTCACATCAGTCTCGCAACTGAATCCCATCAAGGTTTATTTCTATATCAGTGAGCAGGAGTACCTTACGTTGTCAGCGCAGGCGAAGGCTCGCGGCAAATCGGATCTGTTGAGCAGTGGCAATGTAATTCCCCTCAAACTAAAGCTGGCAAACAACCAGGCGTTCCCACAGACAGGGCACATCATCTTCGTCGACCGAGCCGTCAGCGCTCAAACGGGTAGCATACGCATCGCAGCACAGTTCGCAAATCCTGGAAATCTTCTGAGGCCCGGCCAGTTTGGGCGTGTCTCTGCCGAAACCACCGTTTTGCATAACGCTGTGGTGATTCCGCAACGGGCCGTCTCTGAGCTGCAAGGAATGAACCAAGTGATTGTGGTTGGGTCCGATAACGTGGCTCACGTTCAGACGGTTCAACTAGGCACGCAGATCGGTCCAAACATTGTGATCTCAAGCGGCCTCAATGCAGGCGATCAGGTGGTCACCCAAGGTAATGACAAGGTGAGAGACGGCATGAAGGTCACTCCTCAGCCGGACAATACACCCGCTTCCACTACGGCAGCCGGGCAGAACGCGCAGGGGAACTAACCTATGATTTCGAAGTTCTTCATACGCCGGCCCATCGTGGCCATGGTGATCGCCATCCTTATGGTGATTGGTGGTCTCGTCTCGCTGTTGAGCCTGCCCACCGCACAGTTCCCCAATATCGTTCCGCCGGAAATCCTCGTTCAGGCCACCTACCCAGGAGCGGACGCGAAAACTCTTGAGCAGGCTGTCGCCACGCCGATCGAGCAGCAAATGAACGGCGTCGACAACATGAATTACATGCAGTCGACGAACGCGAGCAATGGCCTCACGCAGCTAACCGTCGACTTCGATGTGGCGACCAACTCCGACACCGATCAGATTCTTTCGCAGCTGCGTGTCGACCAGGCGCAGAGTCAACTGCCCTCTGAAGTCACGGTAGCCGGCCTCACGGTGAACAAGTCTCTAAGCTCGCCGTTGATGCTGCTGGCGATCTCTTCGCCGCACTCCACCTACGACGGCACATTCCTGGCGAACTACGCCTACATAAACCTCGTGGACGAAGTGACCCGGGTGAAGGGCGTCTCCCGCATACAGGTCTTCGGTGCCGGCCAGTACGCCCTGCGGATCTGGGTCAAGCCGGACCAACTTGCCAAGCTTGGCGTCACCATCCCGCAGATCTCCGCCGCTTTGCAGGCGCAGAACACCGTGAATCCTGCTGGTCAGATAGGTGGGGAGCCCGTTCCCAGCGGCCAGCAATTTACCTATACGGTCCGGACGCAGGGCCGCCTTATCACCGCGGAACAGTTCGGCAATATCATCCTTCGCGCCAATCCTGACGGCTCCATTCTGCACCTGAAGGACGTGGCGCGCATCGAACTCGGCGCGCAGACCTACAACCTCAGCGGTCGCTTTGAAGGCAAGCCGGCGGCCGTCATGGCCATCTATCAACTCCCCGGCACCAACGCTGTCGAGACCGCGAAGAATGTTCGCGCGAAGATGGATCAACTCACCAAGACCTTTCCGCCAGACATGGCGTATCACGTTGCGCTGGATACTACAGCGGCTGTCAACGCAGGTATTCACGAAATTCTCGTGACCCTCTTCATCGCGCTGGCGCTCGTCATCCTCGTCGTGTATATCTTCCTCCAAGGC
>Ga0302140_10000506_pt1 | contig 49341 bp, 49 predicted proteins | sample I_Bog_E1_1_FD_202095 | JGI IMG/M metagenome (GOLD analysis project Ga0302140, IMG submission 202095) | Peat permafrost microbial communities from Stordalen Mire near Abisko, Sweden - I_Bog_E1_1 | ecosystem: Environmental > Terrestrial > Soil > Wetlands > Peat | place: Sweden: Abisko, Stordalen...
TGACCATATCAGCACGTCTTTTGTGGAACGGCAGAACTTGACCATGAGAATGGCGATGCGGCGTTTTACGCGGCTCACGAATGCGTTCAGTAAGAAGCTGTCGCATCTCAAAGCCGCTGTCGCCCTGCACTTCGCGTATTACAATTTCTGCCGTGTTCATGGTTCTCTGCGCGTCACTCCCGCGATGGAAGCGGGTTTAACCAATCACGTCTGGAGCATAGGTGAACTTCTTACCGCACGATAAGAGTGTGGTTTCTAGATTGCGATCAAACTGCTGAATTTCGGCTTCAATATCTGGAACGACAGATACGGGCATGGAAGTGAAGCCGCTCTTTCGACAAAGTGTGATCTCCAGTCCCCCTATGCCACCAGAATTGAACTTGTGTGCTAAGAGCACGCTGTGTGCGGCAATGGCCGCCAGTTCCTCAATTGGCCGTCTCTGGTAGTACCTCTCAACGAAATAGGCAGCAATGTTAGGCGCATCGCCTGAGCACACCCTGTCAAGAACGTTGTGGATCGACGCCCCGACCTTTCCCAGATGTAGACGGAAAAGCCGTGGCTCTGGCGTCCTCATTGCGATCAAGAGCACGGAGTCACCACCATAAGTAAGGGAATCCCAAGTCTTTTCCGCTATTTCCTCGATTCGTAGCTGGGGTATGTCGCAATCATCAGGCATCTCTTGAGCGATCCTCTTAGAAACCAATAGCCCGTTGCCGTCTCCTGCCCAAGCAATCGCAATCGTGCCGCGACTGTTGTACCGGATTTTGCTTGCCTTAAATGTCGTCCTGATTGCGCTGCTAGAATCGAAGTGCAGCGTATCCCCGACAATAGCCACTCCATCCGATCCCACAAGCCCAAACTGGATAGTCATGGGAACTTCCTCCACTATGGTCGGGAGGATTGTAGGGCGCGCTGTGGAAATCGAGCAACACGTCATTTAAGACACCATCGCCTTTTTCGCAGCCTCAAATATCAAATTTACTTGCGCGTCCATGCTCGACTCCGTGGTAAAATAGTTTCTGGAAGTTGGACACGCAACTGGCAAACTGGACACGAAATTTGCTGTATGGATTTAGCAAAAGGCCCAAGTGACATTGGGCCTTTTGCTTTTGTAGAACTCGCTATGAGCCAAATTCCTTTCGTCTGCCCGAACTGTGGTGGTGACAAGTTTCGCGTATCGTCGGAGCCGAAAGACCTTGACGACATGATTGGCGCACCGTGCGCCAGTTGTGGCACTCCTCTTACCGAAGAAGAGGTCAAGCGGCAAGCCCATAAAATCGCGATAGAGAGCGCCAAGAAAGTGTTTGGAAAAAGCGGCACAACTCGAATCACGTTCAAGATTTAGCGGCAACCAGCCTTTTCCGTGCCACGTCACTTAAGACAGCACCAGGCAGCCTCTCCGCTTGACTTAAAGACTAATTCCTTACTATAATGTAAGGAATAGACGTCTGGGAAAGGATTCCGATTGGCTGCCGCTCGCGTCACATCTAAAGGCCAAATAACAATTCCAGTGCGAATTCGCGCCGCGCTCGGGGTCCAAGCTGGAGACCGCGTGGAGTTCGTGGAACTGGAAAAGGGGCAGGTAATAATGATTCCCGCGACCCGATCTGTTCGAGAACTGAACGGAATGTTTCGGGGACGCCGAAGCAAGCCTTTAACCGTAGAGGAAATGGATGAAGTGATCGGCAAGCGAGCCTCTGAGTCTCTCGATGATCGGTCTTGATACGAACATAGTGGTTCGTTACCTCACTCACGACGATACCGCCCAAACCGCGAAAGCCATTGAATTGTTCGCCTCTCTTTCCATAGATTCTCCTGGGTTTCTTTCTCTTATCGCGCTGGTGGAGTCAGTCTGGGTGCTTGAGAGGTCTTACAGATTCACGAAGGATGAAATTGTGCGGGTGGTTGAAACGTTCCTGCGCGGCCGGGAAGTAGTCGTCGAGCGGGCGGAATTGGTTTCGCAGGCGCTCAGAGCTTTCAATGCGACGGGAGTAGATTTCTCCGATTGCGTTATCGAGCGATGCGGCCACGCAGCAGAATGTGCATACACTGCCACATTTGATAGACGGGCGACGGCATTGGGGATGCGGCTGGTCTGATAGCAACCGAGCCCCTAGCTGCCGCCGAAAAACTCTTCGACCACTCGCATGTCCGTAGTTTTCTTATAATTCGGCAGGCTCTCGATAAACACGCGGCCATACTGTTTTTTAAGAATGCGATTATCGAGCAGCACTAGCAAGCCGCGGTCGTGAAGCGAGCGGATCAGGCGTCCAAAGCCTTGTTTCAGCGTGATCACCGCCGATGGCACCTGATACTGAAAGAATGCGTTGCCGCCATCGGCGTCGATCGCCTTCACCCTCGCGGCAACGACCGGATCGCTCGGCACTGCGAACGGCAGGCGGTCGATGATCACGCAACTCAACTGGTCGCCCTGCACATCCACTCCCTGCCAGAATGACGAAGTAGCAAACAGCACGGCGTTCGGCGTCAACCGGAACTCCTCGAGCAGCGCGCTCTTCGGAGCATCGCCCTGCCTCAGCATGGGAAACTCGATTTGCCCCAGCAGCCGCTGGTAGACGTCGTTCATCTGCGCGTAGCTTGTGAAGAGCACGAACGCGCGCCCTCGAGTAATTTCCAGCAGCTTGCGAATGCGCTCCGCCGCCAGCGCCGTGAACTGCGGCGTGCGAGCGTCGGGCAGATCGGGCGGCACATAAAACAATGCCTGGCTTTCGTAGTCGAAGTGCGAAGGCAGCACCGACTCGCGCGCATGCTCGAGGCCTAGACGCTGGCGGATGTACTCAAACCCGCCGCCGACAGCGAGCGTCGCTGAGGTCAGCACAGCGCACTCCAGCTTCGACCACAGGCATTCGCGCAGGATCGGACCGACGTCGATCGGCGTGGCCTGCAAGAAGACATTCTGACGACCTCGGAAACCTTCTTTCGTTTTCTCCGTGGCTCCGTGGCTCCGTGGTGAGTTCGATCTTCCCCCGCGCCGCTCGATCCAAAACACCGTGTTGCTATCGTCGGACTCCATGGCGAAGCCAAGCTGCACCTGGAGTTCCTGTGCTCGCCGCACAAAATTGAAAATCTCTTCCGGCTTCCGCGGCAAAGCTTCCAGTTCCCCGGCCAGCCGCATCAACGACCGATTAAGCGCGAGGAATTCATCTCCATTCTCTTCCAGAAATTCGCGCCGCGTGTCAAACGCGAACCGCCCATCGCCCGGGGGCAACAGCGAGAAAAAGAATTGCGACTTCTCTCGCAGACTTCCCAGCGCTCCAGAGAGCGAGGCCGAAAGCATCCGGTTATGTTGCAACGACGCCTCGACATCCCGCGCCAGATCCTCCACGCGCAGGTTGCTCACTGAGATTCCAAAATAATTTCCCGCAACATCTTCCAGTTCATGCGCCTCATCGAAAATCACCGCTGCCGCTTCCGGCAGGATCCCGGCATCGGGCGCGCCATCGGCCTGCAGCTTGATAGCAAGATCGGCGAAAAACAGATGATGGTTCACGATAATAATGTCGCTCTCCATCCCGCGCCGACGCATCTCGGTGATGAAGCACCGCTCAAACTCGCTGCACTTCTGCCCGATACATGCGTCGGAACGCGCGTCCAGCTTGGGCCAGAGCGCGCTGGTCTCAGGGAGTTCGCCGAGTTCTGCGCGGTCTCCGGTGGCAGTTGTTTTTTCCCACGCGGCGATGTCGCGATATTGCTCAATTTCTTCCAACCCGTTAAGCACGGGCTGATTGGTCAGGTCGTAAAGCTTCTTGCGGCACAAGTAATTGTTGCGGCCCTTCATGTAACACACTGAGAGCCGCCGGTTCGAATTGTCGTCGCCGGAAGCCGGATCTCCAAACAGCGCCTGCTCGAGAAACGGAATATCTTTATAGAAGAGTTGTTCCTGCAGATTCTTCGTTCCAGTCGAGATAATCACGCGCTTGCCCGAACGAATCACCGGCATTAGATACGCCAATGTTTTTCCCGTGCCGGTGCCGGCTTCCACAATCAGATGCCGTTTTTCTTCGAGCGCCTGCTCGACCGCCTGCGCCATCTGCAACTGCCCGCGCCGGAATTCATATGCAGGATGCGTGCGCGCCAGCGCTCCACCGGGCGCAAAGAATTGGTAGAGGGTCGAAGAGGCGCCCGTGGCGTCTTTTCCCTTGGCAGCGGGACGACTCGGCGTTGCAGGAGACACGGGTTGAGAACCTAAAGCCACGGGAGTCTCTATAATAAGGGTTCCGGGCGATTCGTATCGGACTGGCGCTTTCATCTCGAGCGAAGCGAGGGATCCTGGTGTTTGCCTGCAGCGGCAGATGGGACGTCGCAGGCGGAAACCAAGGTCCCTCACTTCGTTCGGGATGACAAGCACCATGTGCGGACGGCCGCGCTCCACACAAGACACATTTTGACTCAGCCCACATACAACTCGACCAGCACTCTCGCCACCACCGCCGCCGGAGTTCCCACGCTCGCCATCGTAGGCCGGCCCAACGTAGGCAAGTCCACGTTGTTCAACCGCATCGTAGGCTCCCGCCGCGCCATCGTCGGCGACGAGCCCGGCATCACCCGCGACCGCCTCTACGGAGACGCCGAGTGGCGCGGCCGCCACATTCGCATCATCGACACCGGCGGAATTATTCCCGAGGACAAAGATTTTATTCCGTCGGAAATCTTTCGCCAGGCGCGAGTCGCATTCGATGAAGCCGCCGCCATCGTGATGGTCGTGGATGGCCGCTCGAATGTTGCCGCGCCTGATCTCGAACTCGTGCGTCTTCTACGCAAGACGAATCGACCACTCTTTCTCGCCGTCAACAAAGCCGACACCGAAAAGCAGGCGCACATCGTGGACGAGTTCCATCGTCTCGGAATTAACCAGATGTTCCCCATCTCCGCCGAGCACGGCCGCGGCATCGACGATCTGCTGGATGCCGTGTTTGAAGTGCTGCCGCCGACGGATAAGTCTACGGATAGTAGCGCCGGCGTCCCGCCAGCTGTCCCGGGGGCGTCTCGCCCGCGGGGGTGGGAGCGGGACGCTCCCACGACAGCCACCGAGGACGGCGGCGCTACCGACGTGGCGCCGACCGACGACGATTCTCCTGTCTACGAAACCAAAGTCGCCATCATCGGCCACCCGAACGTGGGCAAGTCCACGCTGCTCAATCGCCTCACGGCTTCCGACCGCGCCATCGTTTCGCCCATCCCCGGCACCACGCGCGACGCGGTCGACGAAATCGTCGAGCATGATGGCCGCCGCTTCCGCTTCATCGACACCGCCGGAATTCGCCGCAAAGGCAAGACTCACTTGATGGCCGAAAAACTTTCCGTCGTGATGGCGCGCAAGCATCTCGAAGGCGCCGACATCGCTCTGCTAGTCATCGATGCCACCGAAGGCGTCAGCCAGCTCGATGCCGCCATCGCAGGCTACGCCCACGAGAGCGGACGTTCCATGATTATCGTCGTGAATAAATGGGATCTCGTCACCAGCGGCGAGCTGAAAGCCGGCCGGCCGTCGAAGGCCATGCGCATGCGCGAAAGCAAGCGCCCCGGCGATCGAGATGTCTACGAAGAGCGCCTGCGCGACGATCTCAAGTTCCTGACCTACGCGCCCATCGTTTTTGTTTCTGCCCACACCGGCAAAGGCACGGAGAGAATCTTCCCGCTGCTCGAGCAGGTCGCCACCGAGCGCCGCAAGCGCATCTCAACGTCAGCTATGAACCGCTTTATCGAAACCGTGGATTTCGAGCGTGCCTCCGTCCCCATGCGCTCGCGCGTGAAAATTCTCTACATGACGCAGGCCTCAGTCGCCCCGCCAACATTCGTGCTCTTCACCAACCGCGCCGTAAAGCTGCACTTTTCCTATCAGCGCTTTTTGGAGAATCAGATTCGGAAGGCTTTCGGATTCTTGGGGACGCCGATTTGGATCAAGAATAGAGCGAGGAATTAGAACGTTGGTCGTGTGCGGACGAGACTAAGGTCCGTGCGTTAGAGGCCGACGTTGATCGACAAGGAATGCAACTCGTTTGATTCCTGCCGATCGCACTCCATCCAGTACTTCTTTAACGTTGAAATAAAAAGCGCGCCTATCGGCTCGGATGTAAACTCTCGGCTCAACGGCATGGTCGCGCAGGCGATCTAGAATTTTCGACGGCAACTGCGTGGGCGAGGTTCTGTCACTTCCGAAATAGACGACGCCGTCCCGCATAACAGCAATCACCATCGCGTCTTCCCGCTCTGCGCCGGACATCGAGACTGCGTGCGAAACGCGCGGCAAGTCAGGTCCATATCCATGATGAGGCTGAGGAACGATCATCATTACGACCAACAGAACAAACCCCACCGCTGCAAGCGCCGACGGATCAATGTTGCAAAATAACTTCATAGATTTTGTGTTACTTGGGAGCATCCATGGGGAACCCGCGACGGATAGCGACCGCTCACTCTCCCGCAACCTCCCGATCCATAGTCAACAGACCCACCCGCTTCACGCCCGCGTGATGCGCCACGTCAATCACGTCGGCGACGTACTGGAAGTCAACATCGGCATCGCCACGCACGAAGACCACTTTCTCCGCGCGCTTCAAGTAGATTTCCGCGAGCCGCCGCTCCAGATCTTCCCACCGCACCTCATCGTGATTGATCTTCACCGTTGGCGGCTGGTCTTCGTTCGCCGCCACCACTTGAATCACGACCGCGCTCGGCTGCGAAATGTCTTGCTTCTGTTTCTGATCCGGCTGCGGAATCTGCGCCGTTTCCCCTTCCTCCTTGTCCATCGACACCACGACCATGAACACAATGATCAGCGTCAGCAACACGTCAATTAGCGGCGTGACGTTAATCTCGGGACCGCGCGCACCTTTGCCTGCCATTGAAAAAGACATGGGAAAACTCCTCGGCTTTTCTTTGGCACGCGCGTGTCTGCAATATCAGACACCTGAGCAGTGGTGAGAGTTCCCGCGACGCAGGCAAACAGCAGATTCCTCGCTTCGCTCGGAATGACAAAAGCGTCGGAATGACTCGTGGAATGACAAAACTTTTCTATCCGATCGGCGAAGGCGCAGGCGGCAATGTCGGAGGCTCATAAGGAGGCGCCGCACCCGCAATTTGAGGCGTCACCGGAGCCGGCGGCGCCGGATAGAGCACGGCGCTCAACGCGGGATACCGCGCCGCAAAGAAATAAATGGAGTACGCGGGAAAGAACACAATTACAGGAACGGCAATCAGCGACATCACGAAAAGAAAAATAGCCAGCACCACACACCCAGCCACCACCGCCAGGGTGATAGTGCCCACGGTCCAGCCCAAACCTGCCGCTTTCCCGCCCAGCACGGCGGCCACCGCCACTCCCGCGACCGGAATCAAAATGACCAGCGCAAGAATAAATCCGACAATGCCCATGACGATCGACGCCACAATTGCCAGCACGATCTTCATTCCAACATAGCCCGCATAGCTGCCCTTCTCGGCTTTCATCATCGCCCAAAGCCGGCTCCAGGCTTCCATCGCGCCGATATCTTCCAGCGCCATTTGCGGCACAACAAAATCTTTGGTCAGCACAAAAATTACCGACATCGCGATCAAGAAGATCACGAGCGCGAAAAACAGCGCGATGCCGCCCAGCACGAGTGGAACCATATGCTGCGCGGGATCGTTAAACCATCCCGCCGCGAGAGCGACGCCCGCTGGAATTCCAACCAGCACGACCAAACCGCCAAGCAGCGCCAGCATGTAAACCAACTTCCACAGAAAATAGCGAAACCCCGGCGCCTGCCGCCGGCTCCATCCCGCGCGGATGCGGCATTCCTTGGCCAGCACGCTGTCGAACAAAATGAAACGCATCACGCTGCCTATGTACATCAGCAAAATCCCGAGCACGAACGCAGCGACCACCAGCACCGCAATCAATCCGGCGACCATTACCGGGTCGATCCCCCCAAAGTCCGGGGAACTGAAACCCGGGGCGATAAAATGCTCCGTGCCAGGCCGCCGCGGAAAATTGAAGTTGGAGAAGTTGGGTATTTTGAATCCGCCGGAGCTGAGTTCTCCAGCCAGCAATCCCACTAACGCGAGCCGCCACCATTGGCCGAGCCGGAAGGGCTGAAAAAGTTGCCGCTTGGTATGTTCAAAGGCCGGATTAATCGCATCGACAGCGGAGAATCGCAAGGGTACACCTCTGCACGGTGGAATGGGGACGAAGGTACTGCAAACCGCGTAGCGGGTCAAATGAATTTTGCAAGTGAGCGCCAGCAAATTGACCTCGGCTCCCACTCGCTCGGCAGGTAATTACTGACACCGAGCTATATGGAACGGGTGAGCAAAATCCCGCTTGAAGAAAGTAGAGAAAAGTAGAGACAGGGAACAGGACTCCGCGCTCTCCGCGGCCGTTCTCCGCGCCCTCCGCGATTCAAGGCTGAACAGCCGCGATCGCCGTCCCGGCCAGCCACAAGTCGAATTCCTTCAGCGCCAGCTCACACTGCAACCGGTGCCGCTCTTTCCTGTCACGGATTTTCTTCTCCAGAGCCGGCAAAAGATCGAACGTAATGTTCGCCGGCTGGAAAGTCTTCGTCTCCGCATGAGTCACATAATGGGTAAGCGATCCAAACGCGGAAGCCCGTGGCGGAGGCGCAATCTCATCACCAACCGCCAGCGCCGCCGCATGCATCCCCGCCATCAGTCCAGTGGCAATCGATTCCACGTAACCTTCCACGCCGCAAATCTGCCCCGCAAACAAAATCCGCGGATGCGCTTTCATCTGCAGCGTCTCCCGCAGCAACGCCGGCGAATTGATGTAGGTGTTGCGATGAATCTGCCCGAAGCGCAGGAACCGCGCGTTCTCCAACCCAGGAATTAGTCGCAACACTCGCGCCTGCTCGCCAAACTTCAAATGATTCTGAAATCCCACCAGGTTGTAGGAATCCGCGCGCAAATTTTCCTGCCGCAACTGCACTACCGCATATGGCATTCGTCCCGTACGCGGATCTTTCAACCCCACCGGCTTCATCGGACCAAAGCGCAGCGTATCGCGCCCGCGCCGCGCGATTTCTTCAATCGGCAGGCAGCTTTCGAAGTAATTCAATTTCTCCCAATCGCGCTCTTCCACAGACTGCGCGGCCAACAGCGCGTCATAGAACCGGCCGTAATCATCTGCCGTCATCGGACAATTAATGTAATCCGCCGACCCTTTGTCATACCGCGCCGCCAAGTACACGCGCGACATGTCAATCGAATCCGCCTCCACAATCGGACTGATCGAATCGTAAAAATACAAATGTGGATTCGCCGTTGAGGGATCAGCGCTAAGCCGCGCAATCTCCCGCGCCAGCGCTTCCGAAGTCAAAGGCCCAGTCGCGATAACGGTAATCTCCCCATCCGACTCATCAACGAAACTCACTTCTTCGCGCCGCACCGTAATCGCTGGCTCGCGCGAAATCGCCTCCGTCACCTTCGCCGCAAAAACCACTCGATCCACGGCCAGTGCATGCCCCGCCGGAACCGCACACTCCCGCGCAATCTGCAACAGCAGCGAGCCCGCTCTCCGCATTTCTTCCTTCAATAACCAAGGCGCGGTATTCTCGCTATCGGACTTCAGCGAATTCGAGCACACCAACTCCGCGAAATCCGTCGTCTGGTGCGCCGGTGTCGATCGCATTGGCCGCATCTCAAACAACTCCACGGCCACACCGCGCCGCGCACACTGCCACGCTGCTTCCGCTCCCGCCAGCCCCGCGCCAATAATTTTGACCATAGCTTTCAAGATGCGTCGCTCACAACGCTGCCCACCCCACTCCGCAATCAGCGCGCGAAACTCGCGCGTCGTTCCAAAACCATCCCGCTTCAGGTCCGCCTCTTCGATTACACAAAGATCCAACTCGCGCCCGAACTCCCCTAATTCGCGGATCAGAGTCCGAGCAGCGCCACATCATCAACCGTCTCAGGATGAATCAGGAGCATCCGCAGGAAGAATACATCAGCAGCAACGTCTGCATCTGCCACATTCGCAGTAGTTGACTCTCACCGAAGCCCTATTTCTCGCTGATCGGCGTTGCCTGGCTGGCCACACATACCCCAACTGTCCCCGCGGCGCATCCACGTACCCATGAAGCGCCCGTTGTGCACATACTCCTTGCCGTTTCCTACGCCCGATGAAGCGCTTCAGCTTACTTTGACAAGGGCGAGGCCCCGGCCGCGACCAGCATCCAACTCCCCTTTTTATTCACCCAGGTGTCAATAAAACGCGATTGGCTCGGCAGGACCTTTCCATCTTTCACACTTATTTCGCGATAGATCCCAACTACGATGGCGGTGCTGTTGAAGATGCGCACTGTTGTAGCTCCTGCCACGATCTGCCGCGGATGCGAGTCCGCCCGCCGCACCCTGGACAGGCATTCCCCCTTCGTCGCTAATCTGCCGTCTTCGATATACACCAGGGCATCATCGAAAATCCGTTCCAGCGCGCGATTATCGTTGCGCGATTCCGCGTCAGACCACGCCTGTTCCCGCGCAAGAACGGCTGTCGTAGCGCCGCCCTTGCCACCTTCCTGTGCCGGGGCACTAAGTAACATCGCGCAGACGAGGACCGCCAACCAGCCTGTCGTTCTCATAAGAATCGCCCGGATGCCGCAAATCCCTGGCCACGCAGAACACCGTGCGCGCACCCTAGTTGCCGGCAAAACTTACCATGCTGGCAATCGAGACCCACTGCCCATTCTTGTAGAGCCAGGTGTCCACGAAACGCTCCCGCCGCGTGTAGGGCTTGTCACGTTCTACACCCTTCGTCCGAAAATTGCCGCTCACGATTGCGGTATCGCCATGCAGATGCACCACCATCGATTCCGTCAAAATCTGTAGTGCGGTGGATGTCTTCACGTCCGCCAGAACTTCCGCTTTGGTCAGCACCTTGCCTTCGGATGTGACGCAGACGAATCCGTCGTCAAGAATCGATGCCAGCGCTTTTGGATCCCTGATCGTGTACGCTTGGGCCCACACATGCTCCATGGCAACAATTTTCGATTCCGCGTCGGCATCGAAACCGGCCTGTGCGTAGCCTGCCGATGTCCCTGCCCAAGCCAATAGCGAAATCAAAATCAGCGTCCTCACTCCACACACACCCTTTACTCAGTACTATCGGCCAGGGGCGTTTTCTTCTTGAGCGCTCGCTCTCGCTCCTCTGCACGAAACCACCCAATCTGCGATGATGAACACGAACAAGCTTACGATCTCGGAGGATTCAATGGCACGCATCAGCCTGATCAGCTCAGAAGACGCAAGTCCTGAAGTGAAGGAGATTTACGAGAAGGCGCTTCGCGGCAAGCCCGGCAACGTGCAGAAAGCGCTCGCTCACCGCCCCGAGATGCTCAAGAATTTTCTACCCTTCTATGCCAGCGTGGGACGCTCCCTCGACCGCAAGCTGTACGAACTCATTTACCTGCGCGTCTCGTTGATCAACGAGTGTCATTATTGTTCGCAGCACCACGTCGCATCGTCGAAGCGGGCCGGCCTGACCGCTGAAGACTGGACCGCGCTGAAGTCAGGAAACTATTCGCGCTTCACAGCGAAAGAGCGCGCAGCCCTGGATTACATCGAGAAGCTGACCCGAGCTCCGCACCAAATTAAAGAAGCGGACTTCGACGAGCTGAAAAAACATTTCTCCGAGCCGGAGATCGTCGACATTCACATGCTCGCCGGCCTGGCCAATCTAACCAACCGCGTGACCGACCCGCTAGGCCTGGAACTGGAATTCCCGGAAGAAAAAATCTAGGGCAGCCACGGATTCACGCGGATTTTCACGGATAAGACAAGAATTGATCGATCCGTGTTCATCCGTGTAAATCCGTGGCAAACGGGTTTACATAATTTCGCGCACATCCCCCACGCGCTTGGTGACTCGCTCGCGATCGAGATATTCCAGTAGAGGGATTGCATACTTGCGGGTCACCCCTGTCATCTCTTTGAACTTCGCGACATCGATCTTCGCCGACTTCGCTTTGTAGGCCGTCATCTGCCGCCGCAACTCCTCGAGCGCCGTGCGATGAAAAACCAATTCGTCCGAAACTTTGATGAGAACTTTCTCGCGCAGCAGCAGAGTCACGAGTTTCTGCGCCCGCACTTTGTCCACCTTGAGCCCTGCAATCACTTCCTGAAGCGAAGGCACTTTCAAACCCGCCGAGGCGAATGCGTCCTCGATCTTCTTTTTCGACTCGGACTCTTCATCTTTCATCGCCACGCCGCGTCCGGGCAGCCGCATTAGCTCCCCAACCACTTCTAGTTTCTTCTCGCGCGTCAGCATGGCGGCAGCCGTTTCGAACACTTCCGGAATCGCATCCACCTGCGTCCGCAACTCTTCCTTGCTGATTCCACCGACCAGAGGATTGTTCTTATGAAAATCAGAAACGTTGCTTACGATGTGCACCTTAAGAGCTTCTAGCGCAGGCCCATGCAGGAGCAACTCTCCAGCACGCACTACGTCTCCCGTCCGAAGAGCCTGAGCCAGTCGCGTGTCGATTACGTTCTTCGTCCAGCCAGTCTCAGCGACCAGTCGCGACATCGATACTCCCGCACGACCCCTCCGCGCAATCCGCGCACGCAAAATCGCTTCCGCATCGCCGCCGGACAGAGTATTCAGAAAGTCGCCATGGCCGGGCATGCGCAGAATCGGCGTAGCGTCGAGTACAACTCCGCCACCAATCGTCACCACCGGCGAAAATTGCCGGATGATAAACCGGTCCCCGGGCAGAAGCAGAGCCGCCTCTGGCAGTTTCAGCCGCGCAAACGCCTCCTCGCCGGGTCCGATCTGTTTCGCTTCTTGCAGTACAACCTCAGCCACAGCTTCCATCGCGTACGAATGAAAATGCACCCGCGCGCGGTTCTTCAAAGGCCGCGGCGCCGAAGACAACAAGCGCAATCGCACATCAGCGCGCCGCGTAACCTCGAACGTTGCCGGAGGCGTCAAACTCATGCCGCGCGACAAGTCTTCCGTGCTCGCGCCCGCAATGTTCAACGCAGTCCTCTGGCCCGCGACCGCCGACTCCGCGGATTGCCCATGCACCTGCACGCCGCGCACGCGCACACGCTGCCCCGTCGGGAAAACTTCCATTTCATCTTCGCGGCGAATCGTCCCCGCCACCAGCGTGCCAGTCACCACCGTGCCAAAACCCTTCATCGTAAAAACGCGATCGATCGGGAGTCGCGCGATCGCATGCGAATCCCTCGGCTGCACTTCGGCCGCAGCTGCAACAATCGCCCGCTTCAGCTCTTCCAATCCCGCACCGGTCAAGGAGCTCACAGCGACAATCGAATTTGAGTCGTTCAAGGATTTTGGGTTGTTCAAGGACTTTGGGTTATCTAAAAATGTCCCGCGCAGAAATTCTTCTACCTCCAACCGCACCACCTCGAGCGTCTCCGCATCCACTGCATCGGATTTCGTCAGCACCGTAATTCCGCGCTGCACTCCGAGCAGTTGCAGAATGTCAAAATGTTCCCGTGTCTGCGGCATGATCGCTTCATCCGCTGCAATCACCAGCAGCACCAGGTCGATGCCGCCCACGCCAGCCAGCATGTTGCGCACGAAACGCTCGTGCCCGGGAACATCGACAAAGCCCAGCCGCAGCGTCTCGCCATTCTTTGCTGGGTCATTCCTTGCCCCGTCATTCTTTGCCGCGTCACCCCCGGCAGGCAGATCCATGTGCGCGAAACCGAGGTCAATGGTGATGCCCCGCCGCTTCTCTTCTTCGAGGCGATCGGCGTCGATCCCGGTCAGCGCCTTCACCAGCGCCGTCTTCCCGTGGTCAATGTGCCCCGCCGTCCCTACAATGATCGATTTCATCTGGCTGGCATCTTACCGGAAACGACAAAATGGAGCGGCGGACGCCTCGTCCGCCCGGGCGGCCGAAGCGCGGCCGTGGCGCACCCCGGACGAATGCGTCCGGGGCTCCACGAGCGTGCTTCAATCTTTTCAATAGCTTCTGGATAAGTTCAACAAGTTACAAACTATTTCAACGACTTACAAAGAATTTCGCATTAGAGGCGATTTAAGCCCCACGAAATTCTCGGACGACCTTGGACGCCACCCAAGCAATCCGAAGCGCACAGGAGCCAATTCTGTGCGTTCCAGAGGCATCCTGCATGTGAGCCAGGCCGGGCAAATCGGCTTGCCATCCACAGCCCGGACCTGTTTTCAACAACTTGCAAATCGCGCGATGAAAACAAAGGGGTTCGCGCCCTCACTCGCGCATTTGAATTGCCATTGAGCAATAGCTACTAGATAAGTCGTTGAAAACACTCGTCTGCAGGCCGCCGGTCACCTGTCGTTTGCGAAAAACGGAGACTTCGAGCGTATTTGCCAACGGCCAACGGCGAACGACCAACGACTTGCTACAATAGAACTTCCCCATGACCACCTCCATGACCCCTGCCTTTTCTGCCGAGACCATCCGGCAGCACGGCCTCACTTCCGGCGAATACGAAAAGATTAAACAGCTTCTTGGCGAGCGCGAGCCTACGCTCACCGAACTCGGCATCTTCAGCGTGATGTGGAGCGAGCACTGTTCCTACAAATCTTCGCGCGTGCATCTGAAGCGCCTGCCCACGCGCAGCAAGCGTGTGCTGCAAGGTCCCGGAGAGAACGCCGGCATCATCGACATCGGTGACGGCTGGGCCTGCGCTTTCAAAATCGAGTCGCACAATCACCCAAGCTTCATCGAGCCATTTCAAGGCGCAACCACAGGCGTCGGTGGAATCCTGCGCGACATCTTCACCATGGGCGCAAGGCCGGTGGCGGTGATGGACTCGCTAAGGTTCGGCCCGATTACAAGCGCTACTACGAAACATGGAGCCCCGGACGCATTCATCCGGGGGCAAGAGGAAAATGGTGACGCACGGACGAATGCGTCCGCCCCTACGCAAGCTGAGATTCATCGCAACCACTCCATCCTCGAAGGCGTGGTCGGCGGCGTCGCATCCTACGGCAACTGCTTCGGCGTGCCAAATCTCGGCGGTGAAACTAAGTTCGAGCCCTGCTACTCCGGCAACCCGTTAGTGAATGCATTCGCCATGGGCCTAGTTCGCAAAAATGAAATTTTTTACGCGCGCGCCGCCGGCGAAGGCAATCCGGTAATTTACGTTGGCGCCAAGACTGGACGCGACGGCATTCACGGCGCAACCATGGCCAGCGAAGAATTCAGCGAAGCTTCGGAGGCGAAGCGCCCGAACGTGCAGGTCGGCGATCCGTTCCTCGAGAAGCTCTTGCTCGAAGCTTGCCTCGAAGCCATGCAGACTGGAGCGATCGTCGGCATTCAAGACATGGGCGCGGCTGGTCTCACTTGCTCAACTTGCGAGATGGGCGCGCGCGGCAGCGTCGGCGTCGAGATCGAACTGGATCGCGTGCCGCAGCGCGAGACTGGCATGAGTGCATACGAAATCATGCTGAGCGAATCGCAAGAGCGCATGCTGCTGGTCGCTGAGAAAGGCCGCGAGCACGAAGTATTCCGCGTTTTTGAAAAGTGGGGACTCGATGCGGTTGAAGTCGGCAAGGTCACGAGCGACAACAAGTTGCGCGTGCTTCACCACGGCGAGGTTGTAGCCGAAATTTCCAATCAGGCGCTTACAGACGATGCCCCGGTCTACAAACGTCCGCTGGAGCGATGGGAACCGCCTGTGCCGCGCGAGATGCCGGAACACGTTGGGCTCAACAGCGGCAACGACTTTACGCAAAGTCTGCGGCAGCTTCTCGCAAGCCCAAACATCTGCGGCAAGCGCTGGGTGTGGCAGCAATACGATCACATGGTGCAGACCAACACCGTCGAAGCGCCGGGCGCGGGAGATGCAGGCGTGATTCGCATTAAGAATTCGAATGCTGACTCGCCGCAGCGCGGCCTTGCGATGGCGCTCGATGGCAATGGACGCTGGTGCTATCTCGATCCGCGGCTAGGCGCGATGCACGCGGTCGCCGAGGCCGCGCGAAAAGTCGCTTGTTCGGGAGCAACTCCCGTGGGCGCAACCAATTGCCTCAACTTCGGCAACCCTGAGAAACCGCACATCATGTGGCAGTTCTCGCAGACCATCGATGGCATCACGAAAGCCTGCGAGGAATTGGAGATTCCCATCACCGGCGGCAACGTCAGCTTTTACAACGAAACGCTGGGTGAAGGAATTTATCCCACGCCTGTGCTCGGAGTGGTGGGCATGCTCGACGACGTCAGCAAATCTGCGAAGATGTATTTCGCTGCGCCCGGATGCACGATCATGCTATTGCGCGGCGGCGAAGCAGCCGATATCACCGACGTAGAAAGTGAATTTGGATCGTCGGAATACGCGAAAGAAATTTTGGGAGCGCTGTGGGGATATCCTCCGGAACTCGATCTGGAAAAAGAAGCCGCGTTGCAGAAGGCAGTCATCGAATTGATTCAGCAGGGCTTGGTGGATTCCGTGCATGACTGCTCGGACGGCGGATTAGCGGTCGCGCTGGCGGAAAAAGCGTTCGCGAAGGGCGTGGGTGCGCGCGTCAATCTCGCTTCGAACGGGCTTCCTGCGGAATTCGCGCTGTTTGGCGAAGATGCGAGCCGCATCATGCTCTCTTGCGACCCGGCCAACGTTTCGCGAATCCAACAGATAGCGGAGGAGCACGGAATCGCCGCAGATGTTTTGGGAGAAACGATTCCGGAGCGGCTGGAAATTTCTTTGGATGGACAAGTGGTTGTGTCGGCGGCGGTTGCGGATTTGTATCAGGCTTACGAGTCTGCGCTGGAATCTAGTTTGCGGACTGATACGGAGTTGGTGAGCGCTGATTAAAAGCTTGGATCGCGGAGTTTGCGGAGAACTGCCGCGGAGTTCGCAGAGAACCTAGGGGCTAAGGGCTAAGGGCTAAATGCTGACTTCTGACAAATTTCACGACGAGTGCGGAGTGGTGGCGATCTTCGCGCATCCTGAGGCGGAGAAGCTTGCTTACCTCGGACTGCATGCGTTGCAGCATCGCGGGCAGGAGTCGGCGGGGATTGTCACCTCCGACGGCCTGACTTCGCGCGTGCACAAGTCGATGGGACTGGTCGCCGACATCTTTACCGAAGAAGTGCTCTCGAAGATTCGGGGCACGCTCGCCATTGGGCACACGCGCTACTCGACCGCCGGCGACTCAGCGCTTTTGAATGCTCAGCCGATTCTCGTGCAGTCGAATAAAGGTTCGATCGCGGTCGCGCATAACGGCAATCTGATCAACGCGCAAGAAGTTCGCGGGCGACTGGAACGCCAGGGATCGATTTTTCAGACAAATAGCGATACCGAAGTGATCGTGCATCTGATTGCGCTTTCGCGGGAACATACTTTGCCCGAAGCGATTGCCGACGCGCTGCGGCGCGTGGAAGGCGCGTTTTCTCTGGTGGTGATGAGTCCCGACCGCGTTATCGCGGCACGCGATCCGCGCGGCTTCCGGCCGCTGGCCATGGGACGCATTCCGGCGCTGGGTGGAGAAAACAAAGACGGTCAGAAGCGCGACACCATCGTCTTCGCCTCGGAAACTTGCGCCTTCGATCTGATCGGCGCGACTTATGAGCGCGATGTGAAACCCGGCGAGTTGATCGTGGTTGGGCCGGAAGGCATCAGTTCGCGTTTTTATTCGACGGCCGCGCCGCAATCAAGTTGCATCTTCGAGCACGTTTATTTTTCGCGCCCTGACAGCGTGGTATTCGGCCGCGCAGTGCAGGCTAGCCGCGAAGAGTTAGGCCGGCAGTTGGCGCGCGAAGCGCCGGTGGAGGCCGACCTCGTAGTCCCTGTGCCAGATTCTGGAGTGACCGCCGCCGTTGGCTTCGCGGCCGAGAGCGGCATTCCATTTCGCTTTGGCCTGATTCGCAATCACTATGTGGGCCGCACGTTTATCGAGCCCAGCCAGAGCGTGCGCGATTTCGGAGTCAAGCTCAAGTTGAATCCGGTGCGTTCGCTGCTCGAAGGCAAGCGCGTGGTGCTGATCGACGATTCGATTGTGCGCGGCACCACCAGCCGCAAGATCGTGCGCATGATTCGCAGCGCGGGCGCAAAAGAAGTTCACATGCGCATTTCGTGCCCACCCACGATTTCTCCGTGCTACTACGGGGTGGACACGCCTTCGAAAAATCAATTGATCGCCGCGAATAAATCGGTCGACGAGATTCGCGAATACATTCGCGCCGACTCACTTGCCTATCTCTCACTCGAGGGACTCAAGAAGGCATGCGGCGAGGGTGAGAAAACTTCTTATTGCTCGGCTTGCTACACGGGCAAGTATCCTACGAGCATTGTGGACGTGGAAGAGATTCTGCCGGCCAGCGTCCAGCCTTAAGGCTCCGTTGGCACGAAAGTTCTGCGATCAAACCCAAGGGAAACGTTTCTGCTCGTGGAGTGGCGGACGCCCTCGTCCGCCCGGCGGCGATAATTTCGGTGGGTAGAGTTTGGGTGCTGCTCCCCGGACGAGGGCGTCCGGGGCTCCAGTCCTGGTTATGGGGACTTTCTTGCTTGCACTACACGCGGAATCGATTGAAGATCGGGCCTGATCGAAATTTCGTTCCAATCGCGCAATAAACTTCTTACTTCCTCAGCAATTGTCCCGCTGATTTCCATGATCAGCCAGCCGCCGGGCTTGAGTGCGGCATGGGCTTGCGGAATCAGACGCTCGATCACCTCAACTCCTCCGGGACCGGCGAAGACTGCGTTGCGCGGCTCGAATTTGCGGACTTCGAGCTGAACATCGTCTGCTTCCGATTCGCCGACGTACGGCGGATTGGAGACGATGAAATCGAAGGAATCGTTTTCAAAGCCCGCAAGCAAGTCACCTTCGCGAAATTGAATGCGGCTTTCGAGTTGATTGCGGACGGCGTTGATGCGGGCGATTTCGAGCGCGGCGGCGGAAATGTCCGTGGCGTAGATTTCCGCGTCTTTCAATTCTTTCGCGAGAGCGAAAGCAATGCAACCAGAGCCGGTACCCACGTCGACAATCCGGCTCCCGCTTTCCGGCTTCTGGCTTCCGTCCGCCGGATGCCGGACGCCGGACGCCGGCGCTTGCAATTCCAGCACAGTTTCGATCACATGTTCGGTCTCCGGGCGCGGAATCAGCACCGCTGGCGTGACGATGAGATCCATGCCCCAGAATTCCTGGTGGCCGGTGATGTACTGCGCTGGAACGCCGCGGGAACGCTCGGCGAGGGCATAGTCGTAGCGAACGATTTCATCCTGAGTGAGTACGCGCTCTGGGTGGGCAAAAAAATAGGCGCGGTCGCAATCGAGAGTGAAGGTCAACAGCAATTCCGCATTCATCCGCGGCGAGGGAACGTCGGCGGCAGTCAGGCGCGCGACCGCTCCGGCTAGAGCGTCTTTGAGTTGCGGCGGCACCTCACCATTTCAACACATCGTTGTGCAGCCGAGGTGAAGATCACACCGCGTGCAGATCAGGCGGCCGCCGCGTGCGGGTTGAGGCGCGCGAATTCAGCGTTCAGCACGGTGGCGAATGCCACCCAGGCGGCATAGGGAATGAATGCATTGGCGGCCGCTCGGTCTACTTTTCGCGCCGCAGTGATGTAAGACAAGATGGGTCCCTCGAGCGCGATGATGTCGGCCAGCGCGAGCCCGGGGCGATGTTCGCCAAAAAATAGCTTCGACCATTTGGCGTTGGCAGCGAGTTGCGACATCCATAGGCGCAGTGCGGTGTCGCGCTGGCGCGACGGAGCGGCGCTCCAGACGCGATATCCCGACCATGCCATCAAGGCGTAGAGAGTGGTCCAGACCACGGGAAAAACTTGATCCGGTGGAGTGAACTTGGGCTTGTTGAGCGAGCGGTACCAGGAGCTGCGAGCTCCGCTGCGGCTGTAGCGGGCGCCATACCAGGCGGCACCGGCAGTTGCCAGGCCGAAGCCTGCGAGGGCAAGTAATGAGCGCGTGTACTTCATGGGGCGAGAGGGCATGATGAGCTTCGGTGCCGGATTCGGGCGCGGGGTTGTTTCTCGCGTGGACGAACCTCGTATTCGCCCGTAAAATTTTCGCCCGTCAATGAGAACGGCCTTAGGACGTACGCGCGATTTCGTAACCTAAGTAGATCATCTGGCCGATGTGGTGCTGCATGTGGGCGGCACAAATGACCACGATGTCGATGCGCATTTTGGCGTCGCTGCCGACGCCTGAATATTCCGACGACCAATCTTCCGGCGATTGCGCGCGGATGGTTTGGAGAACCATCTGCAAAACGTCGTCGAAGTTTTTTAGGGCCTCATCTTTCGATGGAGGATTTGGATCGTGGAATTCGCGCGGGCGATCACGCACGTAGCCAGTCTTCGCAATCTGTGCACCGATGTAGTAATTCAGATTACCGGTGAGGTGCAGGACGAGGTGACCGAAACTGTTTCCGAACGGAAAAGGTTTTGACCAGAATTGGGCGTTTGTCAGGGGCGCGGCGAGCTCGCGGATTCTGGCTGCGTTGGCTGTGTAACGATCGGTGAGACAGTCGATGAGGATCGAGCAAACGTTCGACATCGGATTCCGGCCTTGAAACAAAATTAGAATTTGTCGCCAACAGTATAATGAACGAAGTAAGCCCAGGATAGTGGGAGGGCATGAAAACGACCCGGTACTTTCGCGAGCAAGTATTGCGCAAGAGACCTTACATCCGGGAAGAGTGGTGCGAGAGGATTCTGGCCAACCCCATTGACCGCGCAGTGCAACCGGACGGGCGAATCAGGTGGTGGGGAACGGTGCCAGAGTTCGGAAATCGCGCGCTGCGGGTCGTCACCTTGGCGGATGGTGAGACAGTGCACAATGCCTTCCCCGACCGGGATTTCGAGGCATCGTCGTGACGGATAGCTTATGAAACTGAACTATGACGGCGAAACTGACTCGCTGTACATCGACCTGAACTCGCGCCCTAGTGCCGACTCCAGAGAGATTCAAGACGGCGTGGTCATCGATGTGGATGCGAAGGGAAAGATCGTTGGAATTGACATCCAACACGCGTCCGAAATCCTGGACTTAGCCACACTCGAGACGGATTCTCTTCCTGCGGTTACCTTGCGACCAAGAACCTCGTCCCGGTAGGCTGCTCTTTTCCTTTTTATACAGCCGCCGTAGCTTCCTGCTTTAATTTTTCTGCCTGATAGTGCGTGGTCAGCGCTTCGATCAGTGGCTGGAGCTTGCCGTCCATCACTTGTTCGAGTTGGTGGATGGTAAATCCGATGCGGTGGTCGGTGAGGCGGTTTTGCGGGAAGTTGTAGGTGCGAATTTTCTCGCTGCGGTCGCCGGAACCCACCATGGCTTTGCGCTCTTTGGCCAGCGCTGACTGCTGTTTTTCCATTTCGATTTCGTAGAGGCGGGAGCGCAGCACGCGCATGCCTTTCTCGCGGTTCTTGATCTGCGACTTTTCGTCTTGGCAGCTGACGACCGTGTTCGTCGGAATATGCGTTATGCGCACGGCGGAGTACGTCGTATTGACCGACTGCCCGCCCGGACCTGAGGAGCAGAACGTATCAATGCGAAGATCTTTGGCTTCGATCTTGATGTCGACATCTTCGGCTTCGGGCAGCACCGCGACGGTGACGGCGGAGGTGTGGACGCGCCCCTGCTGCTCGGTGGCGGGAACGCGCTGCACGCGATGCGTGCCGCTTTCATACTTGAGCTGGGAAAAGACGTGTTTCCCTTCGATGATGGCGATGACTTCTTTCAGGCCTCCCGCCGACGAATCCGAGGAAGAGAGGATTTCGACCTTCCAGCGCTGGTTTTCGGCGTAACGCGTGTACATGCGGAAGATTTCGGCGGCGAACAGAGTGGCTTCGTCTCCGCCGGTGCCGGCGCGAATTTCGAGAATAATATTCTTCTCGTCGTTCGGATCTTTGGGCAGCAGCAGGACTTTCAATTCTTCTTCGACGGTGGTGACGCGGGGCTCCAGCTTCGCGAGTTCTTCCTGAGCGTACGCGCGCATGTCAGGATCTTTCTCGTCGGCGAGCATGGCCTTGCTCTCGGCGATGCCGCGGGTGAGATCTTTGTACTCACGATACTTCTCGACGATGGGCGCGATTTCGGCGTGGGCCTTGGCAGTCTTCTGGTATCGCGCCGAATCGTTGACGATATCGGGCGAGGCGAGAGCGTTGGTGAGCTCTTCGTAGCGGGCTTCAGTTTGGTCTAGTCTTTCAAACATGGAAATCGTCGTTGGTCGTTGGTCGTTCGTCGTTGGTCGTTCGCTTCATGCGGCTTTCTCGCTCATCGAGTTGATCAGTCCGCTCAGGGCACGGCCCACTCCCTCGGCTAACGTCAGCAGCTGTCGCGCTTCTTCCTGACGGACATATTGTAATTCCTCGGAGATCAACAGTTGGGTTTGAAGTTCCAAAAGTGATCCCCGCGCGTGCAACAAGAAATGGACGAATTCTTTGTCGGAGCGGTGACCCTTGCCTTCTGCGATGTTGCTGGGTACGGATACCGCTGCGCGGCGAATCTGCTGAGTTAATCCGTACAGCTCATGCTTCGGGAAGGCCGATGTACTCTTGTAGATCTCCGCTGTCAGTTTCATCGCTTCTTGCCAGACTCTTAGATCCCGAAAAGATGATGCACCCATGTGATACCTCCGGGATGTACCCTACGGGATCGTCTGCCAACATGTATGTGACGGATGACCAACGAAGAGGGCCAACGACGAACGACCAATGACGGCTCCTACGCAATCACCAACTCGCCGCCCTGCTCTTTTTCGAGAACCATGGCGTGATCGAGCGCGGTGATGGCGCATTGCGCCATTTCGTCCGATGGAGGTTGCGTGGTGATGCGCTGCAGCCATAGGCCGGGAGCGGTCATCAGCGCAAAGAGCGAGCCGCGATGCTTGGCGGCGAAGCGGATGATTTCGTAAGACACGCCCGCGATGAGCGGCAGCAGCGCGATGCGCGACGCGAAGCGCGCCCAGAACGTGGTGAACGGAACCAGCATGTAGAAGCCGATCGAGATCAGCATCACGGTCATCAGAAAACTGGTGCCGCAGCGCGGATGGAACGTGGAATACTTCTGCACAGTCGCGGTTTCGAGCGGGTCTCCGTTCTCGAAGGCGAATACGGTTTTGTGCTCGGCTCCGTGATACTGGTAGACGCGGCGAATGTCGGGGAACAGCGAAACTCCCCAGATGAACAGCAGGAACAGGATCAGGCGTACCGCGCCGTCAACCAAGTTGAAGGCGATCTGGCCGCCCAGCGCGGGATTCGCCTTCTTGAGTTCGGTGGCCGCGAGCAGCGGCAGGTATTTGTACATGAAGATGAAGAAGGCCAGCGAGATGATTACGTTGACTGCGGCCAGCCAACCGCTGATGGTCGCGGCTTTTTCGCGGGACTTGACCTTACCTGATCCTGCAGTGGCAGTTTCCGCTTCGCTTCGCTTCAGCGGGACGGGTGAGGCACCCGTCTCTACATGAGCATCGCTTTGCATTACGTCTTCGATTGCGACGTTGGCCGAGAAGCGTAGCGCGCGGTAGCCTAGCGACATCGCGTAGCCTAACGTCATCACTCCGCGGACGATGGGCCATGCCATCCATTTATGTTTTTCTGAGGGACGCGCGAGCGGCTCGCTCATGGTGACGACTTCGCCCGAGGGCTTGCGGCAAGCGATTGCCCAGGCGTGCGGTGAGCGCATCATCACGCCCTCGAGCACGGCTTGCCCGCCGACCAGGGTTTCTTCGCCACTTTCAAGCGCGGGCAAAAGCTGCACGGCCACAAGGAAACGCACGAAATTTCGCAGAGAATGCACAGTGATTGGATGCTCCAGGCGCGGAAACGCACCAGGTACTAGGTTACCACAGGGGCAGCGGCGTTCCTGCACTGGCTGGGGCGAGCCAAGCTGTAGCGATTGCAGGATTTATCCGGAGGTTGACCCAGCGGAAGCGCTCCAGACGGCTGATCCGGCAAGTTTCGGCATCCGATCACTTTCGTTTATTCTCGGGGAAAGTGCATTGAACAGCATGCGAAACTTTGCCGAAACTTGCGAGGCTATCGCCGCTACGACCAAGAAGCTGCGGAAGACCGCTATCGTTGCCGACTATTTGAAGTTGCGCACTATCGACGAGGGCGCCATCTCGGCTGTGTTTCTTTCCGGCAAAGCGTTTCCGGCGTGGGAGGAAACTACGCTGCAAGTCGGCGGAGCGCTTTTGTCGCGCGTGGTGGCCGATCTTTCTGGAAAAGATGAGGCTGCGCTCACGGCTGCGTATCGCAAGCACGGCGACTTGGGAGCGGTGGCTGGAGAGTTGCTGCCTGAAAGATCCGGCCAAGGCTTGGGCGTTCTTGAGGTCGGCAAGATGTTGCGTGAGATCGCGGCGGCGCGCGGTCCGGCGGCGAAGTCGGCGCTGGCTCGCGATTTGCTGGCGCGGGCGACGCCTCTCGAAGCCAAATACATTGTGAAGATCATGACCGGCGATCTGCGGATTGGGCTGAAAGAAAGCTTGGTCGAGGAGGCCATTGCTCAGGCTTACAGCGGCGGGCCGTCGGGTTCCTTGAAAGATGTACAGCGCGCGAACATGCTGCTGGGGGATATCGGCGAGACGCTGCGGTTGGCGGTCTTGGGCAAGCTGACCGAGGCGAAGATGCGGTTGTTTCATCCCATCGGATTCATGTTGGCGAGTCCGATTGAATCGCCGGAGGAAGGGCTAAGTTATTTCGCCGAAGCCGCGGTGGAAGACAAGTACGACGGCATTCGCGCGCAGGCGCATGTCGCGGATGGCGAGGTCAAATTCTTTTCGCGCACACGGGACGAGATCACCGAATCTTTTCCGGAATTGCCTGACGCGCTGCGCGGATTGCCCCAGGATGCGATACTCGATGGCGAAATTGTGGCGTGGGAGCAGGCGGGGCGGGCGCGTCCGTTTAGCGTGCTGCAGCAACGGCTGGGGCGGAAGAAAGTTAGCGATCGCATGCTGCGCGAGGTTCCTGTTGCTTACCTGGTGTTCGATGTTCTTTACGCGGGAGGGGAGCTGCTGATTGATCGGCCGCTGCGGGAGCGGGCGCGCATTTTGGATGAGTTGCTCGCCGAGAAAAACCTTCACCACGGGGTACACGGGGGAACACGGGGTAAAGCTGGATCGCAGGCAAGACTGACATTTGAAAGTGAGCAGGAACTTTCTGCAGCTCGCATCGTCCGCGCGCCGGTTTTTCGCGCCGATTCGCCGGAGGAACTTGAAGAACTTTTTGCGGCCGCGCAGGCTCGGGGCAATGAGGGTTTGATGATTAAAGACCTCGACTCGACTTACACGCCTGGGAAGCGCGGCAAGTCTTGGCTGAAGATGAAACGCGAACTGGCCACGCTGGATGTGGTCGTGACCGCGGTCGAGTACGGTCACGGCAAGCGCGTCGGCGTGCTCAGTGACTACACGTTTGCCGTGTGGGATACCGATACAAATAAAGACAGGCTCGTCAATATCGGCAAAGCGTATTCAGGACTGACAGACGTTGAGATCGCCGAAATGACGAAGTGGTTTCTCGATCACACGATTGAGGATCAAGGCTTCCGGCGCACGGTCGAGCCGAAAATTGTGCTCGAAGTCGCATTCAATAACATGATGCGGTCAGACCGGCACGACAGCGGATACGCGCTACGCTTCCCAAGAATCGTGCGGCTGCGCCCGGATAAATCCCCAGACGAGGCGGACACGATTGAGCGGGTGCGGGAGATTTACTCCACGCAATCCGGTCCGTAGCCGGCCCCTCGAGCCTTGTTCGCGCAAATTCAGTTCGCGCAGTCTAGTTCGCCGTAATCTAAGGGGTCACCTCAAACACTGTGCCGTAGCCGTAAGCGCCGCCGTAGGCCGTTGTACCGTACAAATTGCCTTCCGCATCCATGACCAAGCCAGACCATGGGCTGAAGCCATTCCCACTCCCGGCAAAGTCATAAAGAATCGTCTCTGTACCCGCCGGAGTGAGCTTATACACTGTCCCCGCTCCCACACTGCCGCCATCGCGGGTCGTGCCGTAGAAGTTGCCTTTTGCATCCCTTATCAATCCGCTGAACGGACCGCTTCCATCCGCGCCGCCGGTGAAAGAGTGGATCACCGTCTCCGTGCCCGCCGCCGTCACCTTAAACACGGTTCCACAGCCGTCGCCGCAACCCGCGCCGAACGTTCCTCCGCCCACCGTTGTTCCGTACAAATTACCCTGCGCGTCCAGCAGCAAGCTGCCCTGCGGATCCGAGCCGTCAGCATTGCCGGTGAAACTGTAAAGCGCGGTTTTTGTGCCAGTGGAACTGAGCTTGAACACGGTCCCGCATCCAACCGGACAGTAGCTGCCGTTTACCAATCCACCGTAGGCGGTTGTGCCGTAGAGATTGCCCTCCGCATCGCGGACCAGGCCCGATGTAGGAAAGTTTCCGTCGGCGGCTCCGACACCAAAGCTGTAAAGCACCGTTTCCGTGCCCGCCTGGGTCACCTCAAAGACCGTCCCGCACCCGCCGTCGGGAACGCCGCAGCCCGTTCCCGTGCCGCCATAAAAAGTCGTGCCATACAGGTTACCTTCGTTGTCGAGAATCAGATTGTCCTCAGGTTCATTTCCATCCGCATAGCCCTTGAAACTGTAGAGTACTGTTTCCTTGCCCGTCGGCCCCAGTTTGAAGACTGTGCCCGCGTTGCTGCTTCCTCCAGCGGAGGTGGTGCCATAAAAGTTGCCCCTCTTATCCATGACGAGCCCGGCCCAGGGCCAATCTCCGTCATGCAAGCCGGGCTTGCCGGAGCCCACAAAGGGATGTACCAGCGTCTGCGTTCCCGATGGCGTCAGTTTAAACACGACACCGCAAGAGTCAGGAAGGGAGTAGCAGGTGTCCCCGCCTTCAAAGGTTGTGCCGTAGAGGTTGCCCTCAGAGTCCAGCACCACGCCGCCGTAAGGAGTCTTGCCATCGGTCGTGCCATTGAAACTGTAGAGCACAGTTCCCGTTTGAGCGGAAGCAATTACGCTGCCGAATAGCATAGCCGCAAGGGCGACTACGAAGAGTTGAATTTGATTGCGGGAGAAGATTGTGCGCTGGCTGGTCGCTGATTTCATGTTGTGCTCCATATATCTGTTTTCGGGAGACGGCTTGGGTCAATCCTGAATCATTGCTGACGGACAAGGGCCGAAACACCTCGCCGGATCACCGCTTCAAAGGAGGGAGGAAAGCGGAGCCAACAGCTTATGCCGCCGTGGAGATGGGGTCAAGTGAATTTTCGGTGAAATGTGAAGCAAACCAACCAGTTGACACTGGCTTGCCAGATGCCTAGCGTCGTAGGAATGGACGTGCCTCTCAATTCCGATCTGCAGACAAAGCTCAGTCGTCTCGCGGCCCAGCAGGGACGCGACAGCGCCGCCCTTGTCATCGAAGCTATCGAGCGCATGGTGAACTACGACGAGTGGTTTCTGCGCGAGGTAGACAAGGGCCTCGGCGCTGCCGACCGCGGCGAACTCATAGATCACACGGACGTACGGAAAATGATCGACGAGCGGTATCCGGGCTGATGCGTATTCGCTGGACGGACGCTGCCGTTCGCGATTTCACTAACATCTGCGATTACATCGACCAGCACCGAAGCGGCTCTGCCGCTCGCCGCGTCGCCGTGTCCATCCATTGAAGCATCGACTTGCTCGCGGAATTTCCGGAATATGGGAGAACTGGGCGAAACCCGAACACGCGGGAGCTCGTGTTCAGCGGCTTGCCATACCTTGCCGTTTATCGCATCCTCGGAGACACGGTTGAAATTGCCCGGATTTTTCACGGCGCTGGCGCCGCCACCAAAGCTGTAAAGCACGGTTTCTGTGCCCGCCTGGGTTACCTCAAAGACCGTCCCGCACCCGCCGTCGGGGACGCTGCAGTCCGTTCCTGTGCCGCCATAAAACGTGGTGCCATACAGGTTGCCTTCACCGTCCAGAATCAGATTGTCCTCAGGTTCATTTCCATCCGTGTAGCCCTTGAAACTGTAGAGTATTGTTTCCTTGCCCGTCGGCCCCACTTTGAAGACTGTGCCAGCGTTGCTGCTTGCGCCTGCGGTGCTTCCGCCGGACGAGGTGGTGCCATAAAGGTTGCCCTTCTTATCCATGACGAGCCCGGCCCAGGGCCAATCTCCGTCATGCAAGCCGGGCTTGCCGGAACCCACAAAGGGATGCACCAGCGTCTGCGTTCCAGAGGGCGTCAGTTTAAACACAACGCCGCAAGAGTCAGGAAGGGAGTAGCAGGTGTTCCCGCCTTCAAAGGTTGTGCCGTAAAGATTGCCCGCAGAGTCCAGCACCACGCCGCCGTAAGGAGTCTTTCCATCGGTCGTGCCATTGAAACTGTAGAGCACAGTTCCCGTTTGTGCTGAAGCAATTGCGCTGGCGAGGAGAATAGCCGCAAGGACGGCTGCGAAGGGTTGATTTCGATTGCAGGAGAAGATTGTGAGCTGGCTTGTCGCTGATTTCATGTTGCGCTCCACAAATCTATTTTTGGGAAACGGCTTGGGTCAATCCTGGTCATTCGTCACGGACAAAGGGCCGAAACTCTTCGCCGGATCACCGCTTCGAGGTTCAGTCTAAGGGGACATTTCTATCGAGTCCGACAGGGGACATTACCAAAGAGTTTCAACAGGGATATCTGCTTTGTGGCGGGCGCTCGCTAGCTGCTTCCCGCGCCTTGCCCGAAGCTTTTCCCCATCACTGTATCGAGCGCTTTTTCTAACTGGCCCTGGATGTCGATATCCTTATAGATAGCGAAGTTGGCGCGGTTTTCTTTTTCGTCGAAGCCGCTGGCGCGGCCCGCAACAATAATGATTGGAATGTTCGCGGTCGCTGGGTTCTGCTTCAGGGCAGTGATCAGTTCGCTGCCTGACATTTTCGGCATTTGCATGTCAGTGACAATGAGGTCAGGACGTACGCGCTCGAGAATCTGCAACGCTTCCACGCCATTGGTGGCCGACTCCACCGCGAATCCACGTTCTTCCAGAAATCGGCAGACGGTATAGCGGATGAGCATGGAGTCGTCGACGACCAGCGCTACAGCAGACATGAGAATGCACGTGCGCAATGCACGCCTCCAGCCTGCAGACTAACAGGGCATTTCCGCCGGGAACAAGCGTGATAGAGCAAGCGTGGTTACTTTAGTGGATAGGGGCCGGGACTTGCGCTTTACAACTCTTCGGCTTCGCTCTCGGTGCGTTCCTCGATGCTCATGTCTTTGAGTTCGCTGGACTCGAAGACTTCACGGCACTCGAGACATTCCACGAATTCAGCGTCTTCGTCGCGGCTCACGATTTGCACGCGCGGATGTTTGCAAGGTTGTTGGGCGGCTTTTTGAGGCTGCGGAAACGGCTTCGAGGTCATAAATACGGAAACGATACCCTCGTCGAATACGCAGAGGAACGGATTCGCGGGAATTTCCCGGTAATTCTAGCCCTGCTTTGCCACTTGTCAAGTGCTTCGACGTTGCAGTTGGGTAAATTTCTTCGCTTGCTTCAATCGCCCCGGCCATAACGCTGGGGATTGGCGAAATCCGACCAAAAGAATCGCCAAAGCTAAACCATTCAATCGCTGATAGTTACCATTCAATGCCGCCTTCCGCAACTAGCTGCAAGCACTTGCGTAATCTGGGGTCATGGACATAGAATGAATTACGACAGAAAAGGTCGGATTTCTCGCCACATCTTCTGGGAACCGATACTTAACTAGCTAAGATGCTCAAGTTAACCAAAAAAGCGGACTACGCACTGATGGCCATGAAACATCTGGCCGACCACGCTCACGAGGGAACTCGCAGTGCGAGTGCGAAAGATGTTGCGGATTCTTTCGGCATCCCTCCCGAGGCGCTGGCCAAGATTTTGCAGCGACTGGCCAAGGCAGGTCTGTTGCAATCGCAGCATGGGACCAACGGTGGTTATAGGTTGGCGCGAGCGGCGCATACGATTTCTGCCTTCGAAGTAATTCAGGCCATCGACGGGCCGCTGTTCATTACGTCTTGTGTGACCGTTCGCGGAGAGTGCGGGCAGAGCAACCGTTGCAACATTCGCGAACCGTTGCGAAAGGTGAATGACAGCATCGAAGCCGTGCTGAGGCGCATCAAGATCTCACACATGCGAGAAGAGCCGGAAACGGCTGCAAGCGCGGCTGCAAAGCCGGCTGAACTGGTAACGATTGTTTAGAAACTTAACGAGGTAGGAGACGCAATTATGAGCACGGATGTAAAGATCCCCCAGCAACTTCCGGTCACGCATCATGCCGTACCTCAGGGCGTGAAGCTGCCGATTTATATGGATAATCACGCCACCACGCCCATGGATCCGCGGGTGTTGGAGGAGATGCTGCCCTATTTCATGGAGAAGTTCGGCAATGCCGCCAGCCGTAATCACTCTTTCGGGTGGGCCGGTGAAGAGGGCGTGGAAACCGCTCGCGAGCGCATCGCCAAGCTGATCGGCGCGACCACCAAAGAAATTATTTTCACCTCAGGCGCTACCGAGAGCGACAACCTCGCCATCAAGGGCGTGGCCGAGATGTACCGTGAAAAGGGCAACCACATTATCACCGCGGTCACTGAGCACAAGGCTGTGCTCGATACCTGCAAGCGTCTTGAGAAGTATGGCTACCGCGTCACCTATCTGCCTGTGCAGAAAGATGGATTGGTCAACCTCGAAGACCTGAAGCGCGCCATGGATGACAAGACGATCCTGGTCACGATCATGGCCGCGAACAACGAGATTGGCGTGGTTCAGCCGCTCGCTGAAATCGGCAAGATGTGCCGCGAGCGCGGCATCATTTTTCATACCGATGCTACGCAGGCGGTGGGAAAGATTCCGATCGATGTGAACAAACAATTCATCGATCTGATGTCGATCTCGGGACATAAAATGTATGGGCCTAAGGGCGTTGGCGCGTTGTATGTTCGGCGAAAGAATCCTCGCGTACAGATTTCCGCGATCATTGATGGCGGCGGCCACGAGCGCGGCATGCGTTCTGGCACGCTCAACGTCGCCGGCATCGTTGGCTTAGGCAAGGCCTGCGCCATCGCATCGGAAGAAATGTCCCGCGAGGCAGTTCAGTTGGCTAGCCTGCGCGACCGCTTGCGCGACCGCATTATGAGCCGCCTCGATGAGACTTACATCAACGGCACGATGGAGCATCGGCTACCCGGCAACTTGAACATCAGCTTTGCCTATGTGGAAGGCGAATCGCTGCTGATGGGCATCAACGACATCGCAGTGTCGAGCGGTTCGGCATGCACCTCCGCGACGCTTGAGCCATCTTATGTATTGAAGGCTCTTGGCACCGGAGACGACTTGGCGCACAGTTCGATTCGCTTCGGCATTGGCCGCTTCAACACCGCGGCTGAAGTTGATTACGTGGCCGATCGCGTCATCGAAACGGTCGAGCGGCTGCGCGAGCTTTCTCCGCTCTACGAAATGGCGAAGGAAGGCATCAATCTGGCGGATGTGAAATGGGCTGGAGAAGCGCACTAGAAGCAAGGTTTCAAAGTTTCAGGGTTTCGCGTGGGACCGTGGAGCTGAGAGTCTTTTGAAACATTGAAACCTTCGAAACCTTGAAACTTTGAATTTGGAAACCTGGAGAAAAAAATGTCATATAGCGATAAAGTAATCGATCATTACAACAATCCGCGTAACGTCGGCTCCATGGATAAGAGCAGTGCCGACGTGGGCACTGGCTTGGTCGGCGCACCCGAGTGCGGCGACGTCATGAAGCTGCAGATCAAGGTCAACCGCGACACCAACGTTATTGAAGAAGCCAAGTTCAAGACGTTCGGCTGCGGCTCAGCGATCGCGTCGTCTTCGCTTGCCACCGAATGGGTCAAGGGCAAAACGGTGGATGAAGCCCTCACCATCAAGAACATGGATATCGTGAAGGAGCTGTCGCTTCCTCCGGTGAAGATCCATTGTTCGGTGCTGGCCGAGGACGCGATTCGCGCCGCGATCGGCGACTGGAAGAAGAAGCAGGAAGCCGCGAAGCCGGTAGCAGTCGAAGCGAGATAAAGCTTCGAGCCGCGAGCTTCGAGTCCCGAGCATGCTGGATGAAGCTGCTCTAAATTCGCTCGCTCACAGTTCAAGGCTCGTAGCCCACAGCTTAATTATGACAACTGCAATAGAACAATCCGGGCCAACCCCGCAAACCGCGCCGGCCAAGGGCATCCAGGTCACCGACAAAGCTCTGGTCAAGGTGCGCAGCGCCATGGCCAAGGAAGGCATCTCGCCTGAGCAGGGCGGATTGCGTCTGGGCGTGCAGGGCGGCGGCTGTTCCGGCCTAAGCTACAACATTCGCTTCGATACGCAGCCGCGCGAACGCGACCGCATCTTTCAGTACGGCGATGTTCGCGTTTTCGTCGACCCGAAGTCGTTCATTTATCTGCACGGCATGATTCTCGATTACCAGGAAACGCTGATGCAGCAGGGATTCGTCTTCGTGAATCCCCAGGCCACGAAGTCGTGCGGCTGTGGGACTTCGTTCTCGGCCTGAGCGAAGGAAGTCAACCGCCAAGGACGCCGAGTGCGCCGAGAATGAACCGGGGTTTGTTCCTTGGTTCTCCGCGTTCTCTACGAACTCGGCGGTAAAGTTTTTTAGGATCAGAATGTAATGACACAACCTCTCACCATGATCGGAGCGAAGCCCGCACCTCAGGAGACGCAATCCTGCTGGTCGTGCGGAACCATGCGCGCTGTGCACTTCTGCGAAGCCTGCGGCAAGGTTCAGCCCCCAGCGCCGGTGGATTATTTTTTGTTCTTCGGTCTGCCGCGCAAGTTGGATCTTGACTCCGCTGCCTTGGAGAAAGATTTTTACGAGCTGAGCCGCAAGTTGCATCCAGACCTCAACTCGCAGGCGGGCACTCAGGAGCAGGAATGGAGCCTGCAGCAGAGTTCACTGCTCAATGACGCTCATCGCACTTTGAAAGACCCGATTAAGCGTACGGAGTATTTGTTGAAGCTGGAGGGCGTCGAACTCGAGGAGCAATCGAAGACGGCGACCGATCAGGCGCGTTCCAGCGGGGAAGCCAAAAAGCAGATCGTTCCTCCGGACTTGCTGGAGGAAGTCTTCGAGTTGAACATGCAGCTCGAAGAACTTCGCATGCAGAAGAAGATGGGCGAAGACGATCCCGCGCTGATCGAAGAGATCGGGAGCCAGAAGCTGGAACTCGAAGAGAAGCAGGAATCGCTTCTTCGCGAGCTTCAAGGGTACTGGAAGATTTGGGATGGAATGATTCAGCGTGAGCAGAACGGCCAACCCGTCTCCGAGGAAGAGCGCAAGCAGCACCGCGACAAGATGGTCGACGTGCTGAACCGGCGTAACTACATCCGGAATCTGGTACGGGATGTGAGCGAGGTTTTGGAAAACTGAGTCCTTGATTGATCGGGCCATTGCGCGATTGAAGCGCGCACATTAATCGCCCAATCACTCAATCGCTCAATAACTAAATCACACAATGGCAACTGATCGCATCGTCGGCATCGACCTGGGCACCACGAATTCTCTCGTGGCCTTCATGCAAGGGGAGAGCCCTGTCGTGATCCCCGGCGACGATGGATCGAATCTTGTCCCTTCGGTTGTGGCGCTCGACGAGAACGATCAGCCGGTCATCGGCAATGCCGCCCGCAAATATCTCACCGAGACGCCGGAGCGCGCCGTCTACTCGATTAAACGCCTGATGGGGCGCGGGGTTGACGACATTCAGGACGAATTGAAGTTCTTCCCATTCCATCTCGCCGAAGATCTGCAGCCCGGCGAGGTGATCAGAATCAAGCTCGGGGATAAAACTTTCACTCCGCCGGAAATCTCCGCTCTCATACTTCGTCAACTCAAGCGCAACGCCGAGCGCTTCTTCGGAGCGCAGGTTACCAAGGCCGTCATCACGGTGCCCGCGTATTTCAACGACGCGCAGCGGCAGGCTACAAAAGACGCTGGACGCATAGCCGGCCTCGAAGTGCTGCGCCTGGTCAACGAACCTACAGCAGCGTCGCTGGCCTACGGCCTCGACAAAAAGCAAAACGGAGTCGTCGCGGTCTACGATCTCGGCGGCGGCACTTTCGACATTTCGATTCTCAAATTGCACGACGGCATCTTCGAAGTCATCTCCACCAACGGCGACACGCATCTCGGCGGAGACGACATCGACAACCTGCTGATCACCATCGCCCTCGACGACACTCTTGGAGATTTAGGTCTCGATCTACGCCGCAGCGGCGAAGCCGTGCAGGCTATTCGTAATGCTGTGATCGAGGCCAAGATTGCCCTTTCGTCGCAGCTCTCCGTGAAGCTCAATGTTGAGTTTCCCGGCGGCAAGCGCTACCTGCGCGAAGTCACGCGAGAACAGTTCGAAAAACTTATTCAGCCGATCATCGACCGAACTATCGGTCCCTGCAAGCAAGCCTTGAAGGATGCCGGACTCAAGCCCGAACAGATTGACGAGGTCGTTCTGGTCGGCGGGTCCACGCGCATTCCTAAAGTTCGCGCTCTCGTGAAGGAATTGTTTCATCGCGAGCCGCACACAGATCTGAATCCCGACGAAGTCGTAGCTCTCGGCGCGGCCGTGCAAGCCAACATTCTCGGCGGCGGCTCCGAGGCCACTGAGAACATGCTGCTGCTCGATGTCACACCGCTGTCGCTCGGTATCGAAGTCGCGGGAGGCGTTACCGATAAGATCATTCTGCGCAACTCAACCATCCCGGCGTCGGCTACGCAGTTTTACACCACGCAGGTTGACGGGCAGGCCAATGTCGCGATCCATGTGCTGCAAGGCGAGCGCGAACTCGCCAAAGATTGCCGTTCGCTGGCGCGCTTCGATCTGAAAGGCATTCCACCCATGGCCGCGGGAATGGCGCGCATCGAGGTGAAATTCCTCATCGACGCAAACGGAATCCTGCACGTCTCCGCGCGCGAACAGCGCAGCGGCAAAGAGGCGGAGATTCAAGTCCAGCCCAGCTACGGTCTTACCGATGAACAGGTCGAGAGTATGATCCTCGACTCTTTTGACAGCGCGGAAGAAGATTTCCGGCAGCGGCAGGTCATCGAAGCGCGCAATGAAGCCGACACTATCTTGGCCGCACTCGACAAAGGCAAGAAAAGTCCGGCGTGGGGTCATCTTACGACTGACGAAAAGAAGAAAATCGCGAAGATGGAGAAGGCTTTGATCGCGGTGAAGGCTGAGGACGATTACCAGGCGATCCGCAAAGCCATCGACGCGCTGAATCAAGGCACAACGCGCCTTGCCGAGTTAATGATGGACAGCGCCGTTTCCACCGCGCTAAAGGGTAAAACGATGGACGAAGCTGATATGGGCGAAGGGCCTACGGCTCCGCATCCCATGGCCAAAGCAGAGTTCGAGTAGTGCCGGCGTCCTGCTAGCCGCCGCGGACGGCGCGGGCGGGACGCCCGCGCGACTGCCGCCGAGACGGCGGCGCTACTATTTCAGAGGAGTAATGATGCCAGACGAAAAAACACAATCCGCCGGAACCATCACTGAAGAAGCTCCCGGCGAAGACAAAATCAGCGAAAATTCCATCGGCGAAAATACGGTGCAGGTCACGTTTCTGCCCGAAGGCAAGACCGTGCAGTTCGAGCACGGCAAGCTTCCCTACCAAGATCACGGCAAAGAAGAGTCGATTCTTGACGTCGCGCTGAACAATCACATCACGCTCGACCACGCTTGCGGCGGCAATTGCGCGTGCACTACTTGCCACGTATGGATCAAAGAAGGCGCCGAAAATCTTTCTCCGATGGAGGACGACGAAGCGGACCGTCTGGACATGGCCGCCGACTTACAGTTAAACTCGCGTCTCGGTTGCCAGGTGCAGATCACGAAGCCCGGCAAGGTCGTGGTTGAGATTCCAGCCTGGAACCGCAATTACATTTCGGAAGAACACCATTAAAACCGGCTTCGGGCTTCGGCCTCACCGAATTTGCCGAAGCCCTGAGGAATCACATGCCTAAATCTCTAACTTGGGACGACGCCGAAGACATCGGCATCCTGCTCTCCGAAACCCATCCCGAGCTCGATCCGCTGACTGTGCGCTTCACCGACCTGCACCGCTATGTTACCGAGTTGCCTGACTTCAAAGGTGATCCCGGTGCGTCGAACGAAGGCAAGCTCGAAGCCATCCAGATGGCGTGGCATGAAGAATTTCAAGACCGCACTGTGGGTTAGGCTTAGCGAACAGTTGCGTTCGCGCCGCGTCCTTGGTGCCGGACTTTTTACATTCTCCTGACATTTCGCGGCGCAGGCTGGGATTATGCTGGTTCTCAAGCCGTTGCTGGCGAGGGCTCTTCCCCAAATTCACCCTTTGCCATCAACCTCTCTCTCACTAAACAGGGCACGGCTCTCTGGCCGTGCCCTCTTTTCCTGATCGGAATTCTTCGTCCGGATTCTTCGGCTCGCTTCGCTCGCTGGGCGGACGAATGCGTCCGCGCCTACACGCACTACCCAACCGTCGCCGGCACGGGATCTTCCACGCTGGCCTCGCGCAGAAACTTTGCTGCCTCTTCGGGCGGCGTGGGATTAATGTAGAAGCCGGTGCCCCACTCAAATCCTGCCGTCTTCGTCAGTTTCGGCATGAACTCAATGTGCCAGTGATAGTGATCGTTGGTGGGGTCCTGCGCCGGCGAAGTATGCACGACTAGATTGTACGGAGGATTATCGAGCACGCGATCGGCCTTGATCAGCAAAATCTTCAACGCCTTGGCCAGGTTCTCAAACATATGCGACGACGAATTTTCGAACGCCGACTCGTGCTGTTTCGGCAGAATCCAGGTCTCGAAGGGAAATCGCGGAGCGTACGGCGCAATGGTCACGAAGTTTTCGTTTTCAGCCACTACGCGGCTGCCGTTTTCAAGTTCCTGCGCGATGATGTCGCAGAACACGCAGCGCTCTTTATATAGGAAGTACTGCTTCGAGCCCTCCAGTTCCTGTACGACGTTGATCGGCAGAATCGGCAGCGCAATCAATTGCGAGTGCGCATGTTCCAGCGACGCGCCCGCCGCCTCGCCGTGGTTCTTAAAAAGCAGGATGTACTTGAAGCGCCGGTCTTTTTTCAGATCGAGAATGCGGTCGCGAAAGGTCCACAGCACGTCTTCAATGCGCTTGGGAGGCAGCGTCGCCAGGCTGGCATTGTGGTCGGGAGTCTCGACGATCACTTCGTGCGCCCCAATGCCGTTCATGCGGTCGAACATGCCTTCCGCCTGCCGGCTCAGCGTGCCTTCAATGCCCAGAGCCGGAAACTTATTCGGCACCACGCGTACTGTCCATCCCGGCGTGTCGCGCTGCGAAGCTGGCCCGCCACTCGATCCCGGACGGTAAGCCTGAATCTCCGGTGGCGTCTTGCCCTCGTTCCCGTAGCAAAAAGGACAGAATCCGCCCTTCAACTTCACGTTTTCCCGCGCGAAATCCGTGGGACGCTTCGCGCGATCCGTGGAAATAATCACCCAGCGGCCAACAATAGGATCTTTTCTCAGCTCAGGCACGGCCCACACCTCTCGAGTAAGATAGCCGAATTAAAAATAGCCGAATTTTTAATTTTACGCCGTCAGGGAGGAGTTTCGAAACACTTCAATCTGCGGCCGGCTGGCTTTGGACTCGGGGTAGTATACGCTCACCACATCGAAACGCCACTGGCACGAAGGTGGAAATCGCCGCAGGTACTCCCGTACCACCGCCGCGATCTGCCGCCGCTTGTGCCCGTCCACGGCGGCTTCTCCGGGCTTCACGTCGCGCGTGGTTCGCGTCTTAACCTCCACGAAGCAAAGAACATCGTTATCCCATCCGATCAAGTCAATCTCTCCACGGCAGCGCGGCGAGCGGAAGTTCCGCGCCACCATGGTGTAGCCCAGCCGGCGAAGATGAAAGTAAGCTGCCTCTTCACCTCGCCGCCCAGTCCGATAATGCGCGGCAAGTTTCACCGCCGGCAAAGTAAGTTCGGCCAGCCAGTCCAAAACGCAAAGCACCGCCCGCGTAGCTTGCCCGGAAAACACTCGTCGCGAAAACGCTATTCGTGCCGGCACAAACAGATCCTCAAGCTAACTGTATCTCGCTACAGCCCTACAGGATGTGATCGCCTAACAAATTAAGGAGGCGGAGCTATTGTTCCTCCCAAACCGGGAAGCCCAACTGCAGCTTCCCAGGCCAGAAGTTTTGTTTAGAATGGCTGAACTTGATCTCTTCTCTCTACAGCTTTCTCTACAGCCTTGCGCTGGGCGTTGCGATGTTGGTGAGCCTGCCTTACTGGCTCTTCCAGATGGCGCGTCACGGCAAATACCGCAAAGGCCTGGCAGAGAGGCTGGGGCGGGTGCCGTCGCGGCTTCAGTTGCCGGAGGAAGAGCCAGCGATTTGGATTCACGCAGTTTCGGTGGGAGAGGTGCTGGCGGTTGCCGGTTTGGTAGAAGAGTTGAGACGACGTTTTCCGCAGCACCGCGTTTTTATTTCAACCACCACTGACACAGGGCAGGCGCTTGCCCGCCAGCGCTTCGGCGAGGACAAAGTGTTTTACTTCCCCATGGATTTTGCATTCGCCATCCGCCCTTACCTGCGGGCGCTGCGGCCGCAATTGGTGGTGATTGCCGAGACCGAGTTCTGGCCTAACTTTCTGCGCCTGGCGCATGCCGGCGGCGCGCGCGTTGCCGTAGTGAATGCCCGCATCTCCGACCGGTCGTGGCCGGGGTATCGGCGCTTCAGCAAATTACTTCCAAGACTGCTGGCCAACGTCGACTTATTCCTGGCGCAGACTCCCGAAGATGCCGCGCGCCTGCAAGCTATCGGAGCGAAACCGGAACGCATTCGGGTCTCGGGAAATCTAAAGTTCGACATCCCAGCGGCCGCTCCGATTGCCATTGTGGAGAGCTTGCGAAAATCGATCGCCGCGAGTGCCGCCGGCCCGGTGCTGGCCTGCGGCAGCACTATGGATGGAGAAGAGTCGCTGCTGCTGAAGGCGTTTGAGAATGTGCTGGTGCAGCATCCGCGGGCGGTAATGATTCTTGCGCCGCGGCGTCCCGAGCGCTTCGCCGCCGTCGCCGCATTGCTCCAGCAGATGTCGATTAGTTTCTTCAATCGATCGGAATGGAATGGAGAATCTTTATCCGGCAAAGTTCTTCTGCTGGATACGATCGGAGAATTATCCGCGCTGTACGCGCTCGCAGACGTTGCTTTTGTCGGTGGAAGCCTCGTAGCACACGGCGGGCATAACATCATTGAGCCCGCGCAGCACGGTGTCGCGATCCTCGTCGGAAATCACACAGAGAATTTTCGTGACATGGTGAGCTTATTTCAGAGCCGGAACGCCCTACGGATCGTTGGCCCGGCAGAGTTGCCACTGGTATTGCTCGAATTGCTGGCGAACGATGCCGAGCGAATCGCGCTGGGGCAGCGCGCCGCCGAAACTATGCGCTCACAGATCGGAGCCACAGCCCGCACGGCCGATGCGCTAGAGGAGTTGCTGGCGCGGCCATGAACCCGAATCCCTTGTCAGCCATTTACGGCGCCGTGGTTCGGACGCGCAATGCGCTCTACGACCAAAAATTATTTCGCTCGCAGCGGCTGCAAGGTTCCGTTATCAGCGTGGGGAATATTTCGACGGGAGGCTCGGGAAAAACTCCGTTCGTAATTCTGCTCGGCGAGTTATTGAAGGCGCGAGGGATTCCATTCGATGTGCTTTCGCGCGGCTACGGACGCAACACTCGCGGAGTGTTGCTCGTCGATCCGGGCGGACTGCCGCAGGATTTCGGCGATGAGCCTTTGTTAATCGCTCGAAGGTTGCAGGTGCCGGTCGTCGTCGGAGAAGATCGCTACGAAGCGGGGCGATTCGCGGAGTCGCGCTTCGGCGCTCAGCTTCATTTGCTGGACGATGGCTTTCAGCATCGCGGGTTAGCTCGCGATTTCGACATTGTGCTGATAACGCCCGAGGATGCTCGCGATCGTTTGCTCCCCGCGGGAAGGCTGCGTGAGCCTTTGCGTTCGTTGCAGCGTGCGGATGCCGTCGTGCTAACAAGCGGAGCTTCGCCCGAATCATTTCCGGTGGCAGGCAAAATGGTTTGGCGCGTGCGGCGCGGGATTGTTACGCAGAATCTGGCGCAGCCCGTCCCGGCGCGTCCCATCGTTTTCTGCGGGATTGCGCGGCCGCAGAATTTTCTGCTGCAGTTGCGGGCCGCGGGAATCGATCCCATCGCGGAAGCGTTTTACCGCGATCATCACGCCTACACGGAAAAAGATGTTCGCGACCTGCTTGATCTTCGGCAGAGAAGCGAGGCTGGCGGCTTCGTCACCACGGAAAAAGATGCCGTGAACCTCGGAGGCTATCTGGACTCGCTCGCGCCGCTCGCCGTGATTCCGGTGAAAATGGAACTCGCCGACGCAGCTAACGCCGTGGATACCATGTTGGGCGTGATTAACGAACGGCGAGGTGGCTCGTGAGAGAATGCCCCTTACGGCGCATGGCGCAAAGCTGATGACAAAACATTTCAAAGAAGTCGAGCGGCTGCGGAAGATTGTCGAAGCCTTCCCCAGGATCACGATCACTGTGCTTGGCGATCTTGTCGCCGACGAGTTCGTGTTCGGAGAAATCTCGCGTGTGTCACGCGAGGCACCAGTGCTGATTCTGAAGCATCGCGAGCGCACGGTGGTTCCCGGCGGCGGGGCCAACGCGGTGAACAATCTGGCCGACCTGGGAGTAAATGTGCTTCCGGTTGGCGCCATCGGCGATGACGAACCGGGCCGACTGCTGCTGAAATTCTTCCGTCACAAACGCATTCCAGTCAGCGGCGTGCTCAAAGATAAGAGTTACACCACGGTCACCAAGACGCGCATTCTCGCGGGCACGACGCACAATTCCCGGCAGCAAGTGGTGCGCGTGGATCGCGAGCCGGAGAATCCTCCCAACCAGCACTTGACTCGCGAACTTTTTCTGGCCGCGCGCGAATATCTGCGCGCCTCCGATGCCCTGCTGGTTTCTGATTACGGCTATGGATCGGCGAGTCCTGCGATTGTTAACGCGTTGCGGCAAGCCGGACGCAGAAGAGTTGTGCTTGTGCCTTTGATCCTCGATTCGCGCTACCGCCTGCTGGAGTATTCTGGCGCCACCGCGGCCACTCCGAACGAACCCGAAGTGGAATCGGCGCTCGGTATTCGCATTGGGCAGGACTGGCAAAAACTAACTCAGGCCGGCAAGCAGGTTATGGATCGCATGAAGCTGCAGTCTCTGCTCATCACTCGTGGCCGCGATGGCATGGTGGCTTTCGACCAGAACCATGCGCCGGTCGATATTCCGATTTTTGGCTCCGACGAAGTGACCGATGTGACCGGAGCGGGCGACACTGTGATTGCCGCATTCAGCGCGGCTCTAGCCGCCGGAGCCACGACAGAGGAAGCGGCGCAGCTGGCGAATTACGCAGGCGGAATCGTAGTCATGAAGCGCGGTACCGCGACAGTCTCTCGCGAGGAACTGTTGCACGCAATCGAGCAGGCTCCGCCTGCGACGCGACCTCATTGATTCGAAGTACACTGGCACCGCCTCATAAAACAAAGATGAGCAACGGCAAAATTCTGGATCGCGAGCAGCTCCGTCAGCGAGTCGACCAGTGGCGCAGCGCCGGCGAACGCATCCTCCTCGGCAATGGCAACTTCGATCTGCTCCATGTGGGTCACGTGCGCTATCTGCGAGGTGCGAAGCAGTTAGGTGGCAAGCTCGTGGTCGCCATCAATTCCGATGAATCGGTGCGCGCGCTCAAGGGTGAGGGGCGTCCGGTTATGCCGGCCGAAGAACGCGCCGAAATTATTGCGGCACTTGCCGACGTGGATGCTGTCGTCATTTTTCCTGAACTCGATGTCCGCGCTCTGATTCGCGAGATCCGCCCGGATGTCCAGGCCAAGGGCACCGACTACACGGCCGAATCCGTGCCCGAACGCGATGCGGTTGCCGAATATGGCGGGCGGATTGCGATTGTAGGAGATCCAAAGGATCATTCCACCAGCGAGCTCATTCGCTCGCGACTCTCGCCGAGGCGGCCGTGAGTTTCGAGTCCGCGAGTCTCGATATTGCTGCCGAAAAAACAATCGATCGGCTGCTGATCGTGCGGCTCAGCGCCATGGGAGATGTAATCCACACTCTTCCCGCCGTGCACGTGCTGCGAGACGCATTTCCGCAAGCCCACATCGGCTGGCTCATCGAAGAGCGCTGGTCTGAGTTGTTGTGCGCGCCGGGAGCATCTCGCCGCGGCCCGCGGTCAGCTCTTCGGCCGCTCGTCGATGAGGTCCACACGGTCAATCTGAAAGCTTGGGGGCGTTCTCCGTTTTCACTCTCTACTTTGCAGCGCGCTGCCACAGTCTGGAACGACGTACGGGGTGCGCGCTACAGGTTGGCTGTAGATTTGCAGGGAGCGATGCGGTCGGCGCTGCTGGCGCGGTTCTCCAGAGCGCGTGTGGTCTACGGCGCGGCCGAGCCGCGAGAGTCTCCCGCGAGCTTGTGGTACACGCGAAAAGTAATCGCGCGTGGCCGGCATGTCGTCGAACAGAATCTTTCTGTCGCGCAGGCGGTGTTTGAGCGTGAGCTCGCATCGCGGCCTCCGGATATTTCTTGCGACTTTCCCCGCGACCCGCAGGCCGAGGAGCGCATCGTTCATCGGCTCGCGGAACTTGGTATCGGCAATTTTGCCGTTCTAAATCCGGGAGCAGGTTGGGGCGCGAAGCGATGGCCTGCAGAGCGATACGGTGAAGTCGCGCGCAAGCTGGCCGAGCAAGGGGTGCAGTCCATCCTCAATTATGGTCCGGGCGAAGAGGAGTTGGTGCGCGCCGCCGAGGTTGCCAGCGGAGGAACCGCCAAAGCAATGACTTGCACTATTTCAGAATTGATTGCCCTAACGCGACGCGCACGGCTCTTTATTGGTGGCGACACCGGCCCGCTGCATCTGGCGGCGGCGTTGCAGGTTCCGGTAGTGGCGATCTTCGGGCCTACAGACCCGGCTCGCAACGGCCCTTATGGGGCGCGCAGTATTGTGCTTCGCAGTCCGGAGAGCATTACGTCGCATGCGCGCCGCGCGGCTGCGGATGAGGGATTGTTGTCGATCGGCTGCGAAGCGGTGCTGGCAGCCGCAAGCAACCTGTTAGCTAAAACTTTCGGGCAACAAATCGAATCCAGATGAACCTGCATGGCTAAGTGGTCACAAATCGCGCGTCGCATTCGCGTCCCGCTGGGATTTCTTTTCGCCGTCCTTTATTTCTGGCTGGCGCGGCCTTCCTGGCGATCGTTGATGATAGGAACGCTTGTGATTATTCCCGGCCTCTTGATTCGGGCGCTGGCCTCAGGGCATGTCCGCAAGAACGAGGCGCTTGCCACTTCCGGCCCATATGCTTACACGCGCAACCCGCTTTATTTAGGATCGTTGCTCATGGGCTTTGGATTCTGCATCGCCGCGCGGAGTTGGTGGCTGGGTTTGGCGCTGGTCGCGATGTTCTTCGCTATCTATCTTCCCGTGATCCGCGATGAAGAAAAGTTTCTGCGCGCGAAATTTTCCGACTTTGACCAGTACGCAAGCCGCGTGCCGAGAATGTTGCCGCGCCTCACACCGCACGCGATCAACAATAAAGATGGTTCATCAGCATTTTCTTTTAACTTGTATTCGAAGCATCGCGAGTACAACGCACTGCTGGGCGCGCTGGCAATGATGGCGGCCCTGATCCTGAAGATGAACTTTTTTCGAAGCTAGGATTGTCCGTGCCTGCCCGCGCCTGAAAAAAATGTTCGACGATTCCTCCCTTCACTATCGCGAATCATAGAGATGCTGGAGGGCCGTCACCAAGGGTTTACCCCGTGAACCTCTGTGTCCTCTGTGTTAAAGACTTTGGGGGACACAAGCTCCGCACGAACTGGCTCCGTCCCGCTGCTATAATCAAGAATTGCGCCCATGTCAACGAAGCGACTGATCCGATCCACAACAGTTCTGTCCATCCGCCGCAACGGCAGCGTCGTGCTCGCCGGTGACGGCCAGGTTACGCTCGGCGAGTCCGTGATTAAACACACCGCGAAAAAAATTCGTCGGCTTTACAACGACAAAATCCTCGCCGGATTCGCCGGCTCGACCGCCGACGCCTTCACTCTTTTCAGCCGCTTCGAGTCGAAACTCGAGCAGTATCACGGCAACCTCGGACGCGGCGCAGTAGAGCTAGCCAAAGATTGGCGCACCGATAAATACCTGCGCCATCTGGAAGCCTTGCTGCTGGTCTGCGACAAAGAACAAACGTTCCTGTTGAGCGGACAAGGCGACGTAATCGAGCCCGACGGCGGAGTAGCCGCCATAGGCAGCGGCGGTCCCTACGCGCAAGCCGCAGCCGAAGCGCTCTCCAGGCACACGCAACTAACCGCCCGCCAGATCGCCGAAGAAGCCATGAAGATTGCCGGCAAAATGTGCATCTATACCAATGATCAGGTAACCATCGAAGAACTGTGAAGCGTCATTGGTCGTTAGTCGTTGGTCGTTGGCTTAAACCGAAACGGCGAACGACTAACGGCCAACGACCAACGACTAACTTATGGCCATTTATCTCCCCAGTAGCGCCGAAGAAGAACAACTCGCACTCGACGAACTCACTCCACGCGAGATCGTCGTCGAACTCGATAAACACGTGATCGGCCAGAAAGACGCCAAGCGCGCCGTCGCCATCGCGCTGCGCAACCGCATGCGCCGCCAGAAGCTGACCCCCGAGCTCGCCGAAGAAATCATCCCCAAAAACATAATCATGATTGGGCCCACGGGTGTGGGCAAGACGGAGATTGCGCGGCGCCTGGCGAAGCTAGCGAATTCCCCTTTCTTGAAGGTCGAGGCTTCAAAGTTTACCGAGGTCGGCTATGTGGGCCGCGATGTCGAATCGATGGTGCGCGATTTAGTGGAGATTGCCATCGACAATGTTCGCGAAGAAAAGTTGGAAGACGTTTCGGACAAGGCCGAGTTAAACGCCGAAGAGCGGCTGCTCGATATTTTATTGCCGCCATCGCCCCCGCCGCGCGCGGGCGAGACCACCACTGCCGGCGGAGTTGTGATCGACAGCAGCACCGCCTTGGCAGAGTCTTCTTCGCGCACACGCGAAAAATTGCGCCAGCAATTGCGTGAAGGCAAGCTCGACGAACGCCAGGTTGAGATTGACGTCCGCGAGCGCAACTTCCCCTCTTTTGAAATTATGACCAACCAGGGTGTTGAGGAAATGGACATCAACATCAAGGACATGCTTCCGAATATCTTCGGCGCCCGCACCAAGAAGCGCAAGATGAAGGTGAATGAAGCTTTCGAATATCTCATTCAGGAAGAAGAGCAGCGCCTCATCGACATGGACCAGGTCACCCGCATGGCAATCGACCGCGTCGAAAACTCCGGAATTGTTTTTCTGGATGAGATCGACAAGATCGCAGGCCGTGAAGGCGGCCACGGTCCCGACGTTTCACGCGAAGGCGTGCAGCGCGACATTCTTCCCATCGTTGAAGGCACCACCGTGAACACGCGCTACGGAATGGTGCGCACCGACCATATTTTATTTATTGCCGCCGGAGCCTTCCACGTTTCGAAGCCCAGCGATCTCATCCCTGAATTGCAAGGCCGGTTTCCCATTCGCGTCGAGCTGCAGTCGTTAACCATGGAAGACTTTGTGCGAATTCTTACCGAGCCCAAGTCTTCTTTGGTGAAGCAATACACGGCGTTGCTTGAAACCGAGGGAGTCAAGCTCGAGTTCACTCCCGAGGCCTTGCAAGAGGTCGCGCACTTCGCATTTCGCGTAAATGAGAGTACGGAAAATATCGGAGCGCGCCGCCTGCATACCATCATGGAGCGCGTGCTCGATGAACTTAGCTTCGACGCTCCCGAGAGAAAAGGCGAGCACGTAATCATCGACGCCGACTTCGTCCGCAAGATGCTCACCGACATCGTCAAGGATCAGGATCTTTCCAGATATATTTTGTAGCCGCGGCTAGAAGCGATCTCCAGAAAATCGTTCTTCCGAGCGATCCCGCTCTCAAGGGATCACCGGCACCGGGTTAGGCGGCAACGGATTCCTGTAATCCTTGCTGAACCGCACGCGAAGCAACCAATAGATCATGAGGGGCAGCGGCAGAAGTGCCAGTACGGTCAGCACCACGGAGCCGCGCAGGAAGGCCGGGAAGACTTGCTGCTGACCCAGGAAGAACGACCCTGTCGCAATAAAAAGTCCGTAGCACATTCGCCAAAGGTGTCGAGTGACGCGCTGCCGGCCTGAAATTCCGCCGCGGGCGAGCATGCGGAGGTCCCCTGCAGTCGCCAGCAGTAGGATGCCGCCGAAGAAGAAGCTCATGCTCGCTGGGGCAGTAGTCTTGTCGACGCCGTCGGGATTGTGCAGGGTGTAAGCACCCAGGGCGATAGCCGCAATTGCGCCGGCGACCCCGACGAAAAGCGCACTCCAGTCAATAAGATGTGTGCGTTCTCCGCGGCGTCCGGCGAGCCATGCCGTGCCGATCAAGTAGAAGGTGCCAACGCTTCCCACAATGTTGCCCTCCTGGGATTTCAGGATGGCCAGGCAGAAGGCGCTGCTGGCAAGGGTCAGCATCGCAGCGGTAAACACGTTCCCCGACGCGCGGTGCAGCTCGCCGCCTTTCCGCACAGTCATCGCGACCGTACCCGCAAGCAAACCAATGCTTCCCGCGACGATATGCAGAATCAAGAGCGGCAGCCGCATTGTTCCCATCCTTGTCGCCTCGCACCGTGCTGGCTGCGAAGACCGGATACGCGCTCCCGGCTCCAAATCCGAAGCCCGGGAGGCTCACCTGAGATTCTGACACCAAGAGGAAAGCGATTCTGTGCATTTCAGCACAAAAATGAAAACGCCCCGCGCCCCATTCCCCGCGTCTTTGCGAGAGCTGGGGACTTCCTTTCGGAACGTAGAAACAAGCCCCACCCCAATTTCAAGAAGTCCCAGATACCGGCTTTTAGCCCGAATGATCTTCGGCGTCGTTCGTTACTCGCCGCGAATCGCCGGCAAAAAGCGTCCGTTCATCTGTCGCAGAAAAACCGCGCTAAGCGCCGCGTGTCAATAGCCAAAATCCCCCAATCCCCCTATCTGCGGCAAACAAAGGAAATATAAATTCCCATTTGCCCTGAATACTGTGCACTTTAGCCTATAGCGATATGCTATAATGAAAGTTCCAGAGGAAAAAACTCGAGCAAAAGAAAGGCGTAGCCCACCGGCTGCGCCTTTTGTGTTTTACACGGGACCCGTTTTAACAGAATCGTCAGAAGAACACGTCACAAGAATTGGTTTAGGAGGGAATATGAGGCTAGGCAAAAAGCTTTTCGAAAATTTCAGCCGTCGTGGCGAGTGGGTCGAACTCCTCTTCATGACCGTAGCCGCCGGACTAGGCTTCAACGTGGCCAAGCCCTGGGGAGAATCCGGCCGCTACGACGTCGCCACCGAACACGAAGGCATCTTCCACCGCGTCCAGGTCAAGTCCACCGAAATGTGGCTCGGCACCTGCTACCTCTGCCAACTCTACGCCTACGGCGAGCGCCCCTACACCGCCAAAGAAATTGACTTCTACGCCATCTACGTCCTGCCCGCCGACACCTGGTACATCTTCCCAGTCAAAGCCCTCGCAGGCAAGCGCACCGTAGCCCTAACCCCACACCTAAAAGGACACAAATACGAACCCTACATGGAAAACTGGACCCAACTAACCAAGCCCCACCCCCAACCAAAAAAGTCCGCCAAGCCAGCCAAAGCCAACGCACCCGCTGCCAACTCAACCAAAGCCCACCGCAGCAACGCCCTGTCTACCCTAACCGCCCGAATCCTAAAAAGACTAGAAGCCCGCACCCGCTAAGGGTCAAGTAGCGCCGCCGTCCCGGCGGCTGTCCGGCGGGCGTCCTCGCCCGCCGCCCCAGGGAGCCTCCTAATGGCGGCCCCGTTCAACCCACCCCCGTGGCTTTGAGCGCAGCACTTTCCAAGCAGCGTAACAACAGAGGGTGCCCCTCGATAAGAACGAAGTCTGTGTCAAGGGCAAAGTTCTCCTGTCGGTGTTTTGAACACCGTGTTTTTCGCCAGAGAGGTTGAGGACCAAGGCTCTGGAAATTTCACGCTGAATCACCTACCGGTGGAATCTTCTCCCGAAGACCGTTCCACCAACCATCGATTCGGCCTAAACGTCAACCATGATTCTTCTATGCGAACATCCCGCCGCGGCCGCAGCCGGGGTGGTGGGAAAGTGGAAAACAGGTTTTCGTTTTCCACTTTTCCACCACCCACGCGGGATGCGAGAGCGCCCAATCAATCCAACGGTCTAGCTTGCGCCGACCAGGGGCACCCGCGGGCCGCTCTCGATGCGAACGATCTCTGGATAGGCCACATTCGTGCGCAGCATCCAGTAGAGTCGTACCGCCAACTTGCGCGCCGCCGCCACCTTGGCTACACCTTTCGGCTTTTGATGGCAGCGGTGCAAATACTGCTTACGCATCCCGGGATCGAAGCGCACCGCAATCTGCGCCGCTTCCACCAGCAGCGAGCGCAGCATGCGATTGCCCTGCTTGGTGATCGCGCCCAGCTTCTGGCGTCCGCCCGAACTTTCCTCGCGCGGAATCAATCCCAGATAGCTGGCCACCTGCTTGCTCCGCGCAAACCGGCTCACGTCGCCGATGGTCAGCACATAGGCCAGCGCCGTGTTCGGACCCACGCCCGGCTGCGTCATCAGCAGGCAGGCTTGCGGATGTTGCTCGGCCGCACGCTGCACCGCCGCATCCAGCCTGCCGATCTGCTCCTCCATGGTCGCCAGCAATCCCAGCAAGTCTTCCCGCCGGCATGCCGCCCACGGTTTCAAGGGCAACTCGCGCAGCAACTTCTGCCCCGCCTGGCTCCACAGCTTGTGCTTGCGCTGCATCCCTTTATTCAGAGAAAGATGTTGCAGTTCGTTTTTCACCCGGCTGCGCATCTCCACCAGGTTGTGCCGATGCAACACCAACTGCCGCAGATCGCGCTGCTCCCGGTCCGGCGTCCACAAACGGGGAAAACGGTTTTCCATCATCAACTTCAAAATATGATCCGCGTCCCGCTTGTCCGTCTTCTGCTTGCGCACGTAGCTGGCCCGGATCTGCGCCGCATCTCCGATCCAGACCTCGTGCCCCAGATCCTCGACCAGCTCGATGAACCACTGGCTGTTGCCCGTGGCCTCCATGCCGATCCGCGCCGGCCTTGCCAGTCGCTCATAAAACAACTTGGCGTCGCCGCTGGCATGCACCAGCTTGCGCACGCCCGTTTCCCCAGTCTCCGTGTCTACCCACGACACTTGTTGCCAGCTGGGATGGAAATCACACCCTATAATCATCATGCGAAGGCTCCTTCCTTTCCGAGAAGCCTTAGTCCTCAAACCAAGACTAACCCGGACTGCATCGAGCCTTCGTTCTTATCCAATCA
>Ga0302140_10000509_pt1 | contig 49267 bp, 42 predicted proteins | sample I_Bog_E1_1_FD_202095 | JGI IMG/M metagenome (GOLD analysis project Ga0302140, IMG submission 202095) | Peat permafrost microbial communities from Stordalen Mire near Abisko, Sweden - I_Bog_E1_1 | ecosystem: Environmental > Terrestrial > Soil > Wetlands > Peat | place: Sweden: Abisko, Stordalen...
CCGACTACGCCGGGGTGGTCAAATTCAGTCGCAACATTTACGGCACCAGCGGCCTGCTGGCCGCCGCCGGCGTTACCGAAAACACTGCCAACGTGCAGGAGTATGTCGTCACCTTATACAAAGTAAGCACGGTCCCGAGCGGTGGCCCCGGGTCGATCACGGCGACGCGGGAAGGACAGCGGGCTACCGTCCAATTGCCAACCCCGCCAGACACCATGCTTGCCACGCTTGGCATCACCACCTTCGACACGTTCCCGGTGCCGCCGTTTCCGCTCCCGCGCCCGATCGGGATACCGATCGAACAATTTTGACCAGGGCTTAACTGATCCCCGAAAGTACGGACGGCATAGTTGCGAAAGCGCGGATCGTTTAGCATAGGCTCTCTGAATGCAGTCATGGGTGAAAGCTGCGGTCACCGATCAAAACATCAGCCGCGGCAATTACCCGGCACGCAGGCGCCCGCAGACCATTACCGCCGTTTTAACGAAAAGCGAATCCAAAGCTGGAACGCCACTCAAACTGCGGCTCGCGGCTTAGTCGTAATTAGTGCCAACGAGACGCGGACGGTTTGCGTTTTGGCTCGATTCTGCTCGCGTATGACGCCCCGCGCGGCGGTACAGTCCGCCAACCGGAGTCGTTGTGTGCGGAACGTTTACCGAATCGTACACGCGGTCGTGTGTCTGCTAATAAAGAACAGATTTATGCATATTTGCCAGAAGTTTCGCCCCTGGACTGGTGAGTGAGGTAGTATAAATCTCGGGCAATTTGATGACTCAAAACTTCTGCTGCCGCCTGGCCGGCACGCTCTGCGTGCTGACATTCCCCTTTTGCGTGGCTGGCCAGGGTCTCTCGCTGGGTCTCTCTTTCTCTCCCACCACCGTATACGTCGGCGAGCCTTCGGTTTTCACGATGTCGGTTTCAAACCAGAGCTCCACCCCACAAGTCGCGGACGCCACGTCTTTCTTCCCCACCAGCCTGATGGCGGTCAACCTTGTTGGCTCGAATTGCCCAGGAGCCAGCGTGCTTTCAAACGTGGTGGGATCCGGCGGCACGCTTGCGCCGGGTGCTTCCTGCTATGTGAGTGCCAATGTGCGTTCCGCCGTCCCCGGTACTTTTGTACAAACCGCAGTGAACTTCTCTGGCGTCGTTACCGCAACTCTTCATGTAATCACGGGTGCGCCCGCTGCCACGTATCAAGTGTCTGTGCCTGGTCAGGCGACGGCTGGCGCCACAGTGACCGGTACTCTGTATGCGATGGACGCATACGGTAACAACGTTCCCACCTACAATTCAACTGCACAGATCACGTCCACTGATCCGAACGCGGTCTGTTCCGGCGCTCAGATTACCAACGGACAGGGTTCCTTCACCTGCACTTTCAAAACAGCAGGCTCGCAGACTGTCCAGGCAAAGGACTCGACGGGTTTTATAGGTTATACGACCACTAACGTCGTTGCCGGAGCGGCGGCTTCGCTCCAGCCAACAATTGCACCAATGGTGGTGTCCGGAAGCCCTGCCACAGGTTCCATTTCTGCGTTCGATCTTTATGGCAACAGCGCAACCGCATATATAGGAACAATTCAGGTCACCTCGAGCGATCCGGCGACGGTATGCTCGGGCGGTCCGGTCACCGGCGGCAAGGGTTCATTCACTTGCACGTTCAAGACTCTCGGCTCGCAAACCGTGCAAATACAGGATTTGGCAGGCGTACTTAAAGGTGCGTCGGCCACCGTGAATGTAATTGCCCAGTCATTACTGACAGCAACGCCCGTCACTGTGGCCCTTGATGACTTCACGCTGTCAACACTCCGAAATGTTCAGTTGACGTCCACGTCGCCCGGTGTTTCCTTCTCGGCCTCCAGTGACTCGCCATGGCTGCAGTTGACAACATCCGGGAGCAGCACTCCGGCCACTTTGCGCATTACGGGCGTCGATGCAGGTCTTTCTGCCGGCGCTTATCAGGGAAGTGTTCAGGTGACTGCGGCCGCGGCCGCAAACGGTCCGATCAGCATACCGGTGCTGTTTACCGTGGGCTCCGGCGTGCCGGGAGGAACCGATGTCACGAGTGCCGCTTCGCTCACGCTTGGCGCGACGACCCCGAACGACATTCTGACGCTTTTCGCGCCGACGCTAAGTTGTGGGCAGGCGCCTCTTGTCGCCGTGAATGGCAACTCCGCGGCGATTCTGTATGCAGGCTCCACGCAGATCAATTTCGTTGTGCCCGCTTCCTTAAGCGGTACGAATGCCCAGATTCAGGCAACCTGTGCCGGCGTTCCATTGGCCAGTGTTACCACCGTCCTGAATCAGGTCGCTCCGGCGTTGTTTACGCAGACGCAGACAGGAGGAGGACAGGCCAGCATCACAAACTCGGATGGCACGGTGAACGCAATTGGAAATCCGGCCAGTCGCGGAGCATTTGTTTCTGTTTTCGGTACGGGATTCGGAGTATTTAACCCCCCAGGTACGGATGGGCTTCGAAGAGTTGCCGCTGCGGTAACGGCGGTAGTCGGAGGTGTCCCTGCCGCCGTCCTCTATGCCGGCGAGGCGCCCGGCGAAACTTCCGGACTTCAGCAGATCAATGTCGAGATACCAGATAACGCGCCTGTGGGTTCTGCGGTGCCGATCACGCTGACCGCGAACGGAATAGCGACTCAGAATGGCACCACTGTTGCGCTCCAGTAGAGCTGGCAATTACAACATGGAGCGGGAGACGGGAATCGGACCCGCAACCAACAGCCTGGAGAGCTGTGACTCTTCCATTGAGTGCGAGTGGGCACTCAGGCGACGGACAGGAACAGGCAGAGCACTAACCATAGTTAGCGGAAAATATCTTTGAATCGATCGAAGATGCCTTTTTTCTTCGGCTCCTGGGTGGACGTGGGGTTCTTGTTGGCTGCGGCAGCCGGCGGCTGAGGCGCTGCGTTTTTTCTGGCCGATGCATCTGGCGAGGCTGCGGCGCGGCGCGACTGCGAGCCGGTGATATAGCCCTGGGCCGGCACCATGGTTTCGGTGGACGAGACATCCCAACCCGAAACGGTAGTGGAAGTGCCCTTGCCGCCATGCAGCGGGCAGTAGGCGACAGGTTCCGTACCGGCGACATATACCGCTTCGGTGGTCTTTGGGCACTGCGGAGTGGCCAGCATGCCGGAAAGCGGATCGATGTTTACGGTCACTACGCCGCTCGGCGCCGGAAACGGCCTGGGGTTCGAGTATTGTTTGATGGTGATCGCCCGCTTCATGAATTCGGTCCAGACGGGAAGCGCGGATTTTGCTCCTTCGATTTCGAGCTCTCTGTTGTCGTCGAAGCCGACCCAAACGATGCACAGAAGATCCGACGTGAAACCGGCGAACCAGCCATTGGTGGGGTCGGTGCCGGTCTTGCCCGCTGCGATCGCCGTGAAGCCGCGCCCACGCACACCCGCCGCCGTGCCGCTGCGCATGACTTCCTGCAGCATGTCGACAAGGGCCGCGTTGACGCGCGGGTCGAGAACCGCTTTCGTCTCAGGCTGCTGATCCAGCATCAGTTTGCCGTTGGGTTCGTTGACACGTGAAAGAAATGTCGGCTGGACGTGTACGCCGCTGTTGGCGAAAACGGTGTACGCGCCCGCCATTTCGAGCGGAGTCGCGTCGTAAGAGCCGATGGCCATGGACGGAGTCGCCTTCACCCCTTCGATTCCGGCGCGATGGGCGAGATCGACCACCTTATCGAAACCGACCAGTTCGGCTACCTTGATGGCGGGGATGTTGATGGAGTGCGCGAGCGCATAGCGATAGGTGATATCGCCTTCAAAACTTCTTTCGAAGTTTCTCGGCTCGTAGGGAGGCTGACCTTCGATATCCCACGTGGTGGGCTCGTCCCTCACGATGGAAGACTGCGTCAGTACGGCTGCGCCGGGTGTGATGGCGGTGTTCAGCGCGGTGGCATAGACAAACGGCTTGAAGATGGAACCTGTAGGGCGTTCGGCATTGACGTGGTTGAGCTGGCTGATGCCGTAGTTTCGTCCGCCGACCAGCGCCTTGATTTCGCCCGTGTGCGGATCAAGCGCAATCAGCGCGCATTGGGGCTCCACGAAGGGCACGCCTTTGAAGCGCTTCTGTTTGCGCGCGATACCATCGACCTCCTTCATGCCGGCGGCCACGGCCTCGTTGGCGAACCGCTGCAGGTCGAGATCGAGAGTGGTGTAGATGCGGGCGGATTCCTTCTGGAAATCGGTGCCAGGGAAGCGCTTTTCAATAGCGTCGTTCACGAGGTCGACAAAGTAGGGAGCGTCGCTCGATTCGGCCTGGCCGAAGACCACTTTGACCGGCGATTCGACGGCCAGGGCGTAAGTGCGGTCATCGATGAATTTGTTCTCGCGCATGAGACCGAGTACGGCGTTGCGCCGTTCCTTTGCGCGGTCGGGATAGCGCCAGGGGCTGTAGTAGCTGGCGCTTTTGAGCATGGCCGCGAGCGTGGCGGCTTCGGGCACGGTGAGGGACTTGATGTCCTTGCCGAAATAAGCCTGCGACGCTTCGCCAAAGCCGCGAATCATGAAGCTGCCGCGGCGGCCCAGATCCACCTGATTGCAGTAGAGCTCGAAGATCTGCTCTTTGGTCAGCTTTTGTTCCAGCTGCAGCGTGATCATGATCTCGGCGGCTTTGCGCTTCCAGGTTTTCGATAGATCGAGAAACATGTAGCGCGCGAGCTGCATGGTGAGCGTGCTGGCGCCCTGCTCGCTGCGGCCGTGTTCGAGGTCGACTCTGGCGGAACGAATGATGCCGATGACGTCGAAGCCGGGGTGCGAAAAGAAGCGCTTGTCCTCGGCGGAAAGGATGGCGTCGCGCAGTACGGGCGGGATATCGTCATAGCGGACGAGGCGCTGTTTTTCGCGATTGCGGTCGTGCAGATTGGTGACCAGCTGCGGTTCGAGATCGTAGCGCGGGCGTTCGGTATTGTCGCGCAGGGAAACGATGCGGTCGATGCGATTGTGCGAGAAGCGGATGGCGGCAGGCTCCTGGCGGAAGTAGGATTCGACGCCGGGAAAGATATCGATGGAGTCCGGCTTCATGGCGTAATAGCCGGTGGTGTTTTTGCTGTTCTCGCTGTAACCGGCACGGCGCAGAGCAGTGGCGATATCGCCGGGCGTGGACGCGTCGCCAACGTCGACGGATTCGGGCGTGGCGTATATGCGCGAAGTAGCGGTGAAGGCTCCGCCTTTCAGGCGTTCGTCAATGACCTTGGCGTACTTGTTGTAGTAGTAGATGAACGCGCCGCCGCCGGTGATCACGCAGAGCAGCACAATCACCAGCAGGATCTTGCCGACCGGGTGCATCAGGAACCGGGCAAAGCCGGAGCCCTGGACGACGCGGCGCTTTTTGCCACGGCTGCCCTGGCTGGCTCGACCGGTGTTCCAACTTGCGCTGCGGCGGTCGGGTGGAGTGCCCTGCGGCGGGCGGTCCGTGGTGCTCATCTCTTCTAAGGATAACGGGACGGGGGCGCGCGAAGTTCCGGCGGTGTTTGCGGAATCGCCGGGAGAGAGGCGGCGGTTAGTGTTTTTCCGGCATTGACCGGAGAGGCCGGATGTGCAATAAACGTGGGAATGTTCATCAGGAAAGCTTTTGGTCTCTGTGCGGTCTCCGTGTTGTTTGTGGCGGCGCTGGCGCTTGCGTTGGGCGCGGATGCGAAGAAGGAAGGTCCGGTGGATCTCACGCTGACGAGTCCCGACGGGAAGAAGACGCATCTGCGGGACCTGCGCGGCAAGGTGGTGGTGCTCAATCTCTGGGCGACGTGGTGCGGTCCGTGCCGCGAAGAGATGCCGATGATGGTGGAGGCGGAAAAGGTGTGGGGGCCGAGGGGCGTCGTGTTCGTTGGCGCGTCTCTCGACGACAGCAAGACGAAGAAGAATATACCGGGCTTCCTGAAAGAGTTCGGCATCACGTTCCCCATCTGGACCGGAGCGACCTCCGACGATCTGGCCAGGCTGCATTTAGGCGAGGCGGTGCCGGATACGGCATTTCTGGATAGCGACGGTGTGGTGTTTGCGCGTGTGCTGGGCGAGATCCACAGGCCGGAGTTGGACGAGCGTCTTCAATGGATTATCGGGAGCCGGGCGGAACCGGCACCTCAGGCCGTGGTTGTCCATTTGGAAAAGTAGCCGGGCCCGATTCTAGTAGATTCGCGCTATTGATCGATTTGGCTGGTCCGATTACGATTGGAGCAATCCGGTCCAAGGGAGTGGTGATGAAAGAAACTCAGAAGATTCTTGTGGAATTTGCCGTCGCAGCCATGATCGCGCTGGCGGTTGGCGCTCCGATTGCGCGCGCACAGGGCTGCGTGGTTGCGAGGTCCAACGGTGAAACCGGCGGGCCTGAAAGTGAGGGCGGTTATCTGACGCCCGGCGAATTCGATTTCGGCATCGGGTATCGTCACCAGTTTTCTTTCGAACATTATGTCGGCGATTCCGTAGAGCACAATGCGGCCGGACTCACCCGCAATCAGCTGGGCACACAGGTTGAGAACAAGATCAATCTGGAAAACGTCAGCCTGACTTACCAGCTGACTTCGCGCTTCAGCGTTACGGCGAATATGCCGATTCTTACCGCGAGCCGCCATTCCAACAACACAGATACTTTTCAGCTATCGGATGGCGTCGGCGACACTTCGTTCCTGTTTTCGGGGTGGTTGTGGAATCCGAAGGAGAATAAGCGGGGCAATATCCAGATTGGATTCGGCCTTCAGATACCGACCGGAAACGATGACGTCATCACCAATCTCAACGGCAAGCCGACTGTCAACGATTATTCGATTCAACCTGGCAGCGGCGGCTACGGGATCATCATGCAGTGGGCCGCTTACAAGAACGTTCCTTTCGCTCAGCTCTATTTCAACGGCAGCTATCTGGCTACGCCGCAAAATACCAATGGCATTTTGCGCAGCGCCAGCGCGGCGAACCAGCCGCTGACCGAATACAACTCTATTTCGGATCAGTATTTACTTGAAGCGGGAGTTGCGGCGCCGATCAGGAAAGTCCAGGGACTGACGCTGACGTTCGGGCCGCGTTTTGAAGGCGTACCGGCCAACGACCTGATCGGCACCAGCCTTGGTTTCCGCAGGCCTGGTTTCGCGCTCTCGATCGAGCCGGGCTTCCAGTATTACCGCAACGGTAATGTGTTCACGTTCACGATTGCGAAAGCGATGTATCGCGATCGCACCAGAAGCGCTCCGGACGATTTACTGGGCGTCTATACGGGCGATGCCGCATTCGCGAACTATGTGTGGCTGGCGAGTTACTCATTCCGCTTCGATCCGCTGCACCGGCATCAGAAAGCCAGCCACACCTAATTCCCCGCGCAGCGAAAGCCGACTACATTGCTGCGGTTGTCGGGCTCATTTCCGCTGCGTACCGAGACGCGCACGAAAGACGGACCGTTGCCCCATGAACCGCCGCGCAAGACCCGGATTTTTCCAGTTGCCGGGCCTTGTGCGGCGGGTGTAAATGCGCTGTACCAATCGGCTGTCCACTCCCACACGTTGCCCAGCATGTCGTAAAGGTTCCAGGCGTTGGGCTGTTTCTGCATCACTTCGTGCGTCTTGTCGCCGCTGTTGACGCCGTACCAGGCGATCTGGTCGAGCTCGCCGTAGCGGCTGGCAGTGGAACCTGCGCGCGCCGCGTATTCCCACTCCGGTTCAGTTGGCAGCCGCATGCCGGTTGCCTGGCAGTAGCTTTGCGCTTCATTCCAGGTCATGCTATCGGCGGGAAACTTCGCGCCTTTAAAGTAGCCGGGGCTCTTGCCGGTTACGCGCTGGTAGGCTTCCTGGGTGACGGGTGTCTGTCCGAGCCAGAAACCTTTGGCGATGGCGACGGGGACCGCTGGCTTTTCGTCGCGGGCGCATTCGGAATCGGACGTTGAGCAGCCCATGATGAACTTTCCGGCCGGGATCCAGATATAAGTCAGATCGTCGGTGGAATTGACGGCGCTTTCGCCCGCTTTGAGGCCGATGGTTTTGGGGAAATCCACCGCATTCAGCTGGAGCGCGGCGAGCGTCAGCAGGATTATGTATCTGGTCTGCATGGTCGCGTGGTGGCTCCGGATGTAGGCGATTATCCCACAATGCGGCGCGAACTCACGGATTGGAGTTGGTATCGGGCGCGAGGTTGATACCATGGGCCATGGGTAGTGCGTTCGACCGGTTGATCCTCCGCCTGAAGACTCCGGCTGCGGTCACGCTCGCCATTTCTGTTGCCGGATGGTTGGCCGGGGGGCTGGTTTTTGCCGCGCCACCTTCTTTCGAACATGACGTGCAGCCGGTCCTGGCGCAGGTTTGTCAGAACTGCCACAACCCGCAGGTCGAATCCGGCAATCTGGATATCGCAAAGTATCTGACGCCGTCTTCTCTTACTTCCGAACAAGCGGGATGGACGAAGATTCTGGCGCGATTGAAGGCGGGCGAGATGCCGCCGCCCGGCGTTGCCGGTCCATCGCCTCCGGATATGGCGTCGCTGATCCGGTTTGTGCAGGGTGCGCTCGATCAATCGAAGACGCCGGATGCGGGCCGCGTGATCGCGCATCGCCTCAACAGAGAAGAATACGCCAATACCGTTCGCGATTTGCTGGGCGTGGATTTCGCGGCGGAGGAGGAATTTCCCGCCGACGATTCCGGCTACGGCTTCGACAATATCGGCGACGTGCTGACGGTTTCGCCGGCGCTGATGCAGGAATATCTCGCGGCGGCGGAAAAGATCGCCGCGCGCGCGGTGGGTGGCGACGCGCTGCCGCCGCCCGGATTTGCCAATCGCCGGGACCGTTTGCGCAGATCGGGTCCGGGCGTGATCGAGATGAAGTATCCGGTGGATTATGACGCCGAATACGTGGTGAGGGTCAATCTGAATGGCTATCGCAGCGGGTCGACGAAGCCTGTGACGCTGCAGATATCGGTGGATGGCAAGCCGGTGAAGACCGTCGAGGTGGATGTCCGGATGAGCGAGGTGAACCGGCAGGGCGGCAACACGCAGCGGCGGCAGGAAGAAGTCCGCGTTTTCCTGACGGCGAACGCACACATCTTCCGCGCGGAATTCCTGCAAGACGATTTCGTGAAGGATCTGGGCGAGCGGGCGCTGACGAATCCGCACAGTAATATCTTCCCGGAATCGTTTGAAATCGGCGGACCTTATGCGCCAGGCGAGCCGCATGTGGTCCCGAAGAAGGTATTAATATGCGATCCGGCGAGCGGAGCGGCGTGCGTGGAGCGCATTCTGACGACATTCGCTCACCATGCTTACCGCCGTCCAGCGACCGATGCCGAAGTTGCCGAACTGGTGGCGATAGACAACAAGGCGATAAAAGCGGGCTATACGCCGAAGCAGAGTCTGCAGTTCGCCATCGCCGATGCGCTGGTGACTCCGCAGTTTCTGTTCCGTATCGAACGCGACCCTGCGCCTGGCACGACCGCGCGCATCAGTGACTCCGAACTGGCTTCGCGGCTCAGTTATTTTCTGTGGAGTTCCGCGCCGGATGACGAACTGCTGCGGCTGGCGGAAGCGCACCAGTTACATCGGGCGGAAGTTCTGGACGCACAAGTGAAGCGCATGATTGCCGATCCGCGCGCGTCCGCGCTGGCCGAAAACTTTGGCGGGCAGTGGCTGCAGACGCGCGGTCTCGATGCGATCAGGCCGGATCCGACTAAGTTTCCCGAGTGGAACGCGACACTCAAAGACGAAATGCGCATGGAAACGCGCCTGTTCTTCGAGGCCGTGATGCGCGAAAACCGGCCGATCGGCGATTTCATCGATGGCAGGTATACCTTTCTGAACGAGAATCTGGCCGGGTACTATGGCATTCCGGGCGTGACGGGCACTGAATTCCGGCGCGTCGATTTGAAGGACACTGACGCGCTGCGGCGCAGTGGCGTTTTCACGCAGGCGAGCGTGCTTACGGTGTCGAGTTATCCGACGCGAACGTCGGTTGTGCTGCGTGGCAAGTATCTTCTTGAAACCGTACTCAACGAGCCTCCGCCGCCTCCGCCGCCGGATGTACCGGCGCTCAACGAGCAGACCGTGGGCGTCGCGAAGTCGCTGCGCCAGCAGATGGAGGCGCACAGGGCGGACCCGCTGTGCGCGTCGTGTCATCGGAAGATGGACGTGCTGGGCTTCGGGCTGGAGAATTACGACGCGATCGGACGCTGGCGGATCACCGATGGCCGGTTTCCCATTGATGCGAGCGGAACTTTTCCGAACGGAAAGACATTCAACGGTCCGGCGGCGATGAAAGCGATTCTGCGGGACAACATGCCGGAGTTTGTTCGCTGCCTGGCCGAAAAAATGCTGACTTATGCGCTCGGAAGAGGCGTGGAGAGTTATGACCGGCCGGCGCTGGACGACGTGGTCCGCGAGACTACGGCGGGGGATAACGGGTTCGAGGCAATGATTCTGGGGACTGTCCACAGCGTGCCATTTCAGCAGCGTCACGCGGCGATTGATCCGGCTCCTATGTCCATACAAAAATAATTGTAAAAAAGCGTCACAAATTTCCGCGTACCGTGTTACTCTTTAAAAACAGTTTAGAAACACGCGTTGCAGCGATTGTTTCGTCTCTCCTTCTGGCTCAGCGCCCGAGCCGCTTCTTCCCGTTTTCAGTAACTTCCGCTTTCGATTCTGAAAGCTCTGGTTACTAACTTACTTCGGCAACCAATATCCGCCGCGCAGGCAACTGCATGCGCATGGCTCTTCATGGTTCCGCGACGCATTGTTGGCGCGCGGGTTTGTCCCCCGGGCCGGACCGATTTGCCCTGCATTTTCTGCAGGTCTCAAAAAACTCAAACAGGGAGACTCATTCATGCGATTTGTGTGTACATTTCTGGTATTTTCCGCACTGGTGTGGGGCCAGGCGTTCCAGGGCTCGTTAAGAGGGCGAGTCACGGATCCGAAAGACGCTATTGTTCCACTCGCCAAAGTCACCGTCATTGAAGACGCAACAGCTGTTGCCAGCAGCACCATAACGAACCAGCAGGGTCAATATTCTTTCCCGGCTCTCAATCCCAGCACTTACACTCTTGTAGTGGAAGCGCCCGGTTTCAAGAAGCTGGAAAAGAAAAACATCATCATCTCAACGCAGTCCGCGGTGGATGAAGACGCCAAACTCGATATCGGCGCCGTGACGGAGACGATCAATGTTACAGCCGAAGCGGATCTCCTGGTCACAGCGGAAGCGTCTAACGGCACCGTCATCGATCGCGACAAGCTGGAGAATCTGCCCAACCTCGGGCGCGATCCGTTCATGCTGGCGCGGCTGAGCGAGGGCGTTGTGTGGACGGGTAATCCGAAGTTCGACCGCATGGAAGATCAGAGCGGCCAGTCGGCCATGTCGATTGCGGGCGGTCCCACGCGCGCGAATAACTATACGCTGGATGGCATCTCGATTACGAGTTCCACCAATCAGGCGGTCATCATCCCGGATCAGGATTCAGTGGGTGAAATGAAAGTTCAGGCGAATACGTATGATGCGTCCATGGGGCGAACGGGCGGCGGCGTTTTCAACGCGACTCTCCGTTCCGGCGAGAACCGCATGCACGGCGCGGCGTTCGGCCTGCTTCGCGCGCAGCCCCTGCTCGCCAACACCTTCTTCAGCAACAAAGCGGGTCTGCCGATTGAACAACAGCCGTTCAAGAATTATGGCGATTCGCTGGGCGGTCCCATACGAATTCCAAAAATCTACGATGGCAGGAACAAGACGTTCTTCTTCGTAACTACGGAAGGCTACCGGCAGTTCGACGCCGTCGCCGCCACTTCGCAGGTACCCACATTCGCGGAGCGTAACGGCGATTTTTCGCAAAGCATGTACAACAAGGGCACTACAACTAACCCGCAGCTGGTTCAGTGGGCCATGTACGATCCGCAGACCACAAACCTGACCACAGGCGCGCGGACTCAGTTCGCAAATAACGTCATTCCACTGAGCCGGATCGATCCGATCGGGTTCAAAATGGCGTCGTATTTCCCGCTGCCCACGACCGCTCCCCTCAGTTACGGCGCACCGGATTACACAGTGTCCCTGCGGACCCAGGACCGGGCGGATCAGGGGACGTTTAAGGTTGACGAGAATGCCACTAACTGGCTGAAGCTGTCGGGATCGTATCTGCATTACGGAAGTCAGGAACCGTCAAACCAGACCTGGCCGGGCAGTATCGCCACCCCGGGTCAAACCACAATCTATCGCCACGTGGATTCTTCGACGGGCAATGCAACTATCACGATCAATCCGACTACCGTGGCGACGGTTCGGTTCGGTTACAACCGGTTCCCGGACTACGACCCGAATTTCAGTAAGGGTTTCAAGCTGAGCACGCTCGGTTTCCCCGCGTCGGTTGACGCACTGACGCCGGGTTCCCCGGACTTTCCCAGTATCAGCACTGGTGAGTTCACCGGTTATGGCGGGGGCACGGCGCCCTGGGGTGTCCAGTTCTCCACCAGCTTCAACGGCGAAGTCTCGAAGTTCGTCGGCAAACACAGCATCAAGGCCGGATACGACTGGCGGGCACTGCACGCCGCCGGTTCCACGGCTCTGGGACCCAGTAGCTTCAGTTTTGCCGGCAGTCTCACGTCGCAGACGGCCGCCTCGGCTGTTACCGGCACGGGCGGAGGTTTGGCGACGATGTTGCTGGGTTATCCGGGCGGCAGCATTACCACCGGATCGTTCTTCAACGATTACGTGCATTATATGGGCTTCTACATTCAGGACGACTATCGCGTAACTCCAAAACTGACAGTGAACTTCGGTTTCCGCGGCGAGCATGAGACCAACCCGCAGGAAGTCAATAACAAGTACCTGATCGACGCTAACCTGAATGTGGCGAATCCGCTGCAGGCCAGCATCCCGAGCCTGACGCTGATGGGCCAGGCGCGCTATGCGGGTGTGAATGGCAACCCGACTCATGCGGGCAATCCTCTCGCACTCAAGTTAGGTCCGCGTATCGGTTTCGCTTATTCCTACGACTCCAAGACCGTCATTCGCGGCGGCTATGGCATCTTCTGGATTCCGCAGTCGTTCAGCTTCCAGAACGCAACGGGTTACTCGCAGACTACTTCGATTGTCACTTCGACGAATAACAACTACACGCCGATTTCGAGTCTGGAGAATCCCTATCCGAACGGGCTGACGCCTCTGGCGGGTAACACTTTGGGCGGACTCGCCGCAATTGGCTCCAGTATCACAGCAACGGATCCCGGCAACCGCTCTCCCGGGTATGTGGAGCAGATGTCGTTCGACATTCAGCGGCAGGTCGGCAAGAACGTGGCCTTTAAGGCGGGTTATATCGGATCCCATGCGCTGGATGAGCCGTTCTCTCTGGATGTGAACCAGCTGAACCCGAGCTACTTTGCCCTGGGTAAAGGACTGAGTACACTGGTAACCAATCCTTTCTACGGCTTCGCTCCCAATACGACCTCGCTCGGAACCAGCACCAAGTTGTCCCAATCTTCGCTGCTGGTGCAGTATCCCGAGTACGTTTCGTCAGGCGGAGGGGTAAGTTTGGCGAGCCCGATGGGCCGCGCCACTTACTATTCATTTTATGGCAAGGGCGACTGGCGGTTGAAATACGGATTGGTTCTTGGCTTCACCTATACATGGTCGCGCAACATGGCGCTGAGTTCACCGCAGAACTACGATGCCCCGATCATCCCGCAGGCGTGGGGCAGAGCCGGCACGGACCAGCCGAACAGCTATTCGCAGTCGTTCACCTACCAGCTTCCGTTCGGCAAGGGTCAGGCGTTCCTGAAGAACAACTCGGTGCTGAACCAGATTGTCGGCGGCTGGTCGATTCAGTCGCAGGCGGTCATTCACACTGGCACACCGCTGGGCGTCAGCCAGACCAACTCCAATAACGGCTGCAATGGCTGCGGCCAGTACCCGACCGCGACGGGTATCAACGCACAATCGACCGGATCGGTCGATCAGCGCATCTATGGCTGGTTTAATCCGGCGGCATTCACAACTACGCCGGCGTTCAGCTTCGGCAACGTCAATCCTACACTGACGGTGTATTCGCCGCCGCTGTTCAACGTCGATATGTCGATGTTCAAGTCGGTCACTATTAAGGAGCACTACAAAATCCAGTTCCGGGCTGAAGTGCTCAATGTTACCAACACCGTGCTGTTTGGCAATCCGTCCACCAGCATCACCAGTACTTCGACGTTCGGCGTCATTACCAGCCAGACGAACTTCCCGCGCCTTGTTTCGCTCGGGGCTCGCATCACGTTCTAAAGCTGAATGAAATACAGGAAGGAACAGGGGCCGTTACCGCGGCCCCTGTTTCAATCAGAACTCGCGCAGCCGAAACAGCGATTGTGCGATGGAGGATACGCGGATGAAAGCCGGACGTCCAACACCCGTATTGATACTGACAGACGCAGAACGTGAAGCCCTCCGCACCTGGACCAGGCAGCCCAAATGTCCGCAGGCACTCGCGCTTCGCGCCCGCGTGGTTCTGCTCTGTGCCAATGGTTATTCGAACACCGATGCAGCCGCCGAGCTGCACATCACGATACAAACTGTCGGCAAGTGGCGGCAGCGCTTCTTGTCCAGGCGTCTGGATGGTCTGCTGGACGAACCACGGCCGGGAACGCCTCGCCGACTGAGTCAGGCCGATGTGGACCGCGTCCTCGGATTGACTCTGGAGTCGAAGCCGTTTAACAAGTCCCACTGGTCGACTCGCACACTGGCTGAGGCCAGCGGACTCAGCCGGGCCAGCGTTCATCGTATCTGGAGAGCTTTTTCGCTGCAGCCTCATCGCACGGAGACGTTCAAGTTACTGCAGGACTCGCTGCACATCGATAAAGGTAATGCCGGGGCAGGTGGGGCATAAGTTGCGTCCACAGGCACTATGCCGGAGCGTTCGGGCGCGCAGGCTCAGCCGGGCCAGCGTGCGGCGCCTCTGGGGAGCGTTCTCGCTGCAGCCGCATCGCGCGGAAGCATTCAGGTTGCCGAGAGATTCGCTCCTGGTGGACAAAGGCTAATAACGGCCCTGATAACCTCAAGAGATGGCAGATGAAGACGTTCAGGCAGAACTGGCCCGCTTAAGGGCCGAAAATGAGTCTCTCAAGAAGAAGCGAAATACCGCGACTTCCATGAAAGTCAGCGAAAAAGGAGCGGTTTCGGTGTACGGGCTGGGTCGTTTTCCGGTCACGCTGTACCAGGAACAATGGCAAAAACTGCTCCTGATGACCGAGGATATTAAGACATTCATCGCGGAAAATCAGGATCGTCTGAAAGTCAAGGAATAGCGGTCCGGGCTTATTCCAGCGCGAATGCGACATACCCGAGCGTCCCGTCGTGCTCGACCAGGAGCGCGACGGAACTGCCGGGTTTCAATCCCGATAGCGCATCGCGCAATTCGCCCAGAGTACGGATCTTGCTGGAATTCATTTCGTAGATCACGTCGCCCGGACTGAGGCCTGGATTCAAAGCGGCAAACTCCGCCGGAATGGCCGCGACAACGACACCGTAGAGGCGGCGTGTATCGGGAAGCTCGGGCGTCACTTTTGCGTCGAGCGTCATGGCGAGGATACCCAGTTCGCGCACCAGGTTGGCCTGTCCGTTCACAAGATCGGCCAGCCCGACCGGTGAGTTGGGGCGCTCCAGCACGGCCACTTTCTCCTGCAGTTTCTCGGCGCCGCGCTGAATATCCAGAGTGATGGATTCCCCGACGGTATGCTGCATCACCGCGACCTGCACCTGCGCCGACTGCGTCACCGGTTTGCCCTCGACTGCCAGCACAACGTCACCCTGCTGCAGTCCGGCGGCCTCGGCGGCGCCATGCGGAATCACGTCCGCCACAATGACGCCGGGATGACGATTCAGGCCGAGAGCCCTCGACATGACCGGGTCGATATCCTGCACCACGACGCCGATCGTTCCGCGATGGATATGCCCATCTTTACGGATTTGCTGGTATATGTGGCTCACGATGTTTGCCGGAATGGCGAAACCAATCCCTTCGCTGCCGCCCGATTGCGAGTAGATCATAGTGTTGATTCCCGCAACTTTTCCGTCCATATCGAGCAGCGGGCCTCCGCTGTTGCCGGGATTAATCGGGGCGTCGGTCTGGATGTAGGTCATCGGCTGATCGGGCTTGAGCTGACGGGATGTGGCGCTCACATATCCGACGGTCAGCGTGTTATCGAGGCCCAGTGGGCTGCCCAGCGCGAACACGATCTGGCCCTGCTTCAACGTGTCGGAATCGAGGAAGGTCAGCACCGGCAGATTGGTGGCGTCGATTTTCAGGACGGCCAGATCGGTTTCCTTGTCGATGCCGACAATGGTCGCCGGGTAGTGCCGGTGCGCGTCCCTTTTCGTCGGGTCGGACGTGTCGGCGACGCTGACGTTGATATCTTTCGACTCCGCCACGTGAGCGTTGGTGATGATGTAACCGGCCGGGTCCACAATGACGCCGGAACCGCTGGCCGATTGTTTGGCGAAGTAGCCCATCTGGCCGCTGTTCGCGGTCTCGACGGCAGCCCTGGCCCGTACCTCGATCTGAACTACAGAGGGACTAACCGAAGTGCACAGTTCCTCGACGGCCTTGCTGAATTCCTGCAAGACTGCTGCGTGAGGGCGCGGGGGTTGCGCAGGAAGCACGGCGGAAGCTGCAAGAAGAATCAGCGGGATGGTCGGGATCCGAAAGTGCATCGCGTCACGTTACTCCTACCTTCAAGGTACGCGAAACGGAGAAAAGGGATACGAATTATTGTGCCCGCGCTCACAAGTCGGCAATCGATTCAACAATCGATTCGCACTTCGGTCAGTATGAAGGCCAGTTCGCGGTCATCGTTATAGCCGACTAAGCGCGGCTCGCAGTCAATCGCAATGGCACAGGGCAAAGTGGTTGGCTGGTCGAGTGCGAGGTGCACCTCGAATGACTCCGCGTCGGGTTTCGCCGTTACGGACTTGCCATCCACGGCGAGAGTTATTTCGGGCGCATTTCCGGCTTGAGCGGGCCGCCAGCCGCGAATTGTGACGGAGGTAACAGATGTCGGCGGACGCACGGTGAACCGAACATGGCAGGCGGCCCAGCCATCGGCGTAAAGGCCCTGGGAAGGCCCCTCCTGCAGCGCGAACCCGGTGAGGGGCGCCCGCACCCTGGCAAGCAGGTCGACTATGTAGGCGTTCTTGTGCCGTAGTTCGCGCGCAAGGTCGAGTTCCATCCGCTGGTATTTCTCGATCCATTTATCGCGCCTATCGATCTGGAACAGCAGGTCCTTTTGGTCTGGCCCGGTCAGCGTATAGCCGTCGCGGAATCGCGCATCAAGCGGCCGGTTCACGTAGAAAGTCCCATGCGGCGGCGCAATCTCTTCCGCGGGCCTTTCGCGGGTGTAGAGATAGATGGAAATGGATTTTCGCGAGCGGTGCCGCTCCGCCTCGGGCAGTTCAATTTTCGGGAAGCCGTGCCATGAGTGTTCGTTCGTCTCAAACATGACAGCCCGGTTGAACAGCGGTTCGAAGGAGCGGATCTGGTTCTCCGCCGGCTTGCGCGGATTGGAGTGTATTTCGAGCGATCCGCCCCATTCGCTTTTCCAGTCTTTATTGAGATAGACGATCAGATTCAGCCGCCGGTGCAGCCTCTGTGCTTCGTCGTAGTTGAAATCCACATGAGGATCCAGATCCTGGCCGTGCAGATTTTCATGCGTGCCGCCGCCGTAGAGCTTCGGATCGGGAAGCAGGCCTGGAATGCCGGAGATCTCACCGATCAGGTCGAGAAACTGCGGCGAGCCCATCAACTCATACATCTCTTCGTATGCGGGGCTGATCCGGCGAATTTCAGTGTTGACCGCCTTGCCCCAGACGCCTCCGTAGATTTCGTTTTTGGCCAGTTCCGGGTTGAAGACGGGGAAATCGGCCAGCAGCCGTTCGGCGAAGGGCCCTTCGAAGAAATGGTCGATGACCGCGTGTTTGAAAGGACGGGCGCTGCGGAAAGTATCTGCGTGCTCGCGACTCTTTTCGATTACGGATTTTGAAACCTGCATGGCTCGGGCGGTTGCGGCGGGCGGCTCAGTACGGAGTATCGCACTGGCAACGAATCGAATCGCATCGCAGACTGTCCGATGCAGGGCGATATATTGGGATTTACCCATGAATCACAACACGTTTGGCGCCGCCTCCACCCTGCGGGTCGCAGGCGCGGAATATCGCATCTTCAGCCTTGCCGCACTGGAAAAGAAGGGCATCGCGAACATCTCGCGTATGCCTGTGTCGCATCGGATTCTGCTCGAGAATCTGCTGCGCTGCGAGGATGGGCGCAAGGTTCATGCCTCCGATATCGAGGCGGTCGCCAAAGGACAGGTGGGCGAAACGGCAAAGGAAATCCAGTTCATGCCAGCGCGCGTGTTGCTGCAGGATTTCACGGGCGTTCCCTGCGTGGTCGATCTTGCGGCGATGCGCGATGCGCTGCAAGCCATGGGTAAGAATCCGAAGAAGGCCAATCCGCTGATGCCCGCCGATCTGGTGATCGATCACTCGGTGCAGGTGGACGAATACGGCACCACGGGCGCGTTCGATTTCAATGCGCTGATGGAATTCCAGCGCAATCGCGAACGATATATGCTGCTGCGCTGGGGGCAGACGGCGTTTCAGAATTTCCGTGTTGTGCCGCCGGATACGGGGATTGTCCACCAGGTGAATCTGGAATATCTGGCGGACGTGGTGTTCCGCGCGAAGGCTGCCGATGGCGTGATGACGGCTTATCCGGATACGCTGGTGGGCACGGATTCGCATACGACCATGATTAACGGGCTCGGCGTGGTGGGCTGGGGAGTGGGCGGCATCGAGGCCGAGGCATGTATGCTGGGCCAACCGATTTCCATGCTGCTGCCCGCCGTCGTCGGCTTCAAACTGCACGGCAAACTGCCGGCGGGCTGCACCGCGACCGATCTGGTGCTCACCGTTACACAGATGCTTCGCAAGAAGGGCGTCGTGGGGAAATTTGTGGAATTTTATGGCGCGGGGCTCAGCGCGCTGAGCGTGGCGGACCGTGCCACCATCGCGAACATGGCGCCGGAATATGGCGCGACCATCGGCTTCTTTCCCGTGGATTCCGGCACGCTGGATTATCTGCGCACTTCGAATCGCGATCCGCATCTTGTGCAACTGGTGGAGGCGTATTCGAAGGAACAGGATCTGTTCCGCACCGATGCGACGCCGGATCCGGAATTCTCCTCGTCGCTCGAACTGGATCTGGGAAGCGTGGTGCCGTCGATGGCGGGTCCGAAGCGGCCGCAGGATCGTCTCACGCTGCCGCAGGTGGCTGGCAATTTCCGCGATGCATTCAAAGATGCGACCACGAAGAAGGCGACGGTTTCGGTTGGCGGGCAATCGGGTGAGATGGGCAGCGGCGCGGTGGTGATTGCAGCGATTACAAGCTGCACGAACACATCGAATCCGAGCGTCATGATGGGCGCGGGGATACTGGCGAAAAAGGCTGTCGCGAAGGGTCTCACGAGCAAGCCGTGGGTGAAGACGAGCCTGGCGCCTGGCTCGAAAGTAGTCTTCGATTATCTGACGAAGGCCGGTCTGATGGCGCCGCTCGAAGCGCTGAAGTTCAATCTGGTGGGTTATGGCTGTACTACCTGCATTGGCAACAGCGGTCCTTTGCCGGATGCGGTTTCGGCGGCCGTGAAGACTGACGATCTGGTGGTAGCCGCCGTGCTGAGCGGCAACCGGAATTTCGAAGGCCGCATCAATCCGCAGGTAAAGGCGAATTATCTGGCGTCGCCGCCGCTGGTGGTGGCTTATGCGCTGGCGGGGACCATCGATATCGATATGAGTTCGGATCCTCTGGGCACAGGCTCGGACGGCAAGCCGGTTTATCTCAAAGACATCTGGCCTACGCCGCAGGAAGTGGATGAAGCGATCCGTTCCACGATCAACGCGGAGATGTTCCGCACGCAATACGAGCAGGCGTTTCAGGGCGATGCCAACTGGCAGCATCTGCCGGTTCCGGCGGGCGATATTTTCGCGTGGGATGAAAAGTCGACGTATATCAAGCGGCCGCCGTATTTCGATAATATGAACGATCCGAATGCACCGATCGCGGATCTGAAAGGTCTGCGAACGCTGGCGCTGCTGGGCGATTCGATCACGACCGATCATATTTCGCCCGCGGGTTCGTTCGCGGCGGGGAGTCCGGCGGGCCAGTATCTGGTGAGCCTGGGAGTATCGCCGAAAGATTTCAATTCTTACGGCGCGCGGCGCGGCAACCACGAAGTGATGGTGCGCGGAACGCTGGCCAACGTGCGGCTGCGCAATCAGCTGGCGCCGGGGACGGAAGGCGGATATACGGTCCACCTGCCGGATGGCGAGCAGATGTTTATCTATGACGCTTCGGTGAAGTATCAGCAGGAAGGCGTGCCGCTGCTGATCATCGCGGGCAAAGAATATGGTTCCGGTTCGTCGCGCGACTGGGCGGCGAAGGGCGTGATGCTGCTCGGCGTGAAGGCCGTGATTGCGGAGAGCTTCGAGCGCATTCACCGAACCAACCTGGTTGGGATGGGCGTGCTGCCGCTGCAATTTGCGCCGGGTGAGAATGCGGCGTCGCTCGGGCTGACAGGGCGCGAGACTTTTGAGATCACCGGCGTTCGTGAAGCCGTGGAATCGGGCGCGCGCGTGAAGGTGACGGCGGTGGTGGATGGCGGCCAGAGCATCAGCTTCGAAGCTGTGCCCCGCGTCGATACGCCGCAGGAAGCGGAATATTTCCGCAATGGCGGAATCCTGCCATTCGTGCTGCGGCAGTTAGCGGCGCAGGCTTAATCCAACACTTCGATGAATGAAGGCAGACCCAGCCGCACTGCGCAGCGAGTGGCAGTGCGGAGGGCCGCGCATCAGTTGCTGGATCGTCCGCTGGTATTCGAAGATCCGTTCGCGCTAAAGATCATCGGCCCGGATGCGGCGGCGGCTACTCTGGCAAAGGCGGACGGACGGGTATCCGGCTCGTTTCGCGCGTTCATGGCCGTTCGCAGCCGGTATTCGGAGGACGAACTAGCCAATGCGGTAGCGCGCGGCGTGCGGCAATACGTGGTGCTCGGGGCGGGCCTGGATACATTTGCCTGGCGTAATCCCTGGCCTGAGTTGTGCGTGTTCGAAGTGGACTTTCCCGCCACACAGCACTGGAAAAAGCAGCGATTAGCCAATGTTGGCATGGATGCGCCGTCTTCGCTGACCTTTGCGCCGGTCGATTTTGAATCGCAGACGCTGGCAGATGGTTTGCGCGCGGCTGGCTTTCGCACCGATCGGCCAGCGTATTTTTCGTGGCTCGGCGTAACGATGTATCTGACGCGGGAAGCGTTTGAATCGACCGTCGGCTTTATCGGCGCATTGCCCGCGGGCAGCGGAGTTACCTTCGATTATTCCGTCGCTCGATCCGAACTCGGTGTGTTCGAGAAGCTTGCGCTCGACCATCTGGAGCGCAAGGTGGCGTCGCTCGGAGAGCCGTTTCAATTGTTCTTTCGTCGTGCGGAGCTTCGGGCGACCATGCGTCGGCTGGGATTCGGCGATCTCGAAGACGTGGGGAGCGACGATCTGAACGCCCGGTATCTGTCCGACCGTGCCGATGGCTTGCGCCTGAGGGGCGGGATTGGCAGACTCCTGCGGGCGCGACGCTAATCGAGCTTCGCGAGAACGTTACGATATCGCCAACCGATTGTAACCGTCCAAAGGCCATCATGAGAGCACGGGAGAATCACGATGCCTCAGACTGTCGGGTTTGCGTGGAAGGATTCCGAGTCGGCGTGGCGGTTCAGTACGGGCGTGAGCCTTCACGGACATACCATGCACTCCGAAGAGTGCCTGTCGTTCCTGCCGCGTTATCTGCACCGGGCGCCGGGAATTTCTCAGATTGTCAAAGGCTATGAACGCGGCCCCAAAGCCGTGGATTTTGCGCGCGCTTACTGGACGCCTCCGCTCAGTCCGGCGTCAGCGCTGCGGGTGGAAAGAAAGCAGATCGAGAGTCTGGATCTGCGCGCGCTCGTCTCGCTGACCGACCACGACAATATCGAAGCTGGCATGTCGCTTCAGGTGGCAGCGGATCCGCGCGAGGTTCCGGTGTCGGTGGAGTGGACGGTGCCGTACGGGCGATCCATCTTCCATTTGGGCGTTCACAATATGCCGCCGACGTCCGCCCGCGAGCTGATGGGCAGGCTGACGGCCTTCACTGCGTCGCCGAATGAGAGGTTGTTGCCTGGCATCCTGCGAGAGCTTGCGGAGATTCGCGATGTGCTGATTGTCTTGAATCATCCGTTCTGGCTGGAAGAAGGCGTAGAACAGGCCGATCATGACCGGGCGCTCCCGCGCATCCTGAGCGAATGCATCGACTGGTTTCACGCCTTCGAACTGAATGGTACGCGCGTGTGGAAAGAGAATGCGAAAGTCATCGATCTTGCGCGGGAGTATGACAAGCCGCTCATTTCCGGTGGCGACCGGCACGCGTGCGAGCCTTCGGCCTGCATCAATCTCACGAATGCAGCTTCGTTTTCGCAGTTCGTGGCCGAGGTGCGAAGCGGATACAGCCTGCCTTACTTTATGCCCCACTATCGCGACCCGATGACGCTGCGTATTCTCGAAGCTGCGTGGGATATCCTGCGGCCTTATCCGGCCTTCCCCGGGCGCGAGCGATGGACTGATCGAATCTTCTATCGCGGAGAAGATGGCAGGGCGCTTCCGCTTTCCGAAGTGTGGCGGGACCGTACGCCATGGGTCATGAAGGCGCCACTGAGCGCTTTGACCGGATCTCTGCAGTTGCTCGCCGCTCCGGGTTTGCGTGGCACGATGCGTCACTTCCTCGCCGAGCGCGGAGAGATACTGCCGTGAAAACAGGCGCGCTGAAAAGATTCAGAGCTTCCATAGCGGGCTTGTCACCCGAGACGATTGCGCTGATTTGTGTGCTCGGCCTGGTGCTGGGCGTCTTCCCGGTATTTGGTTTGCCGACGCTGCTCTGCGCAGCGGCTGCCATTGCGTTCCGGGTGAATCTGCCGGCGATTCAGCTGGTCAATCAGATCTCCGCTCCTCTTCAATACGCGCTTTTGTTGCCTTTGGGCCGCGCCGGCGCACGCATTACGGGCATCGGATTCAGCGGCACCATGGTCGAAAAGCTTGCCAACGGAGCGCGCAACGCAATCGTCGGCTGGGCCTGTTTCTGCGTACCCGCGGGACTGCTGCTTTACCTGATTCTTGCGTTCGCATTGCGGCTACGCAGGCAGGCGTGTTTCCATAGGTTGGAGAACCCTGCATAGTGTCCCAATTTCCGAACGGTTTCCTCTGGGGCGCCGCAACAGCCGCGCATCAGGTGGAAGGCAACAATATTAATAGCGATTTGTGGGTGCTGGAACACGTCGAGCCAACGCTGTTTGCCGAGCCTTCGCTCGATGCCTGCGATCACCTGCGCCTGTTCCCGGAAGACATCCGGCTGCTTGCGCAACTCGGCCTGAATACCTATCGGTTCTCGGTGGAATGGGCGCGCATCGAACCGGAACGCGGATGCTTTTCAATGGCTGCGCTCGACCATTACCGGCGTGTGCTGGCGGCTTGTCACGAAAACGGGATCACTCCGATGGTGACCTATTACCATTTCAGTTCGCCGCGCTGGTTCGCGGCCATGGGCGGGTGGGAGAAGCCCGTCGCCTCCGATCTGTTTGTTCGCTATTGCGGCCGCGTGGCCAAACATCTGGGAGATCTGACCAGTCTCGCGACAACTTTCAACGAGCCGAACCTCCCCATGCTGTTGCGCTGGCTGCCCGTCTCGGAAATTCCGTTCGTGAAGGTCAAACGCATGACGAAGCTGGCCGCGAAAGCCGTCGGTTCCGACCAGTTTGGCTGCTTCTTTCTGGGGAACGCGGAAAAGCTGCGGGACCGCATGATTGCCACTCACCATCGCGCTATCGAAGCCATAAAGTCCGGGCCTGGGCGCTATCCCGTTGGCGTCAGTATCTCCATGCAGGACGAGCAGCCGGTGGGTCACGACAGCAAGCGCGACAGGAAATGCGCCGAAGTCTACGATCCCTGGCTCGAAGCGGCAGGCAAGAGCGACTTCCTCGGCGTCCAGACTTATACGCGCTGCCGCGTGGGCAAGAGAAGCGATCTCAGCCCGGAGCCAGGTTCGGAAATCACTCAGATGGGTTATGAATTCTGGCCCGAAGCGCTGGAGGCATGTCTGCGCTATGCGAGCGCGCGCGTGAAGGTGCCCATTTACATTACCGAAAACGGCGTGAGCACGGACGACGACGAGCGGCGCATCGAATATATCCGGCGCGCACTGGACGGCGTTGTGAAATGCCTGGAGGACGGGATTGACGTCAGGGGCTACATCCACTGGTCGCTGCTGGACAATTTCGAATGGATCATGGGGTACCGTCCTAAGTTCGGGCTGGTAGCCGTCGACCGGGCCACGCAGGAACGCAGCGTTAAGCCCAGTGCGCACTATCTGGGAGAGATCGCCCGCCACAACCGGGTCTTCGATTACGCCGCGGCTTCCTTGCATTCCGCCGTATAATTCTCAGCCCCGGTATGCAGGATGCTTTCGAGGATCTCCGGGATTTCGAAAACGGCCCTGTTCCGCGTGCCGGCGGCGCGTTCGCGGAAGCGAATGTAATTCTCCGGCGCCACAAGGGTTTCTACTGCGGCGCCGATGTCGGCGGCGAAGTTCCGCACTACCAGTCCGAATCCCTGTTCTTCCACCCAATCGGCGTTATAGCGTTCGTGCGCCAGAGTCCAGGCATTGCGTTGCACGATGACCGGCAGTCGTTTTGCCAACGCCTCGCTGATGCTGCCCGGCCCGGGCTTGCCGATGAAGAAATCCGCCAGTTCCATGTAGAACGGAACCTCACGCGTGAAACCCTCAATGAACATCGGTATTCGCTGGTGGAGCGCTTGAAGCTTCGTCGCTACCTTCGCGTTCTTGCCGCAGAGCAGAATCAACTGGACTGGCTGGCCGCCCGTTCGATTGACCGCCCGGGCGATGTCGACCATCTCTTCCGATCCCTCGCCGCCGAACAATACCAGCCCGGTTGGAACGCCCGGACGAAGACCCAGGCGTGCGCGCTCGGCATCGCGATCGATCTTAGGCCCTGCATAGAACCCGGGATTTAGAATCATTCCCGAGGTTTGAAAAATGCGATCGGGCGAAATCCCGATTGCCCGGGCCTGGCTCGCTGCGCGTTCGGAACCGCAAACCACATACTGGTGTCCGTGTTCAAGACTCGGTCGTTCCATCCAGAAGTGCGGCGGGTGGTCGGCGATATCGGTGAGGATGGTAACGAGAGGAACTGAGGGTCGTGCCGCGTTAAGCGCTTCTTTGATGGCGCGATTGAAATGTGGAATCAGCGAAACCACCAGATCGGGTTGCGATTGTTCCCAATATTGGCGCAGCACTTTCACCTGAGAGCCATGACTCATTCGCATGAGCAGATGCATTGCGCGGATCATCTGCGCGGAGCCGAGTGTCCAGCCTTTGCGCAAAATGATGTTATAAATATCCTGAAACGGAATGCCGGTAAATTGCCGAACGAAGTCGATTGGCGCGAACAGATTCTGAATCGAGACCGCCTCTACTTCCCAGGGACGGTTTTGACTGCCGATCACGTCGCGCAACGCTGTTGCCGCGGCGCGATGGCCTCCGCCGGAATCGATATAGATCAGAGTGACCTTTCGCATGAATGACGTCCTTTCGTTTCGAACTCAGTTGGCCGCCGCGAGTTTGCGGCGAGCGTCCGCGAGCGTCGGTTCGTTGCCTTCCGGCTCGTGTTCGAGATAGACGCGCAGGTAACGCGCTGCTCTGGCTGGTTCGCGACCCTCGGCGAGCAGCGTCTCGGCGGCGCGATAGTACGGCGTCAGGTCGTCGGAGTTATGTTGCGTTGCTTCGCTGAGCAAAGAATCGAGGGCGTTCCAGTTGCACTGTTCGGCGTAAACCTGCGCCAGAATCGCGTAAGGTTCCACGCGGCCCGGGTCCAGTTTCAGCAGCTCTTCGGCTGCGTTCGAGGCCATCACGGGATTGAAGCTCTCAGGTGCGCTGTAGTATTGCGCCAGCGCCAGGCGCGCCCGGTAATTCGGCGGCTGCAGCGCGCTCGCCTGGCGCAGCAGTTCTCCTGCATCGCCGAACCGCTTTCGAAATGAAGCGACGCGTGCCTCTGCGAGGAGCCCCTCGGCTGCGTCGAGGAAGCCGATCTGTTTGGCCATCGCCGTTGCCTTTTGCAGGTCGCCGCCGGCAATCCCCGGCGCGACGAGGTAATACTCCAGCAGATCCCGGTGGGCCTGAATGTCGCGTGGATCGAGAGAAATCGCCAAATCGATTTCGCTGCGAAACTGCCGGGCGAGAAAGATCAGCCGTAGCGCACCCGCGTGCTGCGCCTCAAGGCCCAGTGCCTCGGCCAGTTGACGGTGGTACTTCGCGACATGGCCGTCCAGCGCAACGGCCTTTTCTGCCAGAGGCAGCGGCGATGTGTAATCGCCAAACGCGTTGTGAATCTGAGATAGAAGGAAATTCGCCAGTGCGTCGTTCGGGCTCTGGCTCCGCCGCGCTTCGACAAGGACCCTGGCCTTTTTCCAGTGGCCCGCGTCGATCAGTTTCTCGGGATCGGCCTGCTGAGCGTTGGCCGAAAACGCAGCCACGACGCAAAGAATTGCCAAAAACCACCGCTGGTAGCTCCGATTTGCCGGCAAAGGCAGCACCCTCATCTTCAGCTTGGCGAATGGAGGTGTCAGAATAATAACAGCGGTGTGAAACTTCATCGCGTCCGGTGCTTCGGGGAGCGCCGTGCCGTTGTGAGAAGATAACAGGGTCGGAGGTTCAATGTCCAACCGTCATTCTTTGACGCCATTCGACAATATCGAAAGTTCCCATGAATACGTTTCGCTGCTGGCGAAAGCGGTGGAAGACGCCCTTGCCGAAGTGGAAGCCGATATCACCCTGTCGGCGGAATCCGACGCCCGACGACGGACGGAAGCACTGCAGCTGGTGCATTTCCATCTGAACAAGCTCTCCGGGCATATGACATCCAGCCGAAGAATCCTCAATGATTTGCGCACTTTGCGCCGGCTGCTCCTCGAAGAGCGCCTGATGGAAACCGCGTTACGACGCGGGGCTTAAGGCTCGCTCCCGGCAGATACTCCATTCAATATGCCAGAAGACTATAAGGAAGCATTGGACCTTTTCCGGCGAGGCCCGGAGATCCTCGACAAAGCCATCGCCGGTGTTTCGGACGAAGAATCGAAGTTTGTCCCGGCCCCCGGCAAGTGGACAATCCGCCAGATTGCGCGGCATCTCACCGACACGGAAATCGTGGTTGGCATGCGGCTCCGGCAGATGATTGCCGAAGACCGCCCGCTCATGGCCGTTTTCGATCAGGATCTGTGGGCGGATCGTCTCCATTACAACAATTGCGACGCCTTCGATTCGGCGCGGAAATTCCGCGTTCTGCGCGAGGACATGACGGACGCTCTGACGCCGCTGCCAGCCGCAGCGTTTGAGAGAGTCGGCCTGCACCCGGAACGAGGCGCCTGCACGCTGGGCGAGTGGGTTTCCCGCTTCGGCACGCATGTGGAAAAACATGCTGAGCAGATCCAGCGCATTCGCGAGGCTTGGAGTCGCCGTTGAAACTGCGGCACTTAGCGCCCGCGACAGCACTATTGGCATTGTTTTTTCGAATCGCTCTGCCCGTTCTGGCCGCGGATTCAACGGATACTGCGGCGCGGTGGTGGTCTTTCGTTGAATACCTTGCTTCCGACGCGCTCGAAGGCCGCAATACCGGAAGCGAAGGCCATCGCAAAGCCGCGGAGTATGTGGCGGCGCAATTCGCGCAGGCCGGACTCAAGCCAGCCGGAGAGGATGGTTCGTTCATCCAGCCGGTTTCGTTTCTGACCAAGCAGCTGGATGAGAGCCAGTCGTCGCTCGCGCTGCGCACGCCTGGTGGGGTTAAGCCGCTGCGGCTGGGCGAAGACGCGATTATCGGGACACGGGTGGATCCGGCATCCTCTGTGGACGCCGAACTCGTGTTTGCCGGCTATGGGTTGCGCATTCCGGAACTGAAGTACGACGACTTCGCCGGTCTCGAAACGAAGGGCAAAATTGTGGTGTACCTTAGCGGCGCGCCATCCAACGCTGCCGGCTCGCTCGCTTCGCATTACCAGACTGCCGCGGAGCGCTGGACAGCCATGAAGGGCTGCGGAATCATCGGCGCTATCTCGATCGCCAACCCGAATCACATGGAGATTCCGTGGGAGCGCTCTTCGGCGAATCGGCTCCAGATGACGATGCAACTGGCCGATCCGAAAATGACCGAAACGCAGGGTGAGCAGATTGCCATCGCATGGAATCCGGCGCATGCCAATGAGTTGCTCGCCGGTACCGGCCACACCTTCAAAGAAATTGTGGATGACGCCGAGGCCAGGAAGCCGCTACCGCATTTCGCCATCGATGCGCGCATTCAGGCGAAGACCGTGGTGAAGCGCAGTGAGGTTGTTTCGCAAAACATTGCCGCCGTTTATCCGGGCACCGGCAAGACGAACGAGTATGTTGTGATGTCCGCGCATGTGGATCATCTGGGCGTGAGCACGCCGGTGAACGGCGATTCGATCTTCAACGGAGCGATGGATAACGCTGCTGGCGTGGCTTCCATGCTGGAAATCGCCAACCGTTTGCATGAGACTCACGCGAAGACGGCGCGCTCGATTCTTTTCGTCGCGGTCACCGGCGAGGAGAAGGGACTGCTCGGGTCGAAGTATTTCGCGATGAATCCGACGGTACCGGCAAGAAGCATGGTCGCGGACCTGAACGTAGATATGTTTCTACCGCTTTATCCTTTTCGCATTCTCACGGTTTACGGGCTGGAGGAATCGACGCTGGGTGCGGATGCCAGGGCAGTTGGCGCGCAGATGGGGGTAAGGGTGCAGCCCGATCCGGCGCCGCTGCACAATGTTTTCACACGCAGCGACCAGTACAGCTTTATCCTGCAGGGCATTCCCAGCCTGATGGTGGATATCGGAAACGAGAAAGGCTCAAAGGAAGAGCAGACGGAGAAGGACTGGCTGGCTACCCGATATCACGGGCGATCGGACGATGTGAATCAGCCAATCGATCGGGCGGCGGCAGCGAAGTTTAACGATTTAGTGACGCAGCTGTTGCTGCGCGTCGCCAACGAGAGCCACAGGCCGGAATGGAATAAAGATTCGTTCTTCAGGCGCTTCGCAAAATGACGATGCTCCTGATTCTTCTTGCCGCGGCCGTTCTGGGCGGCGCGGCGAATGCGCTGGCGGGTGGCGGCACGTTTATCGTATTCCCGGCGCTGCTGTTGGCGGGTATCGCTCCCATTAAGGCAAATGCGACGGCGTCACTGGCGCTGGTGCCGGGCGCTATCGCATCGGCGTGGGTCTATCGCGACGCGGTGCGAACGATTTCGAAGAAGTTTGTGCTCATTATGTCGGCGGCCAGCCTGGCGGGATCTCTGGTTGGCAGCGAACTGCTGATGCATACATCGAACGGCACGTTTTCAAAACTGGTGCCGTGGCTGCTGCTGATGGCCGCGGCGGTTTTTAGCGCGGCTCCCTGGCTCAGGAAAGCCGCAGCTGGCCTGGGCGGACACCAGTCGCTCATGGTGCTGATCGCGGGGCAGTTTTTCGTCGCCGGTTATGGCGGCTATTTCGGCGCGGGGATGGGCGTGCTCATGATGGCTCTCTATCTGGCCGCTTCGGATATGGACGTTCACACGGCGGCTGGTTTGCGTACCATCTGCGCGGCCGCTATTAATGTGCTGGCAGTCGGCATTTTCACCTGGAATGGAGCGGTGGATTACAAAGCCGGAGTTCCGATGCTGCTGGCAGGCGTTGCGGGCGGATACGGCGGCGCCCTGGTTGTGAAGAAACTGAATTCGGAGAACGTGCGGCGCGGGATCCTGATCTATGCCTGGGGACTGACGGCCTGGTTTTTCGTTAGGATGCTGATGTAGTTACCAGGTGCGCTTCAGACCATAGGTATCGAAGATGGCATCGCGCGAAACGATACCGAGTTTCTCTTCGAGTGCCTGCGCGGCCAGCAGGCGATCAAACGGATCGCGATGGTGCCAGGGAAGCGTAACTGTGCCCGTTGTGTGGCGGAAGCCGATTTCAAGCGTCTCGAATCCGTTCATCGCCATTTGTTCCGGCAGATAACGCTCAACTGCGGCTGGCAAGCGCAGCTTTTTAAGGCTCAGTTTGATGGCAATCTCCCAAAAGCTCGCCATGCTGACGAAACAATCGTTGCCTGCAATCGCCTTGCGAGCTTTTGGGGATAGTTCCGGAGAGTCCTCGCACCACCACAGAAATGCGTGGGTGTCCAGCAGGAAAGCCAACTACATGTACTCCGCAAAATCCGCCAGAGGCGCGTCGAAATCGGGGGCCATCCAGATACCTTTGCCGGTGCCCGGCATCCGCTTGGCGGGCTTAATAGCCGTGATCCGAACAACCGGCCGGTTTTCCTTCGTAATCACGATGGTCTCGCCCAACATCGCCGTCTGGACAACCTCAGAAAAGCGAGCTTTGGCGTCGGCGAGTTTCATCTCAAGTTCCATGTAGTCATATTATATGACTAGCAAGCAATATGTCAAGCCGGGCCCGATGCCGTCATCGCCGCTGTCCGGGCCTTCATGGTCAGGCCCAGCGCATCGCGGAGTTCGTCATCAAGCCGTTGAGCGGTGTCGGGGTGTTCTTTGAGGAAAGTGCGGGCGTTGTCGCGTCCCTGGCCGATTCGTTCCCCCTTGTAGCTAAACCAGGAACCGGATTTTTCCACGATGTTTTTGGCTACCCCCAGATCGATGAGGTCGCCTTCGCGGGAAACGCCTTCGCCGTAAAGAATATCGAATTCAGCTTCGCGGAATGGCGATGCCACTTTATTCTTCACTATCTTGGCCCGTGTACGATTGCCGACGATCGCCTCTCCATCCTTGATGGCGCCGGTGCGGCGAATATCCACACGCACCGAGCAGTAGAACTTCAGAGCGCGGCCACCGGTGGTGGTCTCCGGGCTGCCGAACATCACGCCAATTTTTTCGCGGATCTGATTGATGAAGATCAGGCAGGTATTGGTGCGGGAAACCGACCCGGTGAGTTTGCGCAGCGCCTGCGACATGAGACGGGCGTGCAGGCCCATGTGGCTGTCACCCATTTCGCCTTCCAGTTCGGCCTTGGGAACCAGGGCGGCTACGGAATCGATCACGACCACATCGATGGCGCCGCACTGGACCAGTCCCGCGGTGATTTCAAGCGCCTGCTCACCTGTATCGGGCTGAGAGACCAGCAGATTATCGATGTCGACGCCAAGCTTGCGCGCATAGATGGGGTCGAGCGCGTGCTCGGCGTCGATAAAGGCGGCCGCGCCACCCAGTTTCTGAGCCTGGGCGATGACCTGGAGGGCCATCGTGGTCTTGCCGGAGGATTCGGGACCGAACACCTCGATCACGCGGCCGCGGGGAAAGCCGCCGACGCCCAGGGCGACGTCAAGAGAGAGGCATCCGGAGGAGATGACTGCGACTGGAACGGTGTTGTCGGCACCGAGCCGGAGGACTGTGCCCTTGCCGAATTGCTTGTCCATGGCCACCAGGGCCTGGTCAATCGCTTTACGCCGTTCCGCGTCTGTCATTTTTGGATGCCTCGCTTTGGTGTTTGTGGGAGCAGGGCCTGAGAATTCTCATCTTTATTAATGTTTGTGGTAATCTCGCTCTTAACTGGAGCAACATATGCGAAGAATCCTGATATTGTCGGCGCTCGCGGTATTGTGCGCGGGCCAAACCAGTAATCGTGGGGCGATTGACCGTTCGACTCTGGACCCCACCTGCAAACCCTGCCAGGATTTTTATCGCTATGCCACGGGCGGTTGGGCGGACAAGAATCCGATCCCGGCGGATCAAGGTTCGTGGGGAACATTCCCCGAACTGATGGACGCCAATCTGGAGCGCGAAAGAACGATACTCGATGCCTCGGCGGCGCCCGGCATGACCGGCGATCGGAAGCGGCTGGGCGATTTTTATTCGGCTTGCATGAATACCGCCGCGATCGATGCCGCAGGCGCCAGGCCTCTGCAGCCGGCGCTGAACCGCATTGCCGCAATCTCCACGCGCCGCGATCTGGTTCCGTGGCTCATCAGCGCCGAGCTCGGTAGAAATCTGACACCGACTCGGATCGTCTCCACGCCCGACGTCAACGACGCCACCAGGATCATCGCAGGCATTGCCGAGGAAGGACTCTCGCTGCCCGAGCGCGACTATTACTTCCGCGACGACGCGGCGACAAAGGCGATTCGCGACGCCTTCTTCCAGCACGTTACGAAGATGATGCAGCTACTGGGAGACTCCCCGGAGACTGCCGCGGCAGAAGCCAGGACGGTATTCGATTTCGAAACCGTGTTCGCGCAATCCACTTTGACGCGGGTGGCTCGCCGCGATCCATATCAGTCCGACCACGACATGGAATTCGCGAAGGTGAAGGAACTGGCGCCCACCTATGACTGGGACGCAGCGTTCCGGCTGCTGAATGTTCCGGAATCTGTCACAGTCGACGTCGAGAACCCTGAGTTCCTGAAGACGTTTAACCGGCAATTGGAATCGGCGCCGCTCGAAACCTGGAAAACGTGGCTGCGGTGGCGTGTCCTGAATGCTGGCGCCCAATACCTGTCACAGGCTTTTTACGACGAATGGTTCCACTTCAGCAGCACTGTTCTGTCGGGTGTGACGCAGCAGCGGCCGCGCTGGAAAACCTGCGTGGCGGCAGCCGACAGATCTCTGGGTGACACACTGGGCAAGCTTTACATGGAGAAATACTTTCCCGCGGAATCCCAGCGCCGCATGCAGCAGCTAATTGTGAACATGCGGGCGGCGCTGGGCGACGAACTGCGAACTGCTGACTGGCTGGAGCCGGAAACCAGGAAGAACGCGCTGCTCAAGCTCGATTCCTTTGACCCGCGCATCGGCGGCACCGTGAAGTTTCGTAGTTACTCCGACGTTCAGGTGGCGCGCGACGGGTACCTCGCGGCGAAAGACTCCGTGGAGCTTGATCTGCGGCGCTTCGATGTGGCCAAAATAGGCAAGCCGGTCGATCGCACGGAATGGAGCATGACGCCGCCGACCGTCAACGCTTATTACAGCTCTCAGAGAAACTCCATCACGTTCCCTGCCGGTATTCTGCAGTTTCCGTTCTTCGAGGCCGATGCCGACGATGCTCTCAACTATGGAGCGATCGGCGCGGTGATCGGCCATGAAATGGGCCATGGCTTCGACGATCAGGGCTCCAAGTTCGATGCGGCCGGAAACCTGAAGAACTGGTGGACCGATCAGGATAAGGCCAACTTCGAAAAACGCGCCGCATGCGTCACCAATCAGTTCGAGACCACCGATGTTGGCGGAGGCGCGCATCACACGGGCAAACTGGTGACAGGCGAAGCAATGGGCGATCTCGGCGGCCTGACGCTGGCCTATAAGGCCTATCACAAGGCGCTGGCTGGCAAGACAGCGCCAGTGATCGATGGATTTACCGGCGATCAACGATTCTTTCTCGCCTGGGGCCGGGTATGGGCACAGAACCAGCGTCCGGAAGAGCAGCGGCAGCAGCTGGCTACCAATCCACATCCTCTGGCGAAGTTCCGGGTGAATTCCACGCTCGAGAATATGCCGGAATTTTACGCGGCGTTTGGCTGCAAGCAGGGCGACGCCATGGTACGGCCTGTGGCCGAGCAGTGCAAACTCTGGTAGCGCGATCAGGTTCCGAATCGCACTGCGGCTTTTGCCCGCGAACGCGCCGCTTCTTCTTCTCGGTTCTTCGGCGCCGCGTTGGTTTCGAGATCGGCAAGAAGCCGCGCTGAGATGCCGGAGATCTCGTCGATCGCGGCGAGGAACGGCCCTTCGTTGGCCTTCGATGGTTTGGTGAAGCCACTGATTTTGCGAACGAACTGAAGCGAGGCCGCGCGGATTTCTTCTTCCGTCGTCGGTGGATCAAAGTTAAAGAGCGGCTTGATATTTCTGCACATCAGGCACCATTCTAATCTTCATCGGCTCGCAGTTTAGCGAGCACGCCCAGGTCTTCGAGCGTGGTTGTATCGCCCTTCACCTCGCCGCCCGCGGCCAACTCACGCAGCAAACGCCGCATGATTTTACCGCTGCGCGTCTTTGGCAGCGCATCCGTGAAGCGGATATCGTCGGGCTTGGCGAGCGAGCCGATTTCTTTGCCCACCCAGGCGCGCAGTTCTTCCTTTAGCTGGTCCGACGCTTCGTCGCCCAGTTGCAGCGTTACGAACGCCGTGATTGCCTGGCCTTTGAGCTCGTCCGGTCTGCCAACCACCGCGGCCTCCGCTACTTTCGGATGAGCCACCAGCGCCGATTCCACCTCCATGGTGCTGAGGCGATGGCCGGAAACATTGATCACGTCATCGACGCGGCCCATCACCCAGATGTAACCGTCTTCGTCCTGCCGCGCGCCATCGCCGGTAAAATACGAGCCGGGAATCTGCGACCAGTACTGCTCTTTGAAGCGTTCCGGATCGCCGTAAATGCCTCGCGTCATGGCTGGCCAGGGTTTGCGGATTACGAGGTAGCCGCCCGATCCCGCTGGCACGGGCTCGCCTTCGCGCGTCACCACTTCCACCTTGACGCCAGGCAGCGGCCGTGTGCAGGAACCGGGTTTGGTAGGCGTGGCGCCGGGCAGAGGCGAGATCATGATGACACCGGTCTCCGTCTGCCACCATGTATCCACGATCGGGCAGTTGTTGTGGCCGATGATGCTGCGATACCACATCCACGCTTCCGGATTAATCGGCTCACCGACGCTGCCGAGCAACCGCAGCGTCTTCATGGGGTGGCGTGCCGGCCATTGTTCGCCGAGACGCATGAAGGCGCGGATCGCAGTCGGCGCGGTGTAGAAAACCGTGACCTTGTGGCGGTCAATCATGTCCCAAAAGCGGTCGGGCTGCGGGTAGACCGGGCCGCCTTCGTACATCAGGACAGTCGCGCCGTTCTGCAGAGGTCCATAGATCACATAGCTGTGGCCTGTGACCCAGCCGATATCGGCCGTACACCAGAAGATGTCTTCATCACGCAAATCGAAGACCCATTTGCTTGTGATGTAGGTGCCCACCGCGTACCCGCCCGTTGTGTGGAGAATACCTTTCGGTTTGCCCGTGGTGCCTGACGTATAGAGCAGATAGAGCGGATGTTCGGAATCCAGGTGCTCGGCGGGGCATTCGTCGGACGCGATGGCCATGCGCTCATGCCACCAGTGGTCGCGGCCGGGCGCCATGTTCTGCGGTGTGCCTGTCCGCTTGAAAACGATGACGCTATGCACCGACGGGCACTGAGCGACGGCCACGTCCACGGTCGGCTTGAGTTTGATCTCCGCGCCGCGACGGTAGGTGCCATCCTGCGTGATGACGCAGGTCGCCTGCGAGTCGTGAATGCGATCCGAAATCGCCTGCGAAGAAAAGCCGCCGAAAATGACCGTGTGGGGCGCGCCGATACGGGCGCAGGCAAGGACGGCGGTGGCGAGCTCCGGCGAAGTGCCCATATAGATCGCGACGCGATCGCCGGTCTTGACGCCGAGTGATTTGAGCACATTGGCAAAGCGGCAGACTTCGGAATGCAGTTGCTGGTACGTCAGAGTACGGATTTCACCGGGCTCACCTTCCCAGATGAGTGCAGCTTTGTTCTTGCGCCACGTTGTCAGATGGCGATCGAGGCAGTTGTGCGAAAGGTTGAGCTTGCCGCCGACAAACCATTTCGCAAACGGCGCGTTGCTCCAGTCGAGAACTTTCGTCCACGGCTTGAACCATTCCAACTGACCGGCAATGTCTCCCCAGAACTTCTCGGGGTCGCGATCGGCTTCCTCATAAAGGCGGTCGTAGTCGGCGATGGAAGGAACGTGCGCGGTGGCGCTGAACTCAGCCGGGGGAGGGAAGAGACGTTTTTCGTTGAGGCTGGATTGAATGTCGGTGGAAGGTTGATTAGACATGCCGGATCATAAGCATGATATCGAAGCTGTCTACTCCGGCAGGTCGGCGACCGCTGAAGTGCTTCGTCCGCCGGGACGTGGCCGTTTGCGCGCCATCACGTATGCGTAGGGATCCTCCGGCGCTTCTGGTTTCAGCAATCGCCGGAGGGCGTTAAGAATGCGGCCGATCAGCGAGAAACGCGGATTCCGTTTCTGCATTTCCCGATCTTACACCTTTTTCGGACCCTCGACGCAGACGCCGTTGTCTGGGTCGACTAATTCCCCCATTAAGAACTGTCGCACCATACTTAAAGTGAACGAGGCCGGGTCTGCTATCTTGTTGTCTTTGCTGGCCGCTACAAGAGCTGGCACTACCATCTCTACATTCAGAGGACGCCGTGCGAACGCAAGATCGCCGAGACAAGTAGCAGCCGCCCATCGAATTGAAACTTCCGGAGAGGTTAAGGCACTAAGGCACTGATCCTGGACCCAATTCCAGTCTTCCTCATACCTAGCCGCTGCATAGAGAGCACTGGCAACGGCCTCAGGAGAGTCGCTCCTGAGCAGAGCGTCTAGCTCAGCACCTGTCAGGCGAAGTACGGGTTCGTATTTCAGATTGCTCCTACAGGTCTACCAGCGGATTCATATTTGGCAGATACAACAGAATCACCAGCACCAGCCACCAGATCGCCAGAAAATGCGAATAGAGCGCGGCAGCCAGTATGTCGCGCCGGCGTATATCCGCCACGACGAAAGTGAACCAGATTCCGCAGGCGACCACCGCCAGCCAGTGAGTTCCGGTCAATGCCAGATACGTGCCTCCGAAAGGCGTCTTCGGCCCGAGTTCCACCAGATAAATCATCCGCACCCATTCGACCAGCTCCAGGAACAGAAAAATGAGCCAGCTCGAAATCGCAATCGCTACCCAGCGCACAGCCTCGTCGTACTCACCCTTCGACGCGCTGTGCGCTCCCACCGCCATGCAGACGCTCGCGCAGATGGCGGACATCGCCATCGCGCCAACCATGAGCAGCGATCCGAATTCGAACGGTACCGGCCAGTTGGTGGATTTCGCGCGGACGTAAAACATGACGATCATCAGCGCGGCGAATAGTGCAAAGTTCATCGCGACCACAACCATGGTTCGGCGTCGCGCCGGAGTGGCGCGGTATTCATCGATATAGGTGTGTAAGGTCATTTCATGTCCAGAAAACAAAGATCGCCATCAGGATCAGCCACATCACATCCAGAAAATGCCAGAATATCGCACTCACTTCCATTACATTGCGATTGAGCGGAATGAAAGGGAAAAACAGCGTGCGGCAAGCCACGAAATAAAGCGCACCGAGCGCTCCGATCACATGTGCCGCGTGCGCCCAGGTCAGCACGTAAAAGAACGCGCTGGCCGGATTGTGCTGCATATAAAAGCCGTGATCCGAGAGAAACTTCCAGTTGATCGCCTGGCCGATCAGAAACCACGTGCCCAGCACGGTTCCGGTGAGCCACAACACGCGAAACTCACGTCGGCGGCCGGCGAGAAAAGCCCTGCGGCCAATATCGATGGCTACGCTGCTGAGCAGCAGCGCCGCGGTGTTCCACCAAAGCAGCGGCGGAACCGGCAGACGGTGCCAGTCGTTATTAGTCGCCAGTCCGCGCCGCACAAACATCGCGCTCAAAAGCGCGGTAAAGGTCATTGTGCTCGCGACCATGCCGATGTAAACGGCAATACGCGCGGTGGTCCCGGATCGCGACTGGTCCGATCCGCCGTCGCCACCGCCGTCGCCGCCACCACCTCGCGGCGGGCCGGGTTTCAATGGCGGGGGCGCGCCGATAGTTGGTTCGGTGATGGTTGCCATTAGTTCGCTACATCTATTTTGACGGACGGATACGCGTAGGGCTCACCCTCCGTCAGTTCGGCATCGGGATTCCATTCGAGCGTGGGGCCGGACCATGGATTCGACGGAGCGCGCACTCCGCGCCAGACGCTCAGGAACAGGTTCGCGATGAAAATCAGCTGCACGCCGCCCAGCGTGAATGCCACCACTGTAATCCAGTGCTGCAGGGGCATAACGGCCTTCAGGAAATCGAAATTGGTGAAATCGGCATAGCGACGGGGATTGCCCGCGAAGCCGGCAAAATGCATCGGCAGGAACAGGGCATACGCGCCGATGAACGTCAGATAGAAATGGAACTTGCCCAGCCGTTCGTCAAGCATGCGGCCGAACATCAGCGGGAACCAGTAGAAGGTTGCCGCAAAGACGGCGAACAGCGCTGCCATCCCCATGATCATGTGGAAGTGCGCCACCACGAATGCGGTGTCGTGGAAGTAGGCGTCGATTTCCGGCTGGCCCAGAAAGAGCCCGGTCAGGCCGCCGGTTACGAATAACGATACAAAGCCGAGGCAGAAGAGCATCGCGGTGGTCAGTTCGAGGCGCGCCGCTTTGAAAGCGGTGCCCAGCCAGTTCAGCGTCAGCACGGCCGATGGCGCTCCGATCGACATGGTGACCAGCGAGAATGTCATCGCGCTATAAGGGCTGATGCCGGCGATGAACATGTGGTGGCCCCAGACCAGCATCCCGAGGAACGCAATGGCGATCGGCGCCCACACGCATGCCCGGTAAGAAAACGGCGGTCGCCGCGAAAAATTCGAAATGATATGGGACACGATTCCCATGCCCGGCAGGATCGCGATGTAAACCTCCGGATGCCCGAAGAACCAGAACAGATGCTGCCAGAGCAGGGGAGTGCCGCCGGAATGTTCGAGATGTTTTTCCGCGACGAGAAGATCGCCGGGCACGAAGAAGCTGGTCCCCGCGAGGCGGTCGAGCAGTATCAGAATGCCCGCTGCGAGCAGCACGGGGAACGAAAGGACGTTTCAGAATGGCGGTGACGAACCAGTTCCAGCAGGTCAGCGGCATCTGCATGAGCGACATGCCGGGGCGCCGGCACTCGATCACGGTGGAGACGATATTCATCGCGGAGAGAAGCGACGCCAGGCTGAAAATCGCGATGCTGAAGAACCAGAGCGTCTGTCCGAGCCCTTCGCCCGGACCGGAAATCGCGCCGACGGCGCTGAGCGGCGGGTAAGCCGTCCAGCCTGCAATGGGGCCGCCTTCATCGAAAATGCAGGAGGCGAGGAGCGTCAGGAACGAGACAATCGCAATCCAGAACGAAAGCATGTTCAGCCGCGGGAAGGCCATTTCGCGGCAGCCGAGTTGTTCCGGCAGGGCGAGATACGTATTCAGCGGCGCCAGCGTCAACACGAAAAACACCATGATAGTGCCGTGCAGCGTCATGAGCGAGAGATAAAGTTCCTCCGTCATCACGCCGCCTTCGGTGCGTACCGACCAGATTTTTTCGAACCAGGAAACATGCGCCTGCGGCCAGATCAGGTGAAAGCGCATCAGCATGGAGAGGCAGACCCCGATGACAACCGCAAACAGCGAGAGGAAGAAATACTGACGTGCGATGACGCGATGATCGGTGCTGAAGATGCGGCTGGATCGGTTCACTGCCGCAGCTTCCATCGGTCGTATTCCGACGCCGGCATCACAATCAGAATGCTGTGCATCTGGTTGTGGCCCAGGCCGCAGAGTTCAGCGCAGGCGACTTCGTACTGACCCGGGCGGTCGGCATGAATATCGAGCAGAATCACCATGCCCGGCACAATGTCCTGTTTGGTTCGGAGTTCCCGCACGAAAAGATCGTGGATCACATCCCGCGAATGCAGCAGCAGGCGAACATCGCGTCCGGCGGGAATGCGCAGTGTGGAAGCGACGATATCGTCTTTTCCGTTGGCATTGGACGGATCGATGCCAACGGGATTCCCACCCGCGTCGGCGATAAACTCCGTGCCGACCCTGCCAAATACGCCATCTGGGCCGGGATAACGGAAATTCCATGCGAACTGATGCGCGTAGACTTCGACGATTTCAGGATTTCTCGCGCCTGTTGACGATAGCGGCGATGTCCCGTGCGCGGCCAGCGTCACCTCAACGGCAATCATCGCGGCGGCCGCGATGCCAACTGGCGCGAACTCCGCCAGAAGAGGCCAGAATCAGGCTCGCAGGCCGCCGTCGTCTGAAGACAATCCATGCCAGAATCAACTGCGCGGCAATGAACAGGGCGCCGGTAATTCGTAGAGTCCACAAAAACTGACCGTCATAAGCCATGGCGGCCGACGTGATGGCGACAGGAAACCAGACTGGAGGGTGGACAAAAATGTAACAGGCGGCGAAAACAATCGCGAGCAGGATGAGACCGATAAGCATCTTAAGAAGACGCGTCGTAAAGGTAGCGTGGAAGTGTCATTATAGCCCGCGCCAGCGAAGCCGACAAAGACTCATCCTCGCTGCGTCGGGAGTTGCCTCCACGCTGTCAGTTCCGCGCCCCGATTCTCTAGGCGGCTTCCGGAAACGCGTGACCGGCCTTACTCAGCGCTTTCTGCAACAGGACGATCGACTCACACTCGCGAATGCCCCGTGCCTGCGCGACTTCGCCAATCAGCATGGCGCGCGCACGGTCGAGCATCTTCTTTTCGCGGAACGATAAAGGCTTTTCGCCCTGCAGCCGCACCAGTTGCTTGAATACTTCGGCAATCTGAAGCAGGCTGCCGGTCAGCATCTTATCGCTGTTGATCCGGAAACGAAGCTTCCAGTCGGACAAACTTTCAATATCGGGTCCGGAAAGGTAGGCGAGTACTTTTGAAACATCCCCGTTGCGGGAAAGCTTTCGCAGACCGATCGTCTGGGCCGTTGCAAATGGCACCATCACGGTCATGCTGGAACATATTAGCCGGAGTAAATAAAACTTCTCGGGCTTTTGCGAAAAAAACCGAACACTGATGTTCTCGATGGTCCCAACGCCCTGGTTGGGATACACCACTTTTTCGCCTACAGCGAAGGTCATCATACGTTGACTCCCACCTGACTGCCGGTGTATTGATTAATGAATATTTCGTAACCGAGCAACTCATAATAAGTCCGAAGATAAAGGTTTGTCAAGTGGTGATGCAAAGATATTGTTTTTAATAGAATACGGATTTTGGCTGCAGGTGTGGAAGCGGTTGCGCAGAGGGTGTGTCCTGTAACGCAATGTGCGCCGGATGACCCCGTTAACCACCTTGGGGAGGTGGCTGTTTTATCACACTGTGTCCGGAAGCTTAGATATAGTCCGCGCAACTCATGTAATATCCACATTGCGCGCAGAAAAGTTTACACTTACGGGCATTTAGCCTCTGCGAACAGACCGGACAATAGAGCATCGGTTCGTCGTCGGAATCCGGCATCTCCGGGCGTGGCGGCGCCGCGTTGGCAGGTGCGAGATTAGCAGGCTCTTTTGGCAGGGGCACGGGACTATGATCATTATACGGAGCCCGGCGGGAGACAAGCTGGCGCTCCCGCATATCGCTACAGAAGGAAGGCTGTGAATGAAATCGACTCTCTTGCTGGCAGTGGCAGTTTTGATCGCAGTGGGCACCGGCATCGCGCAGCGCCGTGCGCCGGAACCGCTTGTCCGCCAGCCTGTGCGCGGCACGCGGGGCGCGGTGGCCGCTGGCAGCGATTACGCCGCCGGCGCGGGAATGCGTATGCTGGTGGCGGGCGGCAATGCCGTCGATGCCGGAGTAGCTTCCATTTTCGCCGCCGCGACTACCGAGTATTCGCACGTCGGCTGGGGCGGAGAAGCGCCTATCCTGATCCGCACGAAGGATGGTAAAGTCCACTCCATAGCTGGCGTCGGCACTATGCCCAGGCTGGCATCCGCCGACTTTTTCCGCAACCGCCCGCTGCAGATCGGCGAAATCCTGGAGCAAAAGGAGCCGAACGGTCTTAAGGGCATGGTGCCGGTGGCTGGCATCATGTGCGCGCTGGTGCCCGGCCTGCCCGACGCCTCCCTCGTGGCGTTGCGCGACTTCGGCACGAAGAGCTTCGCCGAAGCCGTCGAACCCGCGCTTGAATTCGCCGATGCTACCGCCATTGACGAGATGCGCTCGCAATCCATCCAGAACAGTATGCCGTTTTTCACCCTCTGGCCGAGTTCGATGCGCCACTTCGCCCCCGATGGCCATGCGGCGCTGACGGGCGAAGTTTTCCGGCAGCCCGATTTGGCGCGCACACTGCGCTCCATGGTGGCTGCGGAGAAAAAAGCTCTCGCCGGGGGTGCCACGCGGATCGCTGCCATCGACGCCGTGCGCGACGAATTTTATCGCGGCGAGATTGCGAAGAAGATCGACGCCTTTAGCAAAGCCAATAATGGTTTGCTGCGCTATGAGGACATGGCCTCGTTTCGCCTGACGCCGGAAGACCCCGTTTCAACCGATTTCCATGGCATGCGCGTGTACAAGCCCGGCTTCTGGAGCCAGGGCCCCACCATGATTGAAGCGCTCAATATCCTGAGCGGCTACAATCTGGCCGCGATGCAGCACAACTCCGCGGAATATATCCACACGCTCGTGGAAGCCCTGAAACTTGCCTATGCCGATCGCGATACTTATTACGGCGACCCGAAGTTTGTGAAGATCCCCGAAGATACGCTGCTTTCGATGACGTACGCGGAAGAGCGGCGGGCGCAGATTGGCCACGATGCTTCGCTCGATTTCCTGCCAGGCAAGATCGATGGCAAAGTCGGGCTTCATCCTTCGAAAGCCGATATCGTTCGCGCCCGCAAAATCGACGATATCCTGATGGCGCACGATACCACCTGCGTGGACACAATCGATAAGGACGGCATCATGTTTTCGTCCACGCCTTCGGGGGCCTGGCTGCCCAGCGTGATTGCAGGCGATACCGGAATTCCGCTGACGGAGCGAGCGCAGAGCTTCCTGCTGGTGCGCGGCAGCCCGAACGAACTGGCTGGCGGCAAGCGGCCGCGCGTGACGCTGAGCCCGACGCTGGTAACTGCTCCCGACGGGAAGCCGTTGTTTGCCCTTTCCACGCCGGGAGGCGACAACCAGGAGCAGTCGCTGATCCAGATTCTCTTCAATGCCGCGCTGTTCGGGATGAATGCCGAGCAGGCGATCGAAGCGCCGCGGTTCCAGACGCGCCATCTGGTTTCGAGCTTCGATAATCACGCCATGAATCCGGGCGACTTGCTGCTCGACGACCGCATTTCGCCTCAGGTCATGCAGGAACTCTCCGGTCGTGGCCACAAAATCGAGACGCGACCACGAACTAATAGCGGCGCCGCACCCGTCCTGATTCGGGTGACGCCGGCCGGTGTCTTTGAAGAGGGCGCCGACCCCTGGTATAACCGCCAGATGCAGGCCTGGTAAAGCGGGGCGCCTGTTCTGGACACACTCTTCGATTTGAGCGAACCTTCCGGATTCGACCGCGACGGCCTGCGCGATCGGCTCGCCGGTCTGGCCGCGCGCGGCGTTCGCATCGGCGGCAGTTCGTGGAAATACGAAGGCTGGCTCGATCAGATTTATTCGCGGTCGCTCTACACCGTACGCGGCCGATTTTCGAGGAAACGTTTCGAAGATACGTGCCTGAGTGAATACGCAACGGTGTTCCCGGCAGTCTGCGGCGATTTTGCGTTCTATCAGTTCCCTTCCGATACGCTCTGGAGCAAGCTGTTTCGCCAGACCCCGCCGGCATTCCGCTGGGGCCTGAAAGCGCCCGAACAAATCACTACTCCGCAATGGCCGGTGCATCCGCGCTATGGCGCGCTGGCAGGCCTCGACAATCCGACATTTCTCGACGCTGAGCTTTTCACGAACCTATTTCTCGGACCGCTGAGCCCATATCGTGAGCAGGTGGGCGTGATCATTTTCGAGTTCAATTCGCTGCGTCCGAAGGGAGTGGAAACTGCGGCGGAGTTCATGTTGAAACTGGATCCGTTTCTCGCGGCACTGCCGCGCGGCTGGCGCTACGCCGTTGAGATTCGCAATCCCGAACTGCTGACTGCGAAATATTTCGATAGCCTGCGCGCTCATAACGTACCCCATGTCTACAATGCGTGGACGAGGATGCCGGAGATTCGCGAACAGATGGCGATCCCGCAATCCCGCACCGCGGATCTGATCGTCGCGCGCGCGCTGCTGCGGCGCGGCCGGCCCTATGAGGAGGCGGTGAAGAAGTTCGCGCCGTATACGGCCGTGCAGGAAGTGAATGAGCCCGTGCGCCAGGGGTTGCGCGAACTGGTGGATATGGCGATGGTGGATGGCACCCCGGCGTTTATCTTCGTGAACAACCGGCTTGAGGGTAACTCGCCCGGCACAATCGTCGCGATTACGGAGTGATTGCTATACTGGTTTTTCCCGCCGTTTTGTGGGCTCGTAGCTCAGTTGGTTAGAGCGCTTCCTTGACACGGAAGAGGTCGGATGTTCGAGTCATCTCGAGCCCACCATTTAAACTCAGTTGCTTCAATAGATTACGGACTTCTTCCGGAATTTCGGCCGGAAGATTTTCATGGAATTTGGCCCATTCTGGCCCATTCGATGCACTATTTTGGTCGGCCGCAGCCTTCGTAGGGGTGCTGAGAATGCGATCCTGAAAAACTCTGACCGCGCGTTCCTGCGCGGAAAGATCAACCAGTGTGTACTCCTGATTCATGTCGGACTTCGAGTGTCCGGCGGCGTTCATCGCCTGACCAACGCCTGCCAGTGCTGAGATCGCTGTGATTGCTTCGCGTCGAAATGCGTGGAATCCGAAGCCGGTCCAGTAAATGCCGAGTCGCCTGGCCTGCTTGCGCAGATAGTAGTGATTAATGTCGCGGTCATCGCGGCAGATGCCCTTCGATGTTTTTACGCTGAACACGAAATCATCTTCGTGGCCCGGCCCTGGGTAGACGGCGCGCAGGTGTTCGGTGAGTTGGCCCATCGGTACGTCCCGTTTTGCTTTGCGTGTTTTGGGCTCGTCGAGATCCCCGCGGTAGAAGCGCTGGCGCACCATTACGGCGCCGCGCGTCCAATCGATATGCTTCCATTGCAGGCCGAGCACTTCGGAAATCCGCAGCGTGCAGAAGAGCGACATCATGCAGATGAGTCTCACGTCTTCGGGCAGCGCGGCAAGGAGTTCGCGCGTCTGCTCGTCGGTTAGTTTGCGCTTTTCGCGCACCGCGCGCTGCCTTCCGACATATACATCCATAGCCGGATTCTTCTCTTGCCAGTAGCCCCATTTGGCGGCCTGCGTGAACAGACCACACATGAGATTGCGCAGCGAGGCGCGCGAGGCCCATGCCATTTTCGCGTTCGCTTTTACAGTCAGCCAGTTGTCAATTGCTCTGGTGGTCACTTCGGCCATCATGAGGTCGCCGAAAGCCGGTCTTACGTGGTTTTTGATGAAGGACAGATATCGCCCTTGTGTGGACACGGCGAGGTTATCTTTTTTCAATATGAAATTTTTGGTGTATTCGTCGAGAAACTCCCCAAACCGGATCTGTGCCTGGATCACGTGCTTCCGGTCATTGAGCCTGGCCATGGCGCGTGTCGATTCCGTCTGGGCCTGCCGCTTAGTCAACTCCGCGCACGTACCGAGGTACACCCGCTCCTTCGTGCGGTCCATCGATCCGTCTGGTTGCAACCGATCCACGCGTGGCCGGATATACCATCGGGGATTAGCGCCTGTCGTCCTTTGAACCTTCGGATTCTGCGTTCGCATCGCGTTGCCGACGCCCAGTAGCAGGGCGATGGACCGATTATGGCACGCGAAATTCCGCATTGCTTGTCTACTTGCCTCGATTCGTACCGATTACCATGAAGCGGTGAATCTGCCCACCCAGACGCCGCACAGGATGAGAAGTATCGACGCCAGAACCACGATCGTGAATTTCCGGTTGGACATCTGTTTCTCATAGGTCTCCTTCACCTCCTGAACGATCTCCGCCGCCCGTAATTGTGCGTTATTGAGATCACGCTGGAGTTCCTCACGGATGGCCCTCGATGAACGACGGACTTCCTCCTTGATAGCCGACTCGGCGCGGCTGTGAGCCCACTGTGCGGTTTCCTTGAATTGCGTGAGATCCTGATTCACCACGGCGCGGATGGCTTCAAGCGACTCTTCGAGCACCAGACGATTCATCGTCACGAGGGCGAAAGCCGCGTCGTCGGGTTTCAGAATAAAGCGATGCTCTGCCGCTACCACCGCTATCATGCGATCTACGTTGAACATGATTGGTTTTGCCATAATCTACTCCATTTCAATCTGATCTAACTGTTCAAAGAGTTCGCGGCGGATGATCGTCAACCGCTGTTTCGAAACGAGCGAGAATTCAGGGAGACGGATAGCTTCTTCGAATGTCAGTCGCTTCAAGAGCATCTGCCGCATGTCGTCTCCGTAGGTGTTAGGGTTGCGATCCCGGATGACCACCGTTCCGAGAAGCTTGTGAGCTTGCTCCTCGGCGACGCGGAACTCCTCGAACGGTTTGCCGTCTTTCGAGACCTCGCCGAAGTATTCGTTCAGCCAGACGATCACGTTTTTCTCTGTCGTTGTTTCCGCCAGACGTTCGAATCCATTCAGGGTGTCGGTCATGGCCTGTCCGCCGGCAATGACCGAATGGACAAAGACCCGGCGGGAGCGATCAGCGAGAAATTTCAGGATTTCATTTTCGAGAATGTAGTTCCACAGCGGTACGAAGGTTGTGGCGCCGGTGTCTACGATGCAGACGCCTTCGATCTGACAGATCTTCTCGAAGAGTTCATCGAAGCGTTTGTCGTTAATCGCTCCGCGCCGGAGGACGTTGAGGTGCTCGGCCTGGAGTGCCTGATACTGCGCGAAGGTTGCGTTGGCCGGGTCCGTGTCAAAGCAATGCGGCGTGATCTTCTTGTGCAGGAAGTACTGACCCAGGATTGCGGAAATCAGACTCTTTCCGACGCCACCGTTGCCCGGGAGAATCAAATGGACCTGATTGCTTTTCGATTTTGCGTTTTCTGCCATATGAATGCCTCCTATTCGATCAACTGCTTTTGAATGGAAAACGGATCGTAGTTGAATCCGTCCGATTGCTTTTTCTCCCGCTGCTCCCTGACGTTGCGGAACGGATCCGATGGTTCCGAAGACCCGGGCTGAACCTCGGTGCATTGGTAGGCAGCGGCGCGCGGTACTGCAGCGGGTTCTGATCGGTGCTGCCGGGATTGCCTCATCCGAATCCGGGAGACATAAACCCGGAACTGTGGATACGGAATTTCGAGGCCATCGGCGCGGATGGCTTCCCATACTTCACGCAGCTTCTTACCCGCCGCCAGACTGTCCGCGATCTCGGGCCAGATCCATGCGACCGTCCCCGTGCTGGTTCGCGGTTCAACGCCCGGCAGCGATCGCAGATGTACGAAGTCGCGCTTCGTTCTGTTGCGGAGCGGAGGAGCGGAGTTTGTTGTTGTGGTCAGAATAAAGCCTCTACATATACCGGCTCAGAACAGGATTTTTTGACAAAATATTTTCATTCCGCTTCTGGCAACCGTGTGTATCGTTACGCAACCGTTCGCAAAAAATCGGGTGAATTGCGTGATTGGCAACCGGTTGCCGGTGCTGGTGGTCAGTTCCCGCGTGTCTAGATTGCAAAACGCCCGCACGCTGGCGGCAGGAGGCTCTCTACAGTCGCCACCACGTTGCGTGGACCGCGGCCAACCCGACTCCACAAAGCAATGGCACGAAGCTTGCAAACATCCCGAGGACGAAATACCGGGCGGCAATGGACTGCTGGTAAGCCGCCTCGGCTTCTCGGATCGCTTCTGCCGCCCGCAGATGGGAGATATTGACACCGCGCTTGATTTCGTTGCAGATCTCATTTGCTGTCTTCAACGCCTCATCCACATCTTCCCCGCCTCCGTTCGGAAGGGTCCGAGCTAAAGCACGGTATAGCGCGAGTTCCCCGACAACGCGCGCATACGAAGCACCGAGCGCGTCTTCGAGTTCCCGGATACTCATCTTTACCGGGTCAAAGATCGGGTCGTCGGGCTTGAGGCGGGGGCAACACTTCGCTGCCCATTCTGCGATCTTGCGTTGGATGTTCAGTGTGATTGTTTTTGTCATGGATGCTCCGTTTCGATTTGCTTAAGCCGTTCGGTCTGTCCGCGGCTCACGTTCAAGGGATTCCGCTCCGTCTATTCCTCAGCGGCAGGGAATTCGTTGGAGTCGCCAGAACGTTAGCCTCTACAGATAACGGCCGAGAACGGGATTTTTGGACAAAATATTTACACCCCTCTGTTGGCAACCATCCGTAACAGTTCGAAACCGTCCGAAACAGCAGGGCGGGATTCCGGTAAGCGGTAACGGTTTGTAACACCTTGAAACCAGCCAAAGCCCGAAAAGGCAGCAAAACACCGGTAGTGGAACATAAAGGGTTGTCGGACGGGCGTGTCGTTTTGTGAGGCTATCCTGCTGTCACGCCGTTCGTTCCGGCGGGCGACAAGTCCCGATCAATGTCGCCCACTTGTCCGACTGCGGATTTTATTGATAGTTTTTTCGACAAACCTGTTTCTGAGCCCTTATATGTATAGGACATTTGTCGATGCCGAAACGAGCGGTGAGAATACAGCCCGAACTGGACCAACGTCTACAGAAAGCGACGAAGGAGCGCGGTTACCGATCACCGAGCGCCTTCATCCGCGCTGCGATTGAAAGCGAATTGAAGTCACGAGGCGAGCACGCGGGGATGGAGGAGCGGACCGCTGCCAGCTTTGAGCGGCTCACCAAAGAATTCCGGCGAGTCCTCCGAGGTCAGCAGGCGATCTTCGCGTTGCTCGACGCGCTGACTAAAGCCTTCCTGAGCTGCGTGCCGGAACCGCCTGCCGAAGCACGGTCACACTCGATCACAGTGGCGCGAGACCGCTATATGCGGTTGATAAAAACCGCCGGCCAATCGCTCGCGAACGACGCCCGATCCGCTATGCAGGATTTGCTGGGGGACGAAAATGAATGATGAGGAACGGGAGTTCCGGCTACGTCCGGGAAAACCGCACGTTTCGGCAAACAGACACGACGGGGTTGCGTTGGCGGCAGGATTCAGGATGCTGTTGCACTATGCTCGGCAGAGCCGTGCGCGCCGCCGCGGATCATCCACCGGCGCCCGGCGTTTTCCGCATCGCCAGCGTTGTGCCGTACGGATCACCTATTCGAAAAATACCGTGCGCGGGCAATCGCGAGCTCACGGGCGCTATCTGGAACGCGAAAGCGCGGCCCATGGAGATACGGGATTCAACGCTCACAGGAGTGACGTGCAGGTCTCGCATCAGCTACAGGCCTGGCAAGCAAGCAAAGATCCCCTGCTTTGGAAGTTCATCATCTCTCCTGAGTTCGGCGAACGCGCCGACCTGCAGCGGCTCACTCGGGAGTTGATGCTCCGTGTGAGCGAGGATCTCGGCGGTTCCCTGGAGTGGGTG
>Ga0302140_10000515_pt1 | contig 49028 bp, 45 predicted proteins | sample I_Bog_E1_1_FD_202095 | JGI IMG/M metagenome (GOLD analysis project Ga0302140, IMG submission 202095) | Peat permafrost microbial communities from Stordalen Mire near Abisko, Sweden - I_Bog_E1_1 | ecosystem: Environmental > Terrestrial > Soil > Wetlands > Peat | place: Sweden: Abisko, Stordalen...
GGCTGCTGGCCGTGCCGTGGAAGAAGCGCTCGAAGGAGACGCGCTCAATCGAATACGCGGAGAAGGTGCTGAACACGGACCACTACGGGCTGGAAAAAATCAAGGAGCGCATTCTCGAATTCCTCGCAGTGCGCCAGTTGGTGAAGAATCCCAAGGGCTCGATTCTGTGCTTTGCAGGGCCTCCGGGCGTGGGCAAGACCTCGCTGGGCATGTCGATTGCCAGGGCCACGGGGCGCAAGTTCGTCCGGCTCTCGCTGGGCGGCGTGCGCGACGAAGCCGAGATTCGCGGCCATCGCCGCACCTACATCGGCGCGCTGCCGGGACAGATTATTCAGCACATGAAACGGGCGGGGACGAAGAACCCCGTCTTCCTGCTGGATGAAGTGGACAAGATGGCCTCGGACTTTCGCGGCGACCCGGCTTCGGCGCTGCTTGAAGTACTAGATCCGGAACAGAACGTCGCCTTCCAGGACCATTATCTCGACGTGGACTACGATCTCTCGCAGGTGCTCTTTGTGGCCACGGCCAACGTGATGCACACCGTTCCCGCGGCCTTGCAGGATCGCATGGAAGTTCTTCGGCTGCAAGGGTACACGGAGCAGGAGAAGCTGGAGATCGCGCGGCAATATCTGGTGAAGAAGCAGCGCGAGCAGACCGGCCTGAGCGAGAAAAATGTCATCTTCCGCGACGATGCGATTGTCGAAATTATCCGCAATTACACGCGCGAGGCGGGCGTGCGGAATCTGGAGCGCGAGATCGGCAACGTCTGCCGCAAAGTGGCCCGCCGCGTGGTCAAGGGCGGCAACAAGCACAAGGAAGAACTAACCGCGGCGAACATCGGGGAGTTTCTGGGCGTAGCCAAGTTCCGCGACTCCGAGGTGCATGAAAAGAGCGAAGTGGGCCTGGTGACCGGCCTGGCCTGGACCGAGGTGGGCGGCAGCATCCTCACCACCGAAGTGCAGGTGCTGGACGGCAAGGGCAAGCTCACCATCACCGGCCAGCTCGGCGACGTAATGCAGGAGTCGGCGCAGGCCGCGCTGAGCTACATTCGCGGGCGGGCGCAGGCGCTGGGGCTGAGCCGCGAGTTTTATCGCAACGTGGACCTGCACCTGCACGTGCCCGAAGGCGCCATCCCCAAGGACGGCCCCTCGGCCGGCATCACCATGGCTACGGCCCTGGCGAGCGCGCTTGCCAGGATTCCGGTGCGGCGCGACATCGCGATGACCGGCGAGATCACGCTGCGCGGCAAGGTGCTGGCCATCGGCGGACTCAAAGAGAAGCTGCTGGCCGCGCTCCGCGCCGGCATCTTTGAGATCATTTTGCCGCGCGCCAATGAGAAGGATATCTCCGAGCTGCCGGACAACATCAAGAAGGCGATGAAGCTGCACTTTGTGGACACGATGGACGAGGTGCTGGTGCTGGCTCTGGAAAGCCCGCTGCCGACGGCGCTGCCCGCCGCCGCGGAGGCGCTGGCCGCCGTGCCGCCGCCGGAGATTACGGCGAATTTGCCCGCACCGCAGTAGAAACTATCCATAACCCGGTTTTGAAAGGGCACGGCTTTAGCCGTGCCGCTAGCTTGATGCCTTGAAAGGGCACGGCTTTAGCCGTGCCGCTAGCTTGATGCCTTGAAAGGGCACGGCTTTAGCCGTGCCGCTAGCTTAATGCCTTGAAAGGGCACGGCTTTAGCCGTGCCGCTAGCTTGATGCTTTGAAAGGGCACGGCTTTAGCCGTGCCGCTAGCTTGATGCTTTGAAAGGGCACGGCTTTAGCCGTGCCGCTAGCTTGATGCTTTGAAAGGGCACGGCTCTATCCAGTAGCGCCATAAGCTTTTTGTTTTCAATGTGCTCATTTTCGTTGTACTGCCGTTGTCATGCAGGAGTACGATTGGGGCATGGAAAACAGGACCGTAACGCTGATGGTAAGGCACCGGGCCGCTGACGGCAAGTGGCAGCGCAGCCCGGTTGCAAGGGGCGCGAACGGGCGGGTCAAGCCCGGACACGCGCTGGTACGGGGCAAGGCCGTTCCGGTGACGGACGGAGCCTACGAGCTGCGGCACTACGAAGACAGGCGGGTGGTGTATACCCCCGCTGGGAAGAACGCGGCGGACGCCGACGCCCAGCGTGCCCGACAGGAAAAAACCAGCACGGCAAAGGTGGTTGCCGAGGACGCTGGGCTTCAGATCGTGGTCGGAGAGGAGCGTAAAACGCTCAAGGCCACGGCTGCTGCCTACATCCAGGACGCCGAGGGGCGCGGAGCGATGGCTGCTGCGTCGATGGCCCGCTCGGCGACCGCTGAGTTCCTCGTTCTCACGAAGAAGACATACGTCGACGAGATCAAAAAAGAAGACTTTTACAAGTTTCACTCCGCGCTTCGGAAGCGTGGGTGTGTCCCCCGCACCCTGTCAAATAAACATGCCCGGATTGTATCCTGGCTGCGTTTCGCCGGGATTGACAAAGCGAACATCCCGCCCAAACCCAAGTATGAAGAGGCTCTGCCGACGATCTATGAGCCGGAGCAGTATCGCGCTTTACTTGAGGCGGCGGACCCCCATACGAAGATGTGCATCTTGCTGGCGTTGAAGGCCGGACTTCGAGACAAAGAGCTGCGGCACTTGGAATTCCGAGACATCAACTTCACGAATAACACACTCCTGGTGCGTGGGAAGCCGGAGTGGGGCTTCAAGGTGAAGGATAGCGAGCAGCGTGAACTTCCCCTGCCCGATGACCTCATGGCCGAACTGACGGCTTGGCGGGAGAGCCGACCAGGCACAAAGCTGGTTCTTGGCACACGGCGCGATACGCCAAGCAGTGTATTGCTGGAGGACGTAAAGCGGCTGGCCGAGAAGGCCGGACTCTCATGTGGGCGTTGCGACGGATGCGCCAGATTGAAGGAGCCGGGATACCGTGGAGGTTGCATGGAATTCACCCTGCATCGGTTCCGGCGGACCTATCTAACCGCTCTGTTGAGGAGTGGCGTTGACGTTCGCACGGTACAGCGTCTGGCGGGGCATAGCGATCTGGAGAGTACCCTGCGCTACTTGCGGCCCGCTTCCGGGCCAGAACTGCAAGCAAAGATAAACGCCGTCGTTTGGTAGCGGCATTTTTTCGCCGCCAGCCTTTGCTAGCTGGACTTCCTCTGAGCCGCAAGTTTGCTCCTCGCCGTGTGTCGTCGCTGCTTGGCACTATTAGAGCAAGAACCGCTGCAATAGATTCTGTCCTTGCGATCTGGAACAAAGTACCCTCCACAGTTGGGGCGGGCACAGAGTTTTATCTGGCGTTGGTAAAGGTAATCCAAGCGCAGCATGTAATACAAGGCTGGCCTGATTCCTGAAGGCTCCATTTCAGGCATGTCATGTGCCATTCCGGCTGCATAGCGGAGGTTCACTGGAAAGAAATTGAAAACATCACACAATAACTCATTTGCATAGTCAATCACGTCGAGGCTAGACACCTTAGACATCTGGTCTCTTGAACGTATGGGACTGGATATACTCCGCCATGAACAGGGATCGTCAAATTCCTCCAGGTGATCCTCAGGACATGGATTCATGAGTTCGTCGATGTCGGACACCAGTGATCGTACCTTCTTAATTGTTTCTCGCGCATCCGATGTGAGAACCTTCCTTCGAGTCAGGAAAGAGTCGAAGTCCTTTGCTCTCTGTTCTATATCTTTGGCTATTGAGGCTAAGTCATAATTGTCGGGTTCCGTTATTACAAAGCGCTTTCCATATACTTTTTCTTCTCGAAATGCTTCCCAGCAAAAGCGATTCAATTCGTTAATAAGTCGGGTTAAATGAAAGATCTGGGAAAACAACTGCTGCTCGAAGCTCAGGATATTCAGGTTCTGATGAGCATTTACGGTGTCGTGGTTCCCATATTGAAACTTCGCGAGCACTGGGCCGAACCTCTTAACGAACTCCACTTGCTTCGGGAGGGTGTTAGCACTTGCGAAGAGAAAGTGGGGTGCCTCACTAGGCAGAGCCGGGGGGAGTCCCCGATCTTCGTCAAAGCCACGAAGAATGTCAATAACCCAATCACCGTAAGGGTCGCGATTGAGGGGATGGAACCACCATTTCTCCCCGGAAATAAGCAAATCGGTGTCGTTCTGCCTGACATCAATCTTCAAGGCCCATGGCGGAAGAATCATCTGCCGGAAAATCTTCTCTCGTTGCTGCATAACCGTTTTCATAGTTGTCCAAATCGAATTTGAGCGTAACCCTTTTCGTAACCAGACATGCAGATGCCTTTAGCTTATACCTAAAACTGTGAAGGGTTAAAGGCCCTTCCAAGGAGGATGGAGCGAAGAGGATGCGCCAGTTAAATCAAACTTCGATCATTGTACCCCGGCGGTCGCCGAGGTCAATGAGGCGCGTGTGTGTGGGTGAGGTAACGCATCCTCCAAATGCAAGCGCCACCACCGGTGGCAGCGATCTGGCTTCCCGAATCGAAAATTGGCCAGGCGCGTTAACCGCACTCGAACTCGCGGCGCTCTTGAGCTTGGGGAAGACCGCCGTGTATGAAATGGCAGCTACGGGCCGCATTCCATCCATCAAAATTGGAGCAACTGTCCGCTTTGACCCGGCTCGGACTGCGGCATGGCTGCGCGACCGTGAAGTTGCAACTGATAGGCGGGCAGGATGAACGCCATTCCTGAACCGGTGAATACGGTCGTCAAGGTGGGCAACAAGAGCACCACCTTGATTGAACTCGTGGCAACGCAGGTTGCCGCCCAAGCCCGGATCGAAGCCTTGCAAGACCATGGGGCAGAACTCGACCGGCTGAACTCGGAACTGGAGGATATATTTATGGACGTAACTAAAATGGAGCGAATTACCGGGGAATTGCTTGACAAATGCAAGGCATGGATCAGGCGCTACATTTTCGTGTCGGATGAGCAAGCTGTCGTTCTGGCCGCTTGGATACTGCACACTCACGCTTTCGACGCGGCGGAGACAACGCCGTACATTCACATCACCGCGCCAGACAAGGAGTGCGGCAAATCGCGCCTGATGGAGGTGCTGGAACCCCTCGCAGCGAACCCGGTTCGATCTGGTGGCATGACGCCAGCGGCGATGGTGCGCATAATCGCCGCCAAGCGGCCAACGCTCTTCCTCGATGAGATGGACACGCAGCTTGGCGGGAACAAAGAATATGCAGAGACGATTCGCGGAGTTTTGAATGAAGGCTTTCGAGCAAAGGGGGTCTTCTATAGATGCGTTGGCGATGATTACGAACCAACGGCGTTCCCTGTCTACTCGCCCAAGTGCATCGGTGGAATCGGTCGTTTACCCCATACGGTAGCCAGCCGCGCCATCGAAATCCGAATGACCCGGAAGCTACCGGGAGAGACGATTAAAGCATTCCGTGCACGAGAGGTAGCTGCGGCTGCATTGCCGATAAAAACAGCAATTGAAGAATGGGCGGCAAGAGGTATCGTCACCTTGCTCCAAGGAATCAGACCGGCACCGATTGCCAATCTGGGGGACCGGCAAAACGACATCGTGGAGCCTTTGTTGTGCATCGCGCAACTCGCTGGCGACGAATGGCTGCAAAGGCTCACCGAGTCCCTCAAAATGATCTTCAACACCGTGGGGGAGGAAGATGATTCCACTGGTGCCGCCCTGTTGACGGACGTTCGCGCTGCTTTTGATGATTCGAAAGCACGTTTCCTAACCTCAACGGATCTCGCACTTGAATTGAACGCCCAGGAGGGTCACCCATGGGCCGATTGGTCAAACGGAAGGCCGATGACGACTAACCAGTTGGCACGGCAGCTCAGGAAGTTTCGGGTGTATCCCACCAAGGTCCGATTCGGGTCTGAGACGGTGCGAGGTTACAGGGCAGAGGACTTTGCTGACTCCTGGGCGCGGTTTTGCCCGGAACAGTCCGCGTGTTCCGGTTCGTGTTCCGGTTGCGATAAGTGCTCTACAGCCGCATGAATAAAGGAGTGTGGCGTTTGTGGCGGTTGTAAGGGGGGGGACTAAGAGGTAAAGGCGAGGTTGGGGAAGATCATTCATTCAGCGACGCAGGGTGGTGAAGAGAGAAGAACAAGCATCCGAGCGGCGCTAGGCAGCTTCATCGCAGCAGCGGAGGAGCAGAAAGGAGGAACCGATTTATGACTCAATTCCAGATCGCCAAAGCCGAACTGAACAAGAAGCTTTGCGAGGCAATGGCTGATTTTGAGAGCAAGACGGGCTTGATAGTGATTGCCATCGACGTGGCCAAGACCAAGGCCTCGAAAGACGATGCAATTACTACCAAACAGAACTAACGAACCCTACGCTGGCCAAAACAGAGTAGCTCAAACCAGCACCACCAACAGGGCCGGGGTTTCGACTCCGGCCTTCTTGTGTTTTGGTAAGGTTTAGACCAGCATGGTTTCGCATCTAGGGAAAAGACCAGCGAAATGGTATCCACGTTAAAGTATTTAGGAGTCAAACCGGTCGCGAGGCCAGGAACTACTATACTAGACAGGTGTGAAGGCAGGGAACCGGTCTGGTGTAGCCACCTCACCGGCATCCTGAGCGGAGACCCTGAGCGGTCAAGTCTCAAAAGGTAATGAATCTTCGCGGAAGCGAAGCGGTGGGTTAGGGGTTGATTCATCCTGAGTAAACAGGGTGGAGTGGGCTGGAGAGACAACCGGCTGCCTAAGCATTCGACGGGGCACCACTTGCAAACCTCACCTGACATCGCAGACCAGGGTCTAGGCTACAAAGACTCCAAACAATCAGGTGATTCAGCAATCAGGCCCTGCGGCAGGGTATAGCGTTTGAGACAACGCAAGAAAGCCGACAGGTGACAGGTGACGGTCACGGGACTCCACAACATGGATTCCTGCTCTTGATGAGAAGCTCAGTGAAAAGTACAACGTCGAATCCCAAGTAACCAGTGTTGGGGGGTTAGTTGAGGCATATCAGGCTCTTGATGAGATCATATATATATAATTACAGTAATTATAGTGATTACGTAATTACTGAGTATCTACAATTTCATAGCTTACCTTGATAGAGCGCGGCTAGACCGCTAGGGCGTAGAGCCGCAGAGTATCCGGCCTTCAATCTCAGCACAATAAGAAAGAATAACAAATGATAGATTTTGCAACAGCATATAAATGACATGGCAACCGACTTAAATAGCCTCGTTAACCTGACTCTCAAAGTCTCGCTCCGTATCACCGACTTAATTCTTGATAACAAGCAGCTAAGGGCCGATTTAGCGGCCTTGAGAATGAAGCTCATGGACTTCACCGGAGAAGACGCCAGCCTTCTCGCCAATTAGCTCAAATAAACATAGATCGCCTTTGAGCGACTACCCACCCGGCTATGCTGGGCAACTAAAAGGATAATTAATGACAAATAGTAATGCTCGCCTCTCCGCTCACGTCTCTGTAGACTCTTCAAGCAACGGCTGCTGGCTTTGGACCGGTGCACTCAGTTCACAGGGCAAGTACCCCGGTTTCACTGATTCGGACGGTAGCTTTGTTTATGCCCATCGAATGATGTTTGAAAATACTTATGGCCCCATCCCCGAAGGATGGCACGTTCACCACGTCTGCAATAACCGCCGCTGCATCAGACCAGATCACTTAGAGGCTATCAGCCCTGAGAAGCATCGCGCTATTCACGCTGCTGAATTCGCCAAAAAGCGTGCCTCACGTGGAGCATATTTTCTTACCTTGAAAGAGTCTGGTTTATCTGTACGGTTTATAGCCGACCTTATGGGGCTAACAGCAGTGACGATATACGCGTATCTGCGCCAAGCTCGCCTCGCTCAGGCTCAGTAGCAGCTCCATACAAACTTTGTATCGCAAGAAAGGATTTAGAATGTCTTCATCAGAACAGAAGCAGAGCGCCACCGAGCGCCACTTGCAGGATTTCATTCTCGATAAAGTAATTACCGAAGATTTCATTCCTGGTAAGGCGCACAGTACGAAGTCCTTACACCCCGACCAGTCACTATCATTTGGATGCGCCAGCGGTCATCCTGAGTCGAAAGCGATAAGGGACGCCTGGAAATTCAACTTTCCGGTAACAATCTTATCAGCATCAGACTTCGACGCATTGAGGGCAAGATAATGACTAAGGCAAATATAATAAACGACCTGTACGCAAATTATCTGGATGATAGGGTCAACGGGATTGAGGCTCTGATCAAAGCCATAACAAAAGAATCAGTAATGCTCCTCCATGACGCCGATCACGCCCAAGACTTTGTAATTGAAGTGTGGTTAGAACTCCCGGCCCTAGAAGTTACTTACAGCTTCGCAGCTTGGCTTTATAAGTGCCTGCGAAACAAAAGGGCAGGCTTGTACCGGAGTTCCCGGTCTCACAGGAAGATCAGACTGGAGCAGCCTCCCATAATTCGAGACTACGAAGGCGTTCCACTTTCAGACGAAGATGTGCTTGATTACTTCTACTTCAAGAGCATACACGAACCTAAAGACTCACCAGACGAAGAAGAGCTGCTTGCTACAATTCCTGACCCCGTAATAAGGCGCATTGGCGAGCTGATATTGGATGGCAAAAGTCAGAAAGATATAGCTGCGTTGCTTGGCATACGACCGGTAACACTGAGAAAGCGTCTTCAACGTTATCGCCGGAAGCATAACTCTAAGTAGTTTGTCACAATTTACCGTCTCCCAACGTCTTCTATCATAGAAGAATATATATTTATAGAATCCCGCGCTAACCGTCGCGGTACTCCATCTAAGAGGAGCATATAAGGTAACGGTATTATAACGGAGATCGGGGCGGCCATCATAGCCGCTCCCTCCATAAACACTCAGTAATAATATGCCACTTTTACCCCTGAGACCATGCTCATACAGCGGCTGCCGCAACCTATCACGGGAATGTTACTGCCCAGATCATAAAGCGATACACGAGCAGGAGAAGAAAGACTCTATTAAAGGTGGGTACTCTGGTAAGCCCTACGGCCATGCTTGGGATGTACTGAGCCGCAGGATACGGCACGATGAACCTGTTTGCCGTATGTGCAAGATAAGAGCAGCAACCTGTACAGACCACATAGTACCTAAGTCACAATGTGGCAAAGACAACGAAGAGAACTTGCAACCTCTTTGCAATGGCTGTCACAAGACGAAGACAGACTCCGAGAGGGTTAGGAAGTCTCATTCTTAGGCCCCAGACGGGTAGTAGAATCCATTTTTCAGCGATCACGCGGGAGCGGTGCGCCCACAAATTATCAATACCGCGAAATGAACACCGGGGGTATTCAAGCAAATTGAAGCTATCAGACCTTAAACAAGATAGTCGCAACGCCAATAAGGGCACACCGCGAGGCCGTGGCGCTGTAGCCAAGTCTCTCGAACAGTATGGTGCCGGTCGTAGCGTTCTGATCGACAGGGATGGGAACCTTATTGCCGGAAACAAGACTGCCGCGCAGGCTGCTGACGCTGGAATCGAGGAAGTGATTGTCGTTCAGACAGACGGCAGTAAGTTGGTAGCTGTGCAGCGTACTGACCTCAGCATGGACGACCCTAAAGCGCGTGGCTTGGCGATTGCGGACAACCGCGCGTCAGAACTTGGACTTGAGTGGGACGCGGACGTTCTCAAGGAGCTTTCGGTTGACCTCAATCTGGAACCGTTCTTTTCCGCCGAGGAACTTACCGAGATCACCGAGCCCGACGCGTTGCAGACTGGAGCACCCGGCCCCGAAACACTCGAAGGCCGGTACAAACAGCAGTTCGGCGTGATTTGTATCTGCGAGGATGAGGCCGACCAGCAGAAAGTTTACGAGCAGTTGACTGGCCTGGGCCTTTTTTGCCGCGTGGTGGTGACTTAATGAAACTTGAAGTACGCAACTCCTGTAAGGATTTCAACAGCTATCGCGCCGCCCGCGTAAAGTCTCTCTTCAATGCGGAGTCTGGCGCGGAGTTCAACCTCGACGCCGAGTTGGATATTGACGACTCGAATTGGAAGATCGGCGTAATCGTCGGTTCAAGCGGTTCCGGGAAATCGTCTCTTGGCCGGATGATCTTCGGGCCGGATGCGTTCTATTCGCCTGATGGATGGCCCACCGACAAACCAATCGTTGATGCCATATCACCAGAGGGCGACTTTGACGCCGTGACCGGTGCGCTTGCCGCTGTCGGCCTCGGTTCCGTTCCTTGCTGGCTGCGCCCTTACAGTGCGCTGTCCACTGGCGAACGGTTCCGCGCCGACCTTGCGCGAATCATCAGCGAGAAGCCGGAGCAAATCGTTGTCGATGAATTCACCTCAGTAATCGACAGGCAAATTGCCAAGTTCGGCGCGTTGGCTTTTCAAAAAGCCTGGAAGCGCACGAGTGGGCAGTGTGTGTTGCTGTCCTGCCACTACGATGTAATCGATTGGATTGAACCCGATTGGGTTTATGACACGGGAACTGGCAAGTTCTCAAGGGGGTCGCTTTGGCGACGCCCCAAATTCGAGCTTGAGATTTGGCAGACAGATTCAAGTTATTGGCCGCTCTTTGCTCCGCATTACTATTTGAAACTCCCGCTTCCGGTCGCCGGCCAATACTTCGTTGGCACTGTTGACGGAGAGCCAGTCTGTCACTTGGCGATGGCGACCAAGTCACTTCCTCGCGGTCAGTTTGAAGCGCGTGGAACTAGGCTAGTGGTCATGCCTGAGTGGCAGGGCGCAGGAGTCGGCATTCGATTCCTGAACGCCGTCTGCGAGATGTGGCGTCGCGGCGAAAACAAATGGAACAAGCCGCTGACCACCATTTTTCATACTTCCCACCCAGGTCTATGTGCGAGTCTTCGCCGCGATCCAAAGTGGGTACAGGTATCAGCAGTACTTTATGGCGGCAACAAGATTAGATCAACCCGCTCAATCACGAACTCAGCCACTAAGCTAGGCAGCGATCTGATTGCGCCTGGAACAGGATTCGGCGGTCATTTCCGAGCCATTCAAGGCTTCCGCTACTACGGATTGCCGGAGCAAAAACAGACTTGATGAACGTCTTCCTCTGCGTCAGAAACAATTCGGAGCGTCTGTACTCGAAGCCATCGCTAAAAGGTACTGTGTCCTCGGTGTGTCCAGTCCGCCGTTCGCAGATCATCTTTCAACCGACGGAGTACAGGTCTTCGACAGGGTAAGGGCAACCGCTGAACGCCTCCGAATTCCCTGGCAGCCAGAGGTTCGCGCCGACTCGCTGCCCTCCGGCACAGACATCATCGTCGCTGCCCACTCTCATGATTTTATAGGTCGCAAGACGCGGGATCGGGCAACCTTTGGGGCTATCGGCTTTCACCCCTCTCTGCTTCCTCTTCACAAGGGCCGTGACGCGGTGCGGTGGGCGATCCACGACGGCGACAAAGTCACAGGCGGCTCGGTGTACTGGCTAACGAACGAGATCGACGCGGGGCCAATTGCGGCCCAGCAGCACGTCTTTGTGCGACCCGGCGAAACAGCCGAGAGCCTCTGGCGTGAGCAGCTTGCCCCGCTTGGAGTCCGCTTGCTCCTGAAGACGCTGGCCGACCTGGACCACGGCCTCGCGGTCAGGGTTCCGCAGGACGAGAGCTGCGCCACCTGGGAGCCGTCGTTCGACAGGCCACCACTCTTCCGCCCAGAGCTGCCACAGCTTGGTACTACCAGCCTTCGATACGAGCTGGAAAGTCTCGACGGAGACGGACAAGGTAAATAATGCCAGGTAGAAAGCCTAAACCCACGATAAGTAAAGAGCTTGCTGGAAATCCCGGTCATCGTCCTTTGAATCAGAACGAACCAAAGCCATCTGGTATCCCCACCTGCCCGTCCTGTCTCGATGCTACTGCAAAGCGGGAGTGGACGCGCATAAGCAAGGAGCTAATAGCAGTTGGACTGCTGACTTCCGTAGACCGGGCAATGCTTGCCAGCTATTGCGATGCGTATTCCCGATGGTCAGAGGCTACAGCCGAACTAAACGAGTTAAGACGCACCAAGGGGAAGTCTGTTCTGGTTGTCGGAACCAAAACGGGTTATCCGATGCAAAATCCGTTGATAGGGATTATCAACACTGCGGCTGATCAGATGAGAAAGTTTGGAGCGGAGCTAGGACTCAGCCCATCATCCCGTACAAGATTGTCAGCAGAGTCGGTAAAACCGAGTGTAGATGACGAGTTTGCAATATCAATACCACGTGGAAACTTTAGCAGACCACCAGTCACAGAATTATTTAATAGGGATGCGTAAGTGACAATAGAGATTTTGAGTTACGCGGAACGCGCAATTTTGTACGCCCAACGGGTAACGACCGGCAAGATTATATCTTGCAAATGGGTAAAGTTAGCAGCGAAACGCTTCTTAACTGACCTCCGCAACGCAGAGAGTCGTTGGTATTTTGTACCGGATATTGCGAATGAGGTTTGCAGGGTTGCCGAGTTAATGCGGCATGAAAAAGGTCGGCTACAAGGGCAGCGTTTCAGGTTAGAGGATTGGCAGGTATTCATTCTCTGCAATATCTTCGGATTTATTGATGAGAATGGAACACGCAAGTACAGGGAAGCCTTCATCTTGGTTCCGCGTGGAAACGGTAAGAGTCCATTAGCAGCCATCATTGCAATATGGATGACTTTCTTCGATGGTGAGCCTGGGGCGGAGTCATACTGCGGTGCTGCGTCAGAGGAGCAAGCCCATGAGGTATTCAGGCCAGCGAAAGCGATGCTGGAGCAAGTACCGGAGCTCACAAAGCGATATGGCATTACAGTAGCAGCAAAAAGCATCTACCAGAGTTCTACTCGTTCCCGTTTTAAGTCAGTCATCCGAGAACCAAAGGACGGAGCGAGTATCTATCTTGCGGTGCTGGATGAGTGGCATCAGGCATTAGATGCGGTACAGTACGACTGCTTCAAGACGGGTGCCAATAAGCGCAAGAACTCGCTCCTGTTAGAGATTTCAACGGCTGGTGTTTCAACTCAAAGCCCTTGCCTTGAGAAGCAAAGGGAAGTTGAGAGAGTATTAGACGGCACGGTAGAAAACGACCGGCTGTTTGGGATTATTTACACGGTAGACCCGGAGACAGACTGGACAACTCGTGATGCACTCGTTATGGCAAACCCAAATCTGGGTATTAGCAATGATGAAGAGGCACTCCTTTTAGACCAAGCCGAGGCTGTCCGCAACTCGGCGAAGCAAAACATCTTCCGCTGTAAGCATTTGAACCAGTGGATGACCGCGACAACGGCATGGATGAATGCGACTAATTGGCAAACTTCAGGTGTAGACGAATCATTCCTCACCGAAGAGTTCCTCAAGAGTTGCGAGTGTTTTATAGGGCTTGACTTGGCCTCGGCAGTAGATATAGCGGCAGTGGTCAAGGTGTTTCGCAGGTTGCAGGACGGCAAGTATCACTATTACATCGTGCCGCGATTCTATCTGCCGGAAGCAAGGACAACCGACCCAACGTGCCAGCACTATCAAAAGTGGGTGCATGACGGTTATTTAGTTTCAACCGAGGGAGCGGAGATTGACTTTGCAAGAATCTCCGCAGACTTGATAAAGGACGTTGATAAATACAATGTCAAAGCTCTATGTTATGACCCGTGGGGCGCAACCGACATAACGCAGCAATTTGAATCACGCACAGGGATAATGCGTGTCAAGGTTCCTCAGCAAGTTAAATTCCTGTCAGAACCGATGAAACGGCTCGAATCCGGTGTGCTGAATGGAACGATGCACCACGACAATAACCCATGCATGAACTGGCAAATGGGGAACGTCGAGATTAAGACGGATTTTAACGACAACATCTTCCCTCGCAAGAATAAGCCAGAGGATAAGATCGACGGTCCCGTCGCAACAATTATTGCTTTGTCTCAGGCGATTCAAGCACCATCTTCTGAGCGTAAATATACGAGAATCACGTTTTTCTAAACGGCGGCATGAATGAACGAATTGATTAGTCTTAATCTTAGCTTCCCGCTCGAAAAGCGTGACGGCGTGAACCTTAACCAATCTGGGGTCTCACTTGCCGCTGGACTTACCGCTCTTGGAATGGGGACATTCACCGATAGTAATGAATCTGTCAATGAGCGCACAGCGTTTGAAGTTCCCACGTACCTTACCTGCGTCCGTATTCTTTCAGAGTCGATTGGTTCCTTGCCCCTGCGTGTGTATGAGAAGATGCCACGCGGGCAGCGTCCGGCGCCTGACCATTATCTCTACTATCTGCTTACCGAGCGGCCCAACCCGCAAATGTCCGCAACGGTGTTCTTTCAAACGCTCATGACAGCAGCAGCCGGTTGGTCGAATGCATACGCCAAGATTGAACGCGATTCAAGCGGAGCGCGGCCTGTAGCACTGTGGCCGCTGTGCCCCTGGAAGACAAAGCCGGTTCGTAAGAATGGCCTGCTCACTTTTGAGACAACCGATACCGCCGATGGATTACCTGCAACGATCAAGTCTGAGGATATGCTTCACATTGTTGGCTTCTCCTTCGATGGTTTGCAAGGAACGGCTTTTATCAGGATGGCTCGTCAGTGCATCGGTTTAGCAATGGTAGCCGCTCGTTTTGGCGCTCGATTCTACGCTAATGGGGCGCGTAATAGCTTCTTTTTGCAAGCTGACCATGACTTAACGCCTGAAGAAATGACAGAAATGCGTCTTGATGTAGAGGCGCTATCCACGGGTGCAAATGCATGGCGGGTTGCCAATCTTCCAAACGGTGTAAAGATTGTCCCGGTCGAGACAGACGATAATGCACTTGCCGAGTATACGACCACATCCAAGTACACGCGAGACGAAATAGCTGCATTTATGCGCGTGCCCGGTTACATGGTGGGGTCCACAGAGAAAATTCTTAAGTCGACGGTGGAAGCGCAGAACAGAGAGTTTCTTTCATACTCATTGCAACCGTGGCTGACTAAGATTCAGCAAGAATTTCAATATAAGTTGCTCCCCTCGGTGGGTCGTGCGGCTAACCAGTACACCCTCCGCCACTACTTGGATGGACTTCTAGCAGCAGACACACTGACACTCACAGCCAAGCAAACTGCGGGCAGAATGGGCGGCTGGCTGTCGGCCAACGACATCAGGGAGCAGTTGGGCATGGAGTCTGTCGAGGGCGGTGACGTATATATTCGTCCGTTAAACTATGTCGATGCTGCGCAGGATTCAGTGCCGGAAGAGACAGACACCGACCCCACTGATACCAGCCCGGATGAAAAGACTGACGCTGACAACAACGACCCTGAGACTGTGCAAGCAGCAAAAGCAACGCAGATGATACAGCAGGTTCAGAAACAGCAGCCAAGGTCTGTGCTTGAGCCTCTCTTCAATGATGCATACAGCAGACTCCAGAGTCGCAGCAGGAAAGATACAGCCGCGATAGCTCAGACATTGACGCCGGTCTGTAACGCAGCCGGTGCATATTTCAGAATCGGCAATATGGCCGGTCCATCCGAACAAAAGGCAATTGATAAATACCTCACCGGCCTTGAGACCAGGATCGGCAAGACAACCGCCGACGCCGAATTCAGAAAGTTATTGAAAAGTCTTGTCTTCGCTATTGAAGAAGACGCCGCCGAAATTAGAGCTAAAGAAAAGTTGAAGGACATTACAGATGAAGAAACGCGAAATTAGGTCAACTACATCGGATTTGCAAACCACTGGCAACATCCTTACGGGGTACATCGCACGATTCAATTCCTTGTCGGAAGACCTGGGCGGATTCCGCGAAATGCTGTCTCCTGGTTGCTTCTCGTCTTCATTGACAGCCGGTACAGCCATCCGTGCTTTGGCTAATCACAACACCGACCATTGCCTTGGCAATACGGCGAGTGGCACGCTGCGGCTTCATGAAGATAACAAGGGACTGGCCTTCGAGTGCGATCTACCCGACACCACGGCGGCACGAGATCTGAAGATCAGCGTTAGCCGGGGTGATGTAACAGGCTGCTCTTTCGGATTCTGCACCGTTGCCGACTCCTGGACTGCTGACGCCGAAGGCAGAAACATTCGCACGGTCAAGGATACAGAACTTTATGAAGTCTCAGTCGGTGTCACCTTCCCCGCCTATTCAAGCCCCTCGGCTCAATTGCGGAGTATGTTTCCCGATGGGGAAATCACCATCCCTGAAACTCGTGATAACCCGGACATCCCGGACGTGGCCCTCGATGACAATGCAGAGGGTGACTGCCAGTGTGATTGTGAGCAGTGCCAAGCTGATGCTTGCGCCATTTGCAGCAATGAAGATTGCAATGACCCTAACTGTGATTGCCAAAATATAAGAGCTATCATGCTGGCTTTAGAAGTCGCTAAAGAGTTTTAACACAATATACTTCGCTGCCAAGTGCGGCCCTTGAATGGGCAAGCGAGATAACAACAACCCGCCAGAGCTTGCACGCCGCAAGCCGTAAAGCAACAACGCAGTGAATAGGCAACCCCTATTGAGTTTTACATAATGAGCAAAGCAATTGTACTCCGCGAACAGCGTGCCAAGTTGGTAGCTGACGCAAACGCACTGGTGCCCTCAGACATGAAGCTGTTTACCACCGAGCTACGCACCAAGGTGGAAGCCATGCTGGCCGATGCCAAGGGTCTGGATTCTCTGATTCAGTCTTTTGAGGCCGAAGAGCAGCGCACCGAAGAGACTCGCGCCAAGGCGTTGAATCTTTCTAATACCGGCTCTTCGGATGCCGTAGACCAAGAAGCAACCGGCAAGGCATTCCGCAACTACCTTCGTACCGGCAAGATTGAAACTCGTGAACTTCAGGTGTCCGCTGATGGCATCCTGATTCCAACCTTTGTCGCACAGCCTGTGGTCGCCAAGAAGTCTCCGGGGCAGATTTATGACCTCGTTGGCAAGATGGCAACCGAGACCGGCGCTCCCGTGAAAGTCCCTTACTGGAATGACCTGTCAAACGCCTGGGTACTCAACTCTGCCGGTCTGACTACGACCGACCCGACTGTATCTGCCGGTCCCACCATCTCGATTGATGACCTGCGCTTCAACCCGCTCTTACTGGATAACAGCTTGATTACGGATGCTGCGTTCGACATTCAGGCTCAGGTAGTTTCGGACATTTATACCCGCTACATCCGCAATGTGTCTCAGTGGATTACGACCGGCAACGGCTCCAACATCGCTGGCTTGACTTCCATCACTGCTGGTGTCACGAGTGGCGCATCAGGCACGGTCACTTACAAGGACATTATCAGCCTTATCACCACGCTTGACCCGGCGTATACGGCTGATGCTTGCTTGGCCTTCAACACGGCCACGATGGGCTATGTACTGGAGATTCTCGACAACAACGGTCGTCCAATCTTCACTCCGTACACTGATGCTCCCACCACAGGTTACGCCGGTGGAATCTTGGGCTACCCAGTCAAGATTAACCAGTACCTGCCCAACGTAGCGGCCTCTGCCGTTGCTATGCAGTTCGGCGATTTCAAACAGGGTTATATGCTCCGCGAGGTAAACCCCGGCATCCGCGTCAAGTTCCTTGACCAACTCTACATGGCACAGAATCAGGTCGCTTACGTGGCCTTTGCCCGTGCGGGTGGTGTTGTCCTTAACGCTGGGATGCCTCCGGTCCTGTCCCTCACCGTCCACGCCTAAACCATAACCGGGGGCTGCTCAACCCAGCCCCCATAACCAAGGAATCCATGCTAATTAAACTCACCCAGTCATTTCTGTACATCCCAACGATGATGATTCGCGGCTCTGTCGTGGACGTGCCCGACGAGATTGCCGCCGAGTGGTTAGCTGCTGGTCTGGCTGTGACGGTCACACCAGTAGTAGAGACCGCAACGAAGCCGCCCTATGAAAAGGCCGTGCGTAAAACCAAGAGGCTATAAATGTCCATATCCTTACAATGGAATTCAAACACGGGCAGTGAACCTCTGGCTCTTGCTGACGTAAAGAACTTCCTGAAAATCGACACGACCGACACGACCGATGACACGCTCATTACGGGTCTGATCACTGCTGCCCGTGAGAGAGCGGAGACAATTACTGGCCGTTCTCTGATTACAAGCAATTGGACATACTGGCTGGACTCCTTTCCGTATGGCTGGCAGGAGAATACTGGTCCGGCCAGAAACACCATCAACAGATTCCAGAACTGGTGGTCAGAGAATCAGGTTCTGAGAATCCCTAAAGCTCCATTGCAGTCGATAACGTCCGTGCAGTACATGCCCTCATACGGCGGCACATACCAGACGCTTGACCCATCACTATACACCGTTGACACCGCATCCAACCCCGGTTGCATTTACCCGGTCAGCAATTACTACTGGCCGTTCAACTGGACAATTCGCAACGCTGTGCAGATTCAATTTGTCGCCGGGTATGACACGTTCGTGCCGGAGACAATTCTGGTTGCAATGCGCTTGCTCATCACCGACTGGTGGGAGAATCGCGGCGACTCAATGACTACAAATAACGCAGCTTCGCTACTCCTCAAAGGCTATAAGTCTCAACCAGTGGGGTATCTCCGCTAATGGCCAAGACGTATCCAGCGGTTACACCGGGCGGAAAGCTCAACAAAAGGCTTTGCTTTCAGCAGCTAGGCGGTACGCCTAACGCTGGCGGTGAGCTGACCACGTGGACTACTTATGCGACACTGTGGGGTTCTATAGATGTTCTCCGTGGTGAACTGCTGTACAACACTGGGGAGTTTCTCGCACAGTCTGCATATAACATCGTAATTCGCTACACCCCCTCAGTGACTATTTCAGTTGCAGACCGCATTGTGTGCGAAGGCACGACGTTTGTAATACAGGCTTTGCTCGATAAGGATTTCCGGCACCGCGAATTGCAAATCATAGCTTATGTGTTAAACGAGGTGGCGGCATAAATGCTATACGAGGGACTTTATCAAGCCATGGTCAATGCCCCGGCGCTGTCAGCAATAGTCGGCAATCGGGTAATGCAAGCTGTGTTGCCTCTAAACTTCACCGTCCCTGCTGTCACTTACACCGTCGTCAACAGCAAGTATGCCGGAGTCGATGTTGGTGCAAAGTCGATTCTGGCGACCGAATCCTTGGTGGATGTCTCGACGTGGGGTTTGACATATCACGATGCCGCTTATGCGATTCAAGCCATTCACGAACTGTTCGATTTGTATGTGGGTACGCTGCCTGATGGGACGAATGTGCTCTTTACTGACGTTCAGTCTATCCCGGACATGTTCGAGGACGACACTCGTTTATACCGTTGCTCTGTGACTCTTAAGGTTATACATACCAATGGGTAAGACCATAGAAATTACGGGGCTAAAAGAATTGAGCGAGATGCTTACCCAGATCGCGCCCAAGGCCGCAAGGTCTTACCTCGTCAAGTGTGCAAAACCTGCCGCTCAAGTAATAGTTGAGGCAATGCAGAGCACGGCTCCGACAGAGGTCGGGACGCTGAGGGACTCAATCGTGTACCGCAACCAGTGGGGCACGGCAGAGGATGGCGGAGAGGCACTAATCACCTCGGTTGGTCCTAATAAGCACGTGCCGTGGGGCATGTGGCAGGAGTTCGGCACGAGCCATATCGCGGGGCGTCACTGGATGGGCCAGGCGTGGTCAGACTGTCAAGAGCGCGTCCTTGACGTGTTCATGCTGGGCATTAACGAACTATACGCCAAGCTGGTCGCTAGAGATCAGTCTGAGGCCATGATTGAGAACGATGACAATGACCGGGAGACTGGCAGAGTGTCACCTTCCCGGCTCCGCAGAGACCGCAACGCCGCACATAGAGAAAACGACGCAAGAGACAGCAGAGCAAAAGAGAGTTCAGAACGACTGCAAAAGTCATCGAACGATGCCTACAAAGAGAGCAAGCACCGGGGGAAAGAAAAGTAATCATCGGTTTACAAGGGTTAGTCACAGCGACATACCCATAGAGGTTAGGGAAGCAATATCTCAAGTACAACAATAGCTAACAGCCCAAAAAGGCAGAAAGAGTAACTCATGCCAACTACATTCGCGCCCATCGTTGGGCTTGGCACCACCGTACAATTCGCAACAGTAGCAACGCCCACAGTTTTCACCGTACTTAATGGCGTCACATCAGTTTCATTTAGCGGAGACAAGGTTTCCACAGAGAAAACCACCAATATGCTCACTACTTCCGGTGTAGACACCTATATCGGTGGAACTCAGGAACCCGGCACGTGCGATATTAAGTGCCTTTACAGCCCCGGAGAAACCTCTCAGGTAGCCCTAGAAGCTATCCGCTTTGCTGGCGCTGCTGTTCCCTTTGAGATTGCGTACCCTCTTTCTCTCGGCGGCAAGAATTTCAGCGGCATTGTCGAATCAGCAACAATAGCTCTACCGCTCGACAAACCCGCCACGATTGATTACAAGGTGAAACTGACCGGCCCGTGGACCATCGTAACAACTGGAGCCTAATAGACACCACCCCGGATGGTGTTTGATGGTGGGAGCTAACGCTCCCGCCGTCTCATAACGGAGAACTATGAAAAACGAAAGTATCATTAAGACTTGCGTCACCCCCTATTTCAAGCTAGTCATCGACAACGAGGATGGCACCGAGAAAGTGTGGAGACTCTGCTATGACTACAGGTCTATAGCCCTCATCGAAGATGCAACTGGACTTGACCTCAAGAAGATTGAATCATGGAAGTCCATCTCCAGCGGCAAGCAGTTTCCTCAAGTTGTTCATGGCGGATTACATCGCTATAACCCGGAGGTCACTCTTGACAACGTGCTGGATATGCTCAACCCTCAAGCGCAACGACTGCTCAGTGATGAGATATTCAACCTCATGTTTCCCGGCGTTGTGGAGGCATACAGGAAAGCGCAAGAAGAGGAAACGGGTGCAACTGCCAGCCCAAACGTAGAGACTCCGGCGACCGCCTAGAAGAGCCGCCGCAGACCTGGGTGGACTTATGGGCGATTGCCCGGTATGACCTGGGACTGGCAATTGAGGAATTTGAAGACTTAACACCCTTGACATTTCAGGCGCTCTGTAAACGCCGTAACCTCAAGTTCAAGATGGATAGATATGCAAATGCTCTGACTGCAGCGGCTATTTACAACGTGAACCGTGCCAGTACAGATGCCCCCCTGATAGAACCGATGGACTTCGTGCGAGAGCCGGACCCATACAGAGAGAACACCCTGGAAATCAAGCGACTCATAAAGCAGGTTATCGGTCAACTTCCCGCTTGCACAACGACAGAAAAGCTACAAAAGATACGAACCAGAACCATTGCAAGCCTGTCAAGTCAGGGCCGCACAGACGCGGAGCAGTTGTTTGACGAGTGCTGGCCCTCGCTCAAGAGGGCATAGAGGTAGATATAGTGGCCGAAATTGGCAAACTGACTGTAAAACTCCAGGCTGAAACCGCTGAGTTCTCAGACGACCTCGGTAAAGTGCAAGGCAACCTTGATGATCTAGCGGACAGATCAGAGTCTGCCGGTGGACGTGTCTCCGGCTCGATGCGGGAAGGTCGTGAGGGGGTCATGCTGTTAGAGGAAGCCACGGGCGTACACCTGCCCCGTGCCCTCACGTCGCTCATTGCCAGCATCGGTCCTGTTGGGGCTGCATTCACGGCCATGCTGCCCATCCTCGGCGTCGTAGCTGCCATTGAGGTTGTGTCAAAGCTCGTTCAAGCCCACGAGAAAGCTGCCACCGCCGCGAGAGAATTGGGCAACGCTGAAGTGGACGCTGGCACCAAGTCCACGATGGTATTGCAGGGACTTGGGGACAGGCTGATAGAGGCTGGAATTAAAGCCGATGAACTAGCCGGTAATCACATCGGTGCCCTGAACAAGCAACTGGAACTGCTTGACCATCAATCACTCAAAGAGTTGATGGATACATTTGACAAGTTTGGTGGGGAAGCAGATCAGATCTTTGCGAAGGTCAAGGCGAATAACAGTTTTTGGGAAGTGTTTAAGTCAGGTTCTGACGGTGCAAAGTCCGCTATTAATGACTTCAAGACTCAGTACGATGCACTTATAGCAAAGGGTGATACCAAAGGTGCTGGTGACTTACTCAAAGGCACCCTCGATTCCGCACTAAAGGTTCAACGTGCTCAGCAAGAGATTATTGACATAACACAAAACCACGTTCAGGTAGCTGACCACCTAAACAGGATTGAAGCAGACAACGCCATCCTGAAAGAGGCTGGCATTGGTGCAGACAAAGACGGCCTTGCTGTGCAACAGGCCGTGGTCGATGCATTACAGGACCAGCAAAAGGCTACCGCTCTTATAAACCAAACAAGGGCTGTCGTGACAGGTAACGACCGCACGGGAGAAGCGACGAAATCAATGGCCGAGCAAGTGAGCTTGGTTAAAACCCAAGTCGCTGGTCTGGAACAAAAAGCAGCAATGGTTAAAAAGGTGGCCGACGCGGAAGTTGAGGCTAACCTCGCAGCGGCCACAAAAGCAAACCCAACATCCGATGGGCAGGTTGACAAGCAATTAGCAGCACACATCGCCGCAGACCAGGCAGAATACACCAACGCCGTGACATTCGCCCAGAAAACCCTTGAGGGTAAAAGAGAGATATACGAGGCCGAGGTTAAGGCCGCAGCCGGTGATCTAGCCAAGAAAAGGGAGTTGGAAGCACAGTACGCTAACGATGTTTCTGCCTTGTACAACGTATTCATGGATGCGAGAGCCGCGAGAGACAAAAAGGATGTGGAAGCAACAGCGGACGCGGACAAGCAGAAAACCGCACTGGACGAAGAAGCCGTTAAGCGGAAGCTAGGGTTCGCCAAGGAAGCATCCGACCAGAGCATAAAGTTTGCCAAGGAAGCCTTCAGAGTTGAGGACGAGCAAACCAAGCTGAGCTTTGCCTCGCAAGAAGAGGCTATCAACTCCGCTGTGGCTCACGAAACGATGTCGTGGAAACAGGCGCACGATGCAAAGATTGCGCTCATTAACCAGGAGACCTCAGAGAAGGAAGCTGCACTTGCGAAAGAGGAAGCATTAGAAGTTACCGCAATCCAGAAAAAGATACAGCTTGACGAACAGGCCGCACTGGCGGAGAGCCACGGCGACAAGACAGATCCCAAGTACATCGCCTTCCTCAACCAGCAAAAGCTGTTGCTGACTGAAATTGACGCTCTGCAAATCAAGCTGGGGCACGACCAGCAACTGGCGGCACAGCAGGGCGTGGCTGCAATCCAGAAAGAGAAGGATGCCCTCACACCCCTAGAGCAAAAGATGAAGGAAGTGCAAAACCAGTTCAATGCTGACTTTGCCAAGATGGTCACCGAAGGCAAGAACTTCGGCAAGTCGATGCAGCAGCTCGCCACACAAATGGCAGAGCAGTTCATCGAAATGGAAATGAAGAAGGTGGAAAAGGCCCTATGGGGCGACATACAGAGGCTGATTCACCACGAGACGACACAAGTCACGCAGAAAGCATCGGATACCGCAAGTGCATCAGCAGCCGCCGCAACAGCGATAGCAGCAGATAAAACCCAGCAAATTGCAGCCGCATCCCTGGCCGGTGCAAACATGATGGCTAGTTTCTCAGCCGCACCATGGCCGATTGATACGGGCGCTGGTGCAGCCGCGACAGCCGCAATGACAGCAGCGTTAGCCTTCGCTGAGGGCGGATTGGTTCCCGGCTCCGGTACGGGGGATACTGTGCCAGCCATGCTCAGCCCTGGCGAGACGGTTGTATCGAGGGCATTGACTGAGCAGGTTGCTTCTAACACCGGGTCGGGTGGCAAGGGCGATGTTCACCACCACAATAACCTAACCTATGCACCCAACGTCTCGGCTATTGACTCTGACGGAGTGGAGAAGATGCTAAAGAAGCACGCTGCAACATTCTCTAAGCACGTTAATGCCCAGCTACGGAAACAAAATAAAAGGGCAGCATAATGACATACCCCATAATGGCAAACTTCCCCCTCAGTATGGCTAAGGGGTTACACAAATCGTCTACTTATAACACCGTCGTGCAAAAGGTAGCAGCGGGTAGAGGTAACGCATCCGTTGGACTAATGCCATTCCCCACATGGGCCTTTGAATATGACTTGGATGCAATACAAGGCAATGAGTCTTATATCTCTTCCGTCGTAGCTGGATTCATGGGCTTGTTTATGGCTTGCGGTGGTCAGAATGGATTGTTTCTTTTCAATGACCCGCAAGACAATTATGTGCCGCTCACTACCTCTACTATGGTGGACGTAACCAGCGGCTCAATTACCCCATTATCCGCGATTGCAAATGGCACTTCGACGGTGTTTCAGCTTGCTCGAAATATCGGCGGAATCGCGGGGGCACTGGACATTATCCAGAGCATAAATGGGAACATCAACATATACGTCAATGGGACGATTACTTCATCCTGTACGTTGTCACAATCGGGACTCATAACCTTTTCCGCTGCTCCACCTTCTGGTGCAACGCTGTCGTGGTGTGGGGCATTTTACTTCGCTTGCCGGTTCGACTCAGACACGATAGACGCCACTCGCACCTTCACCTCAAATAACGGCGTGGATTTATGGGATATGAGCAGTATCAAATTCGCGTCTGAATTTGTCTATGACTCTACGGCGGTAGTTGCTGGTGCTGTGACGGTCACACCAGTCGTGGCACCCCCAGTGGCGACAATAGGCAGCATCACATCAACCAGCACATTCGGTGTTATCGAAGTTAACAATATGGTGGTCTAACTATGTATAAGGCATTTGTTATTTGTTGTGTTGCATTACTCGCGGCTGGAATACAAGCGCAGACTCCGGGGGTGAACTTTTCCAATACCACTCCAGCCGCTCCATCTGGCAGTGTGAATGTTATTTGGCAGCATGACAACTCCAATCCCGTGAATGTATCAGGCTCGGTTTCGGTTTCAGTAGGCGGACTGGTTGCTTCTATCGCCTCATTCCCCGGAGCGGACTTTGGCGCAAAGCTGATGAATTGCGTAGTCGCGCAGAGTTCCACCTATGGCGGCGTTTGCGATGGCAGAAGTTCCACGGGTGCATTGACGATTTCCGAAACCGTTACCCTGTCAACCCCGAATGTCCTTGTCTACCTTCCCTGCGCAACGCTCACGTCTGCGTACCAGTTTATCGTTCCCGTTGGCGTTCGCAATGTCCGCATTGAGGGATGCACCTACCAGGGCGGCTCGAACGCCAATGGCGCGGCTGGAGGTACTGTCTGGGTCTACACCGGGAGCGGCAACGCTTTCCAGATTGGCGATCCCACCTATGCGGCGAACACAAACGGCTTTTGGATGCAGAACGTGAACATCAACACTGCCAGCGCAGGCAGCGCGGCGCAAGCGATGTACTTCTACCGGACGCAGGAAATACGGCTGGACAATCTTTATCTGAATGGAAATCAGAGTGCCGGCCAAATTGGAATCACGCTGGATGGCGGCGGAAACTACGCGGGCGGAACTTTCATCGACATAGTGATGAACGGTTTTGGAACAGGATGGTATCTGACCGGAAATACGAGTCCAGCTGGCAGCTTCGCTAATGCCAGCACTTTCGTCAAGACGCACATCGTCTGCCCCACGAGCGGCGGCAATCCCATCGCTGGAACCTATGGAATCAATGTAGTCTACGGTGACGGAAACACATGGACGGGTGGCGACGTTGAGGGTTGCTCGACTATGGTCCACCTCGGCGCGAACGCCGTTAACAACACCATCAACGGTTTGCGTAACGAGAACTCTACGATCCAGTATCAGGCCGATTCTGGATCAAGCTATAACTACGTGGCGACAGGCGGGACACTCTTCACTGGTGACCTGATCGACAACGGAAGCCGCAACTCATTCTGGGACTCATTTCATCGTACCGTGAATGGAATAAAGGGCGACTGGTACGGGAGCCAGCAGGATGCGACGGTCACCGATCACCAGCGCCTCGGCATAGGCCTGGGCAACGAGCGCGGGCGCGTTACGGAATACCAGACCGACTACGGCTATCGCTGGGTTGAAGGCTTGAGCGATGGAACGGCGGGCCAGCAGATCTGGTATGTGCAGGACCTGCTCAACAACATCAACCGTATCTCGGTTGGCCAATATCTCAGCCCCACTGCCGGAGTCGTAACAAACGTGATCCTGAACAATGGCGGCTGCTACTCCTCGTCCACGCCGCCGACCATTGTCTTCACTGGGGGCGGCGGCAGCAGCGCGGCGGGCACGGCGGTCATGGCCGCTTCGAGCTGCTCTGGCGGATGGACGGTTTCAAGCGTGACGATGACGGCTGGCGGAGCGAGTTACACCTCGCAGCCAACCGTGACGTGGACGGCGTCGAACCAGGTCACTGCGCCGAATGCGGTTGCCGAGATCGCAACCACGGGCAGCACGAACAATCAGACCGTTCTCAACTCTGCTGGCACGGGCGCGGTGGTAATCAACGGCTCTGCCAACTCAGGAACCGGCGGTGTGGTTATTGACAGCGGCGGCACGACACCATCTGAAATCTACTTCATAGATTCGAGCGGAAATACCTCGCAGTGGGGCCAGTTGAATTTCTATAGCGGCTCAACCGAGACGTGGCAGTGGGAATGCCAGAGCCTAACCGGTTGCCAACTTCGCAACGCCAACGCTACCACTCCCATGTCGCCCTTCATTGCCTACACGAATGGAGGCACCGAGATCGACAGCCAGGGAACATCCTCAGTCGTCATCAACAACCACTCGACAGCGGGCACGGGCGGCTTCGTCGTATACGAGGGCGGCGCGAACTATAGCACCCCGGCATTTACTGTGAGCAGCAATGGCAGCGCCACCGTCGCCAACAGTCTTGCAGTTACCAACCATCTTAATCAGGCGGCAACAGGCGACTTTGCCGGAAAGTGTTCCATGTCCAGCACGTCCACCTGCACGGTATCTCTCCAGCATAGCTACAGCAGTACGCCGCTCTGCTTTGTGCAAGCGACTACTAACAACACAACCGGCGTCTACTGCGCCGTATCCAGCAATAATGCCGTAGTGACCGCCGCCGCGACAAACTCGCTCACGTGGCAAGTGCTTGTCATTGGGAATCCGAATTAAAACTACTTTGTTGCCCAATACTCTTTTACGCGGATGAGAACAGCGAGTAAGGCAGTACCCCCAGGACGCTGGGCGCTATGTACGAGAGCTATTAAAGCTGCAAAGGCAGTATAGAAGGTAACTAATGAAACGAATGCCAACCTCCCTAATTACATTCTTGCAAACTAACCCAAACTGCCTCAAGTCCGATCTCTTTACTCTCACATTGCCAACAGGTACACAAGTCTATCTATGCGAAGGGCCGCAGAACATAACTGTCCCGTCAGGCACTGGCGGCTGGGCTGGTGCGACGACTACATTCTCTTCCTCTCAATATGGCAGATGGAGCCGTGGTGCTATCACGAGCGAAGCAGGGTTCAACTTGAACGCAAACACCATGGCTCTGACTTGCGTGTCTCAGCAAACAACTGTATACCCCGGCACTACGATTGGACTCCTGAATGCCGCCCTGCAAGGCCTATTTGATGCTGCCACGGTTACAGTGCTTACGGCATATATGCCATTGGGAAACTACGGCAATGTATCTGCTGGTCTGGAAACCAAATTCGTCGGCACCGTTACCAAAATCAGTGACATCAATCGCGTCCATGTCGAGTTTGAATGCTCAGACCCGATGTATCTGCTGAATATGAAAATACCCACCCGGCTGTTTCAGGCCGGTTGCCCATGGTCATTTTGTGATTCCAACTGCACCCTTACCGCAGCCAACTACACCGTGGCATTTACAGCAGCGTCAGCCAGCACACAATACACCCTCGTTCCAGCGACAGCCTTCTCCCAAGCTGCGGGCTACTACACGCAGGGCGTTGTGAGATGTACCAGCGGTGCCAACGACGGGTTGAGTCAATCAGTCAAATTGCACGATACCTCAGGTTACTTAGAACTAAATGCCCCGTGGATTATGCCGGTCGCAGCCGGGGATACATTCAGCGTCATCAAAGGTTGCAGCAAAACAATGTCCATGTGCTCATCCGTTGTTCAAATCTCAGGAGTATCAACCAATAACCTAATCAACTTTGGTGGAACGCCGTTTACCCCACCAAGCACAGACGCGGTGTAACCATGACAGATCAAGAGAGACAAGCAGTAGTAGCGGAAGCCAAGACGTGGATCGGCACCCCCTATCGCGGTTGGGCTCAGATAAAAGGCTCCAAAGGTGGCGTGGATTGCGGGATGCTACTCAAAGCCGTATTTCAGGCTTGCGACCTCATTCCGCAAGGCAACCTCAATATAGCGATGGACTACAGTTTGCAAGTTGCTCAGCATAAACCCGATAAAACTTACTTTGGCATCGTAGAGAGATTCACCCACGAAATCCCGGAGAGTGAAGTCAAGCCCGGTGATGTCGTGTTGTTTAAGCTTGGTCATGCTTATGCTCATGGCGGAATAGTAATCGAGTGGCCGACCGTCGTCCATGCCCTGGCACACGGTGGTGTGAGGCTTGCAAACGCCGACACCCACCCTAAATTACACGGCGTAACACGCAAGATATTCACGCTTAATGACGACCGGGAAAGCTAAACATGAGCATCTTTGGCAGTAGTAATCTCCCCACCAAACTCAATGGGGTACGGATCTCCCAAAGCAAGCAGGGGTATGCCATCCCTGTCGTCCTTGGTTGTCAGAAAATACAGCAATCCCTCATCTGGCTGGATGGGCTGAACTCCACCGAGGCGCAGAGCAATAGTGGCGGCGGAGGCAAGGGTGGGGGCAAAGGCGACAACGAGTATCTGTACACCGCCGACGTTATTACCGCTCTCTGTGCAGGACCAGTAACGGCCATTGGCAATGTTTGGGCGGGGCAAACCTGGCTTGCTAATGAATATGGCAGCGACTCGATTACGCTGGCATACTCGGTTTATACGCCAGCGTATGCGACTACTCTGCTCGCCGACAATGGGGTGGGGATCGCCACGACGTACAGTGGCAGCTACACGGACTACGGTGCCCCGGCTGCGACCGTCTTAGGCGGCACAAACTACTCCCCACTGATCCTGGTGCCCTATGGAACGACACTGACAGCGGGGGAATACTCGGTCAACCCCGCCAGCATTGGCACATTCGCCGTCACGTCATGCACCACAGCATCAGGCGGCAGCACCACATACACAGGAACCTTCACCGGGGGCACGAGTCCCTACACCAGCGGTGCGTCTAACAACTACGCCGGTTTTGCATTTGCGATTAGCGGGTTTGCCAATGCAGCAAACAACGGATCGTTTACCTGCTCTGCGTCTACAGCGACGAGCATCACGGTCAATAACGCCGCTGGTGTCGCTCAGACTGCAACCGCATCAGCCGCGTCGGTCGGCAATACCTACCACTTCGCCGCCTCCAATATCGGGAAAACCCTTGAGGTCTCCTACCAATACCAGCTTACGCAATTCATGGCTCAGGAGACTGATCTCATTACCAGTTCTCATGCCATTTATCCCGGTGGCAACAACGGACCACAGATTGACTTCGGTGTCGCATATTACAACAACGGCAACAGCCTTGATGGTAAGGCACTGACTGCTGTCAGTGGCACTCCAACTCTTGCAGGAACCTATAGCTTCACCTCAAACAACTCGTCAGCGCCAGAATACCAGTTTGCCTCCGGTGACATTGGCAATGAAGTCCTCATCACCTGGTCGTACCAGAATCTTAATGCTGTTGCCTCCCCAGCCCCCACGACGCTGAATTTTGAGCTATTTGAAGGAACACAAGGTCAGTCAGCCGCCGAATATCTATACTCCGGCGAGGCAATGGGTTACACGGGTATAGCGTATCTGTTGTTTGCCCCGATGAGTTTAGGTACAGACGCAGAGATTCAAGACAACGTATTTGAAGTCTTAACCGGCGGCTACTCCTACGGTGGGGGGATTGTGGATTGTAACCCCGTCACTTGTATCCAGGCGGTGCTAACCAACCCCATGTGGGGATTAGGAAGTGGGCAAGTCCCGTTCCCCGTCTCCACTATTGATAACGGCGCATCCGGCACATGGGGAGCACCGGCAACTGCGGGCACTCAGTCAGCAAATAGCACGGCATGGAATTGGTTCGCTGCTCAGAACTATTTCATCTCCCCGGTCATTGACAGTCAAGACTCTGCCGCATCCACCATGAGCAAGTGGCTTGAGGCTGGTATGTGTGCCGCCTTTATGTCTGAGGGGATGATGAAGCTCGTCCCCTACGGTGATACGAGCGCAGCGGGGAACGGCTGCACATGGATTGCTCCCACGGAGTCTATTGTTTCTCTTGATGACACTTGCTTCATCGCCAAGGACGGTGAAGACCCGGTAAAGATTGAGCGTAGTGCATGGCAGGATGCCAATAACAAAGTACAGGTCCAGTTCAAGAATCGCTCGAATCAATATGCAGATGAGATCGTGCAAGAATCTGACCAGGGTGCCATTAACAGGTATGGGCTGAGGCTTGAAGACCCGCAAGACTGGGACTTTATCACCACACTGCCAACCGCAACGTTTGCAGCCTCGATGCGCGTCAAGCGGTCGGTTAACATTCGGAACACTTACACGTTTTCGGTGCCCTACAATTACTCCTACCTTGAGCCGATGGATATTATCAACATCACCACATCTTCTTTGTGGGCTGTGAATTCAAACAATATCAGTCTAGGCATCATAACTTTGCCGGTGCGGATTACCAAGGTTGTCGATGACCCCAAGGACGGGCTTGAGATCGCGTGTGAGGATTACCTTTGGGGCGTACATCAGCCTTCGATTTACAACAAAGAAATCTCGACCGGGACAGCCCTACTTAATTCCTACTCACAACCCGGCAACTCCGAAGTCGTGATGTTTGAGGCCACAAGCAGATTGACCCAGTATCAAGGCAACCAAATCTGGATTGGTGCGGCAGGACAATCGCGCGATTGGGGTTCCTGCAACGTATGGGTTTCGCAGGATGGCACAAAATACTTGCAGGTCGGCACTATTAGCACACCCGCTCGGCTTGGGACACTTGCAGCCGCCATGGTGACAGGACCAGACCCTGACACAGTACAGAATCTGGTTATTGAATTGATTGACAACAGCGCCCCGCTGGAGTCCGCGACCGAACTGGATGCCAACTCGAATAATACGATGTGCTTTGTTGATGGAGAAATCATCAGCTACTCGACGTGTGCCCTGACCGGCAATAACACCTTCACGATGAGCGGGTATCTCCGTCGTGGACAAATGGGTTCCACCATTGGTGCTCACGCGATGGGTGCTCTGTTCATGCGGCTGGACTCCGCTGTGCTGAAATACACGTATGACCCCACTTGGGCGGGTCAGACTCTCTATTTCAAGTTTCAAAGTGTGAATTGGGCTGGCAATTGCGCTCAGGATTTATCAACATTGACGGCAGTAGCCTTCACCGTTCCCGGCCTTAATCCCGGCACCGTGTCCGCATCAACCGGACTTATTGAGCAAGGCGCACTGGTTGGCAACGGTACGAGTACCCTGCTCAACGGGCAGGGTAGCATCATCCCTAACCAAAATGTGGTATACACGACCTCATGTTCGCCCTCTACAGTAGGTATGGCAGTGAGCGCACAATCGCTGTTGCGTGCCGATGGGAGTACACAGACGGTTAATGCATCATCGTTGAGTTATACAGGGTTGACCTCATCCACCACATACTGCTTATACCCGTATATTCCAGTTGCATCGGGCAATCTGATGGCGGCAAACAGCAACCCGCCACCAACTGTTGCCAATGCAACGATGGCGTTGCAAGCAGCCGCTGATGGATGTATCTCACTCGGAGCAGTCACGATTACCACCTCAGCATCCGGTGGTGGTACTGGTGGTGGTGGTGGCGGAGGCGGTTGTCCAGAATCTCAAGAGCTGGTGTGTGTGCAGGGTAAGGGCAAGATAGCCGCTGATGATGCGGTTGTGGGCGACTACATCCTCGGTCACTCATTCTCAACTGGCGAGGATGTATACAGACGGGTCATCCACATACGCAAGGAGACTTGTCATGCGTGGCGTGTCATTGACGGGCACAAGAATAGCCCGTGTGAATCTGTCTACTACAACAGTCAGTGGATGCCAGCTTTTATGGTTCCGGGAGCTACGTTTAATGGGGATAAGGGCACTAAGGTTTTGCTTACTGTTGAGGCTGGTGCTGACAATGACCACAACTACTACATTGGCGACTTACTGATACACAACATGATGATGGTGAGCTAATATGCAATCGCGTTGGATGTTTTCGCAGTTTGTTCATGATGAGCAAATAGGAATGATGGCACCTGTAGCTGCTGCTTATGGTAACGGGTGGCACTGCCCAGAATTCCCCGCAGAGGGTGGCTCTGCCCTTTGCCAAGTTCTGTGCAGCACGCATCAGATAGCGGCAGCAAAGGAAGACCCGCGAATAGTTGTCTGCCCTCTGCTGTATGACCCAACTCCGGTGAACTCGGCAATCATAGCTGCGTATGCCGGTCAGGGAGCGACAGCCGGAATGTCAATGGGGGCACTGATAGCAACGCTGGCTGAGGTTGAGCCAAACTATGGCATAGCGACGTAGTTAAAGAAAGGGAACGGCATGGAAGACCAAGCAGTAAATCTCATAACAGACGCACTCAATCGAATCAGTGATAAGCAGGATGAACTAGCCGCCAATCTTAAAGAATGTCGTCAAGAACTCTCTGAACGAACCTCCAAACTGGAGACTAGACCCCCGATATCATAGTGTGTGGGAGATCAATCATATAACTCTTACTATAAACAGCATTTCGATCACTGTTCAAGCCAGTCAGTGAGTGGTTTTGGAAGTTCTGTAACCGCGTTCACTCCAAAAACTTTCACTTCCTGATTTACTCTCATAACTGCACATACAGTACCAGTTTGAATATTGATGGCGTACGCAGCGTCATCAAATTCTCCGCGGTGCGGCATAAGTCCTGTTCCTACAATCAAATCACCGTTCTTCTCAGTATTGCTACTTATTTCTAATCGAGCTTCGAAATCAGGTAACGACGGGCCTAATATTTTCTCAAAGCGCAACTTAAGGTTAGGATTTTCCATTACACTAACAGGATCTTGGCCGATCATGAAACTGAGAGCCGGCAAATCCAACTGTTTTATCTGGTTTGAGACAGTCTGAGAAGTGGTATGTTCAACTGGTTTTAGATCTATACCTGGTCCTTTCAATGAAATCATTGATGTTGTTAAAATAGTTTTCCCAGTCTCATCGATAAACTCCTGCTTACCTCCACGTTCAACGAGTGCCAGTCCTTCGGAGAAATCCCCTGCCTTCTCATACTGAGCAGGTATTATCCAATTACCAATTTTGTTGATGTAGCCTAACAAACCGTTATCAAGTTCTATCATGGCAGCACCTTCTTTGAAAGGGTAATTTGATTCGCATTTGAATGGCGGTATCCTGATTACACCTTTTATATCTGTATATGTACATTCTCCGTTGACTGTAGCTGGTGCAAGGCCTTCCGAGAAATCTCCTCGATATGTAATTGATTCGCTTAAAGGTATAATTATCTCACCATGACGATCTATATACCCTGTTTTCATATTGCCGTTTTCTGTGTGCACAACACCTTGCAACCCCTCTGAGAAGCAACCAAAAAATCCATAATCAGACGTAATGCGTGTAAAAAGTGTTATATCTATTAATGCTTGTTCCCGACTCCCAGCAAATACTACACTCGTAAGACCACTAGAAAAAGGGCATCCGCTAATAAAACTCGGTTGAAGAATGACTGTACCGTACTTATTGACATACCCAATCAATGCGTCATTGTCATGGATTTTACCGCCTTGCATCTCGTTATACTGTGTAAAAGCTGCAAAACCCTCAGAAAATGGTTTAGGTAGAAGAAAGTATGAATTAGTCGTTATTTGAGGCGTTGGAGTTAAATGTCCCATTGTATCAATAATTCCTAGGTTAGCACCGCCGTTCCGCTGAATACTACCAAAGGAAACCCATGCAACTCCATCGGAGAAGTTACCCGCTTCAAGAAATTGAGGAGGGATGATTACTCGACCTGTTTTATCAATATATCCATATTTGTCATGAATCCGAACCGGTGCGAGTCCGTTTCGGAAGTGTGCACTTTCATGAATCTCGAACTGCGCCTCGTTCATAAGGCTGAAATATTGATCAAATCCTGGTGCCCGATTTGCAATCATTCCAATGATATGCAGGGTCATGATGCTCCGTTGGATAATGAGTATTAAGAGAATAACAGTAATGGCACAGAATACTTTACTTGCAATTATAAACATTTTCCGAATACCCATAAATACGATCCCTTTGCAATACGGATCGGATTGTAACCGCTTATGTCCGGATATGAATGTGACGGTTATCACATCGTTTTTCGCCGTGTTCTCCGCAAGCAAGGGCTATTAGCTCAAAAGGCCGTCACTCAAAAATGGGGTGACGGCCTTTTGTTATTGTGAAGCTATTTTGCTGCCGCCTTCTTTGCTGCCCACCTTGCTTTTTGAGAGGTGGCGATACGTTTCCTTGCCGCCAGACTGAGACTCCGTTTCTTTTTGGCGGGTTGCTCTACAGGTGAGACAGCCGCCACAACCCTCTTTGGTCTGCCGACCTTCCTTGCTACTGGTGAAGCGCCACCACCAAGCAGGACTTTCACCTGCTGGAGTTTTGCGATTTCGCTGTCGATTGTTGCCAAGATTTCTGAAATTGCCATGAACTACTCTCCTTTTCGTTGTTTCTCTGGATGCAGATGCTATTTCGCGCGGCCACTGAGGACGTACTGTAGCTCTCTCTCCAGCATCTGCGGATTGCGGCAAACGTGGAGGTCCCAAGTGCCGAGCTTGCCCCAGTTGTTGACGGCAGAAATCCAGCGTCGCGCTGAGTCGTGCTTCGCATTGTCCTGATTGTCTTCCTGGCCCTTTATCTCCAGAAGCAGGGTCACGCCGTTCGCCATCCTTACGAGATAGTCGGGGATATAGTTATGCTCGACCCCGAAGTACTCGTAGGGAATCAGCAAATCGAGGTGGTCGTTCTTTGCGTAAAACAAGACGATTCCGTGTTTGGAGGCCATTTCAAGACGAAAAGCGGCGCTCTGTTCCCACCGCTGAGTATCCGCGACAACCTGGTTGATATGGCTCATTGCCGTAGCGAAGCACGGCTTCGTCGTCTTGAATTCGACATCCGCAGTCGATCCGATTGACTTGTAACGGTTGAGAACGGGCATCAACGGCATCTCGCCGCTTTCGTCGTCCGGTTCTATCCGCGCCAGTAGGCGCTCGATGATCCGTTGCACATAGATTCCCAAGCCAAGCTCGGACGGATTTTCGTTCTGGAAATTGACCTTGGTCCGAACATATTCATCGACGACCGAGAACACCTGCGGGAAAAGCTGATGCTTGGACTGCAACCGGAAGACGCGAGCCTTCCTGTCGCTGCCCTGGTGCGAGGCGTCCGAGAGCAACTCAACGATGATCCTGGCAAGGTTGAACTTGATCGTTTCGATGTGGTTCTGCTCGTAGTACGTATGCCGGTCCTGCTCGATCAGCGGCAACACTAGCGAGCCAGAAGCCGCGTGACCCTCTTTGTACCCGACGGTGGCGGTCAGAAACGTAGCAGTTGGCTCCCGGTGCGGCTCAACAACCAACTCCTCCATGGAGGCCACGTCGCACTTAATCAAATTCTTCCGTAGTGCAAACGCATACCCTTCAACAACCGGAAACTGGAGTTCCATAGCCTTGCGCTCCGGCAGGGCCATCACGTGCTGTTTGGGCTTGTCCTCTGTTGCACTGGCTGATACGGGCCTTCCTTTGAACGGGATCACCGAGAAAGGAATGCCGTATACGTCCACGTACTCTTCCGTTAGAAGCTCTTTTCCCTGTTCGTTCTTGGTTGGCGTATAGTCCATGCGGCGCAGTCCGCGCCCGACAACCTGCTCACAAAGTAGCTGGCTGCCGAAAGCGCGAATGCCGAGGATGTGGGTTACGTTGTTCGCGTCCCAGCCCTCGGTCAACATTCCGACAGACACAACGCACCGGACGTGCTCACCCGGCTGACCGGGCTTACCGACCGTGGCGACAACCTGGCGTAACTCCTCGGCAAAGTCCTTCTTGCCTTTCTTGGGATCGCCGCTTTCGGCCTCGGCCAGTAGTTTCGTGTCGATGCGGATGGTGTGCTTCCGGCTTTCCGTGTTTTCAAAATGCGGCAGTACCTCGCTCTGGCCGTAGCTGGTAATCCACTTTACTTTGGGCTTCTTCTTGCCCTTGACTGGCGATTCTTCTTCGTCTTCGTCCTCGATGTCGGCCTGAGTGACCAGCTCCACTTGGGTTTCGCCGCTGATCTTCTGATAGACCAACTCGGCAATATCCGTGTTGTCGCAGACGACAATCATCACCGGCGGCACGTGCTCCTGGCCGGGTGTGGCCCGCTCAACGTACTCGAAGCGCTCCTTCCACTGACCCGCAAGCTGCTGCAAAGCACCCTCGGCTTCCCGATACACCACGGCAGGCTTTGGCCTACGGGCCTTGCCTGGCAGGAAATCCGCCGGTTGCAGGCTGCCCCTGATCGTCTCCCACAACTTGAAATACTTCGGATCGGGAAGCCCTGTCACGTCCATTACCGGCATACGCGGAATCTTGACGATCCCGCTCTCGATGGCATCCACAAGGCCGAAGTCGCTCACTAGCCATGGGAAGGGACGGCCCTCTGGGTGGCCGCTGCCGCCGATGTAAAACGGCGTGGCCGACAGGTCAACGCATAGCGCGATACCCCGCGCCTTCGGACCTTCCGGGTTCGAGTTATTCAGCTTGTCCAAGCCGCCAGCCCAGACCTTCGCTTCCTCCGCCTCTTCCTCAAGATCATCGCCGTTGCCAGCCTGCGCCTCATCACCATTGCCGTTCGCCAATGGGCGCCAGCAGTGGTGCCCTTCGTCGTTCAACACCATAATCGGCATGCGCCTGTAAAGATCGTCTCCGAGGATGTGCCTTGCGAAGGTCTCCGGTGTGTCGGGTCCCTTGTTCACGACGGCGTATGTCTTGCCGCCCTCCTCATGTTCGGACTGCGGATTGAAGAGGTGCCAGTTTGTTACTAATACCTTTCCCTTTTGCATCAGAGGCCGGTACTTTACCGGGACAATGTCGAACTCGGCGTAATAGTTCTTTGCATCCTCTGGCCGTAGAACCTGCAACCGCTCTTTGACTGTCAGGTTCGGACACACTACCAGCACGGCGTTGGGAAACTCCTTGCTGTTGGGGTTCATGCCGCGATTGCAAAACGCCCAGGAGATCAGCATCGCCATCACGACCGTCTTACCAGAGCCAGTCGCCATCTTGCAGCCCAGCCGTTGCAGCGGCAGGATACTTGCATCCGGTGACGGGTCTACCAGCGTCGGGAAGTAGTCCGTTGCAGTCTGATAGAAGCCGGGGCGCTCCCCTTTGAGAAGCTGCTGAATGTCCTCGTCCGTGACCGCGAAGTCCTTGAACTGTGTCCTGCTGGTGCGCCCTGGTATCCGAATTTCTGCCAGATAAATGATTGTCTCGACGGCCTCTCGCTGGCAGAAGAATAATCTGCGCCCACGGTCTTTGCTGGCCCAATGGTTCAGCAGATCCTTCGTGACATTCGATGCGCCGCGATACTTGGAGTCCCGCCAGCGATTCACGTCTTTCCGGAGCGCGTTCACCAGTTCAATGTCGTCGCGTTCCTCCTCAACGAACATTTTTGTCTGCGCGCCGCCCACCTTATCCGTCTTGTACCAATAACCGGCGTCGCGCCGCCCCGGATTCTCCCTGGGCTCGCCCGTCTTGGTGTTGTAAAGCCAGTGCGCATCCGGCATCTCGTAGGGGCTGCAGAGAATGGGCCGTTTCACTGGCTGGATCGGAAGCTGTCCGGTTTTATCAGCCACGGCGATCCTCCAGTTTGTGAATCCGCATCACTTCGTTGCCGCGTGGGTCAATCACCTTCACAGCAACACACTTGTGTTTCCCCGGTGGGAACGGCAGGGACTCAGTACCGCTGAACGCCTCGAACCGTTCGGCATCCACAATGCCGTCCAGCGCCTTGCTCAGTTTCTCCCACGCGCTCTTGTCGGGGAAGAATGCCTGGGTAATGCAGAACGTGCGCCCATCGTAGTCACCGTCCACAAACCAAGCCGCCACCTTGTCGGCCTTGGTGGGCGTCACAGTGTTATCGACTGGGTTGTAAATGTCCACGCCCTCCATCGTCACCGTATACTCGCCCTCGGCGTTAGGGCCGTCAAGCCTGGTCCGAGGCTGGCCAAAGACACTGAATAACTGGCTCCCCGGCTGCTCTTTCAACAATCCGGCCATCGCCGGGTTTACGTCCGGGCGGATGTGCGCGGAATGTACTTTCAGCTTGGGATGAGTTGCTTCTGCGATGACCGCTTGTGCCGTGCCGTCAAAGCTGAAGCCCGCCAGCACGAGATGGTCATATCCGCGGCGGTTTGCTTGCCGGATTGCTTCTTCGACCTGCATCGCAGAAATTGGTCCGTACTGGGGACCAAAGACAACTCCCACGTTGGCCTTGCCTTCCGGGTCTTTGTCCACATCGCCATTTGCCCAGCGTCCCTCGGCGTGGATGACGCTGCCATCCATCACCGACTCCAGCCGATGGAACTGCATGACCTTGTTATTTGGGAAGAGAACGCCGTCCATCTTGAGATAGCGCATCATCTGATCCAGATAGGCATCCAGGTTCTGTGCCTCTTGGTCAGCGCGGGTTTCAACCATGCGCATCTCGAAGGTCTCCATCTCATCGGGAGCACCGCCGAACTCGCCCACAGTAATAATCTTTGCGGCTCCCAAGAACATCTCCGGCGGCTGCACAGCTTCAACGGTGAATGGCCCGCTCACGCGAACTACTCCCCTCACCATTTCAGGCTGGTCAACAAGCTCCTCCTGATCTGCGTTGGCACCAATGCAGGCGTTCACCTCATCCATCTTTGAACGCCATGCCTTACGATATTTCGTCACGGCATCCGCCAATGCCTGCGGCCAATCAGGGTCGGAATCAAAGGGAACCTGCCAATGTTTCCAGCATTTGCCCGGCTCAGGCAACTCCCAGCGGCGCCGGTCGCCATCTGTTATGGACTTACGACCCTGCTCCTTTTGTTTCCGAAGGAGCTTGGTTGCAAGTGTCAAGCGAAGTGCATGGGGCACTTTCTCAAGCGCACTATTGCAAAGCGACAGCGCGGAATCCAGAAGTGGTTCGTGCTTGGCAAAGATTGGATCAAGATTCTGGTTTTGGGCAATGGATTTGAGAGTGATATGCGAAACCTTTTTGTACCCAAATCCCCCGGCGACACCAATGTCTTCTTCCTTTAGTCTGAAGAAATCGAATTTGGAGGTCAACAGCCGCTGGCGTGCAGTGGCAACGGCGACACGGCTCGTGTCGGCTGTAATCCAGCGGCGTCCCCACTGCTCCGCCACAAGTGCAGTCGTACCGCTACCGCATGTAGGATCAAAGACCAGATCGTCTGGGTCCGTCGTCATTAGAATGCATCGCTGAATTACCTTAATGCCAGTCTGCACAACATACACCTTGTCCATCGCTCCAGACAAACTGGTATCGTCCCACCGATTATTCAGAGCATACACGGGAAAGTCGTCTAGATGCCGCACATATCCAAGGCTCTTGTCGCCTGCCTCTACTCGCTCTGCTCCGAGCAGGCGCTTCATGCCCTCCTCATTGGTTTTCCAGCGGCTTCTTGGGCTTGGTCGGTAGTCATCAATACCCTCGAAAGTGACTGGGAACCAACACGCAGCTCCTTCTCCCTTTTCGCGCCCGATGCTCTGACTTGTAATGTTGTCTACCCGATAGACTGTTGCAGATCGGAGTTGCTCCGTCGATACTGTAGTTGACAGACGTTCTCCGGTGGGAAGGAGCATCCGCCTGTATGCCTCGCCCCCCGCTTCACCGGCAGCCTTGTGCAGAAATAGACTCCTATATTTAATCCGATCAATATCCCGCGCATACCAAAGAAGGTAATCGCTCGATGGTGAGAGGAAGTCTGACGTTGAGCTAGAGGTCTTTGCAAACGTAATGACCGAAACGCAGTTGCTACTTCCAAAAACCTCGTCCAAGACATTACGCACTCGGTGTAGATTCTCCTCGCTGATTTGGAGAAAGATGCTGCCAGTGTCGGTCAGCAATTCCTTCGCAATGATCAGCCGATCTCGCAAGTAGCTGAGGTAGGAATGAACTCCCAGGTGCCACGTGTCGCGGTACGCCTTCACCATCTCTGGTTCGCGAGTAAGGTCTTGATCCTTGTCCTTCACGTCTCGCTTTCCAACCTCAGGTTGGAAGTTACTGCCGAACTTGATGCCATAGGGTGGGTCCATGTAGATCATCTGGACCTTGCCCGCAAGGTCTTCACGGCGGGAGAGTGAGGTCATTACCTGGAGGCTGTCGCCAAGGATGAGCCGGTTGGTCCACGGAATCTCATGCTGGTAGAACTGCACAGCCTCGTGATAGGCCTGTTGTGGATCGCCGAAGAGCGAGGGTTCAATGTCCTGTCGAGCTGCGACGCGAAGAATAGCCTCGGTGCTGACCCGCTCATGAATATGCAGCGCAACCGGGTCCACATCGAACCACCGCTTCTCGCGTTTATTGGCCCACTCCAGCCACGGCTCCTGGTTGCGAAGCGCCTCGGCAAGCTGGTTGGCCTCGGCAGGCGTCAACGGCTGGCGTTGAGCCTTTTGCAGTAGTTCAGGCAGCTTGTCGGCCTGGCCGGTAGAGTCGAATCGCAACGCAGGAGCCAGCCGTGGGCTGTACTCATACCGAATCTTCGACATGATGGGGATGGTGCCCTCGGCGGCGATTTTCGCCGGCGGGTTGTTCTTCCGCGTCGCTTCGTCGTGCCGGTAGTCGGTGACGTTGCCCAGCGTCCCGTGGGCACTAGCCGCCTGATTCTTCGCCTGTTTCTTCTTCCCAGCCATGCATAGCCCCGTTCCAGTAATCTTTTGCCGTCAAAGGCATTCTAAGACATTCAGCCTCGGTCAGGTGCTGGCCACGCGCCGCCCATCTACCTATGATTGAGGAGTGACCAATACATCAGTCTGTAAAACTGCCCATTTCCATGAAGCTGCCCACGCGGTGACTGCGGTAATCCTCGGAATGTCAAATGTTCGACCCACCATCGGAAAGGGCGTCTCCGAAAGGGGTATTTCAACGTGCGGCGTGACAGAGTATTGTTTCCCCCGATTTCTTGATGAACCTCCTGAGCGGATGTTCCGGCGCAGGATCACGATAGTGTTCGCTGGGCCAGCCTGGGAAACCATTTTTGACACAGAGTTCAGGCCACGCTCCTTTCATCTACAAGCGCAAAAGGATGACTGCCTGAAAGCAAAGCAGCTCATTCGCCAGGTTCGTAGTGAGTGTGGACTCACGGGGAGAACCTTGGCCGCCTGGTTGGAAGAAGCCTGGGACGACGCGGCGAAGATGATCGAATCCGAGATCGGTGCCATACTGGCCGTCGCGGGGAAACTTTACGAGTTCAAGACGCTCGACGACGCAGCGATCAGGGAACACATGCGGGCTGCCGGTTGCGATTTCCCTGCACCGTGTCGTCCGCAGGCACCCGGAGCCGACCCCGCCACGAATCAGGCCGGGGCGCAACGCCACCCAGCGCACTCAGCACAAGGCGGTGATCTGGAATAAACTGAAATCGGCGGGGTGCCGAAAACGGCGTTTGGCCTCGATTCGCCGTTGTCATACGCTTTTTCCGTTGTCATGCAAAACGGCCCTACAGGGCTGAATTGGGCGGAAATCCCGGAGATTGCGGAGAGGACGGAAAGCGTCTAAGCTGCGCGTTTTCAATGGATTAGCAATGAAATCAACGATTTACGCTTTCGGTGATCCTAGAGGGCACGGCTTTAGCCGTGCCGCAAATGCGGCAAATCACTGCGGGCTTTAGCCCCTGGGGGGATGACAACCATCCATTGCCAAGCCACTCTTGAAACACGCTCCAGAAACCAGGAAATACGGAATTGGAAAATCGGCCAGAAAACAATCGAAGCGGCGGTGACGTGGTGAGCGCACGGCCCCGGCACATTCACTTGAGCGGCATCTGCGGCACGGCGATGGCATCGCTGGCCGGGCTTTTGCAGTTGCGGGGTCATCGCATCACCGGCTCGGACAAGGCGGCCTATCCGCCCATGAGCGATCAGTTGCGCGCGATGGGCATCGAAGTGATGGAACCATACGCCGAAACGAATCTTGAACCCGCGCCGGATCTGGTCGTCATCGGCAATGCGCTCTCGCGCGGCAACCCCGAGATCGAGCGCGTGCTGGACGAGCGGATTCCCTTCACCTCGATGGCCGCGCTGTTGCACGAGGAGTTCCTCAAGGGGCGCGAGTCGCTGGTGGTGGCCGGCACGCACGGCAAGACGACGACCACCAGCATGCTGGCGTGGATCTATCAGGTCGCCGCGCGCGAAACCCCACTGCTGGAGCCTTCATTTCTCATCGGCGGCGTGGCGGAAAACTTCGGCACGAGCTTCCAACTCCGCCCCACCCGCACCTTCATCGTCGAGGGCGACGAGTACGACACGGCCTTCTTCGACAAGGGACCGAAGTTTCTGCATTACTTTCCCGATGGGCTGATTCTGACCCACGTGGAGTTCGATCACGCCGACATCTACGCGGACCTTGAAGCGGTGAAGACGGCCTTCAAGCGGCTGGTGAATCTGGTTCCACGGCGGGGGCTGATCGTTGCTTTCGACGGCAGTGACAATGTAAGCGAGTGTGTTGGCCGCGCGCTCTGCCGCGTCGAGCGCTACGGGTTTTGCGAAACATCAGACTGGCGCATCCGCAATCTGCGCCATGAAAACGGCTTGACGCGCTGGGAGGTGTGGCGCGCGGGCGCGCTCTGGGCTGACCTCACGATGCGCATGGCCGGCGAGCACAACGCGCTGAACGCGACCGCTGCCGCGGCGCTGGCCTCGGGACAGGGCGTGAGTAAGGAAGCGATTTGCGTCGCGCTGGCCAGCTTCAAGAGCGTGAAGCGCCGGCTGGAGGTGCGCGCGGAGATTGGCGGCATCGCGGTGATCGAGGACTATGCACATCATCCCACGGCCATTCGCGAAACGCTCAGGGCGCTGCGGGCCGTCTATCCGCAATCGCGTCTGTGGGCAGTGCTGGAGCCGCGCTCCAACACGCTGCGCCGCAAAGTGCTCGAAGCGGATCTTGTCGAGAGCCTGCACCTGGCTGACCACGTGGTGCTGGCCGGCGTCTATCAGCAGGAGCGAATTCCGGAGGCAGAGCGGCTGAGGCCGGAAGAGGTGGTCCTCGCGCTGAACGCGGCCGGAACACAAGCCGAACTCTGCTCCGACGTTGAAGCCATCGTCGATGGAATCACGCCGCACCTCGAACCGGGCGACGTGGTGGCGATCCTCTCCAATGGCGGATTCGACGGCATCTATGAGAAGCTTCCCGCACGACTGAGGAATCGTTTTCAAGAAAACGCAAAGGACGCAAGCCAGGACGGCAGAACACAGTCATGATCTCCTCACTCATCTTCATGGTCACAATGATCGTCACCGGAATTCCCACGGCGCTTCTGTTTATCCCCTGGTGCTGGCTGACCGGCAACGTGCTGCCGCTCTACAAGGGAACGCGCTTCATGCTCTCCAGCAGTTGCCGCATGGCCGGTGTGCGCTTCCAGGTGGAAGGCCTGGAGCGCGTGCCGCGAGACCGGGCGTGCATCTTCATGTCGAACCACGTCTCCAACCTCGACCCGCCGGCGCTGATCTCCCTGATTCCGGGGCGCACCTCGGCCTTCATGAAACGCTCGCTGATGGAGCTTCCTATCCTGGGCACCGGCTTCAAGCAGGGCGAGTTCATCGCCGTGGACCGCAGCGGCAACGCAGCCGATGCAAAGGCGAGCGTGGCCGCTGCCCGGCGCGTACTGGCCAAGGGAATACACATCACGACCTTTGTGGAAGGCACCCGCTCGCCGGACGGCCGCATGCTGCCCTTCAAAAAAGGCCCATTCTTTCTGGCCATGGATGCCGGCGCCCCGTGTATCCCGGTCTCCATCTATGGCACGGAGAAGATTCTGGGCAAAGGCAGCCTGCGCATGAAACCCGGCGACGCGCATGTGGTCTTTCATTCGCCGATCGATCCGGCCGGCTTTGCCACGCGCGAGGAGTTAATGGAAGCGGTTCGCGCGGCCATCGCCTCCGGATTGCCGGAGTGGATGCGAAGATAGTGACATGAAGCCGATGCGTGCCGCGGCAAGACAAATCTCATCTCTGACGGAACTCCCATGATTGTTTCGCTTCTCGTCTTCGTCGTCATTCTCGCTTTGAGCATTCCCTCGGCGGTGATCTTCATTCCGCTGGCCGCTCTCACCGGCGATGTGAGGCCGCTCTACACGGCGGTCTGCTTCATCGTTCGCACAGGTTACTTCGTAGCCGGCATTCGCATCCGGGTCGAGGGGCGGGAGAATGTTCCCGCCGGCCGGGCTTGCATCTTCATGGCTAACCACGTGTCGAATCTTGACCCGCCGGCCCTGATTTCGCACCTGCCGGGATACACCTCCGCCTTTGCCAAGCGCGCGATCTTCAAGATTCCCGTCTTCGGATATTGCATGAAGCTGGGCAACTTCATCCCCGTGGACCGCACGGGCAGCGCGGCCACCGCGCAGGAGAGCGTGGCCGCGGCCGGGCGGATGCTGAAAAAGGGCATACATATTACGACATTCGTTGAGGGTACGCGCTCGAAGGATGGACGCATGCTGCCCTTCAAGAAAGGCCCGTTTTACCTGGCCATGGAGACCGGCGCGCCGTGCATTCCGGTTTCCATCTACGGGACGGAGACGCTGATGGCCGTGGGCAAATTTGGCATCAGGCCGGGCACGGCGCACTTCGTCTTCCATGCGCCGATCAATCCCGGCGACTATCAAACGCGCGAAGAGCTGTCGCAGGCCGTGCGCGTAGCCATTGCGTCCGGGCTGCCAGAGTGGATGCGGAGTTAAGTTGCCGGCTGCTGGCTCAATTCTCCGCCGATTGGTCCCCAGAAGACGACCCAGGCGACAAAATCCCTTGAGAAATTCTCAAAGCGATGCTTCACTCCCGCGGGGACACAAAAAGCGTCGCCCGCTGCGCAGTCGTAGCGTTGAGGGCCGATGGTAATCTCCCCTTTGCCGGAGTGGATGAAGTAAAGCTCATCCCGCACATGCAGGGTCTGTGGATCGTCCGCTGACGGCGCGTAGAGTTCCACCGTCATGGAGCCGTGTGCTAAAGCGCGCGTGAAGCGCTCGCCCTCCGGCCACTTTTGCGAAGGGGGGCCGGGGAGTTTTGACAACAGTTCTGAAGCAGTGGCCTTCATCTGGGACTCCTCTTGTTTGGGGCGCTTGCTCTGGCTTGAAAGCGGGTGCTGGCGCTACGGCTGCACACTTGCATTATAGCCGTCGTTGAGCAGCCTCCGGCGCGTGGCGTCCGCGTCATTGACGCTGGCGAAGGGGCCGGCCTGCACGTGGAAGATCTTGTCGGCGGGATCCTGGCGGACGGCAACCACATAACCGCGCTTGCGCAATGCAGCCACCAGCACGCCGGTCTCCTCTTCGCGGGAAAAGGCGGCAATCTGCACCATCCATGCGCCGGCAGGCGCTGGCCTGGCCGAAGCGGCCGCGGGCGTAGTGGGCTGGACGGAGCCGGCGACAGGGGCGGAGGGCTTGGGCTGCGCGCCTGCGGCGGCCCCAGAGCCTTGACCGCCTGCCTTGAGGCCGGCGGCCAGCGAAGTGCGAGCATCGCGGGTTCCCAACGTGTAGCCCAGGCCGAAGCAAAAGCCACAGAGCACCAAGAGGCCAAAGAAGATGCCTACCAACAGCTTCGGACCCAGCGTCAACTCTGCGTCTGGCCGGTATTCGGCCATCCGAAGTTCTCTCTCGTCAAAGATGTCGCCCATGAAGCGCCCCCTGGGTATTGACGACTACCTTGCCGTTCCGGCCGGATGAAGGCAGGCCGGGTAGAGGTTCGTTGTTTCCCACCCTTCCGCCAGAACGGCAGGAAGCGGGTCCTTCGACTTCGCTTCGCTTCGTTCAGGATGACAAAGGATGGGGCACGGAGCAGTTTTGTTAATCCGGCCGGGGAAAGCAACGGCCGGTTGGGGTTTGTCGTCTCCCACCCTGGCCGCAGGAACAAAGATGCGGCGGGGTGGGGCACTCGGCTTGTTTGCAGCGTTCGACTTAAAATCTCCTACGGCTTTTCCGCCTCTGCCTTGGCCGGGGCCGGCGCACCGAATTTGTTGAAGAGCGTCATCATCTCCAGCGGCAGCGGGAAGACGATGGTGGTGTTCTTCTCGACGCCGATGTCGGCCAGGGTTTGCAGGTAGCGCAATTGCAGGGTCATGGGCTGCGTGGCCATCAGCGCAGCGGCGTCCACCAGCTTTTGAGCGGCGTTGAACTCGCCCTCGGAGTGGATGATCTTGGAGCGTTTTTCGCGCTCCGCCTCGGCCTGCTTGGCCATGGCGCGCTGCATCTGCTCGGGCAGGTCCACCTGTTTCACTTCGACCGAGATGACCTTCACGCCGAAGGGCTCGGTGCGCTGGTCCATGATGGATTGAATGCGCAGGTTGAGCTTGTCGCGGTGGCCGAGCAGCTCGTCCAACTCGACCTCGCCCAGCACCGTGCGCAGCGTGGTCTGCGCCAACTGCGAGGTCTGGTAGACGTAGTTAGCCACCTTGATCGCGGCGTTGTTGGGGTCTACCACGTAGAGCGTGACCACGGCATTCACCTTGATGGTGACGTTGTCGCGAGTGATCACGTCCTGGGCCGGAACCTCGAGCACGTCCTGGCGCAGCGAGATGCGCACCATCTGGTCGAAGGGACGGAAGACCAGGATGATGCCCGGGCCTTTGGGCGTTGGCAGGGCGCGGCCCAACCGGAAGATGACCCCGCGCTCGTACTCGCGGAGGATCTTGATGGAGTTGAGCAGGTAGAGGACGAGGATGGCCAGGAAAATCAGAATCGGCATACTTGCATCAGGCATTGGAATTCCCTCACTCAGGACGGATTGTACTCCTAAACGGTGGCCTGCGGCGGCCTTTGCGGCTCTGCCGGCTCCACGTGCAGCAGGTACTGGTCAAGGCCTACGACGCGCAACGGCGCCCCTGCCGGGACGGCTTCAGAAGCAACAGCCTGCCAGATCTCTCCTTCAACCAGCACATGACCTTCGGGGTTCATCGGCTCCATGGCCTGTGCGCGGCTGCCCACTAGGGCCGAAGGGCCAAGGCGGGATTTCATGCGGCGGGCGCGCACCGCCAGGCGGACCAGAAAGACGGTGATGCTGCCAAAGGCGGCACTGACCGCCAGAGCCACCCAGGGGTTGATGGCCAACTCCGGCACCGGCGCGTTGACCAGCGTCAGCGTCCCGAAGGTGAGGCAGACAATGCCGGCGATGGCCAGCGCGCCGTGGCCGCCGAATTTGGCCTCCAGCAGCAGCAGAACCAGCGCCGCCACCAGCAGCAACACCGCGGTATAGTTGATGGGCAGCAGATTCAACCCAAAGATGGCCAGAAGCACCATCAGCGTGCCCAGCGCGCCGGGGACGATGGTGCCGGGGGCGTTGAATTCGAGATAGATGAGCAGCGCCCCGCCCACCAGGAAGAGCAGCGCGATGTTGGGATTCACCAGCCAGCCAAGCAGTTCATCGCGGAGCGCGGGCTTTATTGTTTCAATCCGCGCGCCGGTCAGACGAAGCGTGAGCTTGCTGCCGTCCCAGCGGGTGATCTCGCGGCCATCAAGCTGCGCCAGCAACTGCCATTCGTTGCCGGCGATCAGGTCGATCAGGTGCTTGTCCAGCGCCTCCTGGGCGGTGTAGGAGTGCGAAGTATGAACGGCGTCCTCGGCGGCCACGGCGTTACGGTTGCGCTTGGTCACATAGGAGCGCAGGAAGGCCTCCGTGTCATTCTCGATCTTCTGGCTCATCGTCGCGTCGGGCTGGGGGCCGAGTTCGATCACCGGGTGGGCCGCTCCGGCGTTGGTGCCGGGAGCCATGGCGGCAATGTCGGCCGACTCCAGCAGAAAAAATCCGGCCGAACCGGCGCGCGCGCCGTCCGGGGCCACATAGACGATGACCGGAACCTTTGAATTGAGAATCGCGCTGACCATGGTGTGCGTGGAGTCCAGCAGCCCGCCCGGCGTGTCCAGCTCGATCAGCAGAGCGCGGGCGCCGTCCGCGTTGGCGTGGGCGATGGCCCGGTCGAGTTCGCCGGCCGTGACCGGCTGGATGGTGTCGGAGAGAACAAACTTGTCGACGAACGGCTGCTGGGCGGATGCTGCGGAGCCGAGCCCAAAGGCCACAAAAAGTGCTGCCGCAACCCAACCGGCTCGAACAGCAAATCCGTTAACGCGCTGGATCATGGCTTGCTCCTTGTGCCCCATTGTCGCTCAACCCCGGCTGTTCCATGCCCTGTTTCCGCGACTTTCTTCTTTCGCAAGACTGAGGAACGAGGCTATTCCTTCTGTCCTTCCCTGGATTCGATCTGCCGCTGCAACTCCAGAGCCGCTTTGCTCTTCGGGTCGATCCGCAGGGCCGCGGCCAGATTCTGTCGCGCTTCGTACAAATGGTTGTCCGCAAGGTCCAGCCGGATCAACACCAGGTATGCTTCGATGGAAGGCATAACTTCCAGCGAGGTCACCGCTTCTTTGCGGGCAGCCTTGGCATCGCTGGTGCGCTCGCGGATTTCGGCCAGTCCGGCGTGCGCCGCGGCCGACTTGGGATCGGCGGCCTCGGCGGAGAGATAGAGCCGCTCCGCTTCCAACAGCAGACCGCGCTCCAGGTAGTCATGAGCCTGCGCGGAGAGCTTTTGCGCGCGCTCCTTCGGCCCCAGCGCGGCCAGCCGCGAGGCCTCCAACTGCTCCATCATGAGAGCGGCCTGATGGAAGGCCTGCGCGTCAAAGCTGCGCTCGATGCGCTCCAGCGGATCGGGTTTTGCCTCGGCTTCCTCCTCCGCGTCTCCAGCCTCTCCGGCCTCGCCCGCCACATCCGGACTGGCGGCGGGCGGCGCGGCCGCTGCCACAGCCTGGCCGGATTTGGCCGGTCTGGGTCTGGCAGGCTCGGGCTTGATTGGATCTGTCCAGGCCTTCTGAACGGCCTGGGCCTCGGTGTCGCCGGGCCGCAAGCGCAGGCACTGGGCCAGTTCCG
>Ga0302140_10000519_pt1 | contig 48960 bp, 48 predicted proteins | sample I_Bog_E1_1_FD_202095 | JGI IMG/M metagenome (GOLD analysis project Ga0302140, IMG submission 202095) | Peat permafrost microbial communities from Stordalen Mire near Abisko, Sweden - I_Bog_E1_1 | ecosystem: Environmental > Terrestrial > Soil > Wetlands > Peat | place: Sweden: Abisko, Stordalen...
CATGGGTGATCGGGCAGGAGGTCGGCATACATTTCAAATCGCGGCAAGCAAAATGCGCCTATAACGTTTTTGTTTTATATCGGTTAAGAGACAGGAGCATAACTTTTACCGGACAGCCGTGATATAAAACAAACCCATCATCGAGTATTTCCGCAGCCTCTGAAGTCGTGCCCTGATACAAAACGGGTTTGCTACAGAGTTTTTCGCAACCTGTATTGTTGTTTATTGAAAGAAACATGCGTGGACCGGGAGGTCCACGCGACAGCCGGCCAGGAGGCCAGCGCTACCTGTTCTTTCAGCGGCCGGAAACTGAGAACGTACCACTAATCCCTGACAACTGACCGCTAATCCCTGACAACTGACCGCTAATCCCTGACAACTGTTCCTGATCCTTGTACTGGAGCTGATAGAGCTTCCAGTAGAGGCCGCGCTGGGCCAATAGCTGCTGGTGAGTGCCTTTTTCGCGCAGTTGGGCTTTGTGCATGACAAGGATGGTTTCGGCGCGCTGGATGGTGCTGAGGCGATGGGCGATTAAAACGCTGGTCCGGCCTTCGACGAGGCGCTCCAGTGCGCCACGAATACGCAGCTCGGTGTCGGTATCGACGCTGGAGGTGGCCTCGTCCAAAATCAGAATGCGGGGGTTGTAGGCGAGGGCGCGGGCGAAGTTGACGAGCTGTTTTTGGCCGGTGGAAAGAGAGTTGCCGCGCTCACGGACCGGCTCGTTGAACTGATGGGGCAGGCTCTCGATGAAGTCGAGGACGTTGACGTCGCGGGCTGCCTGAGTCAGGTCGGCATCCGTAATGGCTTCGTTACCGAAGCGAATGTTTTCCGCGATGGTGCCGGAGAAGAGATAGGGGTCTTGGAGGACGACGGCAAAGTGCTGGCGGAGCGCGGTCAGATCGTGCTGGCGGAGGTCGATGCCGTCGATCAGGATTTGGCCGGCGGTGACGTCGTAGAAGCGCATCATCAGGCTGGTGAGGGTGGTTTTGCCCGCGCCGGTGTGGCCGACGATGGCGATGGTTTGGCCGGGTTCGACGGTAAAGGAGACATCTTTGAGAATCCATTCGATGCCTTTGAGGACGGAAAGATTCCCTTCAGGGGCTAAAGCCCCGGATTCTATTTGCGGCGCTTGCGGCACGACTGAAGTCGTGCCCTGACGCTTTTCGGTTTCGGAACCAAGTTTTTGTACGATTTGAGCGACGGCGGTTTGAGCGACAGCAGAATCGGAGTCAAGTTTTTCTGCGGCTTGAGCAATTGCAACCTGAGCGATTGCAGCTTGCTGCTCTTCGGTCAGCTTTTGATAGGTGAACCAGACGTGGCGGAACTCGATGCGGTTGCTGCCGTCGCCGGGGAGCGGCTGGGCGGGCGAGACGATCTCAGGCTCGGTATCGAGGAGCTTGAAGATGCGCTCACTGGCGGCCATGGCCGATTGCAGAATGTTGTATTTGTCGCTGATGTCCTGGATGGGTCGCCAGAAGCGCAGCGAGTATTGCACGAACATATTGAGCACGCCGATGGTGACCACGCCGCTGAGGACGCCAAAGCCGCCGCGCCAGATGACCAGCGCGATGGCCACAGCAGAGAGCAGATCGACGGCGGGGTAAAAGAGCGCGTAGGCGAAGATCGTATCTTTGAAGGCAATCATGTGCTGGCGGTTGACAACTTCGAAGTCGTCAAAGGCGCGCTGTTCGCGGTTGAAGAGCTGCACTACGCTCATCCCAGAGACGTGTTCCTGCGTGAAGCTGTTGATGCGGCCGATGGCGGCGCGGACGCGGCGGAAGCTGGCGCGGACGCTGTCGCGGAAGAGGCGCGTGACGACCAGGATCAGCGGCAGAACCGAAAAGGCCAGCAACGAGAGCCGCCAGTTGATGCTGAGCATCAGGATGGCCATGATGGTCAGATTGAGCGAGTCGTCGACGATGGCCAGCACGCCGGCGGTGAACATTTCGTTGATGGCGTCCACGTCCGAGGTGATGCGTGTGACCAGGCGGCCAACGGGATGCGCGTCAAAGAAGCCGATGTGCATCCGCTGCATGTGGCGAAAGATCTCGCGGCGCAGGTCGAACATCAGCTTCTGGCCGGTCCACTGCATCAGGTAAGTCTGAATGAATTGAAAGAGATAGGCGCAGAGCAGGACGACCGCGTAGACCTCAGCCAGTTGCGTGATGCCCTGGATGGGGTCGTCGGAGAGATGGCGAGTGAGGGCGTTGCGTGTGCCGAGGCCGCGGGCCAGCAGGTTGGTGGAGAGCGGCGAACCGGAGGCGGAGGGGAAGTAGCGGTCGATGGCCACCATGACGAGAAAGGGACCGGTGACGTCGCAGAGGGATTTAAGGCTGATGGCCAGTGTGGAGACGGCGGCTTGAATCCAATAGGGCCGCAGATAATGGCCGAGCCGCCGCATCAGCCGGGAGTCGTAGACTTTGCCGACCGGATCTTCATCGGGTTTTTGGGGCTTCTTTTCCTTTTCGGCCATGGGCGGGTGATGCTTCTGTCTCTATTGTACGGAGTGGTTTTCAGGGGAACTGGTACTCCATGCAGTGAATTTCAGCGCCGCGAAATTCCACCTCGATTACGGAATTGACCGGTTCGCGTTGGCCGAGGTGTTTGAGAACAGCATCGAAGAGACTGCGCTGGCGGTTAGGAGAAACGCTGGGAATCAACACGATAAGTCCAGCGTGAAGCGGCTCACGGCCATACAGCGTCATGAAATCAGACCGGTTGTTGGTGACGAAGGTGTAATCCCGATCAAGAACGATGGCCATCAATTCCCGGTCTTTGCGTCCACCCAGTCCAATTCGGCTAACGTGGTCCGCTGCGTGACCAGCCACATGAGCGCGTTCGACCAGCGAAGTGTGCAGGCATTCATCAATCAGGAGCTTCACCGCTCTGCCACCGGCGCGGTAAGGTACTTGGAGGTGCGAATCGGCGTTTGGCTGGCCCAGGGGCGCTGCGCGGGGCGTCCGCGGCGGGGAAATGCGCGCAGATAGAGCGGGGCCAACTCCACCATTTCACGGTCAAGCGCCGGGTAACCTTCGACAATATCGCCCACATCCGCGCCCTGCTCCAGCATATCGGCCACCAGTTCAACGGGGATGCGTGTGCCGCGATAGACGGGCGCGCCGCGCATGATCTCTGGATCGCAGACGATCATCTCCTCCGCTTTCTGGAGCCGCTGCAAATCCCGCGAGACCTGCTGACGGGCGGCCTTTACCTGTACCACTAATGCCGGACCTTCTGCCACGGAGACGCTGTCGGAGTGTGGGGAAGCCTCAATTGCCTTAGCCACCTTGCGGCGTGTGGCCAGCGGCAGAAGCCGAACGCCCTCAGCCTCAAGCCGAAGGTAGATGACCTGTTCTTCGGTCAGAAATCGCTGCACTTTTTGCCCTACGCGCGAGCGGCCAGGCCGAATGAGCCGCCCGTCGATCAGCTTATGCACTGCCTTGAGAGGTAGATTGGCCACAGCGGAGGCTTGTGCGGGAGTGTAGGTTCGAGCCAGCATGATTTAATTCTACCCCCAACCGAGAAGAATTTATCTGGAAATTTTGAAGAGTTGCGGAATTGCTGGACTTTCCAGCGTTCCAAGCTGGGACGGTAAACCAAGAAGTGATTTTTTGCGTCAATCCTTAATCTCCAAGCGTCACTATAGACTAGAAGGTGGGCGCGGAGCCTTCGTGGCGTGGCCTGTTTTTTGCGAAAATGCGAAAAAGTATGGGCGTCCGATCTAGATGAGTGAGTGTTTAGGCATCCCAGGTCCGAAAATCCGGACCTGGGGCACCCAGATTCGAGATTGTGCAGGTTGGGCCGATAATGAACTTGGGGCGAGGGTTTCACGTAGACAGATTGATATGAGGAAGAACGATTTGAGAAGCATTTTTGGAGTTGGTTGTTGCGTTGTTCTTGGGTTGGCAGTCACGGGCTGTCAAAAGAAGCCTGCGGCGGCGGGAGCCGGAGCGCAGGCGATGCCGGTGCAGACGGCGACGGTGACGCTGCAACCGGTGGCGCAGTCGAGCGAATATGTGGCGACTGTCAAATCGCGCCGCTCGGCGACGTTGCAGCCGCAGGTGAGCGGTGTTCTGACGCAGATTCTGGCGCACTCGGGCGACCATGTGAAGCCGGGCCAGGTGCTGATGAGCATTGATCCGCAGATGCAGAAGGCGACGGTAGAATCGGCGCGCGCCACGGAGCGGCAGAAGAAGGCGCTCTTCGATTACAACGCGGTGGAAATCGAGCGGCAGCGCAAGCTCTTTGAGGCGGGCGTGACCAGCCGCGACGCCTACGATCAGGCCAAGCAGACGCATGACAACGCCGCGGCGGATTATCAGTCGGCGGTGGAACTGCGCAAGACGCAGGAGGCGCAACTGGCCTATTACACCATCCGCGCGCCCTTTGACGGCGTGGTGGGCGACATCCCGGTGCATGTGGGCGACTACGTTTCCGCCGCGACGATGCTGACCACGGTGGATGAGGGCAAGGATCTGGAGGCCTACATCTACATTCCCACGGAGCGGGCCGGGCAGGCGCGGCTGGGGCTGGAAGTGGATTTGACCGACGACTCCGGCAAGCTGCTGGACAAGACGAAGATCAACTTCCTCTCGCCGCAGGTGGATAGCACACTGCAGGGGATTCTGGTGAAGGCCCCGGTGAACGCCTCGCCGGAGCTGCTGCGGAATGCGCAGATCATCAAGGCGCGGGTAATCTGGAGCACCTCGCAGATGGCCGTAGTGCCAGTGTTGGCGGTGATCCGGCAGGGCGGGCAGAGCTTTGTGTACGTGGTGCGCAAGCAGGGTCCGATGATGATGGCCGCGCAGACTTCAGTCACGCTGGGCGACACGGTGGCCAACAACTACTCGGTCTCTTCCGGGCTGATTCCGGGCGACAAGGTGATCGTATCGAGCACGCAATTCCTGGTGAATGGAATGCCGGTGGTGCCGCTGGGGCAGTAGGGGTTCGTTGGTTCCCCGGTCTCAAAATCGAGACCGGGGGCACCCAGGGTTCATGGTTTCCCACCCATTTCACAAAAAGCGTGAAATGGATGGGGCACCCAGCATTTGTAACTTCATGAGCAAAAACGAATGCAAGTGCAAAAGCAAATGCAACCGCAGGTCCTTCGACTACGCAGGCCGCAAAGAGCGCGGTCCGCTCCGCTCAGGATGACAGTGTTATCAGGATGACGGTGTTATTGGCTCCGCTCAGGATGACAGTTCTTTAGAGATGGTGACAGTACCCATTGAAAGGGAGTAACTCTTGTTTGTTGATTTCTTTATTCATCGGCCGGTCTTTGCGACAGTCTGCGCGCTGCTGATTATTCTGGCTGGCGCGGTATGCATTCCCAACCTTCCGGTGGCCATGTATCCGACGCTGGCGCCGCCTGAGATCGCGGTTAGTTGCAATTACGTGGGCGCGAATGCCGATACCGTGGAGAAGGCGGTGACCATTCCGCTGGAAGAGTCGATCAACGGCGTTGAGGGAATGCGCTATATCAGTTCGTCCAGCACGAATAGCGGAACCAGCTCGATCACCGTGACCTTCCAGACCGGCTACGATCTGGACATTGCCGCGGTGGACGTGCAGAACCGCGTGGCCAGCGCCGAAGGACGGCTGCCCGCAGCGGTGAACTCGACCGGCATCACCATCACCAAGAGCAACAATAATTTTGTCTTCGGCGCGGGTTTTTACACGCTGGACGGACGCTATTCTCCGGAATTCATCTCGAATTACATCGATGTTTATGTGAAGGATGCGCTCAAGCGCGTACCCGGCGTGGGCGATGTGATGATCTTTGCCGAGCGCAAGTACGCCATGCGCGTCTGGCTGGACCCGGTACGGCTGGCGGCGCGCAATCTGACGGCCACCGACGTGGTGAATGCGCTTTCCGAGCAGAACGTGGAAGTTCCCGCCGGCCAACTCGGTCAGCCACCCTCGGACAAGAAGCAGGCCTTCCAGGTTCCGGTGCGCGTGGTGGGTCGGCTGACCTCGCCGGCCGAGTTCGACAAGATTATCGTGAAGAACTCCGCCAACGGACTGGTGCTGTTGAAGGATGTGGGCCACTCCGAGGTGGGTGCCGAGGACTATAGCTCCTCGCTGAAGTACATGGGAATGGAAGCCAACGGCATCGGCGTGCAGCAGCTCTCGAACGCCAATGCGCTGGAGGTGGACCGCGCGGCCAAGGCTGCGCTGGAGAAGCTGTCGAAGAGCTTTCCGCCGGGGCTGAAGTACGCCGTCGCATTCGATTCGACGACGGTGGTGGGCGACTCGATCCACGAGGTGCTTTCCACGCTGGTGATCGCGGTGCTCATCGTTATCTCCGTGATCTTCCTCTTCCTGCTGGATTGGCGCGCGACGATTATTCCCGCCGTCACCATTCCGGTTTCGCTCATTGGCACCTTCACCTTCATCAAGCTCTTTGGTTTTTCCATCAACTCGCTGACCCTCTTCGGCATCACGCTGGCCACGGGCCTGGTGGTGGACGACGCCATCGTGGTGATCGAAAACGTGCAGCGCCACATCCATCTGGAGCACTCCGACCCGCACGCCGCCACCAGCCGCGCCATGGGCGAGGTGACCAGCGCGGTCATCGCCACGTCGCTGGTGCTGATCGCCGTCTTTGTGCCGGTCTCGTTCTTCCCCGGCGCCACGGGCATTCTCTACCGGCAATTTTCGCTGACCATCGCCTTTGCCATCGCCATCTCGGCCTTCAACGCGCTGACGCTTTCGCCGGCTCTTTCGGCCATGTTCCTGCGTGGCGAAGAAGACCGGCCCAAGCAGTTGGACTTCCTGCACAGCGAGACGATCTCAAGGCTTTTTTCCCGCTTCATTCACTCCACCGACGCGCAGATCAACTGGCTCTCCCAGACCTACGGAAAGATGATTCATGGCGCGCTGCGGGTGCGCTACCTGCTTCTGGTGCTCTTCTTAGGGGGGCTGGGCGCTACGGTCTGGGTCTACCAGCACGTGCCCAGCGGCTTCATCCCGCAGGAAGATCAGGGGTATCTGATGGTGATTGTGCAAGCGCCGCCGGGTTCTTCGCTGGCCTATACCGGCAATCTGGCGGATCGCGCTGACGCGATTCTCCACACAAATCCCGACATCGCCGGATCTTTCTCGATAACGGGCTTCAGCATGAGCGGCAATGCTTCCAATGCGGGCATGATGTTTGTTTCGACCAAGCCCGCCGACGAGCGGCGCGGCAAGGGCCACTCGGCGGCCGACATTGTCGCCGACTTGTCGCCCAAGCTGCAAAGCCTGCTGTTTGCGCCCAATGGAGGCTTGGTGATGATTGTTGAGCCTCCGGCTGTCAGCGGCGTGGGTAGCTTTGGCGGATTCGAGTTCGTGCTGCAGGATGAGGGCGCAAATACGCTCAGCGACCTGGATCGCGTGGCTCATCAGATGGTGGGCACTAGTCGGCAGGGCAAGGAAATCAGCAACCTGTACACCTCCTTTTCGGCCAACGATCCGCAGGTTCTGGTGACCATCGACCGCGAGAAGGCCAAGGCGATGAACATTTCCCTCTCGCAGATCACGACCACCTTGAGCGTCTTCATGGGCTCGGAGTACATCAACGATTTTGACTTCAACAACCGCACCTATCGCGTCTATGTGCAGGCCGACCAGCCCTTCCGCATGAAGGCGCGCGATCTGCACAATTATTATGTACGCTCGGATTCCGGGCAGATGGTGCCGCTGGACAATATCGTCACCGTGGCGGAAAGCTCGGGTCCGCCGGTTATTTCGCACTACAACCTCTTCCGCTCGGTGAATATCTCCGGCTCACCCGCGCCGGGACGCAGCTCCGGGCAGGGGTTGGCGTCGATGGAGGCGCTGGCGAAAAAGTCGATGATGCCGGGCATGAAGTTCGAGTGGACCGGCCTGACGCTGGACGAGATCGAATCCAGCGGCAGGGCGCTGTCGATCTTCGGACTGGGCCTGCTGGTGGTCTACCTGACGCTCTCCGCGCAGTACGAGAGCTTCGCGCTGCCGTTCATCATTCTGCTGGCGGTGCCGATGGCCGTGCTGGGCGCGCTCGGCCTAGTTGCGGCGCGCGGCCTCTCGAACGATGTTTATTGCCAAATCGGATTGGTGATGCTGATCGGCCTCTCAGCCAAGAACGCGATTCTGATCGTCGAGTTTGCCGAGCAGTTGCGCAAGAAGGGCCGCTCGATTGCCGACGCCGCCGCCGAGGCTGGTGTGCTGCGTTTACGGCCGATTCTGATGACTTCGTTCGCCTTCATCCTGGGCGTTCTGCCGCTGGTCTTCGCCACCGGCGCGGGCGCGTTGGGACGGCGCTCGGTGGGCACAACCATCGTCGGCGGAATGCTGTTCTCCACGGTGCTGAATCTCATCTTCATCCCGGTGCTGTATGTGATTCTGAGCCGACTTCTGAGGCGCGGGGATAAGGCTGCTCCGGCCGAACCCTCCGAATCGGAGCCGGTTGAGGCGTAAAACAATTGCAGATAAACAGCATCTCTGCTTATCAAAACGGAGATGCTGTTCATTTGCGATAGTTTTCGACTGATTCCCCAATTAATCAATCATTTATAATCCGAGGTGGTGCGAATTTCACAATCTGCATCATAATACGCGGTTGCACCAAAATACTTTCCGGCGCATAATTGCTATATGAGAACCAGCATCACACTCGAGGAAGATGTCTACCAGCATGCAACGCTTTACGCCAAGGGACGAGGCGTCACACTGAGTACTGCTCTTACCGAAATAGCGCGCAAGGGTCTTGAGGCCATGCATTCAACCAGTCCTTCCCCGCGACTGATTCGAGCGCCCAACGGTTTGCTGATCATCCCCTCTGACGGCAGGGTTATTACCTCCGAAATGGTGAAAGCGGCTTTGGAAGAGGACGAATTTTGAGTCGGCAGAGATATTTGCTTGATGTGAACGTATTGATCGCACTCACTGAGCAAGGACATATTCATCATCAGACGGTGATGAAATGGTTCAATACTCCTGGCCTTGATTGGGGTCTGTGTGCATTTTCAGAAGCAGGCCTGCTTCGAGTCACTTCAAATTCAAATGTGGGCAAAGTATCGGTTTCAGATGCGTCTGAAATACTGAAAGCTCTCGAAAAGAATCCTGGCTACCGCTATTGGCCGATTACGGTTGGTTGGTCTACTCTTGCCGCGCCTTTTCGTGAACGGATTTACGGACATCAGCAGATTACTGACGCATATTTGCTCGGACTCGCAATAAATGAAAACGGAGTTCTGGTCACCTTGGACAAGGCAATCAAGTTTTTAGCCGGGGAGCGGCATAGTAAGAACTTGCTGGTTCTGGAGTGATCCTATTTTGGCTTTCGCATGAAAGGTCTTAATCTCTGCTCGGCATTTGAAAGACCGTATCGGGACTGATTACAAGCGAAGCATCGGGCTTGTAAACCTCAACAATGGTCGCCACGAGAGTTGCCCATACATCTTCTGGTGTCCATTCAGACACACGCCAAGCCTGATATTCCCGCGCCCACACCGACATATCTGCCTGAACCTTGGCTTTGCACGGTTCCCTGACAACGCCTTTCTCTTTTTCAGGGTGACTGATGGGTTCAATTTTCAGCGCTGTGCAAAGGATAGTGTAAAAATCGCCGACTGTAACTAAGCCATCGAACTTCGCATCCGATAGTTGGACAGGAAAAAGATCATAGAAACGCAGAAGAAGCGGCAATAGGTTCTTCTGTATTTCTGCACCTCTCTGCGAACTCAGCTTTCTCAGCTTCTTCCATTCGTTATATTTCTCTAGAAGGCTTGCGAATCGTTCGGACTGCTCCTTGGACATTGGAGCCCGCTTGCACTTCCGAAGAATATCCTTCCAGAGATACCCGGACCGGAAAAAGTACGGGCGAACCTCTAAAAAGCACAATGCAAATTCAATCGTCGCAGGATCACCCGCTAGAATCCGTTCGAAAAACCCTTGGTGCGATCCACCTGGAACAAAAAAATCTTCCATGCGGCTGAAAACTTCTTACAAGCCTGGGGCCACTCCTTTCGTAGTTCATTATCCTTCGAACGAACTATCTCGTGAACGCGCCGTTGGAGCCGGTTAATCTCCGACGCATTTTCGATCATCATCACACGAAGTCGTTCCCGGTCGTACATTTTCAAGCGCTTTTCCTCCATGCAACCATTTTGACTGCAATTCGAAAAACTATTTATGCTCACTGCGCCTTCTGATGCGCAATCACAAAATCCTTGATGCGGTCGTAGACTTCGCCGGTGACGATGCCGTGATCCAAAAGCTCCAGCTTGGTGCGGTAGGGGCGGAAGCGGACGATGCGCGCGGCCCAAGTGTGTGTCATGCCGGGAATCTTCAGCAGATCCTCTACGCTTGAGTGATTGATGTCGATGCGCTGCTCCGGCGGCGGGGCATTCTGGGAGGTTTTGGGCACGCCGCGCGTGTCGCGGTCCTGATTCTGCGCAGCTCCAGCCAGGCACAGGCCCAGAAGCACCACCGTCAACGCCGCAAATCGCATCTTCAATCGCACGGATACATTCTCTGCTTTAAAGCACTCCAACCGCAAGCTGGCAATTGGAAAAGAGGCTCCAGATCGCGATTTTCATCCTGGCCTCCCACCCATTTCACAAAGTGCGTGAAATGGATGGGCACCCAGATTTTTGGACCTGATCGGTAAGATGTGGCCGATCTGCAACAATTGATGCATGGCAGAACTCCCCGTTGCTTCCAATCCGACTGTCCGTCCCCGCAAACGCATCTTTGGCCCAGCGAGTCTCATCTTTCTTCTCATAATGGCTGCGCTGCTGGTTCTGTGCATTGCCTTCTCCTGGACCACACGCGACTCCATGGGGCATTTCTCCTTTCTCTCCGGACGGGGTCGCAGCCAGGGAACGAGCCAAAAGACCCTCGTCGATCTGCGTCCATGGCAGACCGCCGAAGCTCTGACGCCGCTGGCTGTGACTGCGGAGGAGAAGGAGTACGCGCACGAGGCCGAACGTCTGGCCGATCACGAAGTGGACCAGGCTTTTGCCTCGGCATTGCGCCAAGCCAGCACGCAGGCACTGCATCGCAACCTGACGGGCGATGCGCTGGCGCTCTCGCAGAAGGTTGAACAGCTTCAACAGCAGCTCAAGGAAGACAAGGCGCTAGTCAGCCGTTTGACCGCCGCATCCGGCTCCGATGCCGCTTCGACCAAGGATGCCGCCACGGACGAGAGTGACGAGCTTGAGGTTGCCAAGGCACAGCTCGGGCTGGACAACGACCAATTGGAGGATGCACAGCAGGAGCTTGCACGCGCCTCAGGCGATGACCGCGCCCAGATTCAAGCGGAACTCACCGCGCATGAAGCGTTGATGAGCAAGTACGACAGCGAGGCGCGCAGCCGTGGCGAAGTGGCGGCGATTTCCGTCAAGCGGCACAGCACCATGGCAAGCAGGATTGTGGCGTGGAAGAGCCAGATTGACCGCCTTGCTCTGATTCAGCAAGCCATGCAGTTGGCGCAATCCGACATCGCGGCACTGACCGCGGAACACACGGCTCTGGAGGGCAAGGCCAATGCAAAGACAGCCACGCCCGACAGCGACTCGACAGACCGGGCATCGAAACTAGCCCGCATTGTGGAGCGAACCGAGGAGCGGCAGCTTCTGACCATATGCAGCGACCGCATTCAAACTGAGCAGCAGCTTGCCGGGGTGTATGGCAAGTGGTCTGCCCAGGTGCTGGTGCAACATCGCACTCTATTACATATGATTGTGCAATCGCTGGGGGTGATCGCTTTTATCCTCATCTGCGTCATCCTCTGCGATGGCCTTGTGCGGTGGCTCACGGCCAATCCGGCGCTCGACCGGCGTCAGACTCAGACGCTGCGTTCTGTTTTGCAGTTGGGGATACAGGCCACCGGAGGCTTGCTGATTCTGCTGGTGGTCTTCGGCTGGCCGCGGCAGATGTCCACGGTTTTAGGCCTGACCACCGCCGGACTCACCATCGCTCTGCAGGATTTCATTCTCGCGTTTTTCGGCTGGTTCATCCTCATGGGCAAGAATGGTATTCGCATCGGCGATTGGGTTGAAATTGACGGCGTGGGCGGCGAGGTTACCGAGATCGGATTGATGAGCACCACTTTGCTGGAAACGGGTGATTTGGCCGACAGAGGCCATCCAACCGGTCGCTGCATCACCTTCCTCAACAGCTTTGCGATCCGTGGCAAGTACTTCAACTTCTCCACCGCTGGTCAATGGATGTGGGATGAGATTACTGTCAGCATCCAGGAATCCGGCGATACGGAAAAAATTGTGGACGAGATTCGAGAGGCAGTGGAAAAAGAAACGGAAAAGAGCGCCCGCGTGGCGGAGCAGGAGTGGAAACGCGGTGCGCGTGGCGATGGCCTGAGCCGATTCAGCGCCGTGCCGGTGGTGAATCTACGTCCGTCTGGCTCGGGGATTGAATTGCTGGTCCGCTATGTGACGCGCGCCTCTGAGCGCTTCGGCGTGCGCAACCGCATCTATCAGCAGGTGATCGAATTGCTGCATAAGGAGAATGTGCCGGAGGCGGCGGATGGGGCTGGAGTTATAGAAAAGTCATGATGCGGCGCGGGGGCACCCTTTGTGGATTGATATAGTGGAGTCCATCTGGCGTCGCGCGCTCCTTTGCGCTATTCTGAAAGCACCTAATTAAGTGCTTTGAGGAGGCGCGGATGATCAATATTGCAACGGACATTCAATCGTTGACCACCTTCCGCCGCTCATCCGGCGACTTCATGAAGCAACTCAAGAAAAGCAAGCGCCCTCTGGTGCTCACAGTGAATGGCAAGGCCGCTGCAGTGGTGCAGGACGCCGAAGCCTATCAGCGCCTGCTCGACATTGCAGCGCGCGCCGATGCGACGGAAGGGATTCGTCAGGGCCTGGAGGACGCGAGACGCGGCAAGCTCCACCCTGCGCGCGAGTTTTTCACCGCGTTTGAAGCCGCCCATGGAATATCTCATTAACATCACAGCTCGCGCCGAACGCGACCTTGAAGCCCTGTATGAGGAGATCCATGCCGAGGATTCCGAAGCGGCGATGAGATGGTACCGAGGACTCCGCGAAGTGATTTTGACGCTGGAAATGCTGCCCAACCGCTGCCCCGCGACACGCGAGAATCCCCTGCTCAGACACCTGCTATACGGTCGTAAACCGCATATTTATCGCGTGATTTACCGCATTCTGGAAAAACAGAAACAGGTTGAAATTCTGCACATCCGCCACGGCGCTCGAAGGGGATTTACCGCTGCCGGTTTTGAAGGGCAGGAACCATGAACCCACTATCTTTGATCTTCGGGCCGAGTGTAAAAAACATCTGTCTTTGACGCAATGGTTGACACAGCGCCCCCTTTTGCCTTATGGTTTGAATCAGATGCAGAGCCACCGCCATTTCGGTCATCACCATCATCATGGAACTTCCATGTCGGCGGACTGTTATGGCCTGAAGTAATCGGCCAGAGAGATCAAGGAATCCTGAAGCCCGCCGGCGACCACGCTGAGCGGGTTTTTTCATGCGTGGACGGCGATCCGATCAACCCGAAAAAATCCCCCAATAAGGAAAACAATGAGCAACCCGATAATTGACTTTGACAAGATGGACGGCCTGGTTCCGGGAATCGTCCAAGACGCGCAGACCGGCGAGATGCTGATGCTGGGCTTTTTGAATGCCGTGAGCTACGCCAAGACGCTGGAGACGGGCTTCGTCACCTTCTGGAGCCGCACGCGCCAGAAGCTCTGGATGAAGGGCGAAACCAGCGGCAACCGCCTGCGGATCGTCTCCACCGCAACCGACTGCGACAATGACACGCTGCTCTTCCGCGTGGTTGTTGAGGGTGACGGACTGGTCTGCCACGAAGGCACCGTCAGTTGCTTCACCAAACCCATTGCGCTAGCTGCTGGCGCACAGAAAGAGGCCGCACGTGGCTAACAAACTCAGACTGGGCATTCCCAAGGGAAGCCTGCAAGATGCAACCATTGCTCTCTTTAAACGCGCCGGGTGGAATATCTACGCCGATGGGCGCTCCTACTTTCCTTCGATCGACGATCCGGAGATCGAGTGCATGTTGATTCGCGCGCAGGAGATGGCGCGCTACGTGGATCATGGCGTGCTGGACGCGGGTTTGACCGGCATCGATTGGGTCGTCGAGAGCGGCTTGGATCTGACCAGCATTACTTCGCTGACTTATTCCAAGCAGAGCCGCCGCAAGGTGCGCTGGGTGCTGGCCGTGCCGGAGAACTCGGGCTTTGAGAAGGCCGAGGATTTGGAAGGCAAGATCGTCGCGACGGAGTTAGTCGAAGTGAGCAAGCGCTACTTCGCCGAGAAGGGCGTGAACGTGAAGGTCGAGTTTAGTTGGGGCGCGACGGAAGTGAAGCCGCCTACGCTGGCCGATGCGATTGTCGAAGTGACGGAAACGGGCAGCTCGCTGAAGGCCAACCGCCTCAAGATTATCGACACGATCATGGAGAGTGAGACGCATCTGATCGCTGGCAAAAAAGCCATGGCTGACGAGTGGAAGCGCGAAAAGATCGGGCAGATTGCGCTGATGCTGCGCGGCGCCATCGATGCGCAATCGCAGGTGGGCCTGATGCTCAACGTGAAGCGCGAAGATTTGGAGACAGTGCTGGCCGTACTGCCTGCACTGAATTCGCCGACTGTTTCGCAGCTCTCGAACTCGGAGTGGGTCGCGGTGAATACCATCGTTGAAGAACGCGTGGCGCGCGATGTAATTCCACGGCTGAAGGCAGCGAAGGCTGCGGGCATTGTTGAGTATCCGCTGAACAAAGTTGTGCTGTAAACTTTCACCGCTATCAAATCTGGGTGCCCCATCCATCGCGTACTTTGCGATGGGTGGGAATCCACGAACCTTCACCAGCGAGTCTTTGTAACAGGGCAAGGCTTTAGTCGTGCCGAAAACGGCAACAAAACGCGCGGGCTTCAGCCCCTGCGGGAATCAGAGAACGGCTATGAAAATCATCAAGACCACAGGCCGAAGCGCACGGCAAACAGCGGAACTCCTCGGCGCGCTGGAAACACGCGGCGGCGCGGCTCTCGATGCTGTGCTGCCCGCCGTCAAGAAGATTGTGAATGACGTGCGCAAGCAGGGCGACCGCGCGCTGTTGCGTTACGGTGCGCAATTTGACGGTCTCAGCGGCGCGGATGCGTTGCGCGTGACGCCGGAAGAGATGGCTGCTGCGTGGGGTGCGATTCCGTCTGCGATGCAGTATGCGCTGACTACTGCCGCCGATCAAATTCGCAACTTCGCGGTGGCGCAACTGCCCGCTTCTTTCAGCGATGAATCCGTTCCCGGCTTGATGACGGGACAGCTTGTGCGTCCGCTGGGCGCGGTGGGTTGCTATGTGCCCAGTGGCCGTCATCCGCTGCCTTCCACGCTGCTGATGACGGCGATTCCCGCGCAGGTGGCGGGTGTTGAGCGCATCGCCGTCGTCTCGCCCAAGCCCGCGCCGGAGACGCTGGCCGCCGCGCATCTGCTCGGCATTACGGAGTTCTATCGCCTGGGCGGCGCGCACGCCGTGGCTGCGCTGGCGTATGGAACCGCAAGCGTCGCGCGCGTGGATAAAATTGTCGGGCCGGGAAATCTCTACGTCACTACGGCCAAGAGGCTCGTGGCATTTGATTGCGCTATTGATATGCTCGCCGGCCCCACGGAGATTGTTGTCACCAGCGAACGCGGCAACCCGGATGAGATTGCATCCGATCTCGTGGCGCAAGCCGAGCACGATCCAGAGGCGCTGGCTATCTTCGTCACTACGCAAGAAAAACTCGCCAAAGAAGTGATCGCAGAAACAAAAACACGCAGCCGAAAAAACGAAATCGCGCGAGAGGCGCTGGAGAAAAATGGCCTCGTCATTCTCGCGGCAAATGTGGATGAAGCGCGGGCGATCACCAATCGGTTGGCCGCTGAACACCTCACTGTGGATGCGGCCAGTGATCTTGATTGGGTGCAAAATGCAGGCTCGGTTTTCATTGGACGATGGAGCGCGCAACCGATGGGCGATTACATCTCCGGGCCGAATCACACGCTGCCCACCGGCGGCATGGCGCGCGTGCGCGGCGGCTTGAGCGTGAATGATTTCGTCAAGCTCATCACCGTGCAGCAATATAGCGCGCAAGCAATGCGCAAGTTGGGTCCACCGGCGGCGCTGCTGGCGGAAGCCGAAGGACTCATCGGCCACGCGGAAGCGATTCGCACGCGGCTCACAAGGAGGCAACGTGACTGAAGCAGCTACAACACCTAAGCCGCGCGCACGCGTGCAAGCAATGATGGAGTATCACCCGCCGCTCGGCGACCGCAGCACGCTGCGTTTGGACTTCAACGAGAACACCGTGGCCTGTTCACCCAAGGTGCGCGAGGCGCTGGGACGCATCAGCGCGGGCAGCTTGACCCGCTATCCGGAGCGCACGCCGGTGGAGGCTATCGTCGCCGCGCATCTTGGCCTTGCAGCCGATCAGGTTGCGCTGACCAACGGCGTGGATGAAGCGATTCACGTACTCTTTGAGGCCTTTCTTGAAGAGGGCGACGAACTGCTGCTGCCCGTGCCGACGTATACGATGTACGAAGTCTATGTGTCGGCCACCAATGCGCGTGCCGTCCCCGTGCTTGCTGCTGATGACTTGCAATTCCCTTTTGAAAAGCTGCTCGCTGCCATCACGCCGCGCACCAAGATCATCGCCATCGCCAATCCCAATAGCCCGGCTGGCTCTGTCGCCACGCGCGCGCAGCTTGTCGAGATTGCGCAGCGCGCGCCGCACGCAGTGGTGCTGGTGGATGAAGCGTACTTTCATTTTCACAACGAGACAGTGATCGATCTGCTGGGCGTCGTTCCCAATCTGATGCTGGCGCGCACGTTTTCAAAAGCCTACGGTCTGGCCGGATTGCGGCTTGGTTTGCTTGCCGGTCCCGTGGATCTGATGCGCTGGGTGCGGCGCGTGCTTTCGCCCTATAGCGTGAACTCGCTGGCGCTGGCCTGCCTGCCGCCCGCGCTGGAAGATACGACCTACCTCGATTGGTATGTGAGCGAAGTACTGGCTGCGCGCGCGGAGTTTGAAGCCGCGCTGGACGAAGCCAAGGTCCGCCGCTGGCCCAGCCGCGCGAATTTTGTGCTGGTAGAAATCGGCGCACCGCACAAGGAGTTCACGCGTTTGATGAGTGCGAAGGGCGTGTTGGTGCGCGACCGCTCCAGCGATCCAGGCTGTGATGGACGCGTACGCATTACGATAGGAACACGGGAACAGATGCGGCAGGCGGCTGTGGCGCTGAACGAAGTGCTGGCTGCACTCAACATACAAGGAGGCGCGTAATGACTAAAACTTCGGGTGCCCCCGGTCCCGATTCTGGGACCGGGGAACCATCAACACTGCGCACCGCAGGTTTTGAACGCAACACGACCGAGACGCGCATTGCAATCAAGCTGACGATTGAAGGCGGCGGGCATTACAAAATCTCCACCGGCATTCGCTTCTTCGATCACATGCTGGAGCTGTTCACGCGGCACGGCGCATTCGATCTTGAGTTGAAGTGCGACGGCGACCTCGACGTGGATCAGCACCACACGGTTGAGGATGTGGGCATCGCGCTGGGTGAGTGCTTTGATCGCGCGCTGGGCGACAAGCGCGGCATTCTGCGTGCTGGATATTTTCTGATGCCGATGGATGAGACGCTGGCGATTGCTGCGGTGGACTTAAGCGGGCGCGCGGCCTTCGCGGTGGAAACCAAGGTGCGCACGCGACTGGTCGGCGATTTGCAAACGGAGTTGGTGACGGATTTCTTCGAGGGCTTTGCACGCGGCGCGCGCGCCAACGTTCACGTGAAGACGATGTATGGCCGCTCGAATCATCACAAGATTGAAGCCATCTTCAAAGCATTTGCAAGGGCGATGCGCGTGGCGTGCTCGAAGGATAAACAATTGGGCGAGATGTTGCCGAGCACGAAGGGATTGTTGTAGTTCTACATTTGTAGATGGGAGATTGCGGAGGGAGCAGGGGCCTTTAGGCCCCTGAATGAGCGCAAATTTGTGGAGGCCTTTAGGCCCGGACCGCAGGTCCTTCGACTCCGTTTGTCGCAAAAAACGCGCCAAACTCCGCTCAGGATGACAGCTTTTTTGTGATGAGGAAATGTAAGATGGCTTATTGGCGCGAATCGGGAGACTAATATATGCGCGTAACGGTGATTGATTACAAGGCAGGCAATCTGACTTCGGTGCTGAAGGCGCTGCGGCACGTGGGCGCGGAATGCACGGTCACGGACGGCGATCTAACGCTCGTGCATACGGCGGAGAAAATCGTGCTACCCGGCGTGGGTCACTTTGCGGCTACGGAGCGGCTGGATGCAACAGGACTCACCGGCGCGATTCGCGCGGCGATTGCGCGCGGCGTGCCGTTCCTGGGGATTTGCGTTGGGATGCAGTGGCTCTATGCCGGATCGAGCGAAGCGCCCGCGCAGATGGGGCTGGGAGCTTTTGCGGAATCGTGCGAACATTTTTCGGAAAGCACGGAAAAAGTTCCGCACGTTGGCTGGAATTCTTTGGAAGTGCGCGCCGATTCGCGATTGCTTGCGGGAGTTCATGCAGGCGAGCACGTCTACTTTACGCACTCCTTTCGAGCACCCGTCACCGCCGACACTGCGGCCACAACGTTTTACATCGAGCCTTTCGCGGCAGCGGTGGAGCGCGCGAACGTAATGGGCACGCAGTTTCATCCAGAAAAGTCCGGCGCAACCGGGCTGAAGATTCTCAAGAATTTTCTGGAGGTGAGGTAATGCACCTTGAATACAAACTCACATATTCGGACTTCAAAGCAGCTGTGCGGCTTCATGAAAGTGAAAAATTAAGAAAAAATGCTTTACGCGACTACTTAATTTCCGAATTTGCGAGTGTATTTATGCCTCTGTTGGCCATTGCTGTAGGAGTTGCGGTCGTTCCTCTACTGATTTCGCACTTCAATACACGTAAACTATTTAAGGGTATATTTTCTCGATATAGGCTGAATCGAAGCTACTCCATCAATATGGACGATAAGCAAATTATTATCTCTTACAGTGCTGCATCGGATGAAAAGTATTCGTGGGCCGATTTTTGCGATTTTGCTCACGATGAGAAAATCTCTTTAATCTACTTGGATAAAGACAGAATCCTTACAATTCCAACCCACACACTCTCGTCTAACCAGCGAACCGCACTCAATGACCTCGTTGCCCGCAACGTGGTGAGGAAAGCAAAATGATAACGAAAAGAATCATCGCCTGTCTGGACGTGCATGACGGACGCGTTGTGAAGGGCGTGCAATTTGTCGATCTGATTGATGCGGGCGATCCGGCTACGCAGGCGGCGCGCCATGCCAGCGAGGGCGCGGACGAGATTGTGCTGCTGGACATTACCGCGACGCACGAGGGGCGCGCGACGCTGCTGGAGACGGTGCGCAGAACGGCGCGCGAGTTGTTCGTGCCCTTTTGCGTGGGGGGCGGCATTCGCACGGCCGATGACGCGGCGCAGGTCTTCGATGCCGGCGCGGACAAGGTGAGCGTGAACTCGGCCGCGCTGAAGAATCCAAAACTCATCGATGATATTGGCCGCAGCTTTGGCGCGCAGGCCGTGGTTGTGGCCATCGATGCGCGACGCGATCCGGAGGCTGCTGATCCGGTGCGTCAGGCGCAGGTCTATGTGCAGGGCGGGCGCAAGCTGGCTGGGCGACGCGTCGTCGAATGGGCGCGCGAGGCCGAGCAGCGCGGCGCGGGCGAGATTCTGCTCACATCGATGAACTCCGACGGAATGCGCACGGGCTTTGATTGCGAGCTGACCGCGGCGGTGAGCGAGGCCGTCGGCATTCCGGTGATCGCGTCGGGCGGCGCGGGAACGGTCGAGCATTTTGTGGATGTCTTCGGGCGCGGCAAAGCCGATGCAGCGCTTGCGGCGAGCATTTTCCATTTCAAAATTTCGAGCGCGCGTTCGCTCAAAGAAGAGCTCGCAAAAGCGGGCGTCTCGGTGAGGCTTCCATGCTAATTCCTTCGATTGATTTGCTGGGCGGACAGATTGTTCAGCTTGTGCAAGGGCAAAAATTGCGCCTTGCTTTTGATGATTTTGAATTCTGGATTGAAAAGTTTTCGCGCTTTCCTCTGGTGCAGTTGATCGATCTGGACGCAGCGATGCGGCAGGGGGATAACTCCGCGCTCGTCGCGCAGATTGCCAAGCGGTTGCCGGTGCAGGCGGGCGGCGGCATTCATACGATTGAGCGCGCGCAACAGGTGCTGGATGCGGGAGCGCAGCGCGTGATTATCGGCTCGGCGCTTTTCTCCGCTGAAGGCGCGGTGAATACGGAGTTCGCGGCAGCGCTGGCTAGCAGTGTTGGCGCGGAGCGCGTCGTCGCGGGCATCGATACCAAGAACGGGCGCATTGCGGTGAAGGGCTGGAAGGCGCAGGTCGAGTTGACACCCGACGATGCGATTCCGCTGCTAGAACCGCACGCTGCGGCGTTTCTCTATACGCATGTGGACGGCGAAGGAATGCTGGGCGGATTTCCGATTGATGTGGCCGCGCGTTTGCGCAAGTTGACTGCGAAGCAGTTGATCGTTGCTGGAGGCATTCGCTCGCAGGAAGAAGTGGACGCGTTGGATGCGCTGGGCGCGGATGCGGTGGTGGGCATGGCGGTTTATACGGATTTGCTGAAGGTCTGATTCTGTGGTGAATCCCACCCTAGCCGCAAAAACAAAGACGCGGCGAGGGTGGGGCACCCATTTTTTGATGAACAAGATTGTGAACCGAAGATTTTATTTCAAACAAAAGCAGCAAGTCAGTGCACGCTTCGCGTGCATAGCGAGTTAGCGAGTTGGCGGCAGTTCATGACAATTGAGAGTTTCAACCGCAATACGGAACGCACAGAGTGACAGTGCAACGTGATGCGGAAGATTCTTATTTTTGCGCTTCGCCGACGGCGCGGCTGGTCTCTACACGCGAGGCGCGCAGCATACGCGCAACTTGCTTCAGATGCAACTGCACGGCGTAGGCGCGTAGAATCTCGGCCTGCGTAAATTGAAAGCCAGTGGGGCGCACCTCGGCCATGCGCGCTTCCAGTTGCGCAATATCTTCTTCCAGATGCAGGCCCAGCGGCGGAATGTGAAAGCGCCATGCGTGCGTGCATTCGGCGATGTAATGAAAGCCCGCGCGAATATCGATCACCAGTCGTCCCAGCGCGGGTTCCAATTGCTGCGCGTAGCCGTCTTCGTGGCTGTCTTTTACGGCCAGCTCCAGCGCGATGAGCGCATCGAATTGCGAACGCCCAAACTGCGAGAGCATCTCCAGCCCCTCGCGCCATCCCGGGCCGCCGGAAGGCTCGTTGCGCGCGGCTTGCAGCAGTTGGTTATTGGCGCGCATCTGACTGAGCACACCCTCGCGCAGCGCGGCCAGATTCTGCGCGGGTGAGCCGCGAAAGCCTTCGAGAATGCCTTCAAAGAATGCGCCCAGTAGCAGAAACTCCTTGGCCAGACCGTCGCGCAACCGCAGACGCGCGCGATCAGGAAAAACCAGCGTGGAGATGGCCAGCGCCACAAGGATTCCCAGCACGACCTCCAGAACGCGATGCAGCGCAAGAACCCAATACGAACCGGCATGCACCAGCATCACGATGGAGATGGTGACTCCGGCCAGGCGCGAACTGCTGCGCAGGCCCAGCAATCCGCAAACAATCATTGCCGTCAGCAAGGCCAGAATGAAATTCCACGGCAGCACACCGAAGAGCGTGCAGGAGAAGCCGAGCACCGCGCCGATCAGCGTTCCGATGATGCGGTCGCGCGAGGCGTTGACGGTTGCGCCGAAGTTGGATTGCAGCACGATGATGGAGCTGATGGCGCCCCAGTAGCCGTCGCGCACGCCGAAGCGCATGGCGATCCACCAACTGAGCGACGCAGCCAGCGCCGTCTTGGCGGCGTGCGTCAGCAGCCGTCGGCGTTCCCAGGTGAACCAGCCGAAGTTCTCTGGCTCTTCCACGCGCAGCTTGATGGCTAGCTGTTGCTGCGAGGGCGTTTTGTTGGCCTTCAGGCGCATGGGCGCGCTCCGCGATGCAGAATGCTCATACTCTTAGGATGCTCCATCGAGGCGGGTTGGAGCGGTGATTTGTCTCACTTTTTGTTGCGTTCCGGTTGCGGGCCGGGAAAAATCCGCATTGCGAATCGGTTCTGCTTGTGTAGCATTGAAATATGTTGCGTATTGGTTACCCAGCCATTTTATCTCCAGAGTTGTTCAGCGCTTTCCCTGCGGAAGCTGAATTGATTGCCTTGCCCGATGATCTCGATCACGAGATAGAGATCGATGTGTGGCTACCGGACCCATATCCGGCGAAGGCGCTGCGCATTTGGCCGCATCTGCGCGGCGTGCGGCTGGTGCTGTCGCTGATGGCCGGCACGGAGTGGATTCCCGGCGCGGTCGGCCCGCACGTGACCATCTGCAACGCGCGCGGCGCACACAGCATCTCCACCGCCGAGTGGACCATCGGCGCGATATTTGCTGTGTTGAAAAACATTCCGTTCTTTCTGGATGTGCAGCGAGAGGGTGAGTGGAAGCGCCGCTTTGAGGCTCCCGCACGTTACGCGGAAATCAATGGTGATGCGCGGCCGCTGTATCCGCCGGTGATGCTGGAAGAGTTGACCGGCAAGCGCGTGTTGCTGATCGGGCATGGGGCCATTGGCAAAGAGATTGAGCGGATGCTTGCGCCTTTCAGCGTCGAGTTGACGCGCGTGGCCCGCACCGCGCGTGAGGGAGTTCATGCGGTGAGCGAACTGGACAGCCTTTTGCCGCAAGCGGAGATTGTGATTCTGATTCTGCCCTTGACGGATGAGTCGCAAGCTCTAATCGGCAGCCGTCAGCTTGCATTGATGCGCCAGGGCGCGCTGCTGGTGAACGCCGCGCGCGGACCTGTGGTGGACACGGATGCGCTGGTGGCGGCGCTCGAATCAGGCCGCATTCGCGCCGCGCTGGACGTGACGGACCCTGAGCCGTTGCCGCAAGGTCATCCATTGTGGAAGTGCCCGAACCTGCTCATCACGCCGCACGTTGCCGGATCAAGCCCGCAGTTTGCGCCGCGCGCCGTGCAAGTCGCAGCTGATGAGCTGAGGCGCTACATCAACGGCGAGCCTCTTCGCAATGTGGTTCAAGCTGCGGTCTAATTCACAAAGTTGGGTGCCCCCGGTCTCGATTCTGAGACCGGGGATAACGCGCGCCGCCAATCGCGCAAGCCCAGCACGGCCAGCAGCACCAGCAACGCATAAAGCCCCGCCGTCAGCCGCAGATTTTTATAGATGTATTCGCCAATATAAATCAGATCGACGGCAATCCATAGCCACCAATTGGCAATGTGTTTGCGCGCGCCCCACCAACTGGCCACCAAGCTATAGCTTGTTAGAAATGCATCCAAAAATGGCAGCGCCGTACCGTGAATCTGCTTCATCAAAAAGCCCAGCGCAATGCCTCCCACCGCGCCTGCCGCCAATCCTGTGAGCATGCTGGCTGCGGGCAGGCGGACCACGCGCACCTCGCCCTCGTCGCGCACGCCGCGCCACCAATACCACCATCCGTAGAGCGTAAACGCGAGAAAGAAAATCTGGAGCAGCGCATCGGAATATAACTGCACGCGATAAAAAACAATCAGGTACAACACGTCGGAGATCAGCACGACAGGCCAGCAAATAAGCAGGCGGCGCGTGGTGAGCCAGATGCCCAGAAGCGTTGTCAGAACGCCCGCATCTTCCATCCAATTCGCGGCAAGATAATTGACAATCGCCGTCAAGTTCATCGTTCAACTCTTTCACGCGTCGCGGCCCAGTGGCGAATTGCGTCCAGAAGTTTTTGACCGCCCGATGAACGGAACCAGCGCGCATGGCCTACGAGATAACCTTCCGCACAGACACGCGCGTTTTTTTCTGAATGCAAAACGCCGAGGAAGTAATCGGCCTCCGTGAGTGCAAACTCGGCATGGCAGAGCGCGGTCATCGGAGCGAGAGTCGCGGCCTCTTGCTCACTGAGCGGACGCACGGATTCATAACCGTCGAGCAGCGCACGCAAATGATCGAAGTGCACCGGTACTTCTTCTTGCGTTGCAGGCGTAAGTTCAAGCCACTCGACGATGTTGCGCTCGATTGCTTGCGCCAGATCATGCACTGCATTGGTGCGGTCGGCAAGACCAAAGTCGATGATGGCCACGGCGTGCGCATCGTTGCTTGCATCGCTCCAAAGAAGATTGGAAGCGTGCAGATCGTTGTGCGTCCAGAGCGGCTTCAGCGCGGGCAAGAGCGGCTTCAGCGCGGCATGAAAGGGAGCCAGCAATTCAAGCGCCTCATCACAGCTTTCTCGCACCAGCGCATTTTCAGCCAGAGAAGGCCGAGCAGTCAGATAGTGATCCATTGCAGCGCGTGGATTTTCGTCTGCAAAGATTGTGAAGCTGGCGACGAGCGGTTGCGGCTTGCGACGCGGCGCATTGAAGCCCTCGGCAGCCAGATGCAATCGCGCCAATGCACGGCCCGCTGAATGCGCATGAACGGCAGAGCGGAAGGGCGTCCATGATAGCGCATCTTCATAAATGTCTGCGCCTGCGGGAACTTCATGCACTTCATAAATCCACTCGCCAATTTCAATTGCACTCTCGCCAGTTACGGATGAAAAGACCTGCGGCACCGGCGCTTCGTGTGCGCGCAGATAATTCATGAAGCGATGCTCTTCCAGCAATCCCTCGCGGTCGCGCACCGTGTGGGCTTGGCGCTTGATGAAGACGCGGCCAGCGGTTGTCTTCACTACACTCGCTGCGGAAAACGGACGCGGACTGACGGAGAGAATTTCGATTGCCTCGCCGCACGCGGGAAACTCCTTAAGCAGCGCGCGCGCATCGCTGAGCGTCAGCGCGGGCCAATCTGGCCTGACGCGCGTCTTGTCCATGCCGTGCGTCTTTGCGGTTGCGAACATCGCTTGAGTTTCTATCACAAGGCTGTCCACTGCCCACTGTTCAAGTACTCATGAATCGACGCGGCAGCCTTGCGGCCTGCGCCCATCGCGAGAATGACCGTCGCGCCGCCGGTAACAATGTCGCCGCCGGCAAAGACGCCTCGCTTGCTGGTGCGCATCGATTCCGAATCGGCGACGATGTAGTTGCGCTTGTTGGTGGCAATATCCGGCGTGGTGCTTTGGATCAGCGGATTGGCCGTGGTGCCGACGCCGATGATGACCACATTGGCGCTCAGCACAAACTCGGAGCCTTGCACGGGAAGCGGACGGCGGCGTCCGCTCTCGTCCGGCTCAGACAGTTCCATGCGCTGGCAGCGCGCGCCGGTGAGCCAGCCCTTTTCGTCGCCGATGAACTCGACCGGATTGGTGAGCATTTTGAATTCGACGCCTTCTTCGCGGGCGTGCTTGACCTCTTCCGCGCGGGCAGGCATTTCGGCTTCACTGCGCCGGTAGACCAGCGTTGCCGTGCGCGCGCCCAAGCGTCGAGCCGTGCGCACGGCGTCCATCGCCGTGTTGCCACCGCCGACGACGATCACATCCTTGTCGCGGCAATCGTAGACTGGCTCGTCGAAGTCGGAGTTATAGGCACGCATCAGGTTGACGCGCGTCAGAAACTCGTTGGCCGAGTAGACGCCGTTGAAGTGCTCGCCGGGAACGTTGAGGAAGACCGGCAACCCCGCGCCGGTGGCCACAAAGACCGCATCGTAATGCTCTTCCTGCATCAGTTCGTCGATGGTGACGCTCTTGCCGACGACGACGTTGGTCTCGAATTCGACGCCCATGCGGCGCAGGTTGTCCACCTCGCCGCGCACGATTGCTTTGGGCAGGCGGAACTCCGGAATGCCGTAAACCAGCACGCCGCCCAACTCATGCAGCGCCTCGAAGACGCGCACACGATGGCCCTTCTGGATGAGGTCTCCAGCAGCGCTGAGGCCTGCGGGTCCGCTGCCGACAATGGCCACGCTCTTGCCTGTTGCGGGGGCGTTCGCGGGCAGGCCGAGCTGGCCGCTCTCGCGCTCATAGTCGGCGACAAAGCGCTCCAGATTGCCGATGGCGACGGGCGCGCCCTTCTTGCCCAGGATGCAGCCGCCTTCGCATTGATTTTCCTGTGGGCAGACGCGGCCAGTGATCGCGGGCAGCGCATTGTCTTCGCGCAACTTGGCGGCGGCGGCAAGGTAGTCGCCCGCATGGATCAGCGCAACGACCTGCTTGATCTGCACACCAACCGGGCAATCGACGACGCAGCCCGGCTTGAGACACTCAATGCAGCGCGAGGACTCCGTGACAGCGTCCAGCAGATTCAGGCCGAGATTGACCTCCTTGAAGTTGCGGGCGCGTGTCGCCGCCGCTTGCTCCGGCATGTGTGTGCGCTGAATCTTCATGCGCTCCTTCAGGGGAGTCGTGTTTTTTTCAGACATAATGCTTCTCCCCCGCGGCAAGCTCCGCACGCAACTCCGCTAATTCTTCTTCTTTATTTTCCTGGAAGTGTTTGAGCGAGGCGCACTCCTTTTCGCGATACATGGTGTTGCGCTGCATGAGAACCTCGAAGTTGACCATAGAGGCGTCGAACTCCGGGCCATCCACGCAGGCGAATTTGCTCGCCTTGCCCAGCAGCACGCGGCAGCCGCCGCACATTCCCGTGCCGTCCACCATGATCGAGTTCAGACTGACCATGGTTTTGATGCCCAACGGCGTAGTCACGCGGGCCACGGCGCGCATCATCGGCACCGGGCCGACGGCGAGGACAAAGTCGATCTTGCGTCCGCCGTCAATCAGCTCGCTGAGCTTCTTGGTCACCAGGCCCTGCTCACCGTAGCTGCCGTCGTCGGTCATCATGTAGGTCTCGCTGCTGGCCTGGCGGACCTCGTCCTCGAAGACGACCATCTCGGTGTTGCGCGCGCCTTCGATAAAGACAACGTGATTGCCAGCGGCCTTGAGGGCGTTGGCGGTGGGCAGGGCCATCGCCGTGCCCACGCTGCCAGCCAGGATCACCACCGTCCCAAAGTTCTCAATCTCCGAAGGCTTGCCCAGCGGGCCGACAATGTCCAGGATCGAGTCGCCGGTCTCCAAGCTGTTAAGCAGAGAGGTGGTTTTTCCGATGGCTTGGACGGCGATGGTGACCGTACCCGCGACGGGGTCGGAGGCTTTGATGGTGAGCGGGATGCGCTCACCCTTCTCATGCAGGCGGAGGATGATGAACTGCCCCGGCCTCTGCTTGCGCGCAATGCGCGGTGCCTCAATCACAAATTGCTTGATGTTGAGGCCGACAGTGCGGGCATCGACAATTTTGTACATAGTAATAGTCTACGATGATTTGAAGTGGTCAGACCGCCGGGCAGTCGTTCAAAGGGCGATTGCCGGGGTTTCATCTTTCCTCATTATTCCTTTATGCCGCGTCTGATAAAGCTAGAGAACAGGGATCTGGCGGCGTCGGTTTGCATCGCGGCTGCACGAGTCCTGAATTCGCGGTAAGGAAAGATGCAAGCCCTCATGAGCGCTGCACCTCCATTGCTGTTGGATACGCTCTTCGGAGAGTACCCGCTCGATCAGGCCTTCGACGAGATGCGTTCGGCGGACGGCGATGTGCGGGCGCACTACCACGCGCTGGCCGAGACGCTGGCCAGCCTGCCCCCGGAGGAGTTGCAACGCCGCAAGCAGTCGGCCGATCTTTCGTTTCTCACGCAGGGCATTACCTTTACCGTTTATGGGCGCGATGAGGGCACGGAGCGCATCTTTCCGTACGATCTTCTGCCGCGGCTGATTACCGCTCAGGAGTGGGACAGGATCGAGCGCGGGCTGACACAGCGCATCACGGCGCTGAATCTTTTTCTGCGCGACGTATATTCCGACGCAAAAATTCTCAATGACCGCGTTGTGCCGCGCGAACTGGTTTACAGTTGCAAGCACTACCGGCGGCAGATGCAGGGCTTGCAGGTGCCGCGCAATGTTTATGTCGCGGTCGTCGGTTCCGATCTGCTGCGGTTAAATAACGGTGAGTTTGTCGTGCTGGAAGATAACTTGCGCGTGCCGTCGGGTGTGAGTTATATGCTCACCAACCGGCGCGTTATGAAGCGGACCTTTCCGCAGCTATTTTCCAGTTATGGCGTGCGGCCTATCGAGCATTACCCGCAACTACTGCTGGCGACGCTGCGTTCGCTGGCTCCCGAGGGAAGGCCGGAGCCGAATATTGTACTGCTGACGCCGGGGGTCTTTAACTCGGCTTACTTTGAGCATACTTATCTTGCGCGCCAGATGGGCATTGATCTGGTGGAAGGGCGCGACCTTGTTACGCACGACAATATCGTCTATATGCGCACCACGGATGGATTGAAGCGCGTGGATGTAATTTATCGCCGTGTCGATGATGATTTCAGCGATCCGCTGGTCTTTCGCGCCGATTCTTCACTGGGCTGTGCGGGGCTTTTCAACGCCTACCGCGCAGGGAATGTTACTGTGACCAATGCCTTCGGGACAGGCCTGGCTGACGACAAAGCGGTCTATGCCTATGTGCCGAAGATGATCAAGTATTATATGGACGAAGATCCTATTTTAAACAACGTGGAAACTTATCTTCTGAGTGATCCCGTGGAGCGGCAGCACGTGCTGGCCAATCTGGATAAGTTAGTGGTGAAGGCGGTGGGCGAAAGTGGCGGCTATGGAATGCTGATCGGCCCACACTCGACGGCGCAGCAGCGCGAGGAGTTTGCGCGGGCGATCGAGGCGAATCCGCGCAATTACATTGCCCAGCCTACGCTGGACTTTTCGCGCGCGCCGTGTTTGTTCGGTAATCATCTGGAGCCGCGCCACGTGGACCTTCGGCCTTACATTCTTTTTGGTGACAAGGTCAACATTGTCCCCGGCGGGCTGACTCGCGTGGCCCTGGAAAAAGGTTCGCTGGTGGTGAACTCATCGCAGGGCGGCGGAAGCAAAGACACATGGGTACTGGAATAACAGTGAAGTGGTAAGTCAGGGAGCTACGATGTTATCTCGCGTTGCCGACAGCCTGTATTGGATGAGCCGCTATCTGGAGCGCGCGGAAAATACCGTGCGCCAGCTCGACGTGACCATGGGTATGATGCTGGACACGGGCGGAGCGAGCGAAAAAGCGCGCTGGCAACTGCTTGTCGCAGCGCTGGGCAAACCGGCGGGATTGGATTGGAACGGCAATCTGGAGGCGATGGCGCATAAGCTGGTCTTTGATAACCTCAATCACGCGGCGGTAACTTTCTGCGTGAATGGCGCAAGAGAGAACGCACGCCAAGTGCGCGAGGAGATATCCACCGAGCAGTGGCAGCGGCTCAACCGGCTCTATCATCAGATCCACTCACCGCAGGCGGAGACACAGTTCAGCTCCAGCATCAACGATGCGTTGGCTTCGATCATCGATGGTATTCATCTTTTCAAGGGAGTCAGCAACACCACGATGATTCACGGGCAAGGCTTTCAGTTTATGCGCCTGGGGCGCTATCTGGAGCGCGCCTACGCCACGGCCACGATGCTAGAGGTCTATCAGCCTGTTTTATTTCATCCGCAGGAGCGCGAGCACGAGGGTTACCAGTATCTTGAGTTAGTTGGCTTGCTGCGCTGCTGCACCTCTTTCGAGGCTTATTGCCAGGTTTACACCGCCGATGTTTCTTCGGCGCGCATCCTGGAGTTTTTACTTCTCAACAGCGATTTTCCGCACGCGATCCGTTACTGCGTGGATTGTATGCGCGATGTCATTGAGTCAATTCAGCGCACCGGTGGCCGCCGCCCGCCGGCCGAGTTGATCTCCGGCATCGGCCGCCTGCATGCAATGCTGGATTTCACCACCATCGACGAGATTCTGCAAGGCGACACTTCGGCATTTTTGCATAATATCCGCGAACAATGCCTGCGTATTCATGAACTGATCTACAGGTACTATGTGCATTACTCGATTCAGTCGGCGCTGGCGAGTTAAGCGAGTTAAAGGAGAGCGAGCATGAACTTTTATTCAATCCGCCATCTTACACGCTTCCGCTACTCGCATCCCATCAGCGAGAGCATCATGGAGACGCGCATGCATCCGCGCTCGGACTCCAACCAGCACTGCCTGAATTACTCGCTCTCAGTGAGTCCGCGCTGCCGCGTCTTCAGTTATCGCGACCATCAAGGAAACACCGTGCAACACTTTGACATTCCCGGCGAACACAATCAGTTGGTGATTGTCGCCGAGTCGGTCATCGAACAGCAGGAACTGCCCGATGTGCCCGCCTTTCTTGCGCCTGATGCATGGGATGCTCTGGACAAGTTAGTCGAGGATGGTGATTACTGGGAGATGCTGTTGCCTTCAACCTTTGCCGTTGAAACTCCCGCGCTGACTTTGCTGGCAAAACAGATGGGAGTTACACGGCGGGATGATCCTCTGATGCTGGTTCAAGAGCTGAATACGCGCCTTTTCGATTACTTCGATTATGAGCCGCGCTCCACGCGCGTGGACTCGCCGATTGATGAAGCTATTATCAGCGGCAAGGGAGTTTGTCAGGATTTTGCGCATACGATGATTGCTTTGCTGCGCCACGTGAAAATTCCCGCGCGCTATGTATCAGGCTATCTTTACCGTAGCCGGGAAGATAAAGACCGCTCAACGCCGGACGCCACGCACGCGTGGGTGGATGTGCTGCTTCCGCAATTGGGTTGGGTAGGTTTTGACCCTACGAACAACCTGGTTGCGCATCATCGGCACATTCGCACCGCTGTGGGTCGGGATTATGCCGATGTGCCACCGACGCACGGCATCTTTCGCGGCAACACTGAAAGCGAGTTATATGTTGCCGTGCATGTGGAAGCCAGCGCCGAACCGCCAGCGCTGGACCGCACGCTGCCCATTCCGGAGGACTGGAGCGTGCTGGTGGAGCGCGCCCAGCAGCCTGCTCCGCCGGTAATTCCATTCATCGACTTGCAGCAGATGCAACAGCAGCAACAGCAATAACAACGGCCCGTGCGCGCCTAACTCAAAAACTCTGCGATGGCGCTGACTACCGTCTGCTGCTCGTCCTCGCGTAACTCGGGAAAGATGGGCAGGGCAAGGACTTCGCGGGCGGCGCGCTCGGCCTCTGGGAAGCTGCCTTCACGGTAACCGAGACTTTTCAGAGCATCCTGCAAGTGAAGCGGGACGGGATAGTAGATCTCCGAGCCGATCTTGCGCGCGGCGAGGAAGGCGCGCAGTTCGTCGCGGCGCGGGGTGCGGATGACGTACTGATGCCAGACGTGGTGGCTACCGTGGACCTCGTGCGGCAGGACGACACCGTGCGCGGGATACGGGCCAGCTTCGACGAGGCCAGCGGCGTGGAAGAGCGCGTGATAGCGCTTGGCGACGGCGCGGCGGGCCTGATTCCAGCCGTCGATGTACTTGAGCTTGACGCCGAGAACAGCGCCCTGGAAGCCATCCATACGGGTATTCCAGCCGATCTCGTCGTGATAGTAGCGGCGGCGCATTCCGTGCTGGCGCAGCATACGGGCGCGCTCGGCCAGTTCGTCGGAGTTGGTGGTGACCATGCCCGCGTCGCCGGCAGCGCTCAGGTTCTTGGTGGGATAAAAGCTGAAGGCGGCGGCATCGCCCAGTGCGCCAGCCTTTACGCCATTCCACTCCGCGCCCCAGGCCTGTGCGGCGTCCTCAATGAGCTTGACGCCGTAGGTTTTGCCGAGATGCCAGAAGGCTGTCCAGTCAGCGCATTGGCCGTAAAGGTGAACGGGCAGGACCGCTTTCACTGGCGTGCCTTGCGGCGAGTCCAGAAGGGCTTTCACCTGAACAGGATTGAGGTTGAAGGTCGTTGGTTCGATGTCGGCCAAGAGCGGCGTAGCCCCGGCGCGGAGGATGGCGCTGACGGAAGCGAAGAAGCTGAAGGGAGTGGTGACAACGGCCTGGCCGGGTCCGATGCCAGCGGAGGTGAGTGCCAGCCAAAGCGCGTCTGTGCCGGAGGAGCAGCCAATGGCGTGGGCCACGCTGAGCCGCTCAGCGGCGGCGCGCTCGAAGGCCGCTACCGGCTCGCCGAGGATGAATTGTTGTGCTCCCAGCACGCGGTCGAGGGCTTCGAGCAGCTCGTTGTGGAGCGGCTGATACTGGCGTTTCAGGTCCAGCATGGGAACCGGCTGGGTGGAGGGCTGTGGCGATTTCGGTTCGGCATTCACAACTTTATGCTAGCAGCATCCCGGTTTCAAAAACAGTGGACAGTGGTCAGAAAAACGCGGGTTGAGGTTTATGGTTTCCCAGGTCCGAAAATCCGGACCTGGGAAACCCACCAAGCAGTTAGAGAGTTTTCCTATTTGTGTAGAGTGCGGCGTGGACCGGGAGGTCCACGCAACAGCCGGCCAGGAGGCCGGCGCTACAATTTTCGGAAGCACTACAATTTGCAGACGAAACTAAAACATCTTGCCGTCAAACATATACACCAGCTCGACCACCAGAATAATCACGACAGTCAGTTCCATGAAGAACGCGCGGCTCTGGTTGAACTGGTCCACCATGAAATGGTAGAGTTCCTCGGCGGTGTGCACCTTGCGCGTGACCAGATCCTTGTAATCGGGCACGCCAACCTTCAGCGCCGCCAGCTTGTAGAGGCGCGCCGCAAACATATCGCTGAGAAACTTGATGGCGTTATCGGCGTGTTCGGTCAGTTCCGCCACGTCCAGCAGCACCGTGTGCAGCCGCGTGGCGGAGCGCGCCAGACGCCATCGCGCTAGCATGCCCGTGCCCTTGTCCAGCAGCAGGTAGACGCGTTCCAACTCTTCCGTCAGCAGATCGTCGTAGTAGCGGAATTCCAGCAACTGCGAGTTGGCGTACTCCAGCAACTGCACGGCCATCTCCGCGCCGGAGGTGCTGTCATAAAGAAACGCCGCGTTCCAGCCGATCACCGCCAGATCGTTAGCATAGTACGAAATGCGCGATTGCAGCACCTCATTGCACTCGCTCTCGGCCAGTTGGACGGTATCCCCGCGCACCACCTGGGCGATGCGCGCGCCATGCTGTTGAATCAGATCCGTCACCGAAGGCGAACCGGCAATCTCGCGCACATGAAAAATCAGATAATCTTCGCTGAGCCACTCGTCGTAGGGCTTGATGAGAGCCGGAGCTGCGCGCTTCAGGCTGGCGCGGACAATGGCCGTAGCCTGCGCCGCAAAGTCCACGTCCCAGACCCAGCGGCTGGCCAGACCGGTCAACTTCTCCCAGTCGCCCGCAAAAGGCAGCTCAAAGACCACGCTCAGCACGCCGTAGTCGTAGTACTTGATCTCGCCCTGGAGGCGCTCGCCGCTCTCCAGCACCAACGTCTCGGCGGGCACCACCACGGGCGGCCTTTGATAGCGCACATAGCCCGGCGCAGGATGCTTCATGCTGGGCTTGTCCACCTTGCGCGCGCTCACCAGCTCTTGCAATTGGTCGAGGCGGATCGCCTCGCAGACATCAAACTGCAGCAGCACCAGCACGGAACCGCGCAACTCAACAGCTTCGGATTGGCTTCCAGCGTCAGCCATGATGGGTCTATCTTAAACCTCTTGCCGCCGGGCGGGGTGGTCCGGGTGCCTCGCATTTTGGGCGCATGGGAGAGCATTGACCTTGGCAGGCTGGTTTTGCCAGGGCAATCGCATTTGAACTTCGCCAAACTGCCCATCTTTGTAGCGATTCTCATGCAAGCAGCTTTACGGAGGGAGCAGGGGCAGTGGGGTCCCCTGAAAAGAGGCGAGGGTAGGCTGGCCTTTAGGCCCGGGGCTAAAGCCCTGTCGTTTCAGATGTGAATTCAGGGGCCCCCACTGCCCCTGCTCCCTCCTGATGATTCCAAATGCGATTGCCATGCCGGTTTTGCCCTCTTCAATTGCTGTCCTTTAGGGATCGATGTATCCTCATGAGTGTACAAAAACAGGAGCATTGATGGGAATCGGCAAGGCACGGATAGGGATGATCGGATTGGCGCTGGGATTGGCGTCGTCGTTGGCTGGGCAATCGCTGCCGCCGGCGCATATGGACGATTTTGCGGGCAAGCCGAGGGTGCTTATCCTGAGCGACATTGGCAACGAGCCGGACGATCAGATGTCGCTGGTGCGGCTGCTGGTTTATTCCAATGAGCTGGAGATCGAGGGGTTGGTCGCTACGACTTCGACTTGGCAGAAGACGGCGATCCACCCAGAGACGATGCGGAAGCTGATTGAGGCTTATGGGCAGGTGAGGCCGAATCTGCTGCTGAACGCGCAGGGCTGGCCGGAGACGCAGGAGTTGCTGAGCCGGGTCTATGCGGGGCAGCCCGGGTACGGAATGGCGGCGACGGGCGAGGGTAAGTCGTCGGACGGCGCAAAGGCGGTTGTGCGCGCCATGGAGCGGGAGGACAGCCGCCCGCTATGGATTTGTGTTTGGGGCGGCGTCAACACGCTGGCCCAGGCGCTGATGGAGCTGCGGGCAAGCAAGCCGCCCGAGGAGGTGGCGCGGCTGGTGAGCAAGCTGCGGGTTTACTCGATCAGCGACCAGGATGATGCGGGGGCGTGGTTGCGGCGGGAGTTTCCCGGATTGTTTTACATCGTGATGCCCTCGACGCAGGATGGGAACGAATACTACTTTGCCACCTGGACGGGGATCAGCAGCGATGCCTATTACGCCAAGGACGTGGGGGCCGACCCGCATGAAGTGACCAACGCATGGCTGGACGAGAATATCCGCAGCAAAGGGCCGCTGGGCAAGGTCTATCCGCGCGTGGCGTACATCATGGAGGGGGACACGCCCTCGTATCTGGGGCTGATCGACAACGGCCTGAACGCCTACCGGCGACCGGACTGGGGCGGCTGGGGTGGGCGCTACGTCTATCGGCAGCCGCGCGGCGAGACCCATCCCTTCTGGAGCCAGGGCGGCAATGAGCTGGGGCGTGGGAACTCGCAAGATACGGTGATCGGGGCGGACGGGCAGGAGCACACCTCGGATCAGGCGACGATCTGGCGCTGGCGGGCGGCGTATCAGAACGACTTTGCGGCGCGCATGACGTGGACGGTGGCGGACTTTGCCCACTCCATCCACAGGCCGCTGGCGGAGGTGAACGGGGCTGCCGGGACCGCGCCGGTGGAGATGGATGTGACGGTTGGGCAGAGCGTTACGCTGGACGCCAGCCGCAGCACCGATCCCGACGGACAAGGGCTGCATTATCACTGGTTTCACTACGCCGAGGCGGGCAGCGCGGACGGAAACCAGTCCGGCGTGACGCTGTCCGGCGCGGAGACGAACCGGGTTATCGTGCGTGCGGAGAGCGTCTGCGGGCCAGCCGGACTGTGGGATAAGCCCTGCAACGGGAGCGGCGTGGCGCACATCATTCTGGCGGTAACCGGCGAAGGGAAGCTGCCGCTGACCGCTTACCGGCGGATACTATTGCACGTGAGGCCAGTCGAAGCGGCCGGAGGGGCTACGCCTAAGCCGTAGGCAATTCGCTGAAGACTGCCCAGTCTTTCTCCCACTCTATTTCCATCTCGGCCAACCACTCAGCCTTGAAAGCTGGATCATCCATATTGAAATCTGGATCAACCAGAACCTCCATCGGCGTAATCCGGCTGAGACGGTTGATGGGCTTCTCGTTCGGAAAGGCGCGAAACTGGGTGATTGGGAGTTCCATAACAAAAGTGTAGCGCAACGGAAAAACGTCCGCCTGCGTGGTTAGAGCATTCTAGCTATTGCTATAGACTTCTGTGCCCCATTCATTCCGCGTTTTTCAGCGGAATGAGTGGGAATCCGATGAAATTTCGGAATACATGATTTCCTAAAATTCCATAAAACTTGAATCCGCGCGGACACCTCTGTGCAACAAACCCCGCCAGCGCTTACAATTCTTTTGGAAACAATATGGCCAAGAAGAAAGAACAGATTTTCGAGGTTGCCTGCCCGGATTGCGGGGCGATGCTCCAGATTGATGCGGCTACCGGCCTTGTGGTGAGCCATACCCCTGCGCCGCGCAAGCGGATCTTTGAGGATTTGGAGACGGCGGCCCAGGCGATGCGTGAGCAGGATGAGCGCAAGGAGTCGATCTTCCGCCAGTCCATTGAGGCGGAGAAGAACAAGGAAGACCTCTTCGAGAAGCGCTTTGCCGAGGCGCTGCGCAAGGCCAAAGACGCGCCGGAGGGCAAGCCGTTCCGGGAGTTCGATCTGGATTGATGGCCGCTGGATGGCGTAAATACCAAGGTTTGAAGGCTGGTTTGCTTGCGCTTGCGCGTAGTAGGCGGTTAGGCGTAATAATGAATGCACGAATCCCGTGACGGCGGTCCGGGCCAAAGGAGAAAATGATGGCGGTTGTCCCACTTTCCAAGCCGGTGAACGAATCCCCAGCCACGCTGGAGTTGGTTGAAAATGAGTCCATGAACTGGGTAGGCTTTGCGGCGGGCGGCACGCTTGTCACGGCCGGGTTGCTTCTGCTGGCCGGCAAGCAGAAGGCCGGCATGGTGGCCGCCGCCTCAGGCACGGCCCTGGCGCTGCTTGACCAGCAGGATACGCTGCATTCCTGGTGGGATGAGCTGCCCACCTACATCGATCAGGTGCAGGGCGTTCTGGGCAAGGTGCAGGACACAGTCAACGAGGTCGCCGTCAAGCGCGAGGCTCTGCGGCGGGTTCTGGCGCGGTAGCTCCTCATGCAGTGTGCGGCAGGCTGGACCAAGGGAGTCCTGTGCCTTGAGTTAAACGGCACGGTGGCTTGCATAATTGCCGCAACAGTGTTTCAATCGGATTATTGAAACAGGGGTGCTCCACGGTGTGGGGCTGAGAGATACCCTCGAACCCGATCCGGATAATACCGGCGTGGGAAGCTTTCCAATTCTGGCAGCCTTCTTCCTCGAAAATTCGCGTGAGTTCTCTTGTTTCATGGATTGAAAACAAGGGGAATTCATGTCTCGAAATACTGCCGCATTGCCGGTCCGCGTTTTATTGTTCATCTGCGTGGCCGCGCCCCTAGCCGTGCCCCTAGCCGTGCCGTGGAGCGCCCGCGCGCAAAGCACCACGTCCGCCGATGCAGCCGCGCCAACTGCCGCGCCCGTGCCGAAGATTTCGCGCGTGACGACGACGGTCGTGGTGCAGGGCAAGACGGATGAGTATCTTCCCGATGCCGTCACCGTGGGCACGCTGGACGGTGCGCCGCTGCTGGATACGCCGCTCTCGGCGACGGTGGTCACGCGCGAACTGCTCAACGATCAAGGCGCGCGCCTGCTCTCCGATGTGGTGAAGAACGACGCCTCCATCGGCGAGGATTACGCGCCGGTGGGCTACTACGGCGACTATGAGATTCGCGGCTTCGCGATCGATCTGGCCACCGGCTTGCAAATCAACGGCATGACTATCGCCGGTGAGCAGGATGTGCCGCTGGAGAATAAAGAGCGCGTGGAGTTTCTCAAGGGCATCGCTGGCGTGGAGAGCGGCGTGGCTTCGGCTGGCGGGCTGATTGATTATGTGACCAAGCGTCCGGCGACGATCCAGGCCGCGGATTTCGCCACAGATCATCGCGGGTCGAGTTATGGCGCGGTGGATCTTGGGCATCTTTTCGGCAGTCGCAAGCAGGTAGGCGCGCGTGTTAACTTGGCGGGCGAAGATATTCAGAGTTATGTGAACGACGCCAATGGATGGCGCGCAATGGGCGCGGGCGCGGCGGATTGGAAGATTACTCCGGCGGCGATTTTGAAAGGCGACTTCGAGTATCAGCACAAAGTCGAGCGCTCGGTCTGCGGTTATCAGTTGCTGGGCGGAGATACGATGCTTGATGAACCTAGCTTGCCTGATATCGATAAGCTGTATCCTTCGACAATGCTCGGCGAACAATCCTGGACCAAGCCAAATACCTTCGATACCTTCAACACCGGCGCGCGCTTTGACTACGATTTGCCGCGCGGCTGGAGGGCCTTTGCCGCTGGGAGTTATAGTCATTCGCTGATCGACGACAATGTGATTTATCCGTATGGATCGTCCATGGCCTACGATCCGGCTGACGGCGCTTACGACATTCCCAATTGTCCCAACGCACCCGATGCGGCAAGTTATTTTTTCTGTCTCGACGGCACCTACGGCATCTATGATTTTCGCAATCCCGGAGAGTTACGCATTGATGCACAGGCCGAGGCGCTGGTAACTGGACGCGTGAAAACCGGAGCAATTACACACGATTTATCTGGCGGCGGAGAAGTTTTTCTGCGCAGCGTACAGGAACCAAAGCACTCGGTGAACCAGTACATTGGCTCGGAAAATATCTATGCTCCCAACATGGCCTTCCCCATTGAGACCGATCCTTCCACGGATAAGCCGTATGTGCCGGCTCCCCGCTATCAGTGGGAAGACAATCATCAATCAGCCGCCGTGGTGCAGGACCGCATTCACATCCCAGGGCGCATTCAGTTGTTGGTGAGCGGACGGGAAGACTCCCTGCGCGACCATAATTTCAAAGGCACAAATACAAATGGAGATCCGAATTTCACCAAGAAAAACATCTGGCTTCCGCAATACGCGGTTACCTTCAATCCGGTCAACGATCTTACTCTTTACGGTAACTACGGAGTCTTGCTTTCGCTGGGAATTCAAGCGCCCTGGTGGACGGATAACGACGAAGTTTATCTGGATTCGTATCTGACTCGCCAAGCCGAAATCGGTGCCAAATATGCGCCGAATACGCGCATTCTGCTGACCGCCGCGCTCTATCGCATGCGTGCGCCGTTTTTCTATTCCAAGATTGTGAACGGACCAGATAGCTTCTGCATATCCAATCTGAACTCTTATGGACCGGACTATAGCGTTCAACCCGGCGATCACTGCTTTGAATCTGATGGCCATGAGACGCACGATGGCATCGAGTTGAACGCCGAAGGCAAAGCCACAAACTGGCTGCGTCTGACGGCTTCCGCGGCGGCCATCCGCGCCATCTCCGACGATACCGGCACTCCCGCCTACGACAACAAGCAAGTAACCAATGTGCCGCATCTGCGCACGGCAGTTTTTGCTGACGTGCTGCTCCCTCATGCACGCGGGCTGCATCTGATGCCGGGTTGGAGTTATACCGGACGCAAGGAGGCCACGGGCGACGATCATTTGAGCGTCTCCAGTTACAATCTCTTCAACCTCGGCGCGCGCTACACTCCGGGCGGCGAGCAGGGCCGTGTGACCTTCCGCATCTATGCTGATAACATCACCGACAAGCGCTACTGGAAGGACACCGGCGCAAATTACGGCGACACCTTCATCCATTTCGGCGCGCCAACCACCGTGCGGCTTTCCGCGCACTATACGTTCTGAGTGATGTAACAGTAATATCGTCTGCACCGCCCATAAGCGCTAGTACGTTGACCGCATGAAAATGATCCCTTTGGAAATGTAGCGCCGATCTCCCGGTCGGCTGTAATGTGGGCCTCTTGGCCCACATTTGCTCGTTCGATAGAACATCTTCACCCGGTCACGGACCTAGTGGTGTCCGCCGTTATTAAGGTCAATTGACAGTGCCAACGCATGGATGAAAACTTAGATATATTTTGGGAGCTTTTGTTTTTTGGATCGTGTGTGGGATAAGGAAGACCGGAAAACCCGGAATCTATCGCATATTGTATGAGATAATCTGTCGCAGCCATAAACCAACACATCGCTTTGGTTTATGGCGGGGACGACGAGGCTCGAACTCGCGACCTCCGCCGTGACAGGGCGGCGCTCTAACCAACTGAGCTACGTCCCCACATGAAACTTGCACGTTTGGCGATCAATTGCCGACGGGCAAAATGATCTCTCATTCATGCAACAAGCACGAAGTTGATTCTATCAGAAGTGAGGCGGCTTGGGGAAGCCGCACTCGTTTCCGAATGCTATTCGTCCTTTTTCTCTGCGTTGCGGGCGCGGACTTTGAACCAGATGGGGGTGCCTTTGAAGCCGAAGGCCTCGCGGATTTGGTTCTCCAGGAAGCGCACAAAACTGAAGTGGAGCTGGATGTCGCGGTCGGTGAAGAGGACAAAGGTGGGCGGGGCGACGGCGGCCTGGGTCATATAGAAGATGCGCAGGCGCTTGGACAGGGGAACCGGGGCGCGCTGGAAGTCGATCTTCTCCAGGAAGCGGTTCATTTGGCCGGTGGAGACGCGCTTGCGGCGCTCGGCGGCCACGGAGACGACCTCATGCAGCATACGCAGCATCTTGCGGCTACCGGGTTCCGTGCCTTCGAGCGCGGAGAGGAAGACGATTGGCGCATAGTTCAGGTACTTGAGCACGGTGCGCAGTTGCTGCTCGAAGATCTCGCGGTCGGCGGGCGGCTTGCCGTCTGTGCGGCCCGTGGTAACGATGTCCCACTTGTTCACGACAATGATGACGCTGCGACCGCTCTCATGGGCGTAGCCGCCGATGGTGGCGTCGGCTGCCGTGACGCCATCGACCGCATCGATGACCAGCAGGGCGACGTCGGCGGCCTCCAGGTGGCGGCGGGCCATCACCACGCTGAGCTTTTCGGCCATCAGGTGGGTCTTGCTCTTGCGCCGGATGCCGGCGGTATCCACAAAGCGGAGTTGCTGGCCCTCGAAATCGACGACCTCATCGACGGCGTCGCGGGTGGTTCCGGCGATGGGTGAGACGATGGCGCGGCTGGTTCCGGTGAGCGCGTTGAGCAGCGTGGATTTGCCGACGTTGGGGCGGCCAATAATGGCGATGGAGGTTTCGTGCTGCTCGAATTCGCCATGAGTGCTGTGGACGGACTGCGCATCCGGCGAGTCACCTTCAGCCTGGTTTTCGGTTGCGGCCTCGGCGGTTTCCGGCTCGTCTACAGCCTCGACCTCTACCTCCGGCGGCGCGGGAATCGCTTCGGCGATGGCTTCCAGCAGATCGCCGATGCCCTGGCCGTGCTCGGAGCTGATGGGAAAGATCTTGCGGATGCCCAACTGGCGGAAGTTCTCCGCTTCCAGGGCCATCGCCTCGCCTTCGACCTTGTTGACGGCGAGGAAGAGCGGCTTGCCGCCGCGAATCAAGCTCTGCTTCAGGTCGTAGTCCGGACTGGCCAGCTCGGTGCGGGCATCGACAACCATGATGATGGCGTCGGCCTCTTCCAGCGCCATCTGTGCCTGGGCGAAGATCTCGGCGGGAATCAGCTCGGCGTCATTGGGGATGATGCCGCCGGTGTCCACCAGGCGGAAGTCGCGGCCCATCCACTCGAAGTCGCCATAGATGCGGTCGCGTGTGATGCCGGGTTCGTCGCCGACAATGGAGCGGCGGCTCTTGGTGAGGCGGTTGAAGAGCGTGGATTTACCCACGTTGGGGCGGCCAACAATGGCCACCAGCGGCACCGCGCCCGCGCGCGACTTGGTTGGCACAACCGACTTATGATACTTCGACAAGAGTAACTCCAATCAACTCACTTCAACTCCAGATGCGCTGGACACCGTAATGATCAAAAATAGCGTCGTGACTCACTATAGGTATTCGCAACTCCAGTGCCTGTGCCGCCATGAGGCGATCAAAAGGATCGCGGTGATGCGGCGGAAGCGTTCCGGCGCGAATGACTTGCCGGACAGTCGTTTCGAGGATGGTAAATCTTCCTCTGAAAGTCACTGCCTCAAAATCTTCAAGAATCCTTGTAGCATCCAATTTTCCGCTTGCTGTTTTAATTGCCATCTCCCAAGGAGTTGCTATTGAGAGAAATAAAATGGCAGAATCATCTTCTGTAATACTCCGCGCTTTGGCGGGCAGTATGTCGGGCGATCCGAGCATCCATAGCAAGATGTGAGTGTCGAGCAGATAAGTCATTTTTCAGGCGGCCTGACAGCAGGAGGAATCAGCGGTACATCGAGCATATAACCCAAATCGCATTCGACTAATTCCTCATCCGACATCGGATCAAAGGAATTTTCGTCCCATTGAATCAGCCCCCGATAGGAACCAGCCAACATCTTTCTGGACGAGGAAGGTTCATTGATCGCCACAACTTTGGCTACGGGCTTGGAGCCACGCATGACAATGACCTCTTGTCCCGCCTCTGCCTCTTTCAGCAGCCGCGAGAATTGAGTCTTTGCCTGATGGACAGTGTAAGCCATGGACTAAGTTTACTTAGTCCACCTGAGGAAGTCAAGGGTGGTACGCCGTCTAGTATTGGTGTCACTTAGTCGAGTCATTCACAGGCGACTGAATCAGCTGCGTATCCAGCATCCATCTCCAGCCACACTCCACCAGTTCCTCGTCCGTCATCGGATCGAATGCTTTGTCATCGGCATGAACCAGCCCCTCGAAAGCTCCAATAAATCGAAATGGCGGTTGAGCGGCGGTTGGTTCGTTAATCGCCACGACCTTGGCCACCGGCTTGGAGCCGCGCATGACAATGACTTCCTTGCCCGCCTCTGCCTCTTTTAGCAGCCGCGAGAATTGAGTCTTTGCCTGATGAACGGTATAGGCCATGGACTAAGTTTACTTAGTCCACTTGTGGAAGTCAATCCAAAGTCAAGATCAATAGAATGCGCCACCGGCCGCGGTTCCTGTCCGGCCCGCGCATCTCGCGTACGAACTCTTCCCAGCTATAATGCGGTGGGAGTCGATCTGTCATGAATCGTTCATTGAATGCTTTTTTACGTGCGTTTCCAATCTTGCTACTTGTTTGTGGAATCTCCTTCACCGCACTGGCACAGACCGAGGCTGGAGCCTCGTTTCCAACGGCCTCTTCGCGCCGCGCCGGGAATCAACCCGCTCCTCCTGCGCCGTCGGCCAACTACCGCGCGGTGCAGCAGCGTCTGGCTCAGGGATGGAATACGTGGGATACCAACAGCGTGCTGACGCAGGTACTGCTGCCTGAGGGGCTGGCCATTCATGTGGGTCTGAAGCACAATGGCGCGCTGGGCGGCGATGCATTTCTTGGCGATGTTCTGATCGGCCGCCTGCAACCGGGCGCCGAGCAGGTGGTTCCCGGCCCACACGCCTGGGACGGCAGCTACACCGATCTGCGCGTTACCTGGAAGGGCCACAGTTGGCGCATCCAGAGCGCGCACGATGCGGGCGATCTGGTTCTGCTGGCCACGCCTCTGCCCTCCAAGCCAATCTCCGCTCTGCCGCCGACGCTGGTGGTCTCCGCCGATTTCCTCTGGAACCGGCCCGGCACCACTCTGCGCCGCGCGGATTTCATTGAGACTCGCGGCGCGGCGGGACTTGTGCCCGTCTATTGCACCTGCAACCCACCCAGCGCCCAGGCCGAAAGCGACGACTACGCCGACGTTCCCGTCACAGCACCCTACTTTTCCGTGGATTTCACGGCCCCGGCCGGCATCAGTACAGGACGCCGCCGCACCGTGGCCGAGATTGAGGCCATCGTCGAGCGCCAGCGCAAGGCCTATGAGCAGTCCATCGCCGCCGCCGGTTCTTCAGCGCCGATTCTCGATGCGATTGAAACTTCGCTGGGCTGGGATACCATCTACGAGCCGAACCAGCGTCGCGTCATCTCTCCGGTAAGCCGCGCCTGGAACCTGAACTTTGGCGGCTATGTGCTCTTCGACTGGGACACCTTCTTCGCCGCCACGCTGGCCGGGCTGGGCGACCGCGATCTGGCCTACGCCAACGTGATGGAGATTTTGCGCGAGGAGACGCCGAATGGCTTTGTTCCCAACCTCGCCCGCCCCGGCGGCTGGAAGACCTTCGATCACTCCGAGCCGCCGGTGGGCGCCATCACTGTGCAGGGCCTCTATCAGCAGTTTCATGACCGCTGGTTCATTGAGGACACCTTCCAGCCGCTGCTGAGCTGGAACCGCTGGTGGGATCTGCATCGCCAAAAGCAAGGCTATCTGGCTTGGGGCAACGACGGACCCACCGTTCCCACCAATCTCGACGACAGCTTCCGCCAAACCGGCGCGGGGACCATCTATGAATCCGGCCTGGACAACAGCCCCATGTACGACGGCGCGGGCTACGACCAGAAGCTGCATCTGATGGAGATTGCCGATGTGGGCCTGATGAGTATGTACATTGCTGACTGCGACGCGCTAGCTCAGATGGCCGATACGCTGGGCCGTGCAGCCGAAGCCAAGGAGCTGCGCACGCGCGCCGACCGCTACCGCGCCAGTCTGGCCACTCTCTGGAGCGAGCCGGATGGCATCTTCCTGAACAAGGATCTGCGCACGGGGCAGCTCAGCCACCGGCTTTCGCCCACCAACTTCTATCCGCTGATGGCCCGCGCCGCCACGCCCGCCCAGGCGCAAACCATGATTCAGAAGCACCTGCTCAACACGGACGAGTTCTGGGGCCAGTGGGTCATTCCCTCGATTGCGCGCAACGATCCCGCCTTTAAGGATCAGGATTACTGGCGTGGCCGCATCTGGGGTCCGATGAACTATCTGGTCTACCTCGGCCTGCGTAACTACGACAACGCCGAGGTGCGGCGCGACTTTGCGCAAAAGTCCAATGAGCTCTTCCTGAAGGAGTGGAAGGAGAACGGCCACGTCCACGAGAACTACAACGCCCTGACCGGCAGCGGCGACGACGTGAAAAACAGCGACCGCTTCTATCACTGGGGCGCTCTGCTCGGCTACGTGGAATACATGGAGCAGAAAGAGCCGCCGCCCGCACGCTAGTACTTTGACCGCATGAAAATGATCCCTTTGGAAATGTAGCGCCGACCTCCCGGTCGGCTGTAATGTGGGCCTCCTGGCCCACGTTTGCTTATCCAATAGAACCTCTTCACCCGGTCATGGACCTAGTGATCCGGCAAGAAGATAGTGTCATTCCTTCTTGCCTCCTAGGTACTACAGTTGTAGATCGTAGATAACGGAGGGAGCAGGGGCCTTTAGGCCCGGGCCTTCGTCTCTTTTTCATATCTCTCGTCAAATACAACTGTAGTGCGAGGATGGTGAAATCATGCCGCGATACCTTGCTCGCTACCGGTTGCATCGTCTCCAAGAATAGCCGCAACTCCTTTGCGCCGAAGGATGTTGAGCAAGCTGAGCGCGGGTCCGGCAGGCTTTCTGATGCCGCGCTCCAGTTGCGAGACATAGCCCACGGTGAGGTTGAGAATACGAGCAAATGCCGCCTGGCTCATATTGGCCTGCTCGCGCAACTTGCGAATCTCTTCGCCGCTGATCGGCGTGGACAAACCAACTCCGCGACTGCCCATATGGCGAATGGTGATCTTTTCATGCTCTGCCTTATCGATCAGGCCGCTGCGAAGCTGGTCATCGTTCATCTCAAGAATTGCTTCCACCACCGCGCTATTTTTCTTGGTCATCTTTGATCTCCTGCAAGTTGCCGACTTCGATTTCCTTCTGCAGCTTTGCACCGTTGGTTGCGAGCCATATTTCAGCCTTTTCCCGAAGTGACAGTAATTCGTCGTCTTCAAGGTTCTCCCGCATATTCTTGGCGAAGCCGAAAAGGAATATCGCCCGATCCTTCACGCGGTAGCCGACGATCATGCGATACCCGCTGGATCGCCCGTGTCCTCGGCGGGCAACGCGCTGTTTGATAAGGCCTCCGCCCAGGTCGGCGTCGATCAAGCCTTGTTCTGCCCGTTCGATGGCCGCGCGCAAGCTTTGGTCCTCGATCCCCTCGCGCCTTGCGAACCGCGCAAACCATCTTGTCTTGAAGATGTGCATACTCACCAACACTATTTATTATAGTATATATTACTATGGGAGATGGCAAAAAACGCTGATTGGCTGGGGGCGAACTTCCGGGATGTCGCTCATGATTAGGCGGTTTTGCGAAAAACGTGAATGCCTCCTCGCGACATCGGCGTTTACCGGGACTGATCTTGGTCTGCTTCGGCTGGTTCGGCTGCGTGGTCCCCTGTTCCCAGATGCGAGGCTGTTTGGGGCACCCATCTCATTGAAAGAACATACTCCCATGGCACCTAGGCCCCGCCGCCAAAGTCAGAATCCTCTGCTTCAAAAATCTTCCGCCATTCCGGTATGATCCTGGTCTTCAGATACCACGTTTAAGGTATTCACCAGGGTTGGCCCCGACAACTCGCTTGAACGCCTTACTGAACGCAGCGTCGGACTCGTAACCGACCGACCGAGCAACGTCTATGAGCTTCTTGTCCCGCTGTTCGAGTAACTGCATCGCCTTCTGCATCCGCCACTCGGTTACATATTCCAGCGGTGTTTGTCCGAGTAGCTCTTTAAAACGCGCTGCGAACGCGGAACGAGACATGCCCGCCGCTTCGGCCAGGGATTCGACCGTCCAGGGTGTATTGACACTGTCGTGAATGGCACTCAGGGCTGTGCCCATTTGAGGATCGAAAACCGCACGAAGCCATCCTTTGTTGCGTTCCGGTCTCGACGCGATATGCGCCCGGAGTACCTGGATAAATAGAACCTCGGCTAGCCGAGTCGCGACTACTTCAGAGCCCGGCGCCTGTTCTGCCATCTCTGACGCCAGCGCGTGCATTGTGTTTTGAAGAGCAAGCGTCCGTGCCTGCTCGGCCTTCATCAGAATGAAGCTTGGCAATAACTGCGTGATCGGCTTCAGGCTGGCGCGATCGAAACTGAAGGACCCACAGATGATTGTCGTCGGTGCGCCACCACCTCCATAATGAGCGACATTGCCGTTGGCGCTGGCCCCGATCTCGCGGAAACTCCACCTCGGACGAGTCTGCAGGCTGTCGCGTAAAACAATCGAAGTCCCCCGGGCCAGCAAAAAGCAATCGCCACCGGTGAGGGGTATCGGCTCCGGAATGCCTTCCACACTCAGCCAGCAATTGCCGCGCGACAGCATGGCAAAGTGCGCCAAATCTGTGGGCAACATCTCTTTGCCGGAAGGAGTGACTTTTTCTTCGGCCTGATTTTCCTGTTTCACGCCCCACGGGGCTGTGGCTTCGAGCCTGTGCAGACCGAAAGCGGTGACGTGCATCGTTCTGAAGATGTCTGTTATCGGGTCCAACTGAGCCTCCATCTGCTCTCGAAAGCCATAGTGTTCTGTGAGTACTGTACGAAACTGCACAGCTTCGCTTGTCGGAGAGGCGCAGCTTCAGATAGAAGGGGCCTCAACCATGAAGGATATGCTCCTTCTTTCCAGCGTCACAACTCCTAAACTCCTTTTCCTCGAGCTGCGCGTCCCAGCTCCATCAAAAGGTGCAAAACAGCTCAGTTCAGCCCAACTTTTGGACGAATAGACAAAATATTAGGACTCCTGAGCAGTTTTCGTCCGCCGCCAAAGAATCTACCTTAGTGTACCGAATGCTTCACACATTCCGAAGGGAGTAAATATGGGAAAGCTTGAAGGAAAAGTTGCAGTCATCACCGGCGGCGCTAGCGGCATCGGCCTCGCCGCAGCAAAGCGTTTCATCGAGGAGGGCGCCTTCGTGTTCATCTTCGGCCGCCGGCAGGAAGCGCTTGACGCCGCTGTGGCCGACCTCGGGCCCAATGCCCGCGCGGTGAAGGGCTCGGTCTCCGATCTGGCGGACCTCGACCGGCTCTACGCGGCGGTGAAGGCCGAGCGCGGAACCCTCGACATCGTCTTCGCCAATGCCGGGGTGGGAAGCCAGCTTGCGCTCGGCAAGATCACCGCCGAGCACATTGACGAAACCTTCGACACCAATGTGAAGGGTACGATCTTCACGGTCCAGAAGGCGCTGCCGCTGATGGGCAAGGGCGGTTCGATCATCCTGACCGGATCGATCGCTGGCTCCACGGGTGCCCCGGCAATGAGCGCCTACAGCGCGAGCAAGGCGGCAGTGCGCAACCTCGCGCGGACCTGGGCGGTGGACCTGAAAGGCACCGGCATCCGGGTAAACGTGCTGTCGCCCGGGGGGACTGCGACCGAACTCGCCAAGGCAGCGCTAGGCGAGGAAGGCATGAAGGTCTACGCCTCGATGAATCCGCTCCAGCGCATGGCCGATCCGGCGGAGATCGGAGCGGTGGCCGCCTTTCTCGCGTCCGAGGACAGCAGCTTCATGACCGGCAGCGAGGTCACCGTCGACGGCGGCCTGGCGCAAATCTGACGCACTACGCTCGTGCGGTCACTCCATTTGATATTCGGAGCCCGTAGGGCCTGGTGAACAACGAAAAACAAAAAGGAGAAAACATATGAGTAACAATCTTGGACAAAAATTGACGGGCAAAATTGCGGTTATCACAGGCGGAAGCAGCGGGATTGGCTTGGCCACAGCCAAGCGCTTCGTGGAAGAAGGTGCGCACGTCGTGATCACTGGGCGACGAGAGAAAGAGCTGAACGAGGCTGCTGCCCTCATCAAGAGAAACGTTACGACGGTCGTGGGCGATGTGTCGCGCTTGGAAGATCTGGACCGGCTCTATGCCGTCGTGAAAGAGAAACATGGTCACATCGATGTGCTCTTCGCGAACGCGGGCGCAGGTACAATCGCACCGCTCGCGGTGGCTACTGAAGCACATTTTGACCAGACCTTCGACGTGAACGTGAAGGGAATGTTCTTTACGGTACAGAAGGCCCTTCCCCTCTTCAAAGACGGAGGCTCAATTATCCTGAACTCTTCTGTTTCGAATGTGATGGGGCTCCCAGGGTTTACCGCCTACGCCGCGAGTAAGGCGGCTGTGCGCAACTTCGCGCGTGGCTGGACTATGGAGCTGAAAGACCGCAAAATCCGTGTGAATGCGATGAGCCCCGGGGCTATCGATACTCCGGCCTTAGAAACCACGACGGGCCTTACCGCGGAACAGGCCAAGCAAGCGGCTGCCCAATTTACCACGCAGATCCCAATGGGTCGCAGGGGCAAGCCAGAGGAAATCGCGGCTGCCGTCACGTTCCTCGCCTCCGATGAAAGTTCATATATCACCGGCGTGGATCTCGCCGTCGATGGCGGCATGGCGCAGGTCTAACCCCGGCGCGGTCGGCGGGTGGCCCCAGTCTCATGCTGCCGATCTTATCAAGTTGAGGGTGCCCCCGGTCCCTCGCCTTTGGGGACCGGGGAAGAGGACGTATCGGGTCATCGGAAGCGAATCCATTTGGACAACTGGCCGACGTGCTATTATCCACTCCGACTCCCTCCCTACCGGTCCTCTTCTATTTTTGGCTTCATCCATAGAGAAATGGCCAAAAATCAACTGGATCCAATGGTTCTGTTGT